>Ga0209536_100008409_pt1 | contig 15475 bp, 8 predicted proteins | sample DeeMarSeWOR28_12_FD_187461 | JGI IMG/M metagenome (GOLD analysis project Ga0209536, IMG submission 187461) | Marine sediment microbial communities from White Oak River estuary, North Carolina - WOR-2-8_12 (SPAdes) (version 2) | ecosystem: Environmental > Aquatic > Marine > Intertidal zone >...
CGTTGTGCATCGGTAAGCTCTGCTCCTAATGGGCGGTAACGGTTTGGAGGCCGAGGTATAGTGCAGATGTAATTATCCAATGCAGAGAGTTCCTCGGGCGTAAATGGCTGAATTCGTGTAAAAAAAACCGCTAAGCGTGGGCCGCACTGTCTTTGCAAGCTCGGATTTGTTCCTTCCCATTTGAATGGTGCGGTATCAAGTATCCCCCTCAGCGTTCGATTATCAACGGGGCTGATTCCGATTCCATCCGGTTCAATATCGTAGGTAAGTCCATCGACATGTCCATCCGGATGACAAGAGTGACATGAAAACTGGCGATGGAAGGTGATATTCGCGCTATGAAAAAGGCGCTCGCCGAAGCGCACTTTCGTAATAACTTTCGGACCTCCAAGATCTACCCTTGCAACCGCTTCGAGCTTTTCGAGGTTGATTGCAGTAAGCGAGTCATCCAGGGCGTTCGCAGCGAAAGCGGTTTTTCCGTCAGGGGTGATTATGATCCCTCGCGGGCTGTCCTTCGTAGCGATATGTTTGGTAACGAATTCAGTAGGCTTTCCCAGATGATTCGGAAACACGTGCTGACGTTCGTGTTCAGAAGCCGCTTCGAGCATGAAAATCATCTTCGGGATATCTACTACGGCTATGCGATTTGAGCCGGAACTTGTTATAAGGGCAAGTTTTCCATCCGGTGTGATTGCTACATCTGCCGGGTCGGGAAAACACATGTCCGGCTCATCAAGTAGCACTTGGTCAACACGGCCGTCTTTCCAGACGATTCCAAGTCCGTTAGTGATTGTCCATCCCTGAAGCAGCCGCGTCATAGGGACAAGATTTTTTGTGCGGTTTAATGTTATCAGGGCGAATTTGCCGCTGGGATGCCAGTCAATGCCCTGAAGAAGGTTCGCAGCAGGGATAACAAAGCGGTCTCGAACGACGGCTCCGGCTGTGTCGATAGCAGTAACTTCGGATATTGACGGTGTGCGGAACTCCACAAAGCTTGAAAGATTGTTGGTCACATAAATCAGCGAGCCGTCCGGAGAGCGTGATAAAGACCAGGGGCTTCGAGACGCACTTAGACGTTTGATTTCTTTCAAAGTAGTCGTATCAATCACTGAAATACTGTCTGCAGATGTATTGAGCACATATAGATATTTTCCCGAAGCATCAGTCAGCACACCATGCGGCTCATCGCCTACATCAATGGTTGAAAGGACCTTGCGGGAGGACGTATCGACAACAGCGACGGTATCATCGAGACGATTACTCACATAAGCTCTTGTCCCGTCGGGGCTAAATGTTACGTCCGTCGGATGATGACCGACTTCTATTTCAGCAACCTTATGCAAATCCTGGACATTTATAACTATAATCGTATGAGATGCTTCGCATGCGATGTATATTTCTTTACTGTCGGGGCTTAGGGCCATATTAAGCGGCGTTTTATAACGAACCACCTCTTCGACCGCAGGAGGCTCCATCGGATGGGCGATCTTATTCATAGCCTCGTCAAAATCGAAAGGCTTGCCGTGTGCGTTTTCATGACATACGAGACAGGTCTGTTGTGTTACTTCCTTGAGGCCGGCCGCTTTTGCCGAACGAGGGTCACGCATTATTGCTTCCGGATAATAATCACTGCCCGCCCCGTGACATGCCTCACATCCAACGCCTTCATACAATGAATATGATTCTATCGCACCTCTTGCGGGCTGATGGAAAGCGGTCGTATGGCATTTCAAACAAGCCATGCTGATTTGAGGATCTTCTTTCAAACCCTGCTCTTTCACAATTTCGTACGCCTGGTCACTCGTCAGCACAGCGTATGCACTTGCGTGAGCACTCAAACGCCATTTGCTGAATTGATAACCCATCATTGTGCCTTTATGGCAAGCTGCACAGGTGTGAGTCCCGATGTGTCTATTTTCGCCTTTTTCGGAGTCCATCACATCAGGTAATTGTGGCATAGATCCGATCTTGAAATCTTTGGGAGTCGGATGAGCAATATCATACATGGCTTTAGCCATATCAAGCTTGGGCAATTTGTGAATGGCGACGTGAGAGCCCTTGACTTGATGGCACCCCATGCAGTCGCTCATTGTTGGCATCATTAATCCCGCCTTTTCCGCTGCTTCGGGATCCATCATAATAGCAACATCCATGTACTCACTGCCCGGGCCGTGACATTTTTCACATTGAACACCTTCCTCAACGAAAAACGTTTCATCTTTTTCCCATTCCTCCACGTGAGCACCTGTTGCGTGGCAGCCAAGACACATCGGTGCTTCCTGTGGTTCCTGTGGTATACCGCTCAGTTCGGCGATTTTTTTTGCTTCCGGCTTTGATAGAACGGCATACGCTCGGGCGTGCTTAGAGGTCAGCCATTTGCTGAACTGGTGCCCCATGCCTTTGCCTTGATGGCAAGTCGCGCAGACTTTTACACCAACATAAACCGGATGCTTTTGTCCTTCTTCATGAGCCCATGTGGTAAATGGATAAGTCGCTGCAATGATAAGAATTAGTAGACAATTCCGCATTTTATAGCTCCAGCTCATTTCATGATCCCTGGATTACAGTTAAAATTTGATTTGGTTCCACATTTTCAAGTTTTATGCTCTGCCTGTCAGGCCAGCGGATTTCCACTATATCTGCTTTTTTGCTTCTGCCGAGACCGAAATGGCACCTCGGATCGGCCTGCGAAAGATATCCAGTTACCGGAATCAGGTCACGAATTTGTTTGAGCGAACCGGCTGTGACGATAATGCGTGCCCCAACGGCATCACTTTTGCCTCCCGACAGTCTTGCCTGAACGGTCAGCCAGTTGTTTTTGTTGCCGCCGTCGTTCCGTAGAAGCTTCGGAGAATCGTTCAGGTTAATTACCAGCAGATCGAGGTCGCCATCATTATCGTAATCGCCGTAAGTGGCGCCGCGTCCGACGTATTTCTCTCTGAAGTAAGGACCTGATTTAACCGCGACATCCACAAAATTTCCTGTACCGTCGTTTCGCATGAGCACATCTTCTTCAGTATATTCATGATGGGCGTTGCCGTTGGCGATGAAGATATCCAGATAACCATCGCAGTCATAATCGAACAAAACGCCGCCCCAGCCTGTGTATTGACCGCAGACAACAGCAAGGTTAGCCGGCTCTGTGCGGTCTTCGAAATAGTCCTTCCTGTTCATAAGAAGACAGCCATATCCCATATCGGGAATATAAATATCAAGCCAGTTATCACGATCGATATCACCAATCGTCGCTCCCATAGAAGAAACACCCTGTCCCCCTTCACCGAAAGCTAGACCCATCATAAGACCTTCGTTTTCGAATGTCCCTTTGCCGGTGTTCTTAAAAAAGTAGTTCTCCATTGCATCGTTGGGAATGTATATGTCCAGGAGTCCATCGTTGTTCAGGTCTGCAATAGTAGCGCTCATTGCTCGTCCATTTGGTTGGAAAATTCCCGCCTCTTTTGTAACGTCAGTAAAAGTTCCATCACCATTGTTGCGATATAGAGCATCCGGCTGGCCTCGGTAGCTAAGGGGGCCGGGATAACCCGCCGCCGCATAGTAAGAACGAAATTTGCCGCTGTCATATTCAAGATAATTTGCGACATAGACATCGAGGTCTCCGTCGCCGTCATAATCGAACCACGGTGCTGATAGGCTCCAGTTGGAATTTGCCAGCCCCGACGATTCGGATATATCAGTGAAAGTCCCGTCTCCGTTATTGCGGTAAAAAACATTCGGTCCGTAGTTCAGGACATAAAGGTCAAGGTCGCCATCTTCGTCAAAATCCGCTGCTGAGCAGCCGAATCCAAAACCTTTATCACCGACTCCGGCTTTTTCAGTAATATCGCTGAACGTTCCATCCTTATTATTTCGATACAATGAATTGGTTAGTTTGTCTCTCAGGTTTCTGCCCCGATTATCGTTGACGGTTTTAAGCCAGCTTCCATTTACAAAGTAGATATCAAGCCACCCATCATCATTATAGTCAAAGAACATTACTCCGGCACCGGTACCCTCTACGATATTACTAAGGTCGAAATCACCATAGCTATGTTTGAAATTAATGTCAGCATTTTTGGTAACGTCGGTAAAAACCGGCAGACTTTGCTCTGCACCGCTGCTTATTGAAACCTGAAGAATCAGCACAATAATTAGAAATCTCAATGAACTCACCGGTTAGCTCCTCTTAAGTTGTTCGATTGCGTATTACCATTCCTGAGTGCTCCCATATCGATCCATTCGGCAAAGGTTCGTCTCTCATCCGGCGTTAATGCCTGATTATGGTTCGGCGGCATCTGAGGCACATTTTGCTGAGAAAATGTATCGTCCCACTGCCTTGAAGTATTTCGTCCGAATATATACCATATAAGCAGACTTGTTCGCGCCCTGCCCGGATGAATATATTTCCCATAGCCGGGCTGGTCTCCTGCAGCAAGAAGGTTCTTGTAATTCCGATTAACGGAATCTTCTGTAAGACGAAGGGCGGAATTGGTCTGATTATGACACTGAATACATTTCTTTGAGATAATCGGCATAATATCCCGTTTAAAATCGATCGTCCGTCTTTGCTCAATAGGCAAATTTAGTTTGATCGAAGGATTCTTAACAGCATCAACCAGAACATTTTCCGGTGTAAGCTCACCATCTTCGTGACACCCAATACAACCTCTCGGTTCATGATTCTTGGCCCAAATCCAGCTACAGCTTCGCAGAGCGATACCATCAGCATCCAACGTTTGAAGTTCAATAGGAGTGTTGGCAGGTATTTCAATATTGAAAGAGCCATCCTGCTCAATGTCTATTTCACCGAGAATTCTCCGCTGTATAACAGGTGTGGCTGCTTCCTGAAAACCTTCGATAATACGAAGTCTTTTGGCAGTTCCGCGGGGCATCCACTGAGGCTTTTCAAGGTCGTTAATATAAACATCCAGACAATAAAGTTTGCCGTTCGGATCTTTTTCCGTGACCACACTCGAACGCCCATCCGGTTCGGGACGGGGATATACTGTTTTTGCCTGTATGTCATGATAATCTGGACTGTCAAAAATTTTCTCAAGTTGTCCGCTGGAAGAGCTTGCCCTGAGCTTGCCGAGGGGATCGAGACGATAAACACCGTGCGTATCGGAATCATCCGGTGACCTTCGAGATACGAGTATTGTTCCGTCCGGAAGCGGTGAAGGAGAATGGAACAGGCCTTCTGATTCATGCGTGATCTGCTGATAAGAATGAAGTGGTCTTCGCAAAAGTGTAGAGCCAATACTGCCTGCCCAGTCCCAACGAAGCTCGTCGGATTCGATATAAACAACCAATCCTTTTGTAGTCGTACATGGCATACGTTTGATGCGTTTTCCCTTACCTGCATGAAATAACGCATAATCCGTCCCGTCAATGTTAATCCCGAACAGAGATACTCTTCCGGCAAGTTCCGAGTCGAGTGTTGGACGATGCCTGCTGGTAAATAGCAGTCGGCCGTCGTACATGATAAACGGATCCATGTTAACCGAGAGGTTGTAGGTCAGCCGACGCACCGCTGAACCATCGAGTTTGCAGGAATACAGATTACTAGTCGCGCCGGCACCTTTTTCTATACCAACAAAAGTCAACTGATACCATGGTTCGGTAGAGACAATCGTGTAAAGAGTCGCCTGGTAGTCCGGATTCCGGCAGTTTCCTAAATCCTTTGTTATCTGCCTTACATTTGAACCGTCTATCTCCATCTCATAGATGTTCCAATCATCATCAGGCGCTCTCTTTCCGGCAAAAAGAATGTGCGAACCGTCGAATGAAATCGACGGGTCACAAGTACTATGGAAGCCCCGGCTTAATTCCTCTACGGACGAATCCGGATTTACTTTTACAAGACGTGCTGCATTGCCAAACTCCAGGAACCAATCAGTTCCGGCTTTTTGATTCGCCAGCGGAGGCAGTTGTGTAACTATAAGGGCATTATCGAGACGGCCTTGTGGTAACTCCGATGCCTGAGTAACAATTCCGCTAAAAACAATATAAAGGCTGATTAAAAGATATTTATAGCAATATACATTATATCCAAAACAAACCTTATTCACTTAACCTCCTATGTTTTGAAAGAGGATAGGTTTACACCCCAGAAACCTTGATCAAGAGTACCAAAATGCATGAACACAATGTTTTTAATATATCCAAAATAAGCAAATTAGGCAAGTAGAATATCAAAGGCAGAAAACTCTTTATTATCACGGTTTTTTCCGACAGAATAATCTTTCTAAAATCGGTTCTAATATTGTATATCAATATGGAAATATCGGTATATCTTACACCTTACATTAGCGGTCTCGGGGGTACATTAAGCTGATAGATGGCTTTATGCGTGAGATAGATTAGTACACTTACTTATAGAAATTTTATTGGACTATGTGCTGTATTTATGCTATCAATATAATTTATGGAAACGTTTTTACGCCGTGTTAGAAAAATGCCGTTTCACATCTTTGCAGGCGCATCTTTAATCAACGAGTTGTGACCGAATATCTAAATATGAAGAAAACAAATCGAGATCTGAAGAATGATTTGCCAGAACGCAAACGAGCGGAGGAAAGGATTCAGCATCTCAACACTCTGTTGCGGGCCATTCGAAATGTAAGCCAGCTCATAGCCAGAGAAAAAGATCGCGAGCGCCTGATTCAGGGAGCTTGTGAGTGTCTCATCGAAGCTCGCGGCTATCATAGTATTTGCATAATTCTTCTGGATGAATCGCGGAAATTGTCGGTTACAGCCGAGGCAGGATTAGGTGAGGATTTTAAGTTGCTTCTGGATCGTGCCAGGCATGGTGATTTGAACTATTGCACGGAAAGGGCGTTATCGCAAACAGGATCGTTAGTAATCGACGATCCGGTTTCCACGTGTGGCGACTGTCCGATAGCCAAAAGGTGTCATGGCAGAAAGGCTATGGCTGCTCGCCTTGAATACGCAGGAGAGGTTTTCGGTTTAATGGTTGCTTCCGTCGATGGAGATCGCATCATTGATAAAGAAGAACAGAGCTTGTTCGAAGAAGTTGCCGGAGATGTTGCCTTTGCCCTGAACAGCATACAACTTGAAGAAAAACGCCGACGGACTGAAGCGTCATTACTTCTTGAACGGTCTCGTCTGGAAGCCCTTCTGCAACTGGCCCAAATGGCGGCGGCCCCGATGCAGGAAATCACCGACTTTGCTCTTGAAGCAGCGGTTCGACTAACCGAGAGCAAAATCGGTTACCTTGCCTTTATGAATGAGGATGAAACTGTTCTCACAATGCATTCCTGGTCAAAAACGGCTATGGAGCAATGCGCCGTTATTGACAAACCTATCGTTTACCCTGTGGATACTACAGGCCTTTGGGGGGAAGCAGTACGCCAGCGAAAACCTGTTATTACCAACGACTATTCGGCTCCAAATCCACATAAAAAGGGATACCCGAAAGGCCATGTTAAGGTGGTCCGTCACATGAATGTCCCCGTGTTTGACGGAGAATGCATCGTTGCCGTCGCTGGTGTTGGAAACAAAGATAGTGACTACGATGAATCGGACGTTCGGCAATTAACACTACTGATGCAGGGCATGTGGAGACTTCTCCGGCGCAGACAGGCTGAACAGGCTCTACAGCATGCTCACGACGAGCTTGAAAAAAGAGTCCACGAACGCACAGCCGAGTTGGCCGATGCAAACCTGGAGCTGAAGCGGGAAATAACCGAGCGCAAAAAGGCCGAAGAGGTTATCAAAGACTCACATGCCCTATATATGTCCCTCGTGGAAAATTTGCCGGTTCACGTACTTCGTAAGGATCTCGATGGTCGATTTACATTTGCAAACAAATCATTTTGCGACTTGCTGGGCAAACCGCTTGAGGAAATTACTGGAAAGACCGACTTCGATTTCTTTCCAGAAAAACTAGCACAGAAGTACCGGCAGGACGACCGGCGGGTAATAGAAACAGGCGAGGTATTCGATACCGTTGAAGAGAACAGAAGTGACGGCCAAACCAGCTACGTCCAGGTTATGAAGTCGCCCATACGGGACGCCTGCGACAACGTGGTCGGTGTGCAGGTGATTTTCTGGGACGTCACCGAACGTCACGAGGCCGAAGCGGCTCTGGAGCAGGAGCGTTACCTGCTTCACGCTCTGATGGACAACCTTCCCCACAGCATCTATTTCAAAGATGCTCAGAGTCACTTCATCCGGATCAACAGGGCGCTAGCCAAATACTTCGGGCTAAGTGATGCGACCGAGGCACTGGGTAAAACAGATTACGAATTTTTTGCTGACGAGCATGCCGCTGAGGCTAAGGCTGATGAAGAGCAGGTAATGCAGACAAATCAGCCGTTGCTGGACAAGGAGGAAAAGGAGACTTGGCCTGATGGTCGCGAGACCTGGGTCACAACCACCAAGCTGCCTTTGTATAACGAACAGGGCGATATTGTTGGTACCTTCGGTATCTCTCGCGATATCACCGCGCAAAAAAGGGCGGCCGAAGCTCTTCGAACCAGCGAGATGAAGTACAGAACCCTGTACGATTCATCGCGTGATGCCATTATGCTTGTGACGCCTGAAGAAGGGTTTTTAAGTGGTAATCCTGCCGCCATTGAGCTGTTCGGCTGTAAAAACGAAGAGGAATTCACTGCATGCACTCCTGTCGATTTCTCTCCGGAATACCAGCCCGATGGAATCCTCTCTACAATCAAAGCCCAGCAAATGATGGCCATCGCAATGAAGGAAGGCTCGCATTTTTTCGAGTGGAAGCACAAACGTCTCGATGGAAGCGAGTTCTACGCGACTGTGCTGCTCAACAAGATGGAACTGGAAGGTAAAAAGCTGCTGCAGGCCACGGTCCGCGACATTACTGAGCAAAAAAAGGCGGCCGAAGCACTTCGGGCGGCCAAGGAAGCCGCCGAGGTTGCGAGTCGGGCCAAGAGTGATTTCCTGGCTACTATGAGCCACGAAATCCGAACCCCGATGAACGGCATTATCGGGATGATCGATTTACTGCTGAGCACAAATCCCACTAGTCAGCAGCGCACGTATTTGGAATTGGCCAGCCAATCGGCCGAAACTCTTCTACGACTGATAAACGACATCCTGGACTTTTCTAAAATTGAAGCAGGTAAATTCGAACTCGAATCGGTAGGTTTCAAATTACGCGATACTCTTAGCGATACGCTCCAAACCCTTGCTGGACGCGCTTCTGAAAAAAGTCTGGAATTAACCTGCCGCATTCCCTCTGATATTCCGGACGATCTGATTGGCGATCCTGGGCGACTATGTCAGGTCATTGTCAATCTTACCGGCAACGCTATTAAATTCACTGAGCAGGGCGAAATTTCAGTGGGTGTAATGATGGAATCTCATGTATACGGCGATGTGTGTTTGCATTTCTCTGTCAGTGACACCGGGCCTGGGATACCACCGGATAAGCAGCAGGTAATCTTCGAAGCGTTCCGCCAGGCGGACAGTTCTATGTCTCGTCGTTTTGGAGGTACGGGCCTGGGACTTGCGATTTCATCACATTTAGTAGAACTTATGAATGGACGGATGTGGCTTGAGAGTGAATTGGGAAAGGGCAGCACGTTTCATTTTAACGCCCTGTTTTCTCTACAGAAAGACGCGCCGATCACGCCGGAGCCCGGACCGGTAACTTTGCACGGCCTTCGGGTACTTGTCGTTGACGATAATAAGACAAATCGCCTGATATTGCAGGAAATGCTGAACAACTGGCGAATGAATCCTACAGTTGTAGATAGCGGACAGACGGCATTGATTGAAATGGAAAGAGCCGTCAAGGCAGGCAAGGCTTATCACATGGCACTGCTGGATGGAATGATGCCGGGCATGGATGGTTTTGAACTGGCCGAGCGGATAAGACGAGATCCTCACCTGAGCCAAACCACGCTGTTCATGTTGTCATCAGGCGGGAAATATACGAATAGTACCCGCTGCCGCGAGTTGGGTATAGACTATTCCCTGATGAAACCGGTGAAACAATCGGAATTGTTGGATTCCATTATCGAGGCTTTAAGCGTCGCTACCGGGGATGAAGCGGACGTATCGGCTGCTCCGGGCAAACCGGATATCATACACCTGCATATTCTTCTTGCTGAGGATGGAGTCGTAAATCAAAAAGTGGCTGTCAGTCTTCTCGAACAGCGAGGGCATAAAGTTACGGTGGCCAACAATGGTCGGGAAGCCATTGCCGCTCTCGATAAGGATTCATTTGATGTGGTGCTAATGGACATACAAATGCCGACTATGGACGGGTATGAAGCGACCGAGATCATCCGCGAAAATGAAAAGACATCTGGAAGTCATATTCCCATTATTGCAATGACCGCCCACGCAATGAAGGGTGACCGTGAGCGTTGCCTTGAAGCGGGTATGGATGGATATATAGCCAAGCCCATTCGAGCAAAAGACCTGTATGAGACTATTGAGAAGACAACCGCAAAAGTGTGGGAATCTCAATCACAAGACGATACAATTACAGATGAAAAAGAAATCCTCGACCGGGATAAAATCCTGGAACAAACAGGAGCGAATGAAGAGACCTTGAAAGAGATTGTGGAATTGTTTGCCGTCGAATCCGCGAAATTAATGAAAAGAATAAAGGATGCTATCACGAACGGGGATTCATTAACGCTGCAGAGAGCTGCACATACGCTTAAAGGTTCCATTCAAATCTTTGGGGCAGAGCATGCGGCAGCGGCGGCAAAGCGGCTCGAAATTATGGGCCGTGATAAAAATCTGGCTGATTCGGAGCAAGTGTGGCAGGTACTGGTTGAGGAAATTGAGCGGCTTAAGCCGTTGCTGAGAGATTTAATTAAGTCGTGAATCCGCATCCGGCAATAGCAAATGGGATCTGCAAATGAAAGTGCTCATTGCTGATGACGATCCAGTGTGGCGAAAGCTACTGACCCAGAACGTCCAAAAGTGGGGCTTCGAGGTTATTGAGGCCGAAGACGGTCAACAGGCCTGGAACATGCTCCAGGAACACCGAGCGCCCCGGATTGCGATTCTCGACTGGCAGATGCCCGAACTTGATGGAGTCGATATTTGCCGCCGCATAAGGAGTAGTCTCAATCTTCCGTTTATATATACAATCATTCTTACCAGTCGTGACACGAGAGAGGATGTGGTGGCTGGCTTCGAATCTGGTGCCGATGATTATCTCGTAAAGCCTGTGGACATGACGATTCTTCGCAGTCGTTTGAGTGCGGCAGTACGTATCGTTAAGACTGTTCCACCGCCGAGACAGATTCCCGGCTATAAATTACTCGGGCGACTTGGAGCAGGCGCCATGGCGACGGTGTATAAGGGGCGGCAGCTTAGCCTTAATAGGCTGGTCGCGGTAAAGATTCTTCCAAAGAAATTCAGTCAGAATCCTGAGTTCGTCAAGCGTTTTTATGCTGAAGGAAGAGCGGCGGCACAACTTAACCACCCGAATATCGTCGCCGCGTTGGACGTCGGCAGACATGGTGATGCTCACTATTTTATTATGGAGTACGTCGAAGGTCACACGGTGCACGAGCATCTTGTCAAGGAAGGACCGTATTCCGAAGCCGAAGCACTTGCCATCGCGATTCAGGTAGCGAAAGCCTTAAATCACGCTCACAAGGCAGGTCTCATACACCGTGATGTAAAGCCGAAGAACATTTTAATCACAAAAGATGGTGTCGCCAAGCTGGCAGACATGGGTCTGGCGCGGGCCGTAAGCGACCGGGAAGCGGCCGAAGCCGAGGCCGGTAAGGCTTTCGGCACGCCATACTATATCGCACCGGAGCAAATCCGCGGTAAAGTCAATATCGATTTACGGGCCGATATTTACAATTTCGGCTGCACATTATTCCACATGGTCACAGGCAGAGTCCCTTTCGAAGGCCAGGATGTTTCTGTGATACTTCTGAAGCATCTCGACGAACCTGTAATACCGCCTGATCACATCAATCCCCAGCTTACGACTGGTATCAGCGAAATCATCGAGCTTTGTATGGCCAAGAAAGCAAGAAAGCGTTATGCGAGCACTGAAGATCTCATAGAAGACCTCCAGGCCGTAGCCGATGGCCGGCCGCCCCTGCAGGCACGCAAGCTGATCGACCTTACAACCTTTGATTCGTTGGATCAGGACAGCATCTCGGTACTGCCGGAAGAAGAACAAAACGAAGTATCTTTAACTTCTACGCCTTTCTTTTGGATTGCGGTTGTCGGTTGGTTCCTTGCTGCGTTATTTTTTATCTTACTCATTGTGCTATAGAGGTGACTCGGCGGCGGTTGGAATCGTCAAAAAACCGGTTGAGTTTTTGCTCCCGGCGAGGTAAATTTAGCTTTTCAGCAGGATTTGCATCACTGAGATATTATATATGTTATAATCAGTATTGCAGAGATAACTACCTGTGGCGGCTTTGTGCCGAATCGGAGGCCTTACGGCTATGATTAAGTTTGTCTGCAAATTGTGTGGTGAGATAATCAGTATCCGCGAAGAATTCTCGGGCAGGCAAATCGAATGCCCCAAGTGCAAAAGAATCAGGGTCGTACCTAAAAAGTCGCCCAAGATGAAATTTCACTGCAAAAGCTGCGGCCAGGGGATTAAAGTCGCTCAGGTTCACGCCGGCAAAAAAGGAAAATGTCCGAAATGTCAGAAGATAATCGACATTCCCGCTCACCCGGAAGGGACCACTATCACGCTTGTATGCTCGATTTGTAATGAGAAGATACATGTGCCGGAAGGCACGGAAGAACATTTCATAGAATGTCCCAAATGCAGCAGCTTTGTGGAAGGATTATCCAAAGACGAATGAGTGTACGTCATTCCGAGCGGATAACCCATGCAAGTTGAGACGTAACCACCATTTCTCATTCCGAGCGTAGCCCGTAGGGCGTAGTCGAGAAATTTATTCTTAACAGATCTCTCCGTTCCGCCTTTGGCTCCAGTCGAGATGACACACTCTATCGGAGAAAAACAACTCCAAGTAATTGCCTTTCCTCACACTAATATTCCCTTGCATGCACTGCCTTTTTTCTGTATCATCCAATCACGGAAGCGAAAGAATCGAGTCTTGCACCTGGGAAAAGCTTTATCAGATAGCTTGAAATGGAGATTTTCCTATGCCACAACAAATTAATTTACTGCAACTAATAGCATACTTTATCGGCTGGCTTATAATAGCTGCGATTCCTCTAATTCCATTGCTGTGTCTATTGTTGTATAAGCGCAGAAGATTCCGGATGTGTCTGATCTTCAGCCATATTTGGTGCATGATCGCATTCTGTGTTCTGGGATTGTTCTTTTCACACACCATAAGACGATATAGAGAACGAGAGTATTACTCGGACAAAGCCCGCACACTGCTCGAAATGACCAAAATTCTGCGTGAAGGTGACACCGAAGAGGCTGTTACTCGCCTGGATGATTTCCTGGCCGGCACGTTATATCAAACAGCTTATGATGTTCCCGACAAAAAAATGGCAAAGCTGGATCCGTATACATTATGGGTGTGGCAGGAAGTTAAAGAATATTACAACAGCTATAAAGTTAAGGAGCCTGAGTATGGCGGTATGATCCCTCATCTCCGCAGCAAGTTGATCCATGTGCCCTGGTCGGATATGCAATTGGCGATAAAGAAATTCGAGCAGACCTACCGGAGCGGCGAACAGGTCCTTGCACCGGCTATAAAAATAAAATCGTGGCTTGGCCCGGCAGTGGCTGACAAATATCTAAAAGATAAGGTGATACTTCTGGATTTCTGGAATATCCAATGCGGTCTCTGTGTCAAATCGCTTCCGGAACTGCAAAAGATTTATGACAATTATAAAGACCAAGGATTGGTGGTAATTGCCTGTGCCGCAGGAAACGAAAAGGAAACAAAAGAATTTTTGGATAGACATGGATATCATTTTCCGGCGGGAATGCATTCGTATCAGATGTACCTTGATTATGCCATCAGAAGCAATCCAACGTATTTTATGATCGACCGGGGTGGTTACCTTGTATGGGGACCTGAAAATCGACTGCCGACGGCTGATGAACTCTCAAGCCTATTAAAGATGGACAAATAAATGGAATAGAACGAACTGGATACAAAAACAGGCATTATCTGGGAGAATGAAAATGAACCAAATCGAACAGGAGGTACCTGATAAATCCGTCGATGGAACACCTGTTTGTCTTAGGTGTTTCAAGCCGGTTGATCCTTTAGCCCACTACTGCTCTCATTGCGGAGAGGCAACAGGGCAATTCACTCACTATATCCCGTTTGTCAATATCCCCTGGCAGACGCGCATCTGGGGTCAGGTTTGGCGACAGATATGGTCCCGTGATGTTTCGCTCGGCGGTCGTGCTTTCCGGCTATTCATGGTCGTCTGGAATGTTCCTGTTATGCTGATAGGATTGTTATTCAATCCCCAACGGAGACAGAAGCAAGTTCAACACAAGAATGGGGAAAACCAAACGGAATACCCTTGAAATTCTGAATGAATTTGGGCATTATAGTGTTTTAATAAGCGGCGAAGCGGTGCTTTGTTTGCATCCTGCGAATATATGGAGCGATGAGTTATGATTACCAAATCATTCAGGAATATATTCTTTGTCGTAGTTGGATTGGTATGCGGCGTTGGTTATGGTGGGGAAATTGAGGATTTGATCGCCCGTCTTGGGAACCTTGATGGGAAGGATTCGATTCGTGCAGTGGTTCACATCGAAGATCGTGTATCCAAAGCTGAGGACGAAAAATCCAAGTTGCTCGAAGAAGCGGATTTTATCATTACAGCCGATGTCAACACACTGACACTAACAGTTGCCGGTAAGATTTCGAATAACAGGCTCTTTCGGGAATTTTCTCTGTTGCGTGCCGGAGAGCTGGTTCACTACGGTCCAAACCTTACGAGAGAGCTTGAAGATCTTAAACTTATCGAGAACAAGTCCGATGTATACCAGGGCGCGTCGTGTAAACGCTGGCGTTTGAAATCCGAACGCAAAGAATCGAAGTTTGGAATAAGCTCTACAACCCTGCGAGATGTAGAACTTTGGATCGATGCTGAAGGCTATCCGATTGCTGGTTTGTTCAAGACACAGGCAAAGGGCAGATTGCTGCTTATTAAGTTTAGTTCCGAGTCGGCAAGAGAACAGCGTTATCAGCGGCTCGGAGGTCGCCTCGTTCTGGTATACGACAAAAACGAAACAGATATGAAATCCAAAGCGGGAGATCAGAAGCGAACCATCACTACCATGGTCGAAGCAGAGCAGCATTGATTCGACAAAGTATTTATTGTGTAGATTATGATTAGTGCTTGCCGTAGTTCATTTCTGTACCGCTGCGCTGGGCCATGATATATGCTTCCAAAGCTCGCATACGCGGATCATCCGGCTTTAGATGTTCGCCACGCACCGGATTATCTATGCACCAGTTTATCATATCACGCAGTAACACGACCCGTCCCAATTGAGTTTGAAATTTCGGATATGTTTCCGGGTGCGTAT
>Ga0209536_100008410_pt1 | contig 15474 bp, 17 predicted proteins | sample DeeMarSeWOR28_12_FD_187461 | JGI IMG/M metagenome (GOLD analysis project Ga0209536, IMG submission 187461) | Marine sediment microbial communities from White Oak River estuary, North Carolina - WOR-2-8_12 (SPAdes) (version 2) | ecosystem: Environmental > Aquatic > Marine > Intertidal zone >...
CCGGTAGCTCAGCTGGATAGAGCACGTGCCTCCGGAGCACGGGGTCGCAGGTTCGAATCCTGCCCGGGTCGCCAGTGAATCCGTCGACTTGCGCGCCGTCCGACGAGTCGCCGTCCCCCCCAATCCCCCCTGTGTCCTCCCCGACGAGAGAGGGCGGTGGGTCGTCGATCGGAACGACGTGGACGTAGTGCTTCTCTAGCGTGATGGCGCTCGCGCCGACCCACTCGGAGACGCACTTCGGCGGAGCGCGGAGCCCAGGGTGCGAGCGGATGGCCTACTTCTCGGTTATCCGCTCACCAAAGCTGCCGCGCAGGCGCTCGACGAGGTCCATCCAGATCGGGCCGCAGATACGCGCTTGCTCCGCGGATTCGGGTGGAAGGAAGTCCAGGTAGTTGTGTTCCAAGCGGATTCTGATCGGACCAGACCGGTCCCGCTGCCCGGTCGCGAGCAGTATCACGTTGCCAGGGCGGGTAAGACTCTCGTGATACGAGTAGGCGGCGATCGACCAGCGCAGCGCCCCTCCAACCGAAAGGTTCGAGGCGTGCTCGCGTTCCAGCAGGCGATGTTCTTCGGCGGTGGCGCGGACGACCTGTTGGATGCGAGAGACCTCGCCTCGCGGCCACGTATCGCGGGCGTCTCGCGCCGTCCTGGTGGGATCGGGGGCGATCAAGGCGGTGCGGTCATGCGTCAGCGTCGTGCAACCGGCCCCCAGAACGCACGCAGCGACAACCCAGACCCAGGCGATGATGGTGGCCACCGCTTCGAGGCTCAGCCGCTGCGCGACCTGTGGCGCAACCGCACGCCCTCCCGCGTCGGGAAAGGCTGTCCGTTGTTGTCGTCGTCGCGGCGGCATTGGCGCACCTCCCGCAGCCCGGACTCGGCGAGCTGCGACGAACCGGTCTCGAGACCGACCTGGCTCTGAAACCAGAACCCGACAGGGGGGTAGCAGGGAGCCCCGCTCCGCCTGTGGTCAGCGACTGACGGGGTCGCGGGTTGATCGGGGACAATGGCGGAGTTCTCCTACCCCGCTTCGGCTCTCTCGAGATGGATCGCATATGCCGAGGGGTCGTACTCCCAGGCAGCATCGGAAGGAAGTCCGAAGAACGGGATGAGAATGAAGACACCGCCAATCATGTCAAGCATGGCTAGCGTGCTCGGCTTGTCGGACGTTGGTTCTAGAAGGCCAGTGTCGTCTCCAGCTTTCCTGACCGCCAGTATCCAGGCCTGATTCCGCCGAAGTCGAATCTTGGTCGGTCTCAGCCCACGCGATTCATCGTCCAGGAAGACCTCTGCCCCTGCAGGTTGACCGAGGCGGGCATCGTTACACCAGAGCAACCGCAAGGATGTCGGGCTGACCTTGCGCTCACCTGAGCCGACCGGGGCATGGACGGCGGCCTGGATCTCCTGGGTCAAGGCGTGAAACAACCCGGGGTTAGGCTGCCGCTGCTGGCGGCCTATCCTCTCCAGGAATCTCGCAACGCTGAGGGTCAAGTCGTGGAACTCGATGGGCTCGAGAAGATTGCCGCCCGGTTCGAAGAGTACTTCGCGAGCTGGGGGATTGGCCTTCCCGAGGCGAATCGCTCCATGCGCTCAGCTGGGGTGATCGAGCAGAAGGGGTGGCAGATCCAATTCCTGTTTGGAGCCGACGAGCACGGCGAGTATCTCGACTTCTACGCGACTCATCGCATGACGGACGATCGTCACTGCAGACTTCGTTCGAATGGGAGCGTGCAGGAGCTGGAGGCCGCTGTGGACTTGATCTTCTACCCCGCAGACGCCACCGACGAGCAGAGATCGGAAGCTGAGCGTGAGTTTCACGACTACAACGAGCGTGTCTACCGGGAACTCGAGGAGAAGGGCTTCTCGTAGGCCGGCTCCACCCCTGGGGTCGCGTCACAGCTGGAGCGAAGAGAGGTCACGGGCGTACCTTGCCAACCTTGCCATTCCGAGACCTGCCACGGCCGAATCGACCAGCAGCGCGGTTGATCGCTCTGGCACCGGCACGATCGAGAGGCCCGAGAGCCGAGATGGTGCGAAGGGGACCAGCTCGCCCGTGAGCCCGTCTGGGCCGGCGCCGAATGGATCAGACGAGCCTCCGGTGGGCGATCAGCGCGACGAAGAGCAGGCTCGAGCCGATGACCCAGGTCGCCCACGGGGGCAGCGCCCACACGGAATCCGCGCAGACACCCTGAGCCCATTCAGGCAAGGGGCCTTGACCGAAATCGAGTTCCGTAAACGCCGCACCAGCCAGCTCGCCTAGCGCAAGCACGGGCGCCTCACCGCTGTCGCGGACGGCCAATCGGTCTACGACGAGGCCCTCCAGCCGCTTTCGAAAGAGGACCCCCTCCAGACGCGTTCCCAGGAGCACGACCTTCCGGAGCGCAATGGCTTCATCTGGCGGTGCGCCGACCTGATCGAGGCTGGTGGGTAGCTGGTCGAGTCCCCATGCGTCGCACTCCATTGCGCACAGGCCGTCCACTTCGAAATTGCGCAGTGGATTCTCCCAACGCATACAGGGGACGCTGGCACTCGAGAGCTGCTCCGTGCCCTCGATGTGATTGTTTCGCAGGGTGATCCCGTCGTGATAGTCGTGGACGGTTATGGCGCCATTTCCATTGATGCTCTTCGTGTCTCTCAGCCAGTTGTTCTCGATCAAGACGTTCTCGAGGCAAGAGGCTTCCCGGGCCGGAGCGATGGTGACGGCGGGGTTGTCCGTGCAATACGAGGAGTTCGTCGAGGTTGTGGAAATTCCCGCAGTGTTCACGCACGTGTTGCGGCGAGCGACGACGTCTCGCGCGCCCGCCAGTGCAATACATGGTCTGCTGTTGCCCTGCTGGTCTCCGTGGTTGTCTTCGAACACGACGCCACGCATCCACGCTGTCTGATACTCCGGGTTCGTTTCGCTGACACGCGTATTGTAGAGCGCCCGTCCGGCACGCACGGCCCGATTGCGCCGCACGGTGATGCGCTCCTGGATGGTTGGGCCTTCCTGGAACAGGTAGACGGACGGCTGACCGAAAGCGCCCTGGTTGTTGGCGCCGCCGCAGTCGTCGAGCCGGTTGTTCCTGATGGCGATGTCTTGGGAGCTGCGGACGTAGATGCAGGCATGATGAGTGTCGTGAACGCGACTATCGACGATTCCTCCCCGCTCGACACCGTAGAGCGCAAACCCGATGTAGAGGTCGTGGTCGAAGGGCTCGAGATCCTCGTCGTAGGACGCTGGCATGCCGCCGTCGATCACGCAATTGCGCACCCAGATGTCCGACTGGGAGTCGGTCGAGTGGTCGGAATTGGTGACGACCCAGAGTCCGCTGGTCCAGCCGCTCGGTGACTGCTTCGCGAGGTGGTCGATGCCGCGAATCGTGGAGCCCTGGCAGTCCAGCGTGACCTGCGATTCGAGCTCGACGAAGGCCATCGAGTTGTAGAAGAGCGACGCGTCCGTGAAATGGGGCTCGAAGATCGTGTCGGGGGCGAGACCGACAACATGGGGCCCGGGCCCGGCGAGGGCGTCGATGCAGTCCTGGATGTCCTCGGTCTCGAAGAGGCCATCACCGTCCGTATCGCCGCAGAGGACGGCTCCGGCGCTGTTGGCCGCGGTAGACGAGATCCACAGGCAGAGGAATACGAACTGCACCAGCCACAAGAGGCCAGCTCGAACATACGGCGAAGAGCGGCCCATGACGACGAGTATATCGGGGGCTCGGCCGCGCCAGGGCAGTCCTTGATGCGCGGATCGGCCGCGGCTCGCGGCAGGGGAGGGAAACGGGCCAGGGCATCCTTCCGCTGCACCACATCGCAGCGGAGACCGTCGAGATTCGCCAGCCGCGCGTGGCGCGTGACCGAGGTGATCGTTCACAACCAATGCGTCTACGCGGGGGAGGGGTGGGGCCGTCCTGGAAGCGAGGAAGAGCTCATCGGCTACATGGCGAGCATCGGATTCGAGTTTTCGAGGGACCGGATGCTCGCGAAGCGAGATCGGCCGGTGTCGAAGCCCGGCCGAGACCTGGATGCTCATTGTCGCGGTAGGGCGACGCCGTAGCCGTCTGGCGATGACGGGGCATCTCGCGCCATTGGAGTTGCCGCGTGGGACGGAAAGTCACAGTGGAGGCCGGATCGAGCCCCGTGCTACTCGTCATGTGGTACGGCGTTTGCTCCCGCTTTCGTCGAACCCCAGAGGAGGAGGGCCCGTGAGCCGCTCAGAAGCCGACGCGAAGACCGCCCCCCGAAAGACCGAGCACTTCGACGTGCTCGTCGTGGGAGCCGGCATCTCGGGGGTCGGGGCCGCGTATCACCTCGCCACGCAGTGTCCGGGCAAGAGCTTCGTGGTCCTCGAGGGACTCGAGACCTTCGGGGGCACCTGGCTGGTTCACCGCTATCCGGGCATCCGCTCCGACAGCGACCTCTACACCTTCGGCTATCGATTCAAGCCCTGGACGGGCCCGCCGATCGCGACCGCCGAGGAGATCCTCACCTACATGGGCGAGGTGATCGACGAGAACGACCTCTCTCGCCACATCCGCTACCAGCACCGCATCGACACCGCCCGTTGGTCCAGCGACACCAACCTGTGGACGATCGAGGGCGTTCGCAAGGATACCGGGGAGCCGGTGCGCTTCACGGCCAACTTCCTGTGGATGTGCCAGGGCTACTACCGCCACGCCGAAGGCTACACCCCGGAGTGGGAGGGGATGGACGAGTACGAGGGCGAGATCGTGCACCCCCAGACCTGGCCTGACGACCTCGACTACCAGGGCAAGAACGTGCTGGTGATCGGATCGGGTGCAACCGCGGCCACGCTGGTTCCCGCGATCGCCGCGGATTGCGCCCACGTGACGATGCTTCAGCGCTCGCCCACCTACTTCATTCCCGCCCGCAACGAGAACGAGCTGGCCGACCAGCTCCGCGAGCTCGAGGTGGACGAGACCTGGATCCACGAGATCACCCGCCGCAAGATCCTGCGCGACCAGGCCAACATCACCCGTGCCTGCGTCGAGCAGCCGGACGACATGAAGAAGCTGCTGATCGAGATGGTGAGGGCGTACCTGGGGCCGGACTACGACGTCGAGAAGCACTTCACGCCACGCTATCGTCCGTGGCAGCAACGCCTCGCCTTCGTCCCCGACGGCGACCTCTTCCAGGGCATCGCAGCGGGGAAGGCGTCCGTCGTCACCGACGAGATCGACCGCTTCACGAAGAAGGGAATCCTGCTCAGATCCGGGCAGGAGCTCGAGGCGGACGTCATCGTCACGGCGACAGGATTCGACCTGAGCGTGCTCGGCGACATTGCCTTCGAGGTCGACGGCGAGCCTGTCGACTTCTCGAGGACCGTGACCTACCGCGGCATGATGTTCACGGGCGTTCCCAACCTGCTGTGGATCTTCGGTTACTTCCGGGCGAGCTGGACGCTGCGGGTGGACCTGCTCGGGGACTTCGTGTGCCGGCTGCTCCAGCATATGGATCGAATCGGTGCGAAGCGTGTCGACGTGGCACTGCGACCCGAGGATGCCGACATGCCGCTGCTGCCCTGGATGGATCCGGACAACTTCAATCCCGGCTACCTGATGCGCAGCATGCACCTGCTTCCGAAGCGTGGTGAGAAGCCCGAGTGGCAGCACACCCAGGACTACTGGCGCGAGAAGGACGAGATCCCTGCGATCGACCTGGAGGGCGCAGAGTTCCGCTACGCCTAGCGCCGGCCGGAAGGGCGGGGCAGTCTGGTGCTGTTTCTGACGTATCCGTCTCGGCGCGAACGCTGTACCCTGATGCTCGTCGAGAATTAATTCTCTGCACCATTGAAGGAGAGCGAGGATGACGAGAGCCTCCATGACGGGTGTGATCCTTGCGGCGACGTTGGCATTCGGGTGCTCGACTCGGATGATCGACTTCACGGTGATCAGCTCGAAGAATGCAAACATCCAGGGGAAGAGCTACGGCAAGCGGGTCGAGGGCAAGGACTGCGCGGGTCTTCTGCTGGGCCTGATTCCCATCACTGGACGCTTCCAGCCGAACATGAAGGAAGCAGTCGACCGGGCGATCGAGGGTGCCGGTCCCGGGTATGACGCGCTCATCGACGGCGTCGTCGACAGCGAGGTCCTCCTCCTGTTCGTCTACAACCAGGCTTGCTTCGTCGTGGAGGGAACTCCGATCAACACGAAGGACACGTCCATGAGCAGCCTCGGGACGACGGACCGGGTCGTCTACTATCACAGCCGCCGGTAGCGATCCTCGTGTCGAGCGCTCGAGGATCTGCACGGTCCCGAGCGGGTCCTGGCGATGCGCGCCGTGATGGAGAAGCTCCCGGCGGCGGTGGATTCGCGCAACTGGCTCGGCCCGCCGCACAACCGGCTGGGCTTCGTGCGGGTGGCCGAGCTGGCGCGCACGGAGCGCGTGTCGCGAGGGGAGGGGCCCGTCGCCGAGCTGCCCCGCGCGGAGCGCGAGCTCGACTCGTTCGCCTTCGAGTTCGAAGGGACGCGCGTCTCCTGGACCTCGATGCTCGCGGAGACGTTCACGGATGGTCTGCTCGTGATCCACGATGGCGTCGTGCTCTTCGAGCGCTACGCCGGGGCGATGACGCCCGACGACCCGCACCTGCTGATGTCGGTGTCCAAGTCGATCGCCTCGGCACTCTGCGGGATCTACGTCCAGCGCGGGCTGCTAGACCCGGACGACCTCGTCGTCGAGCACCTGACGGAGCTTCGGGACACGGCCTGGCGGGGGTGCACGATCCAGCACCTGCTCGACATGCGGACGGGCACGCGCTGGAGCTATGAGCGAGACGAGATCGATCTCTTCGACGTCTCCGGCTACCGCATGACGGACCGCAGCGACCTTCCGCCGGACACCGCGGCGTGGATCCGTTCGATCGACAACAGTCACCGGCACGGCGGTCCCTTCCGGTACGTCTCGCTGGCGAACGACGTGCTCGGCTGGGTCCTCGAGCGAGTGGGCGGTGAGAGGCTGTCGGTACTGCTCTCGAGAGACCTCTGGTCGGCGATTGGCGCCGAGCGCGACGCCGCCCTGATCGTGGACGCAGCGGGCTTCCCGGTGATCGAGGGCGGGTTGTGCGCGACGCTGCGAGACCTCGGGCGCTTCGGGCGGCTCTGCCTCGAGGAGGGCAGGGTGGCGGGACGCGAGCTGGTGCCGGCCGATTGGCTCGGTCGGCTGCGCCTGGTCGATCGAAGCCTCGTCGACGCGTTCGCGGGCGCGCCGGAGTTCGATCCCGCGCGGCCCGAGGCCTTCTACCACGACCAATGGTGGATCGACGATGCCCGGAGAGGCGTCTACGCAGGCCTCGGCATCTTCGGGCAGGTGCTGTGGATCCATCACCCGTCGCGGACGGTGATCGCGAAGCTGTCGTCGCAGCCGGTCGCCGAGGACGCGCGGATGTGGGCACTGCAACGAGCCGGCTTGATGGCCCTCTGCGAGAGCCTCGAGTGACGCCGCGCCTCTAGGCGGCGATCTGGCTCGCCAGCTGCTCGCCCTCGCGGGTGACCCGATAGCCCCGCTCCTGGTCCTGGGGGTCCGCGGCCACCAGGCCTTCGGCCTCGAGTCGCGCCAGGAAGCTGCGGGCCTTCAGGTAGGCCCCCCGGCCCGGAGAGCGGCCTCGCCAGCTCGGTGAGGCGGGCCACATGTAGTGAGCGAAGAGGCACGGGTCGAGCGCGTGCATCGGGTGCAGGATCGAGAGCGCTCGGGCGCGCGGGGGCGTGATCTTCGGTGTCGTGCTCATGGGTGGACCTCCCTCTCCTCGGGAAGTAGGTGCGAGGCACAGGGAGGTGGCACCCGAATGCAGCGAAGCCCCCTGGGGGGGGCAACGCGGTGGCGGGTGCCCGGGGGGCCCCGGCCAGACGGGAGCGCCGGGCTCGAACGCCGGGATTCAGAGCGAGAGCGGCAGCTCCAGGTACTCCTCGTAGACGAAGTCCCGGTGCTCGAGCAGAATCGGGTCGAGGGCGCGCTCGATGAGCTCGTCGGTGCTCTCGAAGGTGGAGCGGAGGGCGTCGCGCATGGGGCATTGCTCCGGCGGAAGCGGCCGGAAGAGCGCCATCATCGTCGCGCTGTAGACGTCGACCGCCGTCGGCGCGTTGCCCAGGTAGAAGCGGCTGCCCGCGTCCCGCTGGGTCTTCAACCGGTCGCTCAGCGCTCCGAGGATCGCGACGACGCGTTCCACGTAGGTCGGAGCCTCTTCGGCTCGGTAGCCGTACTTGTCGCCCAGGTAGGCAGCGATCGGCTTCGGAAACCCGCCCCGGTCGTTGAGACCGTCGTCCACGCCCTGCAAGCGGCGGCACCATCCCAGCCCCATCTCGCCACAGATCTCGTGGGACAGCCCCATGGCCAGGATGCGCTCCTCCGCGTTGCTTGGAAGCAGCGACGGCTTCGGGGCGAGCCGTTCGGCCAGCAACAGGATCTCGGCCCAGCCACCGCGCGGCGCTTCATCCTCGTACATCGCGACCGGTCCGCTTCGCTGGCCGGTCCAGTCGGCCATGGCCTGACTGCCCGCGTCGAGTCGCACGGCCACCCAGGGGATCTGCTTCATGTGCAGGATCCCCTTCGCCGCCTCGCCCCAGGGGCTGGGGACGCCCGTGACGACGACCATCCTCAATCCATCCAGCCGCTGGGCCTCTTCCAGCTCGACGTAGTCGAAGGGCATTCCTGTCCTCTCGTGAAGTCGGCGACGGCTCGTCTGGACCGGCTGCGGCTCGGGCTACTCGCCGGGCGCAGCGATGACGACTCCATGCTTCTCGGAAACGGCAGCCAGGCCAGCGAGATCCGAGCCATCGGACACGTCTGCATCAACCTGGGTGAAGAAGGCGGCGGCGCCACTGCCGGCACCGGTCACGGACAGCATCTCTCCCTCGTCGGATTCGAAGCGGAACCAGTGCTCCGTGCCGGCGGGCACGTGCACCAGGGTTCCAGGCGTTGCGAGCATCTCGTCTCCGCCGAACCCGAAATGGATGTTTCCCTTCAGCACGAAGAAGGACTCGTCCCAGTCGTGGGAGTGAGGCGGCGGTCCGGTTCCCTCGACACCATCCTGGAAGAAGATCTCGTAGCCCTGGGTGTCCTCCCTGGAGGCGAGCACGGTGATCTTCTCGCCGACGACGGCGAGGGCGCGTGAGCGTTTGTCGGGCGAGACGGAGAAGGGGCTGGGCATGGGGTGCTCCGGATGGAGGTTCGTGGCTGGGGAGGCCGCTTTGCGTCGCGGTCGACCTACGGCGCGTCGGCAGCGACACTGGTGGTCCAGATGTCGCGGTGGAGCTTCCAGACCCCGCCCTCCTTCTTCCAGATCACGATGTACTTGCCCTGGTCCAGCACCTGCGAGTCCGCGCCCCGCAGCTCGAGCCTCCCGACCTCGATGGCCGTATCTCCGTAGCCCTCCACCTCCAGGGTGACGAGGGACACGCCCGTCGCGCCGGAGTCGAATGCGGCCTGCCAGAACCGACTGATCGCTTCCGCTCCGGTCACCACGTCGCTGTGGGCGGGAAGCAGCTGGGCCTGGGCGGTGTAGAGGGCGGCCACGCCCGGGGCGTCGCTACGGGCGAAGGCGGCCTCGAATCCCTTGTTGGCGGCCTCGATGGCAGCGCGCACGTCCTCGGCGGCCAGCGCCGGCAGTGCCGTCAGCAGGATCAGCGAGACGAGGCCGACGCCCATCCCTCTCGCTCCTCTGGCTCCATACACCATCACCACTCCTCCTCCTCTTCCTGTGAGGCTCGCCAGGGCGTCATCCCGGTCGCGTCCATCCGACCGGCGGCGAGGCTACCACGATGACGCGCATCCCTGCTGCGAAATCGCTGGTCCATGCCGGGTCACTGCCGCGTGGAGCCGGACCGCACGTAGCGCCCGTCCACGAAGCCGTCGAATAAGGTGCGAAGCGCGGCGTTCCGGATCGGCGCGCCGCTGGGATCGGTCTGGAGGTTCCGCTCCGCGACGTACCGGGGGGCTTCCGAATCGTGAACGAGGACGTGATACCACGGTGCGTCCTTCGGCGGCCGGCTCCGTGCCACCTCTTCGTACCACGTATCGCTGAGGGAGAAGTGAGCGTCCACATCGACGACCACACCGCGGTAGCCGAAACGTCGGTGCTCGACCACCTCCCCGATGCAGAACTGCGCGCTCTTCGATTCCATGGGGGAAGTCTAGAGAAGTGCGCCAGGAAGCTCTCGTCCCCGAGGGTCTCACCGCCTGTCGTCACCCGGCACGAAGTATGCACGTATGCACTGGGTGGTGTCGAGACCAGCACCCGACCTGCGAGAGGGGCGGAGGCTCCTGTCGCTCGTCCGAACAGGGAGGAGAAGCGATGGATCGTGCGACGGTTCTCGAGTGGCTCAAAAGCCATCCCCAGGTCGTGAAGGGAGATGCGGAGGCCCTGGTATCGCGCTGCGAGCAGGCCGTGAGACGACACGCCCGCGAGGACGCGTGGGTCAGCGCCAAGCGCTATGTCGCCGAGCGGCAGCACGAGTGGGAGGAAAGTCATGGGGCTCACGCCAGCGAAGCGTTCGTCGCGCGCGAGGTCTGCAGACAGTTCGCAGACGATCTGGCTCGCCACGAGCCGGCTCCGCACGCGGGAGACGAAGACCACCTCGCTGGGAGTAGCGTGAAGGCGTCTCTGGCCCACGAGGGTTGGGAGTTCATGATTCCGTGGATCATGGAGGTGGCTCGCGACGAGGAGCACCGCACCTGGCAGCAGATCGTGAGCTACACCAAGGGGCGTGCCCAGGAGCTGATTCGCAGCCACCATCTCTCCGGCGACACGCGATTCGACCAGACCCGCTGCTACGGAGACGTCGCCGCGCAGATCTCGGGCATTCTGGCCCGGGACTTCTCGGAGCACGCGTTCCCGCGCTGAGTCGGGTCTGGAGGAACGGCATGGATCCGGATAACCGGATCCATGGATCGGTTTCGAGCTCGCGTGTGGAGGTGTGGCTCGACGCCCCTGCGGGCGATCGGTCCGTGGCAGTGCGCTACGCGCCTCAGCCTCCGGATGCTCTCTGGGACGCCACGATCAGCACCGCCAGCACGACGAAGAGGAGCAGGAAGATGGCGATGCCGCGCTGGGCCGAGCGTCGGGCGTTCTCCTGCTGCCACCAGTTTCGCGGTCGCATCCCCCGCCATGAGAAGGTCAGCATCGCTGCCAGGGTGAGCGCCGTGACGTTGCTGCTGGCGAGCAGAAGCGCCGCTGCCGCTCCCATCGGCTGGCCCTGGGAGAGGAGCAACCCGCTGGCGACCGCGGGTGGGAGCAGCGCGACCGCGACCATCACGCCGGTCAGGTACGTCGGGACGCCTGTCGTGTAGGAGAGCGCTCCGGCGCAGCCTGCGGCGAAGGCCAGCACCAGGTCCGATACGGCGACGTGCGTCCGGGAGGCAAGCTCGGGCGTGGATGGATCCGCATCGAGCAGCAGCCCCAGAAGCGCTGCGGCCGCGAAGGCCACGACGACCCCCACGGCGTTCGTCACGAGCGAGCGCCGGACCAGCGGGCCGTCTCCCAGGACCATCCCGAGGGCGAGCGCCATGTTGGGGCCCAGCAGCGGGGCGACGACCATGGCCCCGATGACTGCGGCCGTGTTGTCGCGGGAGAGCCCGATGGCCGCCACGACCGATGCCAGTATCACGAGCGCGATGTAGGCCTGGTTGAGCTGCGCCGTGTCGGCGATGCCCGAGTACACCTCCTCACGACTTACCGCGGCGGCGGATCGGACGTGCGACCTCGCTTCGCGCATCGAGCTGGCGAGCGGGCGTGGGAGGACGCCGTCCAGGGAATGGACCAGCACCAGGATTCCCCCGCGGTCCGCCAGCCGTTTGTGCAACTGGTCCATGGCCTCGCCGGTGCTCTGCGCTCCGATCACGACGGACACGACAGCCCCGAAACGGCCGCCCTTCTCAGACCAGCATTCCTGACCGAACGCGAGCAGGATCTCCCGCGCTTCGTCGCAGAGATCCGGCGGTACATGGGCCTCGAGCTTTCGGAGAGCCACCCCGACGTATTCCCCCCGGTTCGGCGTGTGGCGCGCATTATAGGGCGGTCCCGGAGCGGCGACGCCTCGACCGAAGCCGGGTCGTGTCGATCTCTCTCCGCCGCGGCGGAATGCGCTCGCAACCACGTGGCGCCTGCGAGGCGCGGCTACGGGGCCGGGCCTGGAGACGCAGGTTCGGACGAACCCGGGGGGGAGCCGCCTTCCGCGTTCCCGCTCGCCTCGCGCGACGGGGGCAGGTCTGCGAGCCGGCCCGGCAGCACGCCGAGTCCGTCGGGGAAGGCCAGGCCCGCGCGCAGCAGCTCGGGCGCGCCGGGCTCGCCGTTCTCGTCGATGGGGATGCGCCAGACCTTGCCGTCTTCTCCCGGCCGCAGCGTCCAACTCGTCCATTGCAGATCGAGGTCCGCGTAGTAGAGCCGACCGACCGAGTCGACGGCCAGTCCCTGGGGCGTGCCGGTGCGATAGGGAGGTAGCCACTCGCCGGGTACCAGCACGAGGCGCAGCAGGCGTCCTTCGAGATCGAACTCGCCGATGCGGCCCGTCGCCACGCTGGCGGCATAGAGGGTGCCGTGGGGTGAGAGCGCGAGCCCGGAGTAGGTGACGAGACCCGCGCGCCAGTGGGCAGTGGCGAAGACCTCGCGCTGCAGCGGGGAGGCCAGGGGAGCGCCGCTGGCGTCGCGCGCACCGCAGCCTCCGCGAGCGGTGGGGGCCGAGGGGAAGGGGGGCGAGAAGCGCAGGATCTCGAGACCGCTCGAGGCGGCGACGTAGACGCGTCCCATGGCGTCCACGGCGACACCCCCTGGTGTTCCAAGATCCACGGCCAGCTTGCAGTAGGCCACCTCCCCGCTGCCGAATCCCTCCGCGGGCGGGAGCCAGAGGATGAGCTGTCCATTGTGGTGACCGAAGCCCTTGTCGCCGATCTCGCTGGTGAAGAGCCGACCCGCCGGGTCGAAGGCGCACCCGTAGGGCTCGGGGTAATCCGACGCGAAGGACGTGGCCGTGAGCTTCGCCACCTGCGCGCCGTCGCGCTCGAAGATCCCCCAGCCGCCGGGCACCTCCGGCTGCCCGGTGTCCTCGCCGGCGACGAAGCGGCCGCTGCCGTCGGGCAGTGCGCAGACCATGCCGTTGACGTCGCGGCCCCGGATCGGGTCGAGCGAGGCGCGCTCGATCAGCACCCTCTCGGGGAGGGGCGGTGGCGCGGCCGGATCGGTCCCCAGGTCGAGCACGCGCAGGCGGTTCCCCTCGCCGACGTACAGCAGCTCGTCTGCGGGGGCAGCGCTGGGCGCGATCGCCGCGATCGCCAGCAGCAGCGTCGGAAGCGTCCGGGCACTTCTTCGTAGAGCGCGCGACACCGATCGGGTCTCGACTACACCCCGTAGACGATGTTGGCGTAGCGCAGTAGGGCTGCGCCCAGGCGCTCCATCTTCTCGACCAGGTTCTCCTGGGCCTGGACCAGCTGCTCGAGCTTGAAGTTCTGCGCGTCTCCGGCGTCGAGCACCTCGAGCTCGCGGCGGATCGTGACCCAGTCCGCTCGCAGGCTTCCGAGCAGCTCGCGTGCGGCTTCGCCGGCCTTGCCGCGCTCGGGGGACAGGGCCTGCTCGAAGAAGGGGCTATGGTCGTTGGCCGAGCTCGCCGCCTCGTAGAGCGTCACGGTCTCCTGGAGCCGCTTGCGGTGGTGATCGGCGTCGATCCCGGCCACGACGTAGGTGATCTCCTTGGTCGTCTTCTCCGCCAGCATCGCCGAATAGCCGGAGATGTTCGCGGTGTCGCAGAGGGCCGGACTGATGTCGGTCTTGCGGCACTCCGCGTCGTAGAGGGCGAGGAGCTTCTCCGACTCGGCCACGAAGGTCTCGGTCAGGGCGTCGAAGTAGCGCAGCAGCAGCGGGTCGTTGCCGCGGTCCTCGGCGCGCATGAACTGACGGTTCGCTCGCAGGTAGTCGTAGGGGCGGGCGACGGCGATGGCGCGAAGCGGTCCCCAGGCCTGATCGACCGCGTGGATCTGCTCACGGATCTCGCGGGTCCACGGTGCCGGGATCGAGAAGTGGGCGTATCCCCGCTCGAGGGTCTCCATCACGCGGTCGATGTCGGCCGCGGTCTCGACGATGTCCGCCTTGAGCTGGTCCGCCAGGTGCAGCTGGAACAGTAGGTTCTGCTTGGCGAGGCGCTGGCCCAGGTGGCGCAGACGGCCCGCCTCCGTCTGGGCGACCGAGACCTCGTAGCCCATGGGCTCGCTCGAAGCTGCATCCGGCAGCAGAAGCGTCGCAGCCAGGGCTACGAGAGGTGACGTAACGGCTCGCATGAGGTGGCGTGCCATTGGTCCACATCCCGAGAGCCGATTCCCGAAGGGCAGTCCCGCACGGCTCCCTTTGGACGCATCATACACCGGATCGTGCGACGCCGACAAACCCGGGCGGGCGTGATCCCGGCGCGTCGACGAGCTGCGAGCCATTGCATTGCGGCGAATGGAGGCGCATGTTTTGCTAGGGGAATGGGGAGGTCGTTCGTCTCGAGTCGGTCATCCCGGAGGAGGAGGCGATGAGTTCTCTTCGCGCAGCCGTGATCGGTCTCGTCCTGGCTCTCTCCAGCGCGGCGTACGCCGATCGGGTCTACGATCTGCTGGGTGTCGTGAAGCTGAAGGCCGTCGGGGAATCGATCGAGGGGGTCGCAACGGGCACCCTGAACCTCCTCGACGACGGCACCTACACCCTGAGCCTGTCGCTAGAGGGAGAGGAGGATTCCTCTAACGGAATCTGGCTCGAAGAGGGGAAGGCGATCCAGCTCTTCCAGGAGGAGCCCCGCATCAGCGAGAGCATCGCCGATTTCGAGGGGTTCCTGAGTTTGGTGACCGGCTTCGACCTCCGCGTCACCTCGATCCGTTCGAAGGAGAAGGTCAAGAAGGGTAAGAGCGGCGACATTTCGGCGGTATCGAAGACGAGCTGGACCATCCGTATGGTGGGATTCGACGAGGGCAAGCCGGTCAAGGTGACCGAGTCCATCAAGCTGATCGGGGTGCTGCAGCCGTAGGCTCGCGTTCCCTTCGGCGGCGCTGATCGCATTCGATTGCATGCAGGGAGGATCCGTGGACGATTCGAGAGGAACCTCGGGGGCGCGCCCCCGCGCATTGATCACCGGTGCGTCGGCTGGAATTGGCCTCGCATTCGCCGAGCGTCTCGCGGCCGACGGCTACGACCTGGCGCTGGTCGCCAGGCGCCGGGAGCGTCTCGATGCGCTGGCGAAGCGCCTGCGTGAGAGCCACGGGACGGACGTCTCCGTCGTGGGGGCCGACCTGACCGAGCCGAGTGATCTGCGGGGGGTGGAGGAGCGCCTGGCGGCGCCTCCGGCGCTCGACCTGCTCGTCAACAACGCCGGATTCGGGACCACGGGGGCCTTCCGAGCCCTCGACCCCGACGGCGAGGAGCGGGAGGAAGTGTTGGAGCTTTCCGCCGCCTCAGGCGACGAGCGGCACAGCATCTCGGGCTGGCTATCGACGACCAGTCGCTGCAGCAAAGGCTCC
>Ga0209536_100008411_pt1 | contig 15474 bp, 12 predicted proteins | sample DeeMarSeWOR28_12_FD_187461 | JGI IMG/M metagenome (GOLD analysis project Ga0209536, IMG submission 187461) | Marine sediment microbial communities from White Oak River estuary, North Carolina - WOR-2-8_12 (SPAdes) (version 2) | ecosystem: Environmental > Aquatic > Marine > Intertidal zone >...
ACGCCTGTACCTCAGCTCTACAAAAAACAGCGAATTGACAGGCTATCGCGAAGTTGAGGATTTCGGTCCTTCAGAAACAGGCGTTTCATTCGGGCGGTACTATAAATCCAGCACCGGCAATTACAACTTCGTAGCTATGGAAGAGAATACGCCGGGCTCTGCAAACACTTATCCCAGGGTCGGCCCAATAGTCATCAGTGAGATAATGTACAATCCCGACTGGCCCAATAGTGGCTTCTACACGAATAACCAGTACGAATACATCGAGCTGCACAACATAAGCGCAGAGCCGGTCACGCTGTACGACTATGCTAAAGGCGAGCCGTGGAAGTTCACCGATGGCATCGATTTCACTTTCCCGACTTTTGCTCCTGTTACTATCGAAGCTGGTGGATATATCCTTGTAGTCAAAAAGCCGGAAGCGTTTTCAACACGCTACCCGAACGTCCCTGTAGATAGAATTTTCGGCCCTTATGACGGCAACCTGAGCGATGCCGGCGAGAGACTTCAGCTTAGTATGCCCGGTGACGTGGACAAAGAAGGCCTCCGTCAATACATCCGCGTTGACAGAATCAACTACAGCGACGGCTCACATCCGGAAGATTGTCCGGGCGGTGTTGACCTCTGGCCGACCGAAGCGGACGGCAACGGCATGGCCTTAACAAGAAAAGTCTCAACCGATTATGGCAATGATCCGGACAACTGGTTCGCGGCCGCTGCCTCGCCGGGACAATAGTATTGCCACCACCGACAATTTGTTACGCCTTAATCCTGAAACTGGCATATCTTCTGCGCTTATGGTATAAACTCCTGGTACTTAAAATGTGATATTAATTTATGATTATGGAAGACGTACCCGATAAATCGCAAATCGAAAGCTTGTCCCGAGCGAAGTCGAGGGATCGTAAATCGAAAATGACCTGGTGGCGTTCAATCGGCCCGGCATTGATTACCGCATGTGTAGTGTTTGGGCCCGGCAGCCTGCTGATCAGTGCCAATATCGGGGCCACCCACAGATACCAATTACTGTGGCTGCTTTTACTGACCGGTATCCTGATGGGCACGTATATGACAACTGCCGCGAGAATCGGGGTTGTCGGCGGAGCTACACCCTGCACTCTGATAGCACAACGTCTTGGCCGGCCGGTTGCCGCCGTCATCGGCATTAACCTCTGCCTGATATGTGGCACGTTTCAATTCTCAAATAATCTGGCAGTGGCCGCTGCTGTCGAGACGCTTATACCAAATCTCGACGCCCACTGGGTGTTGTTGGGATTCAACGGACTAATTATTATCTTCCTGTTCGCTGCCAAACAGCTTTATCGCTTTCTCGAACGTACTATGAAAATAATGGTGGGATTGATGCTCCTGTGCTTCGTTTTCAATGTAATACTGGCACGGCCCAGCCTGTTAGGCATCGTCAGGGGCTTTATCCCGAGCTGGCCCGACGAAGTGCCGCTTGGCATTCCCAGAAAAATTGACGGTACCATCCAGGATCCTATGATTCTGATTGCTTCATTGCTGGGGACGACTTTCTCGGTCGCCGCCGCATTCTATCAAGGCAATTTGGTTCGCGAAAAAGGCTGGAAGCTACAGGATTACAGCCGGGGCATCGGCGATTCGGTCGCAGGAGTTTGCATCCTAACCAGCATTAGTGCAATCATTATGATTACAGCCGCCAAGGTCATTCCAGGTGAACCAGCCGAGAATATCGGAGTGCTGGCCGAATCTCTACGGCCACTGCTTCGTTCGATCGCGCACACATTTTTCTGCATAGGATTATTTGCAGTAGCAATGAATCCCTTTCTGATTAACGCAATGATCGGCGGCAGCATTTTAGCCGACGGTATCGGTAAGCCACCCAAACTCAGCGACCGCTGGCCCCGGCGTTTTACAGTCTTAGTGTTACTTACCGGAATGGTCGTCGCGATACTGGCACTGAGAACCGGCCAGAAGCCGGTCAATCTGATTATCTTCGGCCAGGCGCTGACCGTCATCGGCAATCCATTGATGGCCGTGACGATTCTCTGGCTGGCCAATCGCAAGGACATTATGGGCGAGCGGCGAAATACGGTAATCCTGAATATTCTCGGCGGCCTGGGCTTGCTCGTAGTCGTGCTCATGGCCGTGCGGGTCTTGATGCGCTTGGTGCTGACCTTGAGCTGATGCGCCTGGGAAGGTGTTATTATGAGTGATATATCTGAAATAGACGAAAAAGACCTGGAAGATATTCTCAGCGAACCAACGGAGGCAACAAAGAAAATCGTCGCCGGCCTGAACGGCGACATCGTCGTACTCGGTGCCGGTGGAAAAATGGGACCGACCCTGGCGATGATGCTCAAGAAGGCATCACCCGGCAAGAAAATCTATGCCGTCTCTCGATTCAGCGATAAAACGGTCCGCAGCAGAATCGAGCAGGCACAGATCGAAACTATCGAGGCCGACCTGCTGGACGAATCGCACTATCGCAAACTGCCAGACGTCGAAAATGTATTCTACCTGGCAGGCATGAAGTTCGGCTCGACCGGCAATCAGCCGCTGACATGGGCAATGAACAGTTATATGCCGGCACTGGTAGCACGGCATTACAAGGACTTGCGAATCGTGGCGTACTCGACCGGTAACGTTTATCCACTGGTTGAGACAACCGGCGGCGGAGCAATCGAACAAATTTCGCCCGCACCGGTCGGCGAATATGCCCAGTCATGTCTCGGCAGAGAAAGGATGTTCGAGTATTTCTCGCAGCTTTACAAGACGCCAGTGACACTGGTCCGGCTCAACTACGCCAACGAGCCTCGATACGGCATTATTGTCGATTTGACCTCAAAGATATTGAATGACGAGCCGATTGATTTGACAATGGGTGCCGTCAATCTGATTTGGCAGAGAGATGCCAACGATTATATCATCCGCGCCATCACTCTTACAAAATCACCGCCGGCCATTTTGAATGTCACCGGGCCGGATACGATTCCGATTCGCAGGCTCGCTGAGCAAATCGGCCAAACCCTCGGCAAAAAACCGAAGTTCATTTCCCATGAGGCCCCTTCCGCCCTGCTCTCGAACGCATCATACTGCCATAGCACGTTTGGCCCTCCGCAAACGACTCTTGAGCAAATGGTTGCCATGATTGTCAAATGGGTAGCCGCAGGGAAAAAGACTCTAAACAAGCCGACCAAATATGAAATACGCAACGGCAAATTTTAGGAGATGGTTTTATGCTGGATTCGCTTATCGTCAATAAGCTCCGCTCAGGCTGTGTGATACCCGCCCATCCGCTGGCTTTGCAAAGTGACAATCGAATCGATGAGCGTCACCAGAGGGCACTAACGCGTTACTACCTGGCGGCCGGAGCAGGCGGTCTGGCGGTAGGTGTACACACGACACAGTTTGCCATCCATGAGCCGAAGATCGGCTTATATCATCCCGTTCTGGAGCTGGCGATCGAGACGGCCAGAAAATATACCGCCACCGCTACTCGCGACGGGCCGATAATGATTGCTGGTATTGTGGGCGATACGAAACAGGCAATGCAGGAAGCACGCTTAGCACGGGACCTCGGATATCACCTCGGATTGCTTTCTCTGACGGCCCTTAAAGGAAAGTCCATCGATGAACTAATAGACCACAGCCGCCAAGTAGCTGAGATAATTCCGGTTATGGGATTCTATCTGCAGCAGACAATCAGCAAAATGACGCTGCCAATAGAATTCTGGCAAAGGTTCGCAGCAATACCGAATGTGCTTGCCATAAAAATCGCTCCATTCAACAGATACCAGACGCTCGATGTGCTCGAAGCGGTAGCACGTTCCGGCCGGGCCGGCGAAATCACACTCTATACCGGCAACGACGACAATATCATCCTCGATTTACTTGCACGGCATGAATTTAATATCAATGGCCAGTCAGTCTCAATTAGAATCGCAGGCGGCCTACTGGGCCAGTGGGCGTGCTGGACGCGGAAAGCGGTCGAAAATCTGGCTGTTATTAAAGCACTTCAAAAAAATAATACACCAGTTTCGCATGATTTACTTACGATGGCCAACCAATTGACGCTGGCCAACAAGGCAATCTTCGACGCCGAAAATCAATTCCGCGGCTGCATCTCGGGCATCTCGTACGTATTGAAGCAACAGGGACTAATGAAAGAAATCAACTCTCTCGATTCCGACGAGCGGCTTTCAGACGGGCAGGCCGAGCGAATCGACAGCATCATTCGCGACTATCCGTATCTGACTGACGATGAGTTTGTTAAAGAAAACCTTAACCAATGGCTGTCATGAGGAAAGATCCAAATGTTCAATAAAATCATACCAAAGCAAAAATCTCAAGTTGGAAACTATACATCGCATTTTAAAACGGCAAATTTAATATTAACTTACATCGTGCTTACGCTGATATGTACTCAAATTCCATGTCATGCCGCCGAGCGTTCGATAATCGGCACAAGCGGAGCCGACGTCATGCTCGCCGACTACTTCAATGCTGAGACGGCGAAGCTCCGCGACCGATGCCTTACAGACATCAAATCACTCGATGACTGGGAGGCAAAAAGAAAAATTTATAGAGAGCAATTGTTTGAAATGCTGGGGCTAAAACCTCTTCCGGAAAAAACAGACCTCAAACCGGTCGTCACCGGCAAAGTCGAGCACGAGCAGTTCACTGTCGAAAATATCCACTTTCAATCGAGACCCGGTCTATACGTAACGGGGAATCTTTACATTCCCAAAGGCCTCGAAAAACCCGCACCTGCAATCCTCTACGTATGCGGCCACGCCATTGCCAAAAAGGACAATATCAGCTACGGCAATAAAACAGCATACCAGCATCACGGAGCCTGGTTCGCACGTCACGGCTACGTTTGCCTGACTATCGATACGCTGCAACGAGGCGAAATCGAAGGGATTCATCACGGCACGTACCGGTACAAAATGTGGTGGTGGAACAGCCGGGGCTATACACCCGCAGGCGTCGAAGCATGGAACTGCATCCGTGCTCTGGATTATTTAGAGACGCGTAAGGAAGTTGACTCCAGCCGGTTCGGCGTCACCGGGCGCTCAGGAGGCGGCGCATATAGCTGGTGGATTTCGGCGCTCGATGACCGCATCAAAGTCGCAGTACCGGTAGCCGGAATCACCGACCTGCAAAATCATGTCGTTGACGGCTGTGTCGAAGGCCACTGCGATTGCATGTACATAGTCAACACTTTCGGCTGGGATTATCCGCTCGTGGCGGCGCTGGTGGCGCCACGGCCGCTGCTGATATCGAACAGCGACAAAGACACAATTTTTCCGCTGGGTGGTGTCGTCCGCGTGCATGAAAAGGTCCGGAACATTTACCGCCTGCACGGTGCCGAGAAAAACCTCGGCCTCAATATTACCGAAGGCCCGCACAAGGACACGCAGGAACTGCGCATCCACGCTTTCGTGTGGTTCAATCGTTTTCTCAAGGGCGAAAATTCTCTAATTGATAAACCTGCCGTTCCATTTTTCGAGCCGGAGCAGTTAAAGGTCTTCAAAGAGCTGCCGGCCGACCAGATTAACACAAAGATACACGAATCATTCGTTCCAAAGAACCAGCTACCAGTAGGGAACCAAATCCAGCAACAGGCACTGCTCCAAACACTTCGGGAAAAATCATTCGGCGGCTGGCCGACACAAGAGCAGGCGGGTCCGCTAAATATCAGGCAGGTATTCTCCGCTGTACGAGACGGCATTAATTTGAGTGCTTTCGACTTCACCAGTCAGCAGCATGTCCGACTGCGTTTATATTTAGCTCATCGCTCCGGAATAGAACGAATCGATAATGTAGTGCTGAACGTGATGGATGAGCAACAATGGGAACAATGGCTTGGTGCTTTGTGTGTCGGTTTTGCCAATGAGTTACAAAATGAAAAACCACTTAATCCGAATAAAGACGCTTTCAATAACATTAAGCAGATGATGAAAAACAACTCGGCGTTTGCTTATGTTGCTCCCCGCGGCATCGGTTTAACAGCATGGAATCCGGACGAGAGAAAGCAAACACAAATTCGGCGACGGTTCATGCTGCTCGGCCAGACGCTGGACGGCATGCGTCTCTGGGACATCCGGCGGGCTATACAAACATTACGCCGGATTGAATTGTTGAAAAACAGACCGCTCACGCTTAAAGGACAACACCAGATGGCAGGAATTGTGCTCTATGCATCACTGTTCGAGTCTGATATTCACAGCCTCGATTTATCGTATCTTCCTGATTCACACCGCGAAGGACCTGTATTTCTCAATGTGCTGCGTTACATGGACATACCCGATGCCTTAGCGATGGCATCTGAACGAACCGAGATACGAATCAACCCACCAGGATAATATAAAGATTGTTTTATAAAGACCTATAAGATTCGTAATATTCGGTGGATAATCGGAACCTGTGTAATACATACATTTTTTATTTAATCGGCACTAAACATATTCCGATACAACCTTCAAACACGCAGAAAAATAAGAGATAAAAGGATAGAGGCTTCAAATGGGTATTCGAAATATATCTGATAATATCATTCTTGTCACTGTCCCCACGGAGAGATTAAAAAGAACGGACGAATTGAAAAATCTCAACGAAGCTATCGGTGAAAATCCAAAATGCGACGTAATAATCGACTTTGCCGGCGTTGAAATTATTAACTCATGGAACATCAGCAATCTCTTAATACTAAAAGATATTATGGAGAAGGCCGGACGTAAACTCGTGCTCTGCAGTGCAAACACCCCCACTAAATGCATTTTTGTCGTTGCGGGGCTTAGTGAAACTTTTGTTTTCGCCGATACACAGTCCGCGGCTCTGGATATTATCCGACAGACAAATTCGCCGGTTACTGCCAATCCCTCATAATCCCGACAATCCACCGGCCCTTCCGGCATAAACAAACCTTGATATCTTCTTGATTCGGGATTATATTACTTCCCATAAATTCTGGTCTAAACCGGTTCTGCAAGGTACAGGCCGTTTGTGCTTAAGATAGGAGAAAAGCCATGAGCAACGATAACCTTTCGAGACGCACTTTCATCCACAATACTTCCCTGGCGAGTGCTGCGACCATAGCCGCCGCATTTGCTAATACCAGCAACGCCGAAGATCTTACAGGCAACAAAAAGAAAACAGATACATCCAGGATACTCAATTACAATCCGAAGATGGGCTACAGGCGATTGGGCAAAACAAACCTGATGATCTCCGAGGTAAGCCTGGGCGGGCACTGGAGAGCGCCCTGGCGGGACCGCAGCGGCGGCTGGTGGTGGGGTAAATTTGCTAAAGAGCAGGTTCCCGAAGATGTCGCGAAAAACCGCACTGAGGTCGTCTCCAGGGCCATCGATTGCGGCATGAATTATCTGGATATCACCGGAGCAGAAGAATGCCTCTGCTACGGTGCGGCACTAAAGGGACGCCGGGAGAAAATGATTGTAGGCGCCGACGACTCCAAGCTGTGTCCGCGACGCGATGAATACTGCAACGTCCCGGCACAAATTCATAACGTCGAAGAATGCCTGCGCCACCTCAAGACCGATTACCTCGACATCTGGCGCGTCCAGGCCAAGATGGATGGGACCAACACCGACGCCGACGTCGAGGTTATACTCGAAGCCTTCCAAAAGCTGCACAAGGAAGGCAAGGCAAAGCACCTTGGTATCTCGTCTCACAGCCGCCCGTGGGCACAGCATGTTATCGAAAAGTATCCTCAGTTCGAGATGTTTATCTTCCCATGCACGGCCAGGACCAAAGAGAAAAACCAGGCTCCGACAAGGGACAACATCGAAGAGGTCAACGCCGGCTACGGTCCCGAGAACAAGAGCATCTTCCAGTCGCTGCAAGAGCGCGACGTCGGACTGATAACAATAAAGCCATTCTTCGGCGGCAGTCTTCTCAAGACTTACGACAAGCCGAAATTAGGCGTCGGCAGTAAGGAAGACAACGACCTGGCCAAACTGACGATTCAGTGCATTCTCAATCTAAACGAAGTCATAACCAGTGTAATACCAGGGTTATCGACAATCTACGAGGTTGATAATGCCGCCCGGGCATCCTACACGCGCCCGCTCGGGCAGACAGCGGCAGATCAGGAGTGGCTCGAACGTATAACCAATGAGCAATGGGCCGTCCTGCCGCTGGAGTATACATGGCTGCGCAACTGGGAAACTGTATAATACTATAGAACATCGTGCTTTGAGAAAATAATCAATTAGGCCAGCGACAAGACGTTGTTTTTTATGTACTTGACCGCGTTATTGAAGATTGTCATCCCGTCGCCATCCACATTCTTTAACCGGCTCCAACACGGATGCTGAGTTGGCCTTACGAACCTCTCCGGGTGTGGCATCAGTCCAAGAACTCTGCCGGTCTTATCCGTCAGGCCTGCGATGGATTCCATCGATCCGTTTGGATTGATGGGATATCCACCTTCATTGCCGTCCTGGTCTACATACTTGAACGCGATGTGTTCCTCTGAATGCAACTCATCCAATGTCGCTTCGTCCTTGGTGACAACTTTGCCCTCGCCGTGCGCAATTGGCAGATAGATTTGCCGGCCGGGCTCGATGAAAACACACTTATCGCTCTGGGGGGCAAGATATACCCACCTGTCCTCGAATTTTCCGCTGTCGTTATTCGTGATGGTAACGCTGGCCTGCCGGTTGGTCGAATTGTTACCCGGCAGGATTCCTGTCTTGACCAGCACCTGAAAGCCGTTGCAGATTCCAAGCACAAGTTTGCCGTCCTCAATGAATTTCTGGACCGGCTCGAAAAGATGATGAACAATCTGATTTGCAAGGATCTTGCCGGCAGCCACATCATCTCCGTAGCTGAAGCCGCCGGGAAATACGATTATCTGAAACTCATCCAGCAGTGCTTTGTTATCTATTATCCTGTTTATGTGAATTCGCTGCGCTTCTGCTCCCGCCAGCTGAAGTGCATACTCCGTTTCCATATCGCAGTTGATACCTGCTGCTCGCAAAACTATCGCTTTTACTTCTGCCATTTCTTGCCTTCTACCTTCCTTTAATCCTTTGTTCTGAGTTTTCACTACCAGTCAAACGTTTTCTGCCACGCCTGCTTTAGTGTCTCGATGTCCTCTTCAATAACGGTTTCGCCGTCCTGAGCTTTGATGACAAGCGTTTTATCTTCCGTCACTTTTCCGATCTGACCGAACGGCAGATTGAGCATCAGTTTGGCGAACGCATCAAATTTGTCCGGCTCAATTTCAACAATATAGCGAGAATTCGATTCGCTGTACAGTTGCGCATCGGTGCGTGTGCAATCTTTGCTGCCCGGCAGGCCACGTAAGTCCGCCTCGATCCCGAGACCGCCGGCAAAGGCCATTTCAGCAAGCGCCACCGCCAGGCCGCCCTCGGAGCAGTCGTGGCAACTGACTACAAGACCCTCGGCTATAGCAGCGGAAATTTTCGCGGCGATTTTCGGGGCTTTACCGAGGTCTAATTTCGGCACGTTGGCCCCGACCTGACCGTTAATCTTGTAATAATGTGAGCCGCCCAATTCGTTTTTTGTCTCGCCCACGATAAACAGCAGATTGGAAGCCTTCTTGAGGTCCATCGTGACACACTTGTTGATATCGTCAATGATTGAAATTGCGCTTATCAAAAGCGTCGACGGAATTGATATCCTCGTGCCGTCCTCACACTCGAACTCGTTATTGAGCGAATCCTTGCCGGAGATAAACGGCGCCTCAAAGGCCATCGCGCCGTTGTAACAGGCCTGTGCCGCCCGTACCAGCGGGCCGAGCGTTTCCGGCCTGGTGCAGTCGCCCCAGCAAAAATTATCCAGCAGAGCAATCCTGTCAATCCGGCCACCCACGCAAATCAGATTCCTTATTGCCTCTTCAATCCCGGCCAAAGCCATCCAGTACGGATCGATGTCGCCGTACATCGGATTCATGCCGCAGCTAATTGCCAGACCTTTGTTCGAATTGAGCTTCGGCTGAATCACCGCGGCATCGCTTGGCCCGTCGTTATGCACACCAGTAAGCGGCTTGACGACCGAGCCGCCCTGCACCTCATGGTCGTACTGCCGAATGACCCATTCCTTGCTGGCAACATTATAAGAAGACAGAATCTTCAACAGCTCATCGTTATAGTTATCTTTTTCGGGAACGCTCGGTTCAGCCAGCTTCGGCACCGTCCAGACAGCCTTGCGAGAGTATTTCGGCACGCCGTTGTGCAGAAAATCCATATCCAGTTCGCCAACCTGCCGGCCGTTGTATCGCAGTTTCAATTTCTTATCATTCGTGAATCTGCCTACTACGGTTGACTCGACGTTTTCATCTTCGAAGAGTTTCGTGATGGCCTTTAAATTTTCCGGCTTTACTGCGATGACCATTCTCTCCTGTGCTTCACTTATCCAGATTTCCGTATAGTTCAGGCCGGCATATTTCAGCGGTGCTTTTTCCAGGTCGATTTCAACGCCGAGATGTTCTCCCATTTCGCCGGCAGCGCTGCTTAAACCACCGGCCCCGCAATCTGTTATTGCTTCATACAAGCCGGCTTTGTTTGCCTGGACAAGGACATCCAGCATTTTCTTTTCCGTAATCGGATTACCGATTTGCACGGCATGGGAAAAAATCGTCTCGTGCTCGTGCGTCATCTGGCCGCTCGAGAATGTCGCCCCGTGTATGCCGTCTCTTCCGATGCGGCCGCCGACCATGATAATCAGGTTACCGCTCTGCGGATTCTTGAAGCACTTGTTCTTGTCCATCAGGCCGATGTTGCCGCAATAGACCAATGGATTAGCAAGGTATCTGTCGTCAAAGTAAATCGCGCCGTTGACCGTCGGGATACCCATTCTGTTGCCGTAGTCGCGAACGCCCGCTACAACGCCTTTCATAATCCGTCTCGGATGCAGGACGCCTTTGGGAATATCTTCGAGCTTTTTATCAGGTTCGCCAAAGCAAAAGATGTCCGTATTAGCTATCGGCCTTGCTCCAAGTCCGGTCCCCATTGGATCACGAATCACGCCGCCGATCCCCGTGGCCGAGCCCCCGTAAGGATCGAGCGCCGATGGGTGGTTATGGGTTTCGACCTTGAAACAAACAGCAGATTCCTCGTCGAATTCCACCACTCCAGCGTTGTCGGCAAAGACCGATATGCACCAGTCCTTATTGAGCTGCTTGGTGGCTTTGAATACGGTATCTTTCAGCAAATCGTTAAAAAGCACCTGCTCACCATTGATTGACAATTCGACTGAGCTTTTTAGCGTCTTATGTACGCAGTGTTCGCTCCAGGTTTGGGCTATCGTCTCAAGCTCGACATCGGTGGGTTCTCTGCCGAGCTGCTGATAATGTTTCTGAATCGTCTTCATCTCGACCAGATTCAGAAACAGGTCTTTTTCTTTGCTTAGAGCGACCAGAACACCATCGTCAAGATCGCATATGGGCCATTCAACAATCTTCAATTCATACGGTTTCAGGTGTGGGCTCGGCGGCTCCGCTTCGTTGCCGATTATGCAATCTTCGATACAATCGTTAGCCAGGATTTTCTTTGCAATCGTATCGGTTTGCTTTTGCGTAATCTGCCCCAGCAGGACATACTTTCGGGCGGTGCGGACGTTGTGAGCTTTGACTCCCATATCGGCAATCGCCGCCATGACCGATTCAGCAACAGGATCGGTCACACCGCTTTTGAGGTGCACCTCGATAAGCGTTGCTTTCGCTAAACCTGCCGGCGGGCCGCTTCTGCCGATATAATAATCTTCGCAAACCGGATCGGCCAGAAGCTCTTTTGCCAAACGCTGGGCAAAATCCTTTTCAAAGTCCGCTTCGATAAGAAAGACCCTCGCCGACTGAACCGCCTGCACCGAATCGATGCCCAGCTCATGGATATCCTCCAGCACTCCCTTGCCATGCACATCCGAAAAACCTGTCCGATTAAAGACTTCAAAACGCCATTGTTTCACGATATCAATTCCTTTTTTCTAATTTTATATTTAATCAGTGTCTCTCGCTGGCTATCGCTAAAAGGCCGGCTGTTTCGCGAGTCGATGGCCGATGCGTATAACCTAAAACTTTGGTTTGGGTAAAAGAGCGTAAAACCGCCAAAGAAATCGATCCCCATAAAAGACCCAATCCCAAAATAGCCACTTGTCTTAAGTTGTTCATATGCAAGGCCTTACGAAAATATGACCAAGAATAGATCTTGCTAAAAAGTACTGTAAGGCCCCGCGGATGTCAATTTTTTTCTTTGATTTGTGTCATTAAAATGTTATTATTTTATCCTCTATAAATAAAATTCGCCCTGATAGTGATTTATTCTCGTGGCGTTATAATGACAATACGAGATACTAAAATAGGTAATATGTCGAACAATAGTAATCTAAGCAATAGCGACCACCTCGATTTCGAGGAAAAAGTAGCTCAACTCGATAGCCAGATGAGCGAGCTGCGAAAACTCAGTTCCGCTAAAGGCATTGACTATTCGTCCGAGATACGTAAGCTCCAGCAGCAGCAGTTCGCCGAACTGAAACGAATCTATTCGAATCTCACGGCGTGGCAAACCGTTCAGGTGGCGCGCCATCCTAACAGGCCGCTTTTGTCCGATTATCTTGATGTAATGGTAAAGGATTTTCGCGAATTGCACGGCGACAGAAGCTTCGGCGACGACCGGGCAATTGTTACAGGCCTTGGCCAGATCGGCAGGGAAAGAGTGCTGATCGTCGGACAAAATAAAGGCAGAACAACAAAGCAGAAGATTTCCTGCAATTTCGGATGCCCAAATCCGGAGGGATACCGCAAGGCATTGGCTAAGATGAAACTCGCCGAGAAATTCGGCATTCCCATCGTCACACTAATCGACACACCGGGCGCATATCCGGGCATTGGCGCCGAAGAGCGAGGACAGGCCCAGGCTATCGCGGTCAACCTTAACCAGATGCCTCGACTCAAGGTGCCGATCATTTGTATCGTCATCGGAGAAGGTGGCTCCGGCGGCGCACTCGGAATCGGCGTCGGCGACAGGCTGGCTATGCTTGAATTCGCGTACTATTCGGTAATATCGCCCGAAGGTTGCGCAGCTATTTTGTGGCGTGACGGCTCACAGGCTCCACAAGCCGCCGAGGCGCTTAAATTGACCAGCAAGGATCTGCATAAGCTCGGCCTGGTTGACGCCGTCATCCCCGAGCCCCTTGGGGGTGCTCATCGTAATCTCCACGACACCGTCTATAACGTCGAGAAATATATTGTAAAAACACTGCGGGATCTAAAGCGAACAAAGATAGAAAATCTGCTCGATAACAGATACGAAAAACTGCGTGCAATAGGCAGCAGTCCCACAGAAAAGTTACGCCGTAAGACCAGGGCACGCAAGGAAAGAATCGAGGCGGCACTAAAAGGCATTCCGACCAAGCCTAAAAGAACCACCACCAAGGTCTAACATAGTTGCACCTTTAGCAACATCTCTACTACTTTCAATGATAATCTTCCGCAGGACTTTTGCTTGGAATTGAATCAGAATTATAGGGCAGGCCTCCATGCCCACCCTACCTTTTTTCAGCTATATATCAGCCATTCTAAAGTTCTCTGGGATCTTTATCTTCTTCGATGGCCGTTATTTTTTTTACTCTTCTTTCGTGCCTTCCACCGCTGAATTCGGTGTTAAGCCAGACTTCCACCATTTTTCGCAGTAATACAACTCCAACCTGGTCTGCCGACAGACACAGGACATTTGCATCATTATGGTCACGCGAAATCTGAGCACTTAGCTCATCATGGCACAGGGCGGCCCTGATTCCATCTACCTTGTTGGCAGCCATACTCATTCCGATCCCGGTTGCACAGCTTAGAATAGCTCTGTCGGCCTCCTTGTTGGATACTGCCTTTGCTGCCAAATACGCCAGGTCAGGATAATCAACAGGATTGTTGTCACTGGTACCGACATCAATACACTCATGGCCCAGCTCCGTTGCTATGGCCATGATTTGCTGTTTGATATCGAAGCCGCGATGATCACTTCCAATTGCTATTTTCATATTTCAAGCTCACCAACTCTTTTTTGCACGAATCTTTCAATCAGCTTCGCACAATTATTATAAAATTCCTGGGGGTGACCTATCGGATCAGGAACGCCGGTATCACCTGCCAAAAGCCAACACTTTTCCGAAGCTTTCGAATCAAGAGCCATAACTCTGTCCCGATGTATCCGCTCCATCGCAAACACGATGTCACTTTCTTCGATAAGCTCTCTGGATAAAGCTTTGCTCCTATGAGCTTTAATATCTACTCCCGTAGCGGCACAAGCAACCACCGCTTCAGGACTTGCAGGAAAACCTGCCGAACCAATAATGCCAGCCGAGCTTACCTTATAACCCATTTTGCCGAACTCGTCAATATTGCATTGTAATTTTTCCGCTAAATATTTTCGAAATATTCCTTCGGCCATCGGGCTTCGGCAGGTATTGCCCGTACAAACAAATAAAAACTTAACTTCTGATAACTCTTCCAACTCTGTCCGGGAATAAAAACCTGACCTCAATACTTCCAGCCCAGCTTTACCTATTTTAACAACCGTGCTGCTCTGTTTGTATTTACACTGACCTGCATCCAGCAACAAATCGATTTTGCCTGATAATTGCTCAAGAACCTGCTCGGCCTGAACCGCCGGCGGACGGCCCGTTATATTCGCACTTGGCGCAACAACAGGATTGCTCGTCTTTTGCAACAACATCGAAGCAATGAGATTGTCCGGACAGCGAATACCTATGGAACTATCCTTGTAAAGATTTTCAAGAACTTGTCCTTCATGATTATTTCGCAGTTTGTCTACGTCTTTCCGATCCAACTCGAATACAACAGTCAAAGGGCCGGGCCAAGCGTTCTGAATCAGTTTTTTAGCCTTTAATCCGACAGTGGGCACATATTTTTCGACATCGCTCTTTCGACCGATATGCAATGTATAGTATTTATCTGCGGATCTACCTTTAACATCATCGAGCCTGGCTAATGAATCGCGTTTGACCCGGCATCCGATTCCATAGACAGTTTCAGTAGGAAATGCCACAAGCCCCCCTGAATCAATAATAGCAGCAGCTTCATTGATTATTGCTGAGTCAACATTTGCGGCATCAAGTTTTATTACTTTAGTTTCCATTAGTCTCGCAACAATACAACAGTGCACTCCAAATGGCAAGGTTTTCTACGCAAACGCCTAATCATGTACTCAATTGCCTCTTTTCAATAATGAAAAAGGGCCTATACCGAATCAATCGGTATAGGCCCTGCAATATTGCAAAACCTGATTTTATTCCGGCAGCAGTTGTGCTTACTCAGCAGCAGCTTCTCTCGGTCGATACAGACGAATATCGTCAATATACATCTTGCCAGAACCCCCAGGTACCGTCATGTTGCCCTGAGTTCCGAGACCAATTGCTATCCTGTCGACATCGCTCAGGTTTATACCTTGGTCAGAAAAAGCCGACAGCGGAATGATCCACTCAGTC
>Ga0209536_100008412_pt1 | contig 15473 bp, 15 predicted proteins | sample DeeMarSeWOR28_12_FD_187461 | JGI IMG/M metagenome (GOLD analysis project Ga0209536, IMG submission 187461) | Marine sediment microbial communities from White Oak River estuary, North Carolina - WOR-2-8_12 (SPAdes) (version 2) | ecosystem: Environmental > Aquatic > Marine > Intertidal zone >...
GGCGTCCTCGACGAAGAACGGTCGCCGCTCCGGGAAGAACGTCTCGAACTGCGTCAGGTTGATGACCGCAGGGTCGACCTCGACTTGCCCGAAGTCCGGATTGACCGTGCCGTCCAGCGTGTACCCAGCACCCACGCCCAGCCGGAAGTCCAGGCCGACGCGGTTCGCAAAGTCCGAGCCGTCGAAGAACGGGTTTCCGGCCTCGACCGGCGCCGTGAGAACGCTGGTCAACGCATAGGGCCGGAATTCGATCCGCCGTGGGCTTCTCGGGATTTCCAGGCCCTGCAGTTCACCGAAGGCACTGACCTTGCCGTGCCGGACCCGCGATTCCAGCGCGAAGAAGGTCACTTCGTTGGCTGCGAGCCGCCGCCGCGAGAAGTTCACACCCCACGTCTGCGTGCTGTCGGAAGCGTTGTATTTTAGCTGTGACAGGGGAATTCGTAGCTCGACGCTCCAGCCGGTGGAGTCGCGGTGCACGGCCGACGACCACACCGCGTTCCAGGCGTCATCCTCTCGCACATCGTCGTAGATGTAGACGTCACGTTGAACGCCGGCGGCGCTGACCCGAAAGCGATAAGCGGTACGGCGATCGCTGTTGGGATCGACTGAGAACTCGAAATAGTCGTACTGGCCGTGCTCGTCGCGACGTACGAGCTGGTCACCGATACGGTCCGCCTGCCAGTCATGCATGAGCGCGCTGACATAGAGGGCGCCATCATCGAATAGGACTCGGACTTCGGTGTCCTGCTCGGCGGGCGCATTCTCCACTGGCTCGCGCTGGACGAAGCGAGTGATCGGGGTCGCACTCCGCCAGGCCGACTCGTCGGGTCGCCCGTCCAGTTGAATGTCGCCATCACGGCGGGCGGCTGCGGCGGTCGGCAGTGCCGGCGGTTCCTCGGGGCGGGAATCGTTGACCCCGGGTTGGTATTGGGCATACGCCGACCTGCCGCACAGTAGTGCGGTGGCCAGGAGGGCGGAACAGCCGAGCGCCCTCATGCCCGGTGAAGCCTTGGCAACGATCAACTTGTCTTCCAGTTACTGCGACAGCCGCAAATGAGCACACTCCGCCACCGGGAAGTGTGATCTGAGCCCGAGCTGCGACCGCTGACTCTGATCCTTCTCTCCAGCCAGTCTAACACTCGATGCTAGAAAAACGTTGGCGAGCCTACGATGGGCCCCGGTACGTGCAGGGGGCTCTGCGGTACCATTATCCGGCCTAAAAGAAAACAATAAGCCTTTGCGCCGCTAGGTCTTGATTGACCGACCGGGCGTCATGTGGCTGATGGCCCGCGTTTGACGGTTTGTTGAGGCCCACGCCCTAGACTGGCGTCGTTGATCGAGGTCTGAGGGCTCGGAAGAGCTTCGGCGGAACAGGGTTGGGGGTACGTGGGAACAAATAGAGTCTTGGGTGCGGTGAATGGCAGAGTCTGGCTCGACAGGGTCCTCAGCTTGGTCACCGCGGTGGTCGTTGTGACCGCGCTCTTCTTCTCGGTCACCGAGCGCGTCTTGCCTGCGCTTCGCGGAACCCCCGTCAGAGTGTTCGAGGGTGGAACGTTGTCGGAGCGACTCGAGTTCGAGTCCCTGCGGAACAGCGAGCGGCCGGGCGAGTCAGACCAGGTACCTGTACCCGGCGAGGGAGGTGCCTTGTTGCTGGTGTTCAGTTCGACGTGTCCTGCATGCTACGCCAATCTTCCGGCGTGGCGGCAGGTAACGGCGGCGGTCGGTGATGCTTCAACAGTTCTGGCGGTCGGATTGGAGCGCGATCGGTCAGCCGCTCGTGCCTATGCCGAGACACACCTTCCAGCGGCGCATTCAGTCTTTCCGAAGGATGCGCGCCGGTTCGTCGGCACCTTCGGTGTGGACATCGTCCCCTTCACGGCGTTGGTCGATGCTGGCGGCGTCGTGCGCTTCGTCCGACAGGGTAGCCTCGATTCCACAGCTGTGACCTCCCTTATACGCGCGCTGGAGACCCTGGCGGACGCTTCAAACCCACAAAGAAAGGATCGATGATGAGGAAGAAGCTCTTGCTGCTCACCGCATCAGCAGCCCTCGCCTTGGGGCAGCCGACGCCCGCGCTTGCCCGAGACTGTGAGGACATCTGTGCCGACAATGCAGCGGCCAACTGCGAGAACATCGATACGTTCAAATGCTCCGCTTACATCGCGGGCTGCCTGTCCGGGTGTTCTGTCGGCAAGATCATTCACTGGTTCTTGGCCGAGGGGTAATGACGATGCGACGCCTTCTAATAACGCTTTCTGTCGTAGCGCTGAGCTACACAAACTCAACTTCGCTTGCTGCGGCTCAACAGGGCAGGGCTGGATGCGAGGGGTACTGTGGGACGGTCGCAGTTGGCTGTTATGTCCTGGTGGGATGGGCCATAGGCAAGGACAAGTGCGACACGATGTATGAGGGATGTGTCGGTGGGTGCGTTGCCGCGCTGGAGGTAGATTGAGGCACGTGAGCGTTGCGGCCGGTGTCTTGGCCGCAACGCTCATCGTCGTCGGGTGCGGTGAGAGAGCTGAGCCGCCAGATCGATCGCGCATCGCCGACCCACAGCCCTCAGTGCTCAGAGGTGAGATTCCTCTGGAGAGTCGGTGGCTGATCCCGCCCGATGCTTCGCTCGAACCGCCGTTGGCGGCGCCCATAGCGCTCGATGTGGACGGGCCCGGCGGACGGCTTTATATACTGGAGCTCCAACCGCCGGAGCTGCGAGTCCATGGCCTTGCGGACGGCCGCTTCATCGAAGCACTCGGTCGAGGGGGTGATGGACCGGGTGAGTACAGGCACCCGACGGGTCTGTCGGTGAACGCCCACGGAATGGCTGCCGTGCTCAGCATGAGCGGGCGGGTCACTTTTTGGACGCGCGGTGGTGGGCTGGCGGGGATCGTTCACTCCGGTGCCGGCTTGGCTACAGACGTCTTGGCAAGCCGGACCGATACATTCTATGTGAAGGCCGATCGATTTCCTCCTGACGACTTCTCCGAGTTTCGAGCCGTCACGCCGGATACGGCGCTGACTCGGCCGCTCTACAGGGATACAGAGCTTGCGGGCATTGAGGAAAGTGGTCGGCGCCTCAGGAACCACTCGTATGCCGTGGCCGCGACGCCCGCGGGCGATCTGCTACTTTCTCCGCCCGGGCCAGACTACCGCATCCTTCGAATTCTGCCCGGCCGAGGCATCCGACAGGAAGTTACAAGGCCCGATATCCCTCCCTTGCGGCGCAGCACAGAGGAGATGGAAGCCGTTCGTGAGAACGTGCGCAAAGGCTTCGCGGCGGCCGGTCGGGCCGCGCCGCAGGATCTTTCGATCCCTTCGTTTCGCTCGCACGTTGCGCGTCTCGCCGTTGGGCCCGATGGCTCCGTCTGGGCACTGACACAGCGGGGGCACAACGGAGCATCGATAATCGATTGCTTCTCACCCGACGGAGAGTTCTTGGCCAGCTACCGCATCGGGCTTCGCGTGAGCGACCTGGCCGTCGCCGAGGGCGCAGTATACATGCTGGCCCACGGGGAACTCAACGTGCCGGGGATCGCTGTGGCGTCACGACCGGAGGCCAGGCGCCGAGGAATAGCGTTCAGATGACCGACCTAGTTAGGGGGCCGTCAATCGAGGTCGAGAACCTGCGGTATCGCTACGGTCGAGCAAAGGATTGGGCTCTCGCCGGCATTTCGTTGAGAATCGAAAGAGGTGTCGTCCTTGGACTGGTAGGGCCCAATGGTTCGGGCAAGACAACTCTCTTACGACTAGTTCTTGGCTTCGCTCGACCGTTTGGCGGCCGCATCACGATCGAAGGGTCCGCGCCGGTGGCCTATCGTACGCGCCAAGGAATCGGTTATCTGCCGGAGCAGGTTCACCTGCCGGCCGGTGTGCGCGTCCGTCGGCTTGCCGAGTTCGCGGGTCGTCTAGCCAGCTTGGACCGCTCAGAGGCCCAGGCTACGACCGGCCGGTTGATGACAACACTGTCCATCGATGACCGAGCTGATGAAGCGGTCGGCACCCTATCACATGGTTATCGACAGCGAGTCGGATTGCTGGTAGCGTTGTTAGGCGACCCGGAGTTGGTTCTTCTAGATGAGCCGGCCAACGGTCTCGACCCCGAGTCGGTCGGTGTGCTGCGAAGCGTGTTGCGTGGGCTCAAGCGGCAGGGGCGCACGGTCGTAGTATCCTCCCACAACCTCCTCGAATTGGAACGCCACTGTGATGAAGTGGTGATCCTCAGTCGGGGACGCGTTCTGGGGCGAAGCTCCAGAACCGAGTTGCTGAGCCGGCCGGACATCTGGATCGTGCGGCTGTCCCGGGGCTCTGCTGAAGCGGTGTACGTGCAGCGGTTGCGCGCGAAGCTCCGCGGTGTGCGACTCGCGGCCGACGAAGCCGGATTCGCGCACGGGCGAGCCGCTTTGGAGTTCGCGACGCGAGCGAGGGCAAAGGGCTGTGTCGTAGAAGCTGTGGAGCGTCGATCGTTCGATCTGGAGTACCTGTTTCACTCATTGGTGCAACTTGATGCGTAGAGCTTCTCGCCTGGTCCCCGCTCTGTGTCTGTTCACCGGCGAAGAGGTGATCCGTGGCCGATACAAGTTCTTCGCCGCGTTACTGAGTGCGGTCTCGATCGTCGAAATCCTCAGGGTTGTCCGCGGACCCCCGAGCCAAACCGAGGGGCTCGGAGCCTTCTTCATAGTGGGGCTTTGGGTCGTCGCGGGGCCTCTCTGCAGGTCCTGGATGGACGAGGACATCCGGTTGGGCTATGCTGCCTTTTGGCTGCAAAAGCCGCTCAAACCGTTCGACTATTATCTGGCGCGCCTCGTCTCGGCGGTGGTTTGGTCAGGGGTCTCTGCGATCGCTGTATGTCTGGCGGCGCTGCCGGGCTTCGTGGCGGCCGGCGACTTCCAGGGCCTTGCCCATCTGGCTCTTGGCGCTGGCTGGATCCCGACGCTTCTGGTTGTCTTGAGCTTCCTAGGCTCCTCCCTGGGTGCTCGAAACGGCGGATTGTTCGCCTACGCCATGCTTTTGGTGGGCTTTGCGCTGCCGGGCTTTGCCGATGCTGTCTGGCTGGGGCCCGGCAGAGACGTCTTGGAGGTCATCTTTCCGCCAGCTTCGGCGGGTTTGCTTTCGGTCAACACGATTCGCAGCTACGGGGTTGCAGCAGGTGTCGCTCAGCTGCTGCCTATCGCGCTCTACACCTTCGTTTGTGCTGTGCTGGGGCTGCTGCTGGCATTGGGCGTGCCTTCCCGACTGATGCGGGCCCTTTAGTCTGCCGGCGATTGCGCGTGCAGCGAGGAGTGCGTATTATCAGCGATGATAATGGCCTCGGCCGCCCTTTCGACTGGAGTCCAGCCCTAGGTCCAATGTCCGCTTCTGGTCAGGCAGTCTCCGCGCTCACCAAGGTCACGACCAAGCCGCCCATCGGCTGCGCCATGCTGATGATGGATCTGTTCCGCAGTTACCTTCATCAGCAGCGATTGCCCCTCACGCATCAGCGTGAAGCCGTTGCCATGACACTGTTCGAGAGCGAGCGCCACCTTTCGGTGGACGATCTGGGCGATCTGCTCCGGGGCCGTGGCGAGCATGTTGGAAAGGCTACGATCTACCGGACCCTGAATCTGCTCGTCCAAGCGGAGCTGGCGAGGGAACTCGACTTTGGCGAGGGTTTCAAGCGATACGAGCACCAGGCTGGCGAGGCTCGACACGATCACTTGATCTGCACAGGCTGCGGCAAGGTGATCCGTTTCAGCCGAGCCGCACTGGACGATTTGCAGGAGCAGATCGCAGCGGAATTCGGTTTTGGCGTGCAGAGCCGCCGCTTGAAAGTTTACGGCCTGTGTAGCGAGTGCCAGGAGCAAGAGGAGCACTCGGAGAGCGGGACGCCGGCGTCCGTTGGCGCCGGTCCCGAAACGGGGTGAGGTGTCCTCGCTGCGAGCTTGAAGAACGCGATCCGTTACCCAACGCCGCTCTCTGATCCTAGGATGGGAGGCGGCGCTTTTCTTGCATGCTTTCCTCCGCGCCAAGAACACAGAAGAGGACGGGGATGAACGAGCGCGAGCGACTATTGGATCTGTTGGCGGAGAAGTCTTTCCGGGTCGGAAATTTCACCCTGGCGAGCGGCAGGAAGAGTCGGTATTACGTGGATGCGCGGACGACTACTCTTTCGGCTGAGGGCCAGGCGCTGATTGGCGCGCTGGGGCTCGGTGCCTTGGACGAGGCTGGCCTGCGCCCGGAGGCGATCGGTGGGCTCACGATGGGTGCCGATCCCATCGCCTATGCGATCGCGCACCGGAGCTTCGTCGATGGTAGGCCTATCGATGCGTACACGGTTCGCAAAGAGCCGAAGGGGCACGGAGCCGGCAAACAGATCGAGGGTTGCTTCGAGTCCGGGGCAGCCGTCGTTGTGATCGAGGACACGATCACCAGCGGAGGTTCCGCGCTCAAGGCTTGTCGCGTGGTTGACGCGGCCGGCGGTAACATCTTGGCGGTCCTGGCGCTTGTCGATCGAGAGGAAGGTGGCCGCGAAGCGATCGAAGCCGAAGGGTATCGCGTGATCAGTCTGGTGAGGTTATCCGAGCTCCGGGAGCGTGTAGGCGACACAGACTGATCGGCGCTGAGCCACTCAGCAACTACTCTGGACGGAGCGTATGCTGCGTAGCGTCCTACTCTATCTCAGCGAACAGAAAGCCCTTCAGGATTTCATCCTGCGACGTAAGCTGGCGCGGAGCATGTCTCGTCGTTTCGTGGCCGGCGAGACACTCGATGAGGCCATAGAGGTGGCTCGCGATCTGAACGCCCGCGGCATGGACGTGACGCTCGATCACCTGGGTGAAGCGGTCGAAGACGAGGCTCAGGCGGCTCGGGCCACGGATGACTACATAGGAATCCTTGAGCGCATCGAGAAGGAGAGTGGGGTTGCGGCGAGTATTTCCATCAAGCCGACCCAGCTGGGGTTGGCAATCGATCCGGATCTATGTCGCAGCAACTTGCGCCGGCTTGCCCAGGCGGCGCACGCTCTTGGCAACTTCGTGCGAATCGACATGGAGTCGACGGATTATACACAGTCTACTCTCGACGTGTTCTTCGAGCTGTTCGGTGAGTTCAAGAACATCGGCACGGTCATACAATCCTATTTGAGGCGTAGCGAGGATGACATCCGAAAGTTGGGCTCCGTTTCTGCGCCCGTGAGGCTGTGCAAGGGTGCCTACAAGGAGCCGGAGAATCTCGCCTTCCAGGTAAAGAAGGAAGTCGACGAGAGCTTTGTTCGCCTGCTGGAGATTCTGATCGATTCGGAAGCGCCGCTGGCTGTCGCGTCGCATGACCATCTGATGATCGATGCGGCGAAACGGCTGATGGAAGAGCACAAGGGTCGGAAGGCGCCCGTAGAATTTCAGATGCTTTATGGGATACGGCGTGACTTGCAGGCAAGACTGGTAGAGCAGGGGTACAAGATGCGGGTCTACGTACCCTACGGCTCGGATTGGTACCCCTATTTCATGCGGCGCATGGCGGAACGACCGGCCAATCTCTTCTTCGTACTGAGGGCATCTGTAGGGAAGTAGGTCAGCGGAGGCTTTCCAGGGCTGCTGGCTCCATGGCGACCTCGAATACATCACCGAAGCATGCTGCGACCTGCCGGGCTGCATCGGCAACACTGCAGGGACGACCGACCTCGCTTTCGATCGAGGTCATGTGTACGGCTTCGATCCCGCAGGGAACGATCAACTCGAAGTCGCTTAGATCCGTGCTGACGTTGAGCGCGAAACCGTGGAAGGTGACCCAGCGCGTCACGTGCACGCCGATAGAGGCAATCTTGCGGTTCCCAACCCAAGCGCCCGTGTAGCCGGCCACTCGAGCTCCCGCGATTCCGAAGGCAGCAAGCGCGCGTATCAACACGTCCTCTAGCTGCCGGAGATACCAGTGGAGGTCCTGTTTGTGATGTGTCAGATCGATGATGGGGTAGCCCACGAGCTGCCCAGGGCCGTGGTAGGTGACATCGCCGCCACGCTCCACCTCGTGTAATTCCACGCCGCGCTGGTCGAGAAGAGCGGCCGTCGCTTTGACGTTGGACTCGCTGGCGCCACGACCCAGGGTGATCACTCGAGGGTGCTGCAAGAGGATCAACAGATCGTCGGAGAGTTCTCCACTGGCCCGCGCGCGAGCGAGGTCGCGCTGCAGCCGCAACGACTCCGCATAGTCGGCGAGCCCCGGGATCTCAATCAGCTTGCAGACTCTATTCGACGTCACTGGCCTGTCTGGCTCGTTCCCTACCGGAGGCGCTGATCGACGCGTCAGGTTCAGATTAGATGTGAATGGCTCGGCCCAAGGTGGCCAGCGCCGCTTCCATCACGGTCTCTGCAAGCGTTGGGTGGGCGTGGACCGTACCGGCAATCTCTTCGACAGTCGTCTCGAGGGCCCGCCCCAGTGTCGTTTCAGCCAGGAGTTCGGTCACACTGTGGCCCACCATGTGGACGCCCAAAACCTCCCCGTACTTCGCGTCGGCTACGATCTTGACCATGCCGTCAGGCGCGCCGGCGGTCAGGGCGCGACCGTTCGCGCTGAACGGGAACTTGCCGACCTTGATATCGAACCCATCCTCACGCGCTTGTTTCTCTGTGCGGCCGACGCTTGCGACTTCGGGGTGACAGTATGTGCAGGACGGGATGTTACCCCGATCCAGCGGGTGCGTTTGCGTGCCGGCGATGTGCTCGGCGGCGATCATCCCTTCGTGGGAAGCTTTGTGCGCGAGCATCGGGGCCCCAGCCACGTCGCCTATGGCGTAGATCCCTTCGATGCCGGTCTGACAGTACTCGTCAACATCGATCCAGCCCTGATCGTTGACGTTCACCCCCGCAGCCTCGAGACCTAGGTCTTCTGTATTCGGCGTACGGCCGACCGCCATCAGTAGAACATCGCACTCGATTACCTCGTCGCCGGAAGGAGCCTCAACCGTCACCTTGAGCCCGGTGTCAGTCTTCTCCAGCGACTTGACCTTCGTCTTCGCCTTGACTCCGATCTTGCGTTTCTTGAACGACCTCGCGACGACACCTGCGATCTCCTCGTCCTCCAGCGGAAGTAAGTGAGGAAGCGCCTCAACGATCGTGACGTTTGCACCGAAGGCGTTGAAGACATCGGCGAACTCCATGCCGGTTGATCCGGCACCGACGATCACGATCTTCTCCGGCACCTTGCGCATCTCAAGAGCCTCGCGGCTGGAGATGACTCGCTGTTCATCGAACTCGAATCCCGGGAAGGTCTTGGGGCGCGAGCCGGTCGCGATGATGATGTTCTTGGCCGTGATCGCGGCTGTGCCGCCCTCATTCAAGTCGATTTCGACCCTCTTGCCGCCCGCAAGGCGAGCGCGGCCTAGGATCGACGTCACACCGTTCTTATCGAAGAGGAACTTGATCCCTTTGGTGAGGCGGTCGCTCACCTGCCGACTACGATTGACGGCGGCTGCGATATCCAGGTCGTAGCTCTTGATCTTCACGCCGAAGTCGGCGGCGTCGTGCTTCACGTGATGAGCCAAGCTCGCACTTTCCAGCAGAGCTTTGGCCGGTATGCAACCCCAGTTGAGGCACACGCCGCCCAGGCCGCCCTCGCGCAACTGAGCTTCGACGCAGGCGACATCCATTCCGAGCTGCGCCGCGCGGATCGCTGCGACATAGCCGCCCGGGCCGGAGCCTATGACCACGAGGTCGTAAGAGTCCTTTATACTAGCCGTCTTCTTAGCCAAAGCTCACCCCGCCGTTCGGGTTGGACTGATCTGTTGCCAAAACTAGACGATGCGCAAAGCGACGCAACGGACCACGGCGCTCGCTTCTCGTCAAAGGACGAGGCGCAGGGGATTCTCGAGCATTCCCTTGAAGCTGGCCAAGAACTCCGCGCCCATAGCGCCGTCCACCGCGCGATGATCGCAGGAAAGCGTGACGCGCATACGTTGCCGAACCTGGATCGAGCCGTCGATTACGACCGGTTTGTCCAGCGTCGCCCCGACGGCCATGATCGTCGCTGCCGGCGGGTTTATAACCGCGGTGAACTCGTCGATCCCGTACATCCCGAGATTCGAGATCGTGAACGTTGCACCCTGGTACTCCTCCGGTGCCAGCTTCTTCGCCCGCCCTCTCTCGATCAAGCTGCGCATCTCTTCCGAGATCTGCAGCAAGCCCTTCGATCCAACGTCGCGGAGGACAGGCGTGATGAGTCCGTCCGGCACCGCAACCGCAAGCCCGATGTCTACCCGCCGGAAACGTCGGATGTAATCGCCGGCGAACGCCACGTTGACGTTGGGGTGTTGAAGCAGCGCTTGGGCTGCGGTCTTCATCAGGATCTCGTTCACACCGATCTTGGCCCCGCTATCCTCCAGCGACTTGTTGAGCTCGGCGCGCATCTGCAGCGCGTGGCCCATGTCGATCTCGACCGTCAGGAAGAAGTGCGGGACGGGCCCCAGACTCTGGATCAGGTTGCGAGCGATCGCCTTGCGGATCTGAGAGAGCTCGATGCGCTCGTACGGAACCCCCGTCCCCGTATCGATGGCCGCCGGAGCCGCCGCGGGCGTGGCGTGCGGATGCGCCGCCGCCTCGATGTCGCGCTTCACAATGCGCCCGCCGGGACCGGTACCTCGGATGGCGTCGAGAGCGATGCCCTGTTCGCTGGCCATACGTCGCGCCAGAGGCGAGACTTTGGTGCGCCCGCCATCGCCGGCAGGTGTCGTGACGGTCTCGACTGCGGAGGCTGAGGAGGGGCCCTCCGTGCCTGAAGGCCCAGCTTCCACAGCTGGCTCTTTTTCGATCCGCGCAGACGGTGTTGGCGCTGCTTCAGTCATTGCGGTTGTAGACGCACCGGAGAGGAGGCTCGAGATGTCTTCGTCCGCTGCCGCTACCACACCCAGGACAGTGCCTGTCGGGACCGTAGTGTTCTCTGGTACCAGGACTTTTCGCAGCACGCCCGAGCCCATCGACTCCACTTCCATGGTGGCCTTGTCCGTTTCGACCTCCACCACGACATCGCCTGACTCGACCGGGTCGCCCTCCTCTTTTAGCCAGGTGAGGACGCGTCCCTCCTCCATCGTTGGCGACAGCTTCGACATCACGATGCGCGTGGCCATCTGCTACTCCCGGTAACACGTGTGGCGGATCGCTTTCACTATGTAGTCCGCCTGTGGAAAAGCGATCTGCTCCAAGTTCTGAGCGTAAGGGTCGGGGGTGTCCGCTCCGGTTACGCGCGCTATGGGGGCATCGAGATAGTCAAACGCCTCGCGTTGTATATCGTCCACGATCTGCGAGCCGATGCCGCAGACCGGCCAGCCCTCTTCGACGATGACGCAGCGATTCGTCTTGCGTACGGACTCGAGAACGGTGTCGATGTCCATCGGGCGTAGAGTGCGCGGATCGATCACCTCCGCCGAGATGCCATCCTCCTCCTCGACGATCTTTGCCGCCTGAAGTGCGGAGTGCAGAGGTCGCGAATGAACGACGATCGTCACATCGGTTCCAGCCCGCTTGACCTCCGATTCACCCAAGGGTATGAGAAAGTCCTCGTCCTCCGGGACGTCGTCCTTCATTCCATATAGCAGCTCGCCTTCAAGGAAGATGACCGCGTCGTCGTCACGGATCGCAGACTTGAGTAGGCCCTTCGCATCGCGTGCGGTCGCCGGTGCCACGACCTTCAGACCGGGTACGTGAGCGTACCAAGAGTCGAGAGCTTGCGAGTGTGTGGCGGCGACCTGGTTGGCAGCACCGCTCGGACCGCGGAACGTCAAAGGCATCTTGAACTGACCCCCCGCCATGTAGCGCATCTTGGCGGCCGCGTTCACGATCGCATCTATGGCGAGCAGGGCGAAGCTCCAGGTCATGTACTCGATGATCGGCCGCAAGCCAACCATGGCGGCGCCAACGCCTAGCCCGGTGAAGCCGAGCTCGGCAATCGGCATGTCACGCACGCGCCACTCGCCAAACTCTTCCAGCAAGCCGCGGCTGACCTTGTAGGCGCCCTGATAGGCGCCGACCTCCTCGCCCATCAGAAAGATGTCGGGGTCGCGCCGCATTTCTTCGCGCAGGGCCTGATTGAGAGCCTCGCGGTACGTCACCACCGCCATGGGTCCCTCCGCTTGATGTCCGGGTAGTCCCCGGAATAGATGTCGGAGTAAAGCTCGGATGGAGGAGGCGCTGGGCTCTGGCTCGCGAACTCCACCGATTCTTCGACGATTGCCTTGACCTCGTTCTCGATTTCGTCCAGGTCGGCTTCCTCGATCATCGAGTGCTTCTTCAGGATGTCGATGTACTGCTTGATCGGGTCGTCGGTAGACTTGAAGTGATGGACTTCTTCCTTGGTGCGATAGTGGCCGTAGTTCGGGTCCGACATCGAATGGCCGACGAACCGGTAGGTTTTGGCCTCGACCAGGGTGGGAAGCTTATGGAGGCGCGCGCGCTCCACAGCCGCCTCTACCGTCCTGCGCACTTCCAGAACGTCCATTCCGTCAATAGTCCAGCCCTGCATGCCCGCATACGCGCAGGCTCGATCGGCCAGGTTTTCGATCGCCGCGGCGCGGTGGACCGCCGTGCCCATGCCGTACTGGTTGTTCTCGATTACGAAGATAACCGGCAATTGAAGTAGCGCCGCCATGTTGAGCGATTCGTTGAACGCGCCGATGTTGGCCACGGAATCACCCAGGAAACAGACGCAGACCGCATCGCTCTCGCGATAGCGAATCGCGTAGCCAATGCCAACCGCCACAGGAAGGTGGCCTCCGACGATGGCGTGGCCACCCATGAAGTTCACGCTGATGTCGAACAGGTGCATCGAGCCACCCTTGCCCTTCGAGCACCCGTCGATTCGGCCGAAGAGTTCCGCCATGATCGCGCGCGGATTCATTCCGCGGACCAGGCCATGGACGTGATCGCGGTACGCCGTGATCACATAGTCTTCGTCTCGCAAAGGCGTGATCGCTCCTACGGCAACCGCCTCTTGGCCAATGTAGAGGTGGCAGAAGCCGCCGATCTCGCCCAATTGGTACATTTCAGCGGCCTTTTGTTCGTATCGGCGGCCGAGGATCATCCACCTGAGCATCTCGATCAGCTTGTCGCGATCGAGGCCCAGGAGTTCATCCGATTGTGTCACTCTCGTCGCCACTCAGCAGGTCCTCCGTTTCCACCTACTGCGTAAAACGCGGGCGTGAGCGCCCGCGCAGCAAACTCCCGAACTCCTGTGCCCTATTATCGGGTTCCCGTATAGTCCTACGGCCGCGGGTCCCCGACCAACGACTCCTCGCGGCCGGAGTGGGAGCTACCACCGAGCGACTCCACTTGTTCGCGCGCATGATACGAACTGCGAACAAGCGGCCCTGCTTCGACGTGCTTGAGGCCGAGTTTCTCCTCGCCGATGCGCTTCAGCTCGGCGAACTCGCTGGGCGTATAGTACCGGTCGATTGGGAGGTGTCGAGGCGACGGGCGCAGGTACTGGCCGAGCGTCAAGATCTCGATCCCGACGCCCACCAGGTCTTCCATCGCCTCGACGAGCTCCTCTCGTGTCTCGCCCATCCCGCAGATGACACCGGATTTCGTGAGCACACTCGGGTCGAGTTGCTTCGAGTGTCTCAGGATCTCCAACGCGCGTTCATAACGCCCGCCGGGTCGGATGAAGCGATATAGCCTGCGCACGGTCTCGAGATTGTGACTGAAGATCTCGGGCCGGGCACGTACGACCTTCGACACGGCATGAAAGTCACCCTTGAAGTCAGGCGTCAAGACTTCCACCGAACAATGAGGGGCCAACTCACGAATCGCGCTTATGGTCGCGGCGAAGATGCCGGCCCCGCCATCCGGAAGGTCATCACGGTTGACCGAGGTAATCACCGCATGCCTCAGGGCCATCGCTTTCACCGCTTCCGCGACGCGCAGCGGCTCATCACGGTCGAGACTGTCTGGCATGCCGGTGGTCACCGCACAGTATGAGCACGACCGGGTACAGATGTCGCCGAGGATGATGAACGTTGCTGTACCCTGACCCCAGCACTCGCCCATGTTCGGGCAGTTCGCCTCTTCGCAAACCGTGTGCAGGGTCTTGGCCCGCATCAGGCGCTTGAGGTTCGTGTACTCGCCCATGCCGGGCGCGCGCGCCTTGAGCCAGGGAGGCTTGCGGCCGCCCGGCCCGGCGTTCTGGGGCGCACGTTCCTCCAGCAGCGGCTGCATCGCCTCGCGCTGCTGTCTCAGGGCGGCGTACTCAAGCGGCAGCTCACCCGGCTGCAATACCTTCAGTTCGCGCATTCCGCCTTTCTCTCAACCCGTTTTGGGCGCGGTCCTCGGCCCTGTGCGGGTCCCAGGAACCTAGAGTCTGTCGGAACCCTATAAGCTAACAATATCCGCAGCAGCGTCTACCAGAACGGGGCTGGCTTGCGCCGGCCCGCCGATAGTATGTAAGTAAAAGGTTTCCAACGAGCTACGACCGTCGTCTTAAGGTCATATAAAACAGGTGAGGACCCCATGTCTGTGGACATTGGCCAGCAGGCACCCGCTTTCGAGTTGAATGCCTCGACCGGTGAGACGATCTCCCTGGCGCAATTCAGAGGAGAGAAGTCGGTAGTGCTGTTGTTCGTGCCCTTGGCCTTCACGCCTGTCTGTACGAACGAGCTCAGCAAGATGCGCGACGACTATGAGACGTATACGAAGCTGGGCGCGGAAGTGCTCGCCGCCAGCGTGGATAGCCAGTTCACGCTAAGGGTCTGGGCGGACCAGTTGAAGTTGCCGTTCCCGTTGCTGAGCGATTTCAACAAGGAAATAGCAGCAGCCTACGGAGCCATCTACGAGGACTTGATGGGTCTGAGGGGAGTTGCGAAGCGAGCCGTGTTCGTCATCGACAGGGACGGGATCATCCGCTACCGCTGGGTGTCGGAGGATGCCGACAAGTTGCCGGCGTTCGAAGAGATACAGGAGGTGCTGGCTAAAGCTGCGACTAGTTGACTCCGTAGACGGAATCGACTTGGGCGCGCAGTACGGCCAGAGCCGCTACGGCGTCCCCGGAAACGTAGTCGATTCGCAGGTCCACCAACCGGCCTCGTGTGGCGAAGTTGGCACCCGGCCCAACCACCAGGAGTGCTGCGGACCTCGCTCCGTCCTTCTCTCCGCCGGCGTCGCGGCCGGCCTCTAGGGCGGCGAGCAGACGGTCGCTCAGTTTGCCATCGAGGTCGAGGAACGCTTCCTCCATCGCAGGGACGACATCCTTGTTGGCAAGCCGATGGCCGGCCACGACGTGGTAGTCCCCCACCTTGTCTGCTGCTTGTTTGGCCAGCTTCTTACCCGTGAAGGCGGCTGCCCCCAGCGGTGAGATCGCCAGAGCCTGCCTCTGTTCCTTGTCCGGATCGATGATGAGTCCGACCGGGATCGCCTTGCCAGGAGAGAGGTCCTCTCCCATCGCGATCATGACCCGCTCGTTGATCTCGAGGTACGGACCACCGAGCACGACAACACCCCCGATGTCCTTGTCGAGATACTCGAGAT
>Ga0209536_100008413_pt1 | contig 15473 bp, 12 predicted proteins | sample DeeMarSeWOR28_12_FD_187461 | JGI IMG/M metagenome (GOLD analysis project Ga0209536, IMG submission 187461) | Marine sediment microbial communities from White Oak River estuary, North Carolina - WOR-2-8_12 (SPAdes) (version 2) | ecosystem: Environmental > Aquatic > Marine > Intertidal zone >...
GAGCTATATAGAGGGGACCCTCTCCGGCCTCGAGCATCCTGGCAAGCCAATAAAGAGCCGCATCAGGATCGCTTCCTCGTAAACTCTTATGCAGTGCAGAAATCAGGTTGTAGTGTTCCTCACCATCCTTATCATAAATGAAAGCCTTTTTTTGGACGGCATCAACCATGGTCTGAAGGTTCAAGTGGCGCCGTCCACTGGGGCTGGGCGACGTGGTCAGCACAGCCACTTCCAGGCCATTGAGGGCCAAACGTGCATCTCCTCTGGCCGCTCGGATCAGATACGCCAGTGCATCTTCATCAATGTCTGCGTTCAGTCTTCCAACTCCTCGTTCCTTATCCTCGAGAGCGCTCTTGAGAATCACTTCCAAGTCATCATCACTCAGTGGCTCCAACACCACCACTGGCGCCCGTGACAGCAAGGGCGAAATGATCTCGAAGGAGGGATTCTCTGCAGTTGCTCCGATGAAGGTAATCGTGCCGCTTTCCACATGAGGAAGGAGTAAATCCTGCTGGGCCTTGTTGAAGCGATGGATCTCATCCACGAACAGAATGGTACGCTTTCGGCGCATGCTTTGTTGCTGTCTGGCTTCGTCAACGGCAGCCCGCACATCTTTGACGCCGGCGGTCACCGCCGAAAGGTTTATGAGGTGCGCCTCTGTATCTCGCGCAATCAACCGCGCCAGGGTGGTTTTGCCGCATCCGGGAGGACCCCAGAAAATCAGCGATTGCAGTCGGCCGTGCCTGAGCAGCCTCCCTATCAGCTTTTCAGGAGCCATCACCTGCTGCTGGCCCACAAACTCATCCAAAGTGCTGGGGCGCATGCGTTCCGCCAACGGATGTTCTGCCTGCCAACCGATTGACCTAAAAAAGTCCTCTTGTTTCAATGCCCCACCTTGGTAGCTGTGAGCGACGAGCTGTCAACAGAGTAAGGTGTTTTTCACATTGAATGCTGAGAGCCTATGTCTGACAGCTTGATTATCACTAGTGATTTCAAGGGATTTGAGCGAAACCTTACCCCATGCAATCTGGTTTGTCAATGCAGGCGCCTGCCCCAACTTCACCTCCTCCACCACCTTGTTGGTGCCTGTCAACAAACCAAAACTTGCTCACCCCCTCGAATATGAGGGTGGGGTGAAAGAATGGAACGTGATACGGAGCCTGACACGGAGAGAATCGCTGCCCTTCGGGAGATGTTTTCCTTTAAGAGAAGGAGGGTTGAACAAGGTTTCCGGATATCTGATTATTTATAGAGCCGTGATTTCTTCTTATGAAATATGACTCACAACCCCAAATAGGCCTTTTTTACCTCTTCATCGGCAAGGAGCTTTTCCGCTGAATCTGCAAGTGTTATCCGGCCGGTTTCCATTACATAACCCCGGTGGGCCACTTTGAGGGCCAGGTTCGCATTCTGCTCCACAAGGAAAATGGTCGTGTTGTTTTCGGCATTGATCTTCCGTATGATCTCGAAAATCTGTTTGACCACAAGGGGTGCAAGTCCCAGGGAGGGCTCATCCATCAGAAGGAGCATCGGCCTGGCCATCAGTCCCCGAGAAATGGCGAGCATCTGCTGCTCACCCCCACTGAGCGTGCCGCCGGCCTGATGTCGCCTTTCTGCAAGAATCGGAAAAAGCTCGAATATGTAGTCAATATCATGTTTTATGCCGTTTCTGTCAGTTCGCAAAAAAGCTCCCATGTCCAGGTTTTCCATCACGGTCAAGTATGGAAAAATCCGTCTGCCTTCGGGAACCTGGGAGATCCCGAGGGAAACAATTTGATTGGGACTTAAGTCATGAATCGGTTGGCCCATGAAAAGTATTTCGCCAAATCTCGGTGGCACGATGCCACAAATCGACATCAGTGTGGTGGTTTTCCCTGCCCCGTTTGCACCTATCAGGGTGATTATTTCTCCCTCTGAAATCTCTATACTGACATCCTTCAAGGCCTGAATGTTGCCGTAGAAAGTTTTTAAGCTCTTGAGCTTAAGCATCAATCTCTTCCCCGAGATACGCCTTTATAACAGCGGGATTATATTTTATCTCTTCGGGTGTGCCCTGAGCGATTCTCTTGCCGTAATCCACCACAAAGATGCGATCAGACAGGCTCATGACCAGCTTCATGTCGTGTTCGATCAGCAGGATGGAAATTTCCTCATTGTCACGGATCCATATGATCAGGTCGTCAAGTTCCTTCGTTTCCTGCGGGTTCATGCCGGCAGCCGGTTCATCAAGGAGGAGCAAGAACGGCTCGGTAGCCATGGCCCTTGCTATTTCAAGGCGCCGCTGAGCCCCGTAAGGAAGATTCATGGCAAACTCATTGACGAAATTGTCAAGGCCCATCTTTTCGAGGATGACGTAGCTGTCCCTTACCACTTCCTTTTCTTCTTTGACCGTTGATGGACCTCTGAAAATTGCACCTGATATGCCCGCTGACATGCGGCAGTGGCGACCTATCATAACATTTTCCAGAACCGTCATATTGGGAAACAAGCGGATATTCTGAAATGTCCTCGCCAGGCCCCGCTCGGTTATCTGATTGGGTTTCAGACCGTTTAAACGTCTTTGCTTGGTGCCGTCAGGTGCAACCAGCATGTCTCCTTCAGTGGGAGGATGAATTCCTGTTAGACAGTTAAAAAAGGTGGTTTTGCCGGCGCCATTGGGCCCAATAAGAGCGACGATTTCCCCTGCTTCAACATCCAGATCCAGCCGATCCAGAGCCCGCAGACCCCCAAAATCCATGCTCAGACCTTTCACCTCCAGTATCGGTGCCATTTCCTTATCGATTCTTTCCGTTGTTGTTTTTCCCACTTTCAAACTTGTATGTTCGCCGGACCTCGCTGACTATTCCGCCGGGGCGGAAGACCATCATCAACACCAGCATAGCCCCGAAGAGCAGCATCCGGTATTCAGAGAACGCCCTGAGGTATTCCGGCAGCAGGATCAGTATGAGCGCCCCGAGAATAACCCCCATGATGGATCCCATTCCACCCAGCACCACGATACAGAGGATGATAATCGATTCCCAGATGGTGAAACTTGCCGGATTGATAAAGGTGGTCTTGGCAGCAAAGATGACGCCTGCCATGCCTGCCCAGGTTGCGCCCAGGGCGAATGCAGTGAGCTTGGTCTTTCTCTTGTCAATTCCCATGGCCTCACAGGCAACCTCATCTTCACGCAAGGCGATCCAGGCTCTGCCGATTCTGGAATTCTGCAACCGTTCGACAACAAAAATAGTGAAAATTACCAGAACAATCATCAGGTAGTAAATATATATGGTCGCGTCTTGCAGAGATAGCTGAATGCCGAAAAATGATGGGCGCGGGATGTTTGCGATACCGCTGGGCCCGAAAGAAAACTCATTCCAGTTTTCCAGAATGAGCCTTATGATTTCACCAAAGCCGAGGGTTACGATAGCTAAGTAGTCTCCCCGTAAACGCAGTACAGGGAATCCCAGAAGTACTCCGAAGAACGCTCCCATACCAGCACCAATGGGAAGCACGGTCCAGAAGCTCATGCCAAAATGGTGGTTCAGAAGCGCATAGGTGTAGGCTCCCACTGCATAAAAGGCCACATACCCCAGATCGAGCAGACCGGCAAGCCCAACGACGATGTTCAGTCCCAGACCGAGCATCACATATATGAGGCCGGTGATCATGATATTGGTCTGATACATGGAGAAGATGAAGGGAAACACCAGCGCGAACACTGAAATTGCAATCAGTGCCGGCACGTAAAATTTCGGCTGGGCAAAAATCCTTCGATTGAGGGCTATTTTACCGATCTCACCCGCCTCGACCTTTTTCTTGCCGGTTTCCTGTTTTTTTATGAGATAACGCCAGGCAAGACTGAGAAAAAAACTGCCAATCCCAACAATAAACAAATTTCGCCAGCGCCACTCAATTATTCTTTCGACGGTGTTGACCCGGATGACCATAATGGGGAACGTTAAGAACATAAACCAGGCGGAAACCAGAAAAGAACTCTTTATTTCTCGAAAAATGATCAATTCTCACATCCCAACAAATCAATACTGATTGATTGCCGTGCTCGGGTCTCTGTGACAACCAACCAGTAACAAGTTATTTCTTCATCCTATACTTTTTCCGATTCAGAACGGCCAAGAATTCCTGCCGGCCTGAATATGAGGATAAAGACCAAAAATAAAAAGGCAAAAACGTCCTCATAGTCGCTTGAGACGTAACCGGTAAAGAAGCTTTCTGTCCAGCCGAGCACAAGGCTTCCCAGAACAGCGCCTGGAATGCTGCCGATGCCCCCGAGCACGGCGGCCACAAAGGCCTTTATGCCAGCGATAAAGCCGATGTAGAAATTTATCTGGCCGATGTGGGAGGCAATGAGAACACCACCCAAGGCGGCTGTTGCAGAGCCAACCAGAAAGGTGACGGAGATGACCCGATCCACATCGATACCCACGAGCATCGCCATATTCCTGTCCTGGGCGGTCGCCCGCATGGCTTTGCCAATCCTGGTGAACCTGATCAGGAAGGTCAGTAAGATCATGACAATTGTCGTGGTAATAATGATAACAATCTCCTGGGAACTGATGATATGGGCATAGGGTTCCCAAAATTCAAAATCCGGTATCAGGCTCGGAAACGGCAGAAAGTCAGAAGTCTGGGCCAGAAGCACATAATTTTGTAGAAAAAACGACATGCCGATGGCACTGATAAGAGCAGAAAGACGCGGGGCCCGACGCAGGGGTTTATATGCCAGTTTCTCAACGGTGTAACCATATGCAGACGAGTAAATTACCGCTGCAGCTGAGGCTATCACCAGGATTGCAACCACATTCCAGCCCAGCATACTAAGGACGCTGGCAATGATCAGAGCGGTAAATGCTCCAATCATGTAAATCTCACCATGGGCAAAGTTGATCAACTCGATAATGCCATAAACCATGGTGTAGCCGAGGGCTATGAGGGCGTAGATACTTCCTCGGGTCAGCCCTCCGAGAAAAAGCTCCAGGAAATATTCCATGTCAAGCTACTGCGGCTCCTTGAAATTGTGGTAGATGTCGTTCAAAATTTTGTTTCCAGATGTTGGCGGGCTTGGAAAAAAACGGGGGCAGGCTTGGCAGCCTGCCCCCTGAAGAAACGGTTACTCAATACCGTAACCTGAAAAGTTTCATCTCTCGCCCCGAATGGGGACTGCCAGGCAGGCCTGATTAGTGTATCGCGCCTCGGGAATAAATGGGTCGAGGCTGTACGAGGTCTCAGTCGTAAACAAAAGCTTTTCTCTTTATCGTGCCTGGCCCTAAACTGAGATCTAAATTTCAGCAAGCAGCTCAATACGCTATTCTATTGCAACTCAACATATACTCCGTTTTGTACCTGATACATGGAGAAACCGACACCAAGTGCATCTCCTCTCTCATCAAAACGGATTTTTCCAAGCGGTGTCTCAACAAATTCGGTTCTTAGTGCCTTTTCCACCGCATCATAATCTGTTGAACCGGCCTTCTCAATTGCATTGAGAAGAGCCTGGGTAGCCGCGTAGGCGTTGAGAAAAAATGCACCAGGATCTTCGCTGTATTCCCTCTTGTGCGCCTCATTCGCCGCAACCGCCATGGCGTTCTTGGACACATCTTTGGGCCCGGTGGCATAAACTCCTTCGGCATACTTCTGGGCAACTTTGATAAAGGTGTCATCTTTTACGCCGTCATCGGAAATAAAGATGGTTTTCATTCTCTTCTTACGCATCTGGCTGACTATCTTGGATGCCTCAGGATGATAGCCGCCAAATATGACCGCTTCTGCCTTCGAGCGTTTAATTTTCTGAACAACTGCGGAATAATCAACGGCACCCGGGGTAATTCCCTCGTACAATACAACCTTTGCCTCGGGGGATTTCTCGAGAAACCCCTTGGCGAACTCGGCCAACCCTTTGCCATAGTCACCTTTGTCATGAAGCACGGCTACATTTTTTACCTTCAACACCTTGAGCGCAAAATCCACTTCAAGCTTTGCCTGGGCATCGTCTGATGCAATGGTGCGGTAGAAGTTCGGATAATCACCGCTTTGTGTCAGGGCGGGGTTGGTGGCAGAAGGAGACATGGCAATTATCTTCGAATCTTTATAGATGCCTAAGGCCGCCTTGGTGGCACCGCTGCAGATGTGCCCCAAAACCACGTCCACATTGTTCGAAAGCAGTTTGGTGGCCGTGTTGGTAGCCACCTCAGGCTTACACACGTCATCTTCTACGAGCAGCTCAACTTTTTTGCCAAGGACTCCGCCCTTTGCATTGACTTCCTTGACCACAAGCTCGGCTGCTTTTACGGTTGGGATTCCATAAGAGGCGAGATCGCCGCTATGCGGTCCGGCGACACCCAGCTTGATGGTGTCGGCCGCAAAACTAACCCCGGCCATAGCAACAATCATAAACATGCCTACGACTGTAGCAACAACCACCTTTCCAAAAAAATTTTTCATAATAACTGCCTCCTCGAAAAAAGATAACAAATCAACCCTAGCTCCACTTTTGGTGAGGGGAGTATAGGTCGAAAAAACCTTGTAGTCAAGCGTGAATGGCCCCAGGTGGGCCAAGTACTCGCACCCTAAGGATTGACGGTAGTCACATAGGTAAATCTGCCGTTCTTCACCCTGTTGATCACCAGACGCTTGACTGTGTTGCCGTCCTCGTCAATCTTGATGGTACCGGTAACCCCTTCAAAATTCTTAGTTTCAACCAGGGCGGTCCTAATCTTGGACCCCTCAGTGGATTTGGCCCGCTCGATCGCCCCAATGAGAATGAAATAGGCATCCGCGCCTAATGCACCAAAAGCATCAGCATCCTTCTTGTATTGCTCCAAGAAGTTGGCAGCAAACCTTCGGCCCAAGGTAGTGCTAACGGCCTCCAGATTGAAATGGGCTGTGAGGTACACCCCTTCTACAGCCTTTCCACCAGTTTCGATGAGTGCTGGCACGTGGGCTCCGTCAGCCATAAGAATCGGCATTTTCATCCCCAAATCTCTGACTTGTTTGGCAAGCAGAGCATTTTCAGTGTAGTAGTTCGGCGCATAGATGATGTCCGGATTTGCCTCCCGCACCTCAGAAAGTTGACTTCTGAAATCACGATCACCAGTTTGGATATAGGCGGTAACAAGCACCTTGCCTCCCATCTCTCCGAAGGCTTTCAAAAAGAGGTTTCCCAACCCCACACTGTAATCCGCTTGGGCGATGTCCACAACCACTGCTGCTGTACTGGCGCCCATTGCTATTCTGGCCTGTCTGGCCGCTACTTGACCTTGAAAAGAATCATCGAAACAAGCACGAAACACATATTTCTTGTCCTGGGTAACCATGAGATTGGTGGCAGAAGGTGAAATCAAGGGAATGCCATTTTTTTCAGCAATGGAACCACCTGCCAGGGCACTTCCACTTATGGCACCACCAACGATACCCACCACGTGGTGTTGCTTGATTAACCGCTCCACAGCATAGGCCGCCTCAGTCTGTTCACTCTTGGTATCTTCTAGTATAAGCTTGACCTCTCGTCCTAAGAGCTTGCCCATCATTTGATGGGCCGTTTTGATTCCCAGCCACTCCATTTGGCCGAAAGCGGACACGTTGCCGGTCATGGGCAAAAACACGCCTATCCTGATGGGCTCTTTGGCCGCGGCCGTGAAACACTGCAGGCAGATTACTACCACAAACAGAGCAACTATAAACACTCTCGCCGTTTTTCTGTTTCTCTTACTGTTTGGATGGGAGACGGCGTTGTCCAAAATTCATCCTTAATTAATGCATCCGACAAGATGTGCCAATGTCAGCTGATAAAGGCAGCGGTTCAGAAGACTCGGTTCTCCCGGCCCGCTGTGCTTTATGCTCAGATTAGAACAGTCGATAGGTAAGGAGGGCCAAGTGCCAATAGGTAACCCCAAGCCTGCCCTTGAGAAGCGAGAATAACGCTATCACAAGGCCGGCGATGGTGTCAATCCACCTACCGAGCGCCAGCGAGCGCGAAGAAACCGGGAGCCCGCCCGAAGGGTGGGAGTCCGAAGGACAAATCTGCAATTGTATTAATTCCCAGTGCCCCGGTAAACAAACCACCTACTTCTTATTTGATAATACGGGAAATGCCACGGCGGGTGGCTTGGCAGCCTGCAGTGTCCCGTTTTGGACTTCACCTACATAAAAAGGTCTTCGACTTGTGCCATCTTCCTTGAAGAAGACAGGACCACTCAGCCCCTTGAAAGCGGTGCCAGGTCCCGAAATTGTCCGCACCCTTTGCAGAAATGCACGTCGCCCCGGGCCAGAGCTGTTCAATATCTCCAGAGCCAGCCGCATCGCATCGTAACCGGCTGCGGCAATCCAATCTGGTCGCCGCTTGTAGAGCTGCTCGAATCTCCTCACAAATCTGGACTTCTTTAGATTTTCTGATTCAAGTAAAATGGGCTGGCACACGAGCAATCCCTCGGCTGCCCGACCAGCCATTTCGTAGAAATCCAGATCCGCTAACTGATCAGGCCCCAAAACCACGCCACCTAAATGCTGCCGTTGACGCTGCAGCAAAAATAGACTGGCAGCTTTTTGAGAAGCTGCAAGAAAAACGCCTTCGGGGCTGGTACTCTTTAGGAACTCTACAGCTTGGGCCGCCTCTGCTTGATCGGAGTTGATTGCAACATTTGCCACCACCTCCAGATCCAACCGTGTGGCTTCCGCATCGAACGAAGTGCTGAGTACAGAGCCATAGGCAGACTCGTCCCTGAGAATCGCGACCCGATCGAGGCCAAGACCCTCTTTCGCATAGTGAGCCAGAAATGCGGCCTGGTCTCCATCCCCATAGAGCAGAGAGAATAGGTTGCGGGTTTCCCCCTGTCTGACATATTCAGCAGAAACGGTGGGATTAATAAGCGCAAGACCTGCATCCTGATAAAGAGGCAGAACAGCGCTAAGTTCCTCAGCGCACAGATAACCTATCACTGCACTTACCGCTACGTCGGTTGTCAAGCCCTTGGCAGTAGCAACGGCCATTTCAGGGTCACAAGGTGAATCGTAAACGACCACTTCCAGGTTGAGATCGGCCACTCTGCTTTTGGCTTCCTGCCTTGCCATAAGTGCGCCGAACTGCAGCATCTGTCCTTCCCCCATCAAGGGGCCAGTATGAGGTACGACAACTGCAATCTTTACAGGACCGCTCCCGGTTGGGGGTTCTCTTTTTTCACCGCAGCATAAGAGCAGAACAAAACACACGATGAGAAAACCGGTGCGAACCAACAGCGGGAGGCAGTGACGCGGTGAGGCGGAGACGAGACTCATGGCGCCTCGCGAATAGAATATTTCACATCTGTCATTTATCATTTCGCATATCCCATTACTCATTTGGCATTTTGCAATTCGATGCAGTGCTTCTATGACATCTGTCCAGTGTGAGATAAGAAATGAGAAATGCCAAATCCGCAATCCCCAGTCACCTCTTCTTTTTCTCCCTCCTCCCTCCTCTTTTCCGAAAAACTAACCGCAAAGGGGTCAAGTCCAATGAAAAGGCTTTTCTAATTTGATTGGTTAGATAACGCTGGTAGGAGAAATGGATTGCTGCAGGGTGACTGACGAATAGAACAAAAGTAGGGGGCTGAGTGCTCGCCTGCACTCCGTAGAGAATCTTCGTTCGCCTACCGCCACGCATGGGAGGTTCATGGCGTGAGACTGCAGCAGCCAGAACCTCGTTCAGCACTGGAGTCTGCACCCGGAGGCAATACTGGGAGTAGACTGTATTCAAGGTAGGCAGCACGTTTGACACTCGCTTCCCTGTCAAGGCAGAGATCCTGAGCTGAGGAGCATAGGGCATGAATTTAAGAGCATCGGCCACGGACTCAGTGAATTCTGCAACCTTCTTTGCATCCTTCTGCACCAGATCCCATTTGTTGATTGCCACAACTGCACCCCGCCCCCGTTCGTGAATATATCCAGCAATACGCACATCCTGGGCGGTAACTCCCTCGGACCCGTCGAGCAGCAAAACCGCAACCTGACACCGGTCAATACTTTTCAGGGCTTTGAGCACGCTGAACTTTTCAAGTTTCTCCCTGGTCTTGCTGCGCCTCCGAATGCCAGGGGTGTCGATGAGAAGATATTCTTGATCATTCAGGGTGAGACTGACATCGATGGCATCCCTGGTTGTACCCGGCATATCGCTCACCAGCACACGCTCCGACCCCAAGATGCGGTTAAGCAAAGAAGACTTTCCCACGTTGGGCCTACCAATAATTGCCACTCGGATCCCTCTCGTCTCCTCCGGCTCGGCCGTTTCAGGAGGAAGCATCTCCACCAAGGTATCCATCATATCCCTGAGGCCGTAGCCGTGAGCAGCCGAAAGGGGAAAAATCCTCTCCAGGCCAAGTCCATAGAATTCGTAAGTAGCACTTTCTTGTTCTGGACCGTCGATTTTGTTTACCGCGTAGAAAACCGGTTTGTTGGACCGCCTCAAAAGATCCACCACCGTTGTGTCACCAGGATGCACTCCCTCTTTACCGTCAGCCAGAAAGATTATCAAATCAGCCTCTCCCACCGCCATTTGCGCCTGCCGACGCACCTGCATTTTTATAGGGGTCTCACCTTCTCCTTCCTCTATGCCCCCGGTATCCACCAGGCAAAATGAACGTTCGCCCCAGGTCACTTGGGCAATGAGACGATCGCGAGTGATTCCGGGTGTGTCGTCCACCAGTGCCCGGCGATCCCGGCAGAGCCGATTGAACAGCGTGGATTTGCCCACATTTGGCCGACCCACTATGGCCACGATGGAAGTGGCGATGCTCGCACGTTCGTCTTTCGGTCCCTCTAGCATTGATACTTCCCTTGCATTCCACCTTCTTTACGTTAGGTCTGCACAGCGCATAGCGTCAAGTGGCTCGTAGAAAAAAGCCTTGGTCAGCCCTCGCCGCGTCTCCGCGTCTCCGTGACAACGCGTCCTCCAGGCCGCTGCGCTTCCCGACCCAGCCTGGCTGCAACCGCAGCAACTGTTTCATCATTTTGAGACTGCACCACACCGGCCAGAGTGCGATATTCCGAACATGGTGGTTCGGCCAATTGCTGCCGGAGTCGGTTCCAGGCCGGCACAATGTATCGAGCGAAATGCGATCTTCCTTTGATCCGAGTCAAAAAGGAAAAGGCGGCGAGCACCTGCAGGTTTCGGCATAGTGCGACATGAGGGTATTTCTGCAAAAACTCATCAACTGAACCTTCGGTTAACGTAGCGAATGCTCTGCTGTAGGCTGTCATCAATTCTTGCTGCATCGTCTCCGGCAGTTGTACGTAGGGATCTAAAAGGAGTGCCGCTAGATCGTATTGGGGGGGACCCAAACGCGCTCCCTGAAAATCTATGAGGTAGAGGTGATCACCCTTCAGCATCAGATTACGCGACTGAAAATCTCGATGAAGGAAAAACAGCTGTCCGTCTCCTTCTCCCGCTTGCGACGCCAAAAGGGAAAAGTCTTGTTCCACCTGGTGAGAATCTATTTCCAGTCCGAGCGCTCCCACCAAAAAACTCCACCTGAAGTATTCCAACTCCCGTTGGATGATGAATTGTTGGTTGTATACGGAAGTATCAAAACAATGTCGCGTTTCTAGACCCTCGGTGGCTCGTACTTGCATCTTAAGGAGAACGTCAATCGCCTGGCCATAGAGAGCGGTCAAGCGCTTAGCATCTGACACCACTGCATCCTGAAGATGAACCGAGCCCACGTCTTCGACAAGAGTCAACCCCTCTGGGCGGTAGTAACCATAGATTTCTGGTACAGGGACACCCTTCTGGAGCAGGTGCTGGCCAATGTAAACGTAAGAATCGTTCTCGTTGGGAAAAGTCTCATCTCCTGGCGGGTTCCAAATCAAGATCAGGCTTTCCTTTTGGGTGGCCACCCGATAGAAAGTACGCTCCGACCCGTCGCCATGAAGCGGTTGCCAGCGCAAAGATCCACTCAGTGCGGTATTCTCCCGAATCAACTCTTCAGCTCGGAATTTTGGAAATTCAGGCTGTCTTTTCAAAACAAGAAACCCCCTTGGTCATTTTGAATTGCGCCTTTGGCATTTATCATTCCGTTCGTAAATGGTAAACGGTAAATCGTTATCGAGCATCGAGCCTCCCAAATCCTCAATCCACAATCTACTAGCCAAAATCTACAATCTTCTCTTTGCCCTCTGCCCCGACCACTACTCCCTCCAGGGACTCCCTGACCACCACCCCATCACCAATGATACTGTCTCGGATCGAACAACCACTTCCAATGGTAACCTGTTCCCAGATAAGGCTCCTCTGAATCCCAACTCCATGCTCCAGGTCACATCCTGCCCCGATGCAGACCATGCCAGCAAAATGAACTCCTGAGCCGAGACGAGCAGATTCATGCACTACTGTTTTGCCATCAACCTGTAATCCTGGCATCGGAGTTCTTGACATTCGGAAAAGCTCCTCATGCATCTGGAGATACCTGTAGAGGCTCCCCAGCTCTCGCCAGAATTCATCCTGGACCACGTGGGCCATTACCTTTTCTCCACTGGCAATGAGCTGGAGGTAACAATCAATGATGGACGAGGGAATGCCGGCCGGAATCCCATCGAGCACCCTGCGCTCCAGCACGTGAATTCCGGTGAAAGCCAGGTGCTGTTCAGAGCCACCGCTGAAACCCAGAATACGGCCGTCACTGGCCACCTTTACCCCGTTAAACAGCGGCTCATCTTTCAAAACCAATGTTACGGTAGCACCAGAGTTTTCGTGACTACGAAGCACTCCCTGGAGATCAATTGCGCTAAGGATATCCCCATTGATAACCACCAAAGGTCGCTGATCCCAAAAATCCATAACATTGTGGATGCCGCCACCTGTGCCCAACAATGTCTTTTCGATCCGCAGGTGCACAGGAATGGGGAAGTCCGATCTCTCAATGTATTCTATCAGCTTTTCACTGAGATGATAGGTATTGACTATCACCTCCTCTGCCCCGCCTGCGCAAAGATAGGCAACCAGCCAATCCAACAACGGTCGATTCTGCACTGGAACCAAAACCTTTGGTCTGCTCAGTGTCAAGGGCTGGAGGCGCGTTGCCAAACCAGCAGCCAAAATCATCGCCTTGAAAGATTTCATCTCTCACCGAAAAGCGGGGAACTACTGCTGCAACAAAATTTCAGCAACCATTCTCATGCCCGCACAAAAGTGGATATTTCAATCTAATTACTGGACAAACTGCAGCTTATATATAATGATTCTCTGCGTCATATAGCAGATGTTGTCCGCTGGAGCAAATGTGCAAACTAGTAAGTAGGGTTGACCCAGCCCGGAAAAGAATCTACGACCCGAGTACACGGTGTGGCGCTGGAGTTGTGGAGTGATGGAGCAATGGAGTCATGGAAACCATGAATTCCCAAACCCCGAGCACAAAATCTCGGGGTTGTAGGTGTCAGGTTTCGGGTTTCAGGTGTCGGGGCATAGAATCGAAAGTACTGCAGCCTGAACACTGAAACCTCAGTCACAGTGATTTGTTATCTGGAACTTCCGGACACTCCAATACTTCCTGAAATGTGCTTCTCTATGAATCCGAAGATCTTGTAAAATACCCTGGAAGTCAGTGAGAACGAGGTTTTTCTGCAATGGATATTCGTAAACAACTCGGTGAACTTTTAATGGTAGGCTTTATGGGTCAGGAGATGACTGCCGATCTCGCCGCCCACATCCGCGATTTACAGCCAGCAGGTCTCATATTTTTTAGCAGAAATATCAGTGCCCCTGAGCAGTTGGCTCAGCTAACCCGTGATATTCAGACTCTTGCCTTGCAGGAACTCGGACGCCCCCTTTTCCTGGCAGTGGATCAAGAAGGAGGCTCTGTAGCCAGAATGGGGCCACCCTTCACTCAAATTCCGGATGCTGTTAGCCTCGGGAGAACTGGCTGTGAGTCGGTGCGCCATTACTCACGGCTCACCTCCCGTGAAATGTTCCAGGTGGGTTTGAATCTGAATTTGGCGCCGGTTCTGGATGTCAACAGCGCAGGTTCAGCTGGGGTAATGGCTCGGCGGTCCTTTGGAGATGACCCTTCCCTGGTGACTCAATGCGGTATTGCAGCCATCAGCGCATCTCAGGATGAAAATATAATGGCCACTGCAAAACATTTTCCTGGACTGGGGCGGACCCACCATGATCCACACCACGATCTCCCTATGGTATCAGCGGATGTGGAAGAACTCGAGCGCACTGATCTACCTCCTTTTAGAGCTGCCATCCAGGCAGATGTCGCCTGTGTGATGACCTCTCACACCCTCTACCCGGCGCTTGATCCAGACAACCCTGGCACTTTTTCTTCCACCATTCTCCGCAACCTACTACGGGCTCAACTGGGCTTTGATGGTGTGCTCATCACCGATGACCTGGAAATGGGAGCAGTTGTTGAGCGATATTCTCAGGCGGATGCGCCAATCGCAGCTTTACAGGCAGGTGCTGATTTGTTGTTGGTTTGTAACGATTTGGAAAAGATGCATCTGACAGCTGAAGTCGTTTTGGATGGTCTGAATCGTGGGATGCTCGACTCGCACGATTTGTCTCTTTCTCTCACTAGGCTAGTAAAGCTTAGAAAGATGTATTTAGACCCTCCCCATTTGGCTGATGTGGCCACTGTTGCCGCTCACTTCTCCACCTGATTTACACCAAGCTCTGCGCTGGTTTCGACAGATTTTACTCTAGAACCGTCCACCACGTCTGTGATTTCTTCAGTTTCCGCACTAAGCTCATCAGTCTCATCTTCGCTGCCGGTATTTGCATTCTTTCTGCCAGTTCCATTATTGTTGGCGGCGGTGTGCCCGCCTCGAAACATTTGCCAAGTAAATATAGGCCCACTGCGAAAACTGCCAGAGGGTTCCACCTATGATCCCGCCGGCGGAGGCGGAGATCGGGTTCACCCGCGTGTTGGGCATGAAAAGATAGACAAAGGAGAAGGCCAACCACATTACCGAAAATGGGGCCAGTTTCAGCTCATACGCATAAAGTCGGCCCAAGAAATCTTCGGATACGATTGGACATCGTACCTTCTCGCTCCTTTGTGTCTTACTTTGAAGGTTTGTCGTTGAACAGGCAAGAATTCTGCCAACCTCTCGGTTCAGCCCCGCTCAAACGGTCCTGTCTATCAACATGAGCCCAATGTGTATGCTTGCACCCGGCTGTGTCCGCACACCCTGACGTGTTGGCTTGCCAATTCGTGCTTGTTCTTCTAGCTCTCTGTGATAGAATCGTGGCAGCTTGAAGGGAGGAGAATATGGCATCACTGAATCGCGTACTTCTTATCGGCAATTTGGGAGCAGATCCGGAACTGAGTTACACCCCCAGCGGCACTGCCAAGGCTACCATGAGGTTGGCCACCCACGAGGTTTGGACCAACAAGAGCGGGGAAAAGGGAGAGCGCACCGAATGGCATCGGCTGATTGCCTGGGGAAGGCTGGCGGAAATTTGTGGTGAGTATTTGACCAAGGGCAGGCAGATATTC
>Ga0209536_100008414_pt1 | contig 15473 bp, 15 predicted proteins | sample DeeMarSeWOR28_12_FD_187461 | JGI IMG/M metagenome (GOLD analysis project Ga0209536, IMG submission 187461) | Marine sediment microbial communities from White Oak River estuary, North Carolina - WOR-2-8_12 (SPAdes) (version 2) | ecosystem: Environmental > Aquatic > Marine > Intertidal zone >...
TGCGGAGAGATGTCCGAGCTGGCTGAAGGAGCACGACTGGAAATCGTGTGTGCTGTCAAAAGCGGCACCGAGGGTTCGAATCCCTCTCTCTCCGCCATTGTTGCAAGATGCCTAAAATGCCTAAAATTGGAAATGCCTAAAGTTATGGTTTCCGTTTTGTATTTTAGGCATTTTAGTCATTTTTAATTTTAGGCAGTTAAAATGTCTTATCTCGTACTTGCACGCAAATACCGACCCCAGACATTCGATCAGGTTGTCGAGCAAGATCATGTGACCCGTACCTTGACCAATGCCATTACTGCCGATCGGGTTGCCCATGCAGTGCTTTTTTCCGGGCCGCGGGGAACGGGCAAGACAACCGTTGCCCGAATACTGGCCAAAGCAATGAATTGCAGCACAGGACCGCGTCCTGCACCTTGCAATGAATGCCGCTCATGTCGTGAAATCACCACGGGTCATGCGGTTGACGTGTTTGAAATTGATGGCGCCTCCAATAACAGCGTCGATCAGATCAGAGAGTTGCGTGACCATATCAAGTACATGCCTGCCCACAGCGCCTACAAAATTTACATTATTGATGAAGTACATATGCTCAGCATGCCGGCGTTCAACGCTCTGCTCAAAACCCTTGAAGAACCGCCGTCGCATGCCATGTTCATATTTGCCACGACTGAGCCGCACAAGATCCCGATAACCATTTTATCGCGTTGCCAGCGCCATGATTTTAAGCGTATCGGTCTAAAATCAATTATTGCCCATATGAAAACCATTTGCCAGCAAGAAGGTTTCCAGATACCTGATGAAAGCCTGGTTCTGATTGCACGTGAAGCCACCGGTAGTATGCGGGATGCCTTAAGTTTGCTGGATCAGGTTTTGTCATGTTTTAAAGACAGGGTCAGCCATGACCAGGTGCTGGACATATTGGGCGCCATGGATCGAAATTATGTGCTCGAATTGTGCGGCACTATTCTGCAGGGAGACATGGGTGCCATTCTGAACACAATTGATGATTGCTACAACCGCGGGTATGATCTGCAAAAGCTTTATGAACAAGTTCTTGAGCATTTTCGAAATCTGTTGATCGTTAAAATGGGACGCAATATGGAAAAGCTAGTTGATCTACCCGCCACAGAAATTGATCAGATGATTGCCCGAACAGAAGCGGTATCCGCCACCGTTTTAACCCAGATTCTGGACGATCTTTTCCGGGAGGAAGCCTCTATCCGGCGTGCCACGGACACCAAATTGGCCTTTGAAATGGCTGTCATTCGCATGGATCAAATGAAACCGGTCTTGCCGATTGATGAACTGATCGATAAATTGGATTCGCTTAGGAAGGAAATATACGACCCACCTGGTGATAAGCCGGTGGCATTAAAGCAGGCAAACGACCCTGTCATATCCGGTAGCAAACAACAAACGGATTATCCAAAGGCGCAGACAGGCATCGATGAGCATCCAACTATCCCCGAAGTGCAGCCGGCTGTTGACAACTCAGCATCTGATCTTGAAACAACCTGGCGCCAGCTCTATGACATCATTTGCAAAGACAATCCTTCACTCGGCGCTAGTCTGACTAAGTGTCGCTTAAAGAAGGTTTCTGCCGAAACCATCGAAATTGAGGTGCTAGACAATGGTTTTGCGGTGAACATGCTCAAGCGAGAAAAAAACAAGAGCATCCTAAAACAGGTTTTTGCAGCCTATTTTGGCACTGAAAAAGCAGTTGAGTGGACCATTGCTGCTGAATCAGATGCGGCAAGCAAAAAAAAAAAATCCCAAAATGAACAACGCCAGAAGCAAAAAGCTTTAAGCCATCCGCTAGTGGCGGATGCCATCGAAATTTTTAGTGGTAAACTCATTGATATTAAACTAAAATGATCATCAATTGATACAATCGGATATGAGGAGGTACCCTAATGAAAGGTATGGGCAACATGATGAAGCAGGCCCAGAAGCTTCAATCCCAGATGATGAAGCTGCAAGATGAAATGGCCACAAAAACTGTGGAAACCACTGCTGGCGGCGGCATGGTGAAGGTCGTCGCCAATGGAAAGCAGCAAATCGTTTCCATCGATATCGAAAAAGAAGTTGTCGACCCAGAAGATATTGAGATGCTTCAGGATTTGATTCTGGCCGCTGTTAATGAAGCGCTGACTAAATCTCAGGAAATGGTTGCCACTGAAATGAGCAAATTAACGGGTGGTTTGAATATTCCGGGAATTATGTAACTCGGGTTGCGTGCATCGAGTTTCGCGTTGCGGGCTGTGCTGATGCCATCCTACAGCTTGGGCGCTCAGACAATTGTCTCACGGTTCTTATGGTAAAAAGATGCAACTAAAAAACGACCGATTTTCAAAGGGCGAACTCGAATTATGAGCCACTACCCGACTTCAATTCTTAATCTCATTCAGCACATTGCCAAACTGCCCGGAATTGGGGAAAAAACCGCTGAACGGCTGGCCATGCATATTTTGCGCTCGCCCCGCTCCGAAGTTGAGCAACTTTCAAACAGCATGATGACGGCTAAAGAAAATATTCGCCTGTGCAATCAATGTTTTGGGCTTAGCGACGATGATATCTGCCAGATTTGTTCAAATCCTGCCCGGGAAGCGGGTCTTCTGTGCGTTGTTGAACAGCCGGCAGACATGGTGGCCATGGAAAAATCAGGCGCCTTCAATGGCCGCTATCATATCCTGGCGGGAGTGCTTTCCCCTATGAACGGCATAGGTCCTGATGATATTCGCTTGGGCGAATTGGTTGCAAAAATTGAACGGGGCCAGATCAAGGAAGTTGTAGTGGCCACCAGCACAACGGTGGAAGGGGAGGCTACGGCTGCCTACATCAAAGAACGCCTGGCTAAATTTCCGCTCAAGGTGACCCGTATCGCATCTGGCGTGCCCATCGGCGGCGATTTGAAGTATGTGGATCAGGTGACGCTGAAAAAAGCCATGGAGAAACGCCATGACCTCTGATGACCTCACACCGGATGATCTGTTCTGCTGCCAGCGCTGTGGGGATTGCTGCAAAGGATATGGCGGCACCTACCTTACGCCAACAGATATTGATCGCATCAGCGGATACCTGGGCATAAAACCTGAGCGTTTTATGCGGCAGTTCTGTCAGGTGTCTGACGGTAAACCCATAATTGCACAAGCTGAAAACGGATATTGCATTTTGTGGGATCACCAGTGCACAATTCATCCGGTTAAGCCCCGAATGTGTCGACGCTGGCCCTTTATCGAAAGTATTTTAGTCGATGCCGCCAACTGGCGAGCTATGGCGGCTGCCTGTCCCGGAATGCGGGTGGATGTCAGCGATGATCAAATTCAAAAATGCGCCCGTGATGTCATTCAAAAGGGCGACGGCAATTTTATAGAATCAAAATAAGAGGATGCCTAAAGTCATTCGGGACTTCGATGATGGAGCAATGGAGTGATGGAGTAGCCTACTCCGCCGGAGTAGCTCGGCTACGAAGGCTGGATTGAAGTGTTGTAAATAGATATTCACCTTTCATCCAGCACTCCAGTACTCCAACACTCCAAGTTAGATTTAAATTGAAAACCGCCTGATGATGAGTTTTCGTTCTGCTTATAACTGACTAAGAAAATACTGTTAAAATTTTGATCCATTATGATCGGCATATTTGATTCAGGTGTTGGCGGCTTAACCGTTGTCAGGGCCATCGCTAAAAAAATTCCGAGATATGATATGGTCTATTTTGGTGATACGGCCCATACACCCTACGGTACGAAAAGTGCTGAAACGGTTGTTGGTTATACGATCAGAAATATCGAATTTCTTCTGCAGCAAGGCGCTGTGGTTATTGTTATTGCTTGCAATACCGCATCCAGCGTTGCATCTGCCCAGGTTCTCAAACAATTTGCAGTTCCCATTTTCGAAGTCATAACGCCCGCAGTTGACCATGCCCTGGCAGCATCGACGAATTTAAATATCGGCATAATGGGTACCCGCGCAACCGTATCCAGCGGCATTTATGAAAAAAAGATTATCGAAAACCAGCCCACAGCCCGGATTTACTCCGTCGCTTGTCCGCTGCTGGTCCCTCTGGTTGAGGAGGGCTGGCTGAAAAAACGCGAGACAGCAATGATTGTCAAAAGATACCTTCAGCCCCTTAAAATGCGTCAGATTGATACCCTGGTTTTGGGCTGTACCCATTATCCACTGTTAAAAAAAGTCATCCAGAGAAAGATCGGCCAGCGTGTTGAATTGATTGATTCTTCGATCTGCATCTCGGAGCGTATCAAAAATTTTTTAGCGGATAACCGCGACATCGATCTGCAGTTGGGTCAAAACGGACATCTGTCGCTTTTTGTGTCCGATGTGACCGATCAATTTAAAAAAATTGCCGAAATGACATTGAAAACCCATATATCTTTTGAATGCGTCAAAATTTAGGTTCAGAAAGCCGAAACCTGAGAACTCTGAAATTTTGAAGACGGACGATGAGAGATCAAGAAAAAACACGGCAACAGCTTATTCGGGAGCTGATGGAACTGCGTGAACAAGCGTTGCAATTAGAATCACGGCATCGCAATGCCAAACAGGCATTAAAAGAGAGCCAACAACAGCTGCAGCAAGCTCAAAAGATGGAAACCCTGGGCACTCTGGTGGCTGGAGTTGCCCATGAAATCAACAATCCGATTAATTTGATCATGTACAACCTGCCGCTGATAAAGAAAATCTGGTCCGATTTCCTACCGCTTTTTCTCGAACGCAAAGAAAATTATCCGCATCAAAAATTTGGTGGTTTCACTTATGACTTTCTGGAAGATAATTTGTCTCAGCTGATTGCCGATATGGATATGGCCGCCAACCGGGTGGCCAAAATTGTTTCCGATCTCAAAAATTTTTCAAAGCAATCCAATGTTGCGGAAAAATCTACCCTGCAAGTCAATACAGCGGTAAAAAACGCCTTGCGTCTGGCGCAGACGACTTTACGCAAATCCGGCGCTAAAATAGAGCTGCAATTGGATGAAGACCTGCCGGAAATGGAAGGAAACCTGCAAAGTATAGAACAAATTATCTTAAATATCCTCATCAATGCCGTGCAAGCGATCGATCATGATAAGGGCATCATTCGAATTCGCACTGGGTTTGAGATGAAAAGCGGACGTATTCGGATTGCTATCAGTGATAACGGCCGCGGGATTACACCGGCGATTGTCGACAAATTATTTTTACCGTTTGTTACCGATAAGCAAGACCAGGGCGGAACCGGCCTGGGCCTATCCGTCACTTATGGATTGGTGCAGGCGCACGGCGGTGACATTCGCTTTGATACGCGCCAGACAAAGGGAACCACCTTTACAATTTCATTACCGACCCTCATAAAGACAGAAGCGGCTAAAATTTTGATTGTTGATGATGATCAGACGATCCGGGCCATGCTCACCGAAGCTTTGGTGCTGAAGCGACGTCGGCCGTATTTGATTGAGGAAGCCACCAACGGCATCGAAGCCTCTATCAAATTGGGCACCTTTCGTCCTGACCTCTTGATACTGGATATCTTTATGCCTGAAATGGACGGCCTTGAAGTATGCCGCATCATTAAGAATGAACCCGAGCTGTCTGATATGAAGGTGCTTATTTCAACGGGCTACCCGGATCACGCCAAGCTCGATATCATTGCCAAGCTGGGCTTTGAAAACGTTATCTATAAACCCTTTGACCTAGCCGAATTTGTCAAAAGGGTTGAAATGATTTTAGCGGTTGACTGAATCCGATAAATTGTGACGGCCTTTGTACCATAGCGGGCGCCGCATCCCTGGTTGCTAGAAGTGGTTTCAAAATTTCATGTTGTGTTTGAGAGCAAGGCGCAGTCCGCCACACTTTCTGGCGGATGAGCATTTTGAAGGGGTCTGCAACACAGCTATTGCGCCTTAGGCAAATTAGATGGGATTTTGTAACCACTTCTAAGCACTTTTCTGAATAATGTTGATATCGCGTTTGGGATAGGGAATTTCAATGCCCTCGGCATCAAATGATTCTTTGACGACGTCGGTGATATGAGAAATGGTGTTCATGCGTTGGCGGGCATCCTTGATCCATACCCGCAATTGTAAGTCCACCGATGACTCTCCAAAATTTCGAACCACCACCTTAGGTGGCGGATCATCAGTTACCCACTCGGTTGCTTCTGCTACTTTCAGAATAAGGTCTTTGGCTTTTTGTAAATCCGCATCATAGGCAATGCCGATATTGATGCGGACTCTGATTTTTTCGGAGATGTGCGTGTAATTGATGATATCCCGCAGCATGATCTCATTGTTGGGGATGATGATGACGATATTATCGGTGGTCTTAATTTTGGTGGCCCGCAGTCCGATATCAATCACATCTCCCCATGTGGCGCTGCCGGCCGGGGCTCTCCAGACCTCAATGCGATCCCCCACCTCAAACGGTCGGTCGATAATCAACAAGATGCCCGCAATCAGGTTTGATAGGGTGTCTTTGGCCGCAAAACCGACGGCCACCCCGGCCACACCGGCGCCCGCTATAAAAGGCACAATATTGACCCCGAGCATATCAAGGGCAACAATGATGGCAGTGGTGTAAACGATAAAATCCGAAAACCGAATCAGCAAATCAAAAACAATGTCATCAATCTTGCTGTCGGTTTTGTGGGCGACCCGTGATTGCAGATAGCGGATCGTAACGATCAGAAAATTTTTAATCGGCGAAGCAAAAAGGATAACAAACAAAGCATATAAAAACTTCTCAGCTAACGGAATTTTAAATAATTCAATAAGATACATTCCGGTAAGCAATATCAGGGCATACAAAAGCGCTTTGCGGAAAATTTTAAATAGCGCTTCCTGAATTTCAATCAAATTGACTTTTTGCATTCGCTTTTCGATAAATGACAACACCTGTCGCAGAATGAGCCACACAACAAAAAAAGCGATCAGGGTCAGGGTCACCTTGAATGTGATCTTCAGATAGGGAGCCTCAATACCGATAGTCGTTTCAAGCTTGGCAAATAACGTATTTAGTTGCTCCATGGTGCACCTTTAATCCACCCACTTTGAGAGCGCTTCCGTTTGCGTTGCGTCATCAAGCGCCGGACAATTTCAAAAAGCAAAGAATACCATTGCATTACAAAAATCGGACACGGCTAACCTGTGCATTTAGCGGGCCACTGTTGTTGAAATTAATAGGGGCCGCGGGATGTTTACTGCGCTACAATTGACAGTCGCTGATGATTCATAGAGCGACCAAATCGGGAAAACTCCCCGAGCCCCGCATAAGGAATGACCTGGAATTTGGCTGAAAATGAACTTGTCGGTTAGGTTTCAACCGAGAAAAAGCTGGCCTTAAGGTATTCGCGGTTTAAACGTGCGATATTGACGATGGACAGCTCTTTGGGGCATGCGTTTTCACATTCACGGTGATTGGAACAATTTCCAAAGCCGCAGGCATCCATGGTCTTTACCATGTTCAGGGCCCGCCGGGTGGCTTCCGGTCTGCCCTGGGGCAGCAGTGCCAGTTGAGAAACCTTACCGCTGACAAAAAGCATTGCCGAAGCACTGGGACATGCGGCGACACAGGCGCCGCAGCCGATACAAGCGGCGGCGTCCATTGCTTTTTCAGCGATTTCCTGGGCAATGGGGATCGCATTGCCATCCGGCGCACCACCGGTATTGGCGGATATATACCCACCGGCTGCCATGATTTTGTCAAGCGAACTGCGGTCCACGACCAGATCCTTGACGACTTTAAACGCCCGGGCGCGAAATGGTTCCACCACGATGGTATCTCCATCTGAAAATTGTCGCATATGAAGCTGACACAAAGTGGTCGCTTTTTGAGGGCCATGCGCTCTGCCGTCGACCACTGCCCCGCAGGTGCCGCAGATGCCTTCGCGGCAATCGTTGTCAAAGGCAATTGGGTCTTTGCCTTCCAGCGTCAGTTGTTCGTTGACTGAATCCAACATTTCGATAAAGGACATATGCACCGAGATATTACGGGCAGCAACGGTTTCAAAATGCCCTTTTTTTTCGTCTCTTTTCTGACGCCAGACGTTGAGTGTTAGATTTATTGTTTGGGGCAGCTTTTTCACTTATAACTCCTTTGGCTCAGCTCAACATTTTCAAACACGAGGGATTCTTTGTGCAATTTAGGCTTTTTATCGATGCCATCATATTCCCACACCGACACATGCGAATAATTGTCATCATCACGCTTGGCTTCACCTTCCTCGGTTTGGGATTCCTCCCGAAAATGTCCGCCGCAAGACTCGCTGCGGTTGAGGGCATCATGGATCATGATCTCGGCAAACTCAAGACTGTCGGCCAGACGTCCGGCTTTCTCCAGGCTTTTGTTGTAATCTTTGTCGATGCCTGGGACCCATACATTTTCCCAGAATTCGGCGCGCAGGTCTTGGATGAGGGTAAGGGCTTTATTAAGTCCCTGTTCATTGCGGGACATGCCGCAATAGTCCCACATAATGCGGCCCAGTTGCCGGGCGAAGTTGTCAGCGGTGCGCTTGCCGTTGATGCTCATCAGTTTAGCAATTCCATCAGTTGACAACTGGTAGGCTTCTTTGAAGGCGTTATGGTCGGTATTGACCGCCGGTAGCGTTGTTTCTGCAAAGTAGCCACCGATCGTATAGGGGATGATAAAATAGCCGTCGGCCAGTCCTTGCATCAAAGCGCTGGCTCCTAAACGATTGGCACCGTGGTCTGAAAAGTTGGCTTCGCCCAGTACGAATAGTCCCGGAATCGTGCTCATCAGATTGTAATCCACCCATAAACCGCCCATGGTATAATGGGACGCCGGATAGATCATCATCGGCTTTTGATACGGCGAATCATCGGTGATGAGCTCATACATGTCGAAAAGGTTGCCGTATTTTTTGGTGATGGTCTCTTTGCCATCGCGTTCAATCGCATCGGCAAAGTCCAGATACACCGCACAGCGCGTCAGGCCGACGCCTTTGCCAGCATCGCACTGGGCCTTGGCCGCACGCGAGGCCACATCCCGGGGGACGAGATTGCCGAAACTCGGATATTTTTCTTCGAGATAATAATCGCGATCTTTTTCGGGGATATCCTGCGGTTCCCGGATATCACCTGGATGGTGGGGCACCCAAACGCGGCCGTCGTTTCTAAGGCTTTCACTCATTAAAGTCAGTTTGGACTGATGCTCACCGGTATGCGGGATACAGGTAGGATGAATCTGGGTAAAACAGGGATTGGCGAACATGGCGCCTTTGCGATACGCCCGAAATCCCGCGCCGACGTTTGAAGATTCGGCATTGGTGGACAGGTAATAGACATTGCCGTAACCGCCTGTACAAAGCACCACGGCATCGGCCGCATAGCTTTCCAGTTCACCACTAATCAAATTTCTGACAATAATCCCGCGGGCCTGTCCGTTTGCCACCACCAGATCCATCATTTCCCGCCGGGGGAATAGGGTGACCATACCGGCACCGACCTGGCGCATCAAGGCGCTGTAGGCGCCCAGCAGCAGCTGCTGACCTGTTTGACCGCGAGCATAAAATGTTCGGGCAACCTGTGCGCCCCCGAAAGAGCGGTTGGCCAACAAACCGCCATAATCTCTGGCAAACGGCACGCCTTGAGCCGTACATTGATCGATAATGTTGTTGCTCAGCTGAGCCAGACGATAGACATTGGCTTCGCGCGCCCGGAAATCACCGCCTTTGACCGTATCGTAGAACAGGCGCCAGATGCTGTCGCCTTCGTTGGTGTAATTTTTGGCGGCATTGATTCCTCCCTGGGCTGCAATACTGTGTGCCCGGCGAGGTGAGTCCTGAATGCAAAATGTTTTGACATAATATCCCAGCTCGGCCAGGCTGGCTGAAGCCGAGGCTCCGGCCAGACCCGTTCCAACCACAATGATATTGAATTTTCGCTTATTGGCCGGATTGACCAGCTTTAATTCAAAGCGGTGGCGGTCCCATTTCTCGGTCAACGGACCGGCCGGTATATGCGCATCAAGCTGCATTGTTCTTTTCCCTTTCCGAGTTGGTTATTTGTTGTTCGTTATTGGTTAATGGTTAAACTGACGATCACTCGCTGATATGATGAATTCGGATCAAAAAATAACCAATAACAGATAACCAATAACAACAATTGAGCGTGATACGCTCAATTGATTATCTATCCAAGCGTCCAAATATAAATCGGCAACAGACCAAAGCCGAAGCCAATTAGCAGGCCAACGATCACACTGAGGGCCATCATGGCCGGCATGTACTTGGGATGGTTAGCGCCCAAGGTTTGAAAGGCACTCCAAAAACCATGGCGCACGTGCAACGCCACAATAATCATAACCAATACGTAAATAATCATGTAGACAGGGTTGGCAAAGGCTGAACGGACAATTTCAAAAATCGTTCGATCGGTCTTGTCCACGAAGCTGAAATTGATCAGATGAAAAACCACAAATCCCAGAATGATAAACCCCGTATAGGGCATCGTCACAGAGCTCCAGGTGCGACCGCCGGCGGCCTGGTCTTTTTGATAAGGCACAGATCTTGCTTTTAAGTTCTGAAAAAAAAGGGTGATGCCCGTGATCACATGAATCAAAGCAAACACCAGCAAACCCAATTCAAAAAGGGTTAGAATCGGACCCAGCGAGTGCAATTTTTCAGCGTACGCGTTGAAGGCCGTACCGCCCGCATAGATGGTCAGATTACCCGCTAGGTGGGCAGCCAGAAAACCGATGAAACTTAGACCCGTAACGGCCATGAGCAGCTTTTTGCCAATGGACGAACTAAAAGTTTGAATCAGCCAGCTCACTTTTACCTCCGATGTATACAATTAAGGACATAAGTGTATACTATTACACACAAAATGAGTGAAAGATGATATTTTTAATCGTTTATTCAATCAGTGTCAACAACATTATGAAGCCACCACTCATCGCGATGGGTTTCCATAATGCTGTGGGTTAACTTTTTGGCGATTTTAGTTTGAATGCGTTCTATCACGTGTGGCAACCAGGTGTCCGGGGGGGAATACCCGATATCAGACAAATATTTTAGCTCCAAAATGAGCGCAATCTGGTCGGCGTCATGGGCCAATTTGGCTTCCGCCGAGCGGTTCTGGTTGTACTCTTGAATCAGATCGGTTATGGCTGAACCAAATGGAAGACCGGTTGTTGTATCCTCAACGGCTTTGGCCTCGTTTGCGGTGACATACATTTTATGGACCGTATTCAGATCGCCGGTTCTGGCTTCCGGCAGATCGTGCACCAGACACATACTCATCAATTTCAGTGCATCGATGTCTGGTTGCAGCTGTGCCAACACATAAGCAATAAAGGTTGTACTAAAGGTATGCTCCGCGACCGATTCTTGGCCGGATCCGAGAAAATGAAAACCAGATCGCGGAATTTCTTTGAGCATTTTTGCTTCAAATAATAAATTAGCAATTTTTTTCATAGCAGCTCCTCAGCAAACATACAGGTTTCGGGTGTCCAGCCTTCGCTTTGAAAGCTACGGCTTGGCAGGCAGGTTTCAGTGCCTGGCTGCTGGCTACTGGCCCCTGGCTACTGGCTAAAAGCAATTGATTCCCTTCTTCAAGCCAGAAGCAAGAAGCGAGAAGCCAGAAGCTAAAGAAGGTGACACCTGAACACTGACACCATTTTTAGTGACACCATATTGAGGGATGCCTGCAAACGCAACCCTAAATTTGGGCGCATTTGCAATGTTCAAACCTGTTGACACTTTATGTATATTCATTATACTTTAGAGTGTTTATGCGCATTAAAGGACATTTCAATTATTGTTACCGCAACCCACTGGCTGCTGTTAAACACTTTTTTCGTTATTAGCTAATGAAGGGGAGATTCGTATATGGGTATAGCTCAGCTTGATATCGTCAATATGATCAGCAACGCCGGCCCCATGGTCCAGTTTGTGATGCTGTTGTTGTTGTTTTTTTCAATTATGTCCTGGGCCATTATATTGATCAAGTACCGCTACATCCGAAGAGCATTTAAAGAATCGGCTGAGTTTAGTGAATTTTTTTGGAAAAGTCGTGATCTATCCAATGCTTTCGCCAAAGCAAAACAGCTCCCCGGCAGCCCTCAGGCACGTATTTTTCGGATCGGTTATGTAGAGCTTAAAAAGACAAGCCAATCTGCGGCCCCCAGCGTTCCAACCGATCCGGCAGTCGCAAAACAAGCGGGTAGCCAAAGCATGTCTTTGGATGCCAGGTTTACCGGCACAGACAACATCAAGCGGGCCCTGCGCCGCGCCATCACCACTGAAATGACCCGCATGACCCAGATGGTGCCCTTTTTAGCCACGACCGGTAATACGGCACCGTTTATCGGTCTGTTTGGCACGGTCTGGGGAATTATGAACTCCTTTATTGGCATTGGGCAGAAAGGCTCTGCCAATTTAGCCGTTGTGGCACCGGGAATCTCCGAAGCACTTGTGGCAACCGCTGCCGGCCTGGCTGCAGCCATTCCAGCGGTCATTGCTTACAATTTTTTCATGAGCAAAATACGCGTGGTGGAGTCGGAACTCGATAGCTTCTCAGCAGATTTATTGAACATCATCGAGCGCGATATTCTACGAACTGAGAGGAGAAGATTATGACAGCCGGAGATAAAAACGGTCATTTGATGTCTGACATCAACGTTACACCCTTAGTTGATGTCATGCTCGTGTTGCTGATCATTTTTATGGTGACGGCGCCGATGATGATGCAGGGTATGGATGTCTCTTTGCCGCAAGCGACCGCCGAGCCACTAGAATCCGAAAAAGAGCATTTGATCATCACCCTGAACACGCAAAATGAAGTCTTTATCAATGATTTCAAAGTCACAGTCGAGGGCTTGGCAGAAAAACTCATAAAAATACTGGAAGGTCGTGCTGAACGAGAAGTATTTCTTAAAGCCGATAAAGACATATCCTGGGGAACCGTGGCTCAGGTAATGGCGGAAATTAAAGCGGCTGGTGTGGAAAACCTGGGTATGGTCACTGAACCGGAAGTGTTTGAAAAAGAGACCAAAAAGTCAGAGTCTAAAAAGCCATGACGGATACCAAACATGCTTACGCCAGGCAATACCATGGGAGGCAGCCGGCGGCCCAATCCCTCGTATTGCCTTTTGGTGTATCTTTGCTTTTTCATCTGGTGATCATCGGAGCGCTGATCTTTATGCCCGATTTCGGTTCAGGACCACGGTTTCGATCAGGGGTGGTCAATGTCAGCCTTGTTTCACTGCCATCGGCCGGCCCGCCGGCCGGTGGTCCGGCGCCGGCGCCCGCTAAGCCGCAACCGGTTGTGAAAAAGCCACCGGAAAAGCCCGCTGTCAAAATACCGGAACCCAAAGCAGTTCCGGTGGTCAAAAAACCGCCCAAAGCCGTATCACTGGCGCCCAAAAAGGTAAAGCCGAAAAAGTCGCTAAAGAAAAAGACGCTTGATCGGCCAAAGTTGATTGACTCGGCTATCGACCGGATTGAAAAAAAAGTAGAAAAAACTGAGACCGATTCGGTTGCATCGGCCATAGAGGAGCTTAAACGCAAAGTCGCTGATTCCGAATCGCAGGCGGGTAGCGGTTCTGTTGGCACTTCGACCCGGGCCCGGAGCGGCGCCGTCGGCCCGGCCGGCGGTACCGGCGGTGGCGCACGTGTACAAGAATCCATCTTGATCTACCAGGCTGAAATTCAGTATCAAATTCAAAAAAATTGGGCCTTTTCACAGCAGCTTGCCGGTGAAAGTACTGAGTTGGAGGCGGTATTAGCCATAAAAATTCTGCGGAATGGCGAAATAGAGGATATTTGGTTTGACAAAAAATCCGGTAACGTGTACCTGGATGATTCGGCCTATAAGGCCCTGGTTAAATCAAACCCATTGCCCCCGCTCCCAAATGACTACATGCGTCCTTACTATAAAATCGGTCTGCGATTTGGTCCGAAAGGATTAAAACAAAAATAAAGACCATCTTAATCTGTCCGCCGCGGACCATCCGGATGATGAGGTCGTTTTTAATATTCACTGTTAATGAGAAACCGCTTAATTGGAGATACTTGGTGTCGGGGCTTTTGGGCATTTATGCAGTTTCAGATGTTGATCTAAACCATAAGGATCTTAAATGAGAAGAAGTGTGATTGTGCTTTACATCCTGGTTATGAGCGTTATTTTACTGGGACATACAAATTGTTGGGCTGAATATGATGTCATTGATATCACCAAGCCGTTTTTACGCAAAATTCCGCTGGCCGTGCCGGCGTTTAAAAATGCGACTGGATCTGGCCAAGAAAAAAAATCTTCATTAAGCGCCGCTGATTTTCTTTCCGATTCATTAGACTTTACCGGCTACTTCAAAATTTTGGACCGCGGGTCCTTTCTGTTTGATCCGGAAAGAAATGGTGTTGCGGGGGCAGATTTAAATTTTCAAAACTGGACAGTCGTTGGCGCCGAACTTCTTGTCACCGGGTATTATACGCTCAATAATGACAATATCTCCGTTGAGTTGAGGCTCTTTGATACATTCAAGGCCAAGCAGGTGCTGGGCAAAAAATATTCGGGGAAATTGTCAAACCAGCGTTCGATTATCCTCCGTTTTTGCACCGAGGTGATCAAATATCTTACGGGTAGTGGGGGCCTGTTTTTCAGCAAAATTGCATTTGTATCAAATGGGACCGGCAACAAAGAGATTTATATCAGTTCTTTTGACGGATATAATCCCAGCCGTTTGACGACCAACAACGCCATCACACTTTTTCCGGCCTGGTCAAGTGACAGTAAATGGTTGGCTTTTACTTCATACAAATCCGGCAACCCGGATCTGTATATCCGTGATCTGTCAAATGCTCGGGAATCAAAACTCTCAAAACAAGGCATTAACATCACACCGGCCTGGGTGCCGGGGAAATTCGAACTGGCCGCAACACTTTCGTTTTCAGGAGACCAAGAAATTTATCTGTTGACTGGGTCTGGGAAAATTATTAAAAGATTAACCAAGAGTCGTGGGATAGATGTGACGCCGACCTGGTCACCCGACGGCAAAAAAATTGCCTTTGTTTCCAACCGTTCCGGCAGCGCCCAGATTTACATTAAGGACTTAGCTTCCGGCAAAGTCAACAGACTGACCTACGAAGGGCAGAAAAATACTCAGCCCAGTTGGTCCCCGCGAGGTGATAAAATAGCGTACACCTCCCAAATGAACGGGGAGCATCATATTTTCACCATTGGTATAGACGGTCAAAACCCAGTACAATTAACATATGAGCCCAGAGACAATGAATCGCCCACTTGGTCACCGGATGGTAGTTTGATTGCTTTTAGCTCAGATCGAGAAGGACCGAACCGTATTTACGTTATGACTGCTTTTGGAACGGACCAGCGGCGTTTATTGGTTCTGGCTGGTGAGCAGACAAATCCGAAGTGGTCAATGAATCATCTGAATAATTAAGTGATGTTTGAATGTGAAAGGAGGAGAAAAATGCAAAAGAAGACTTGGTTGATAAT
>Ga0209536_100008415_pt1 | contig 15472 bp, 13 predicted proteins | sample DeeMarSeWOR28_12_FD_187461 | JGI IMG/M metagenome (GOLD analysis project Ga0209536, IMG submission 187461) | Marine sediment microbial communities from White Oak River estuary, North Carolina - WOR-2-8_12 (SPAdes) (version 2) | ecosystem: Environmental > Aquatic > Marine > Intertidal zone >...
AACATTCCAGATCAATGATGGCTATTTATATGTTTGTCTTTACAGAGTGTTTACAGGATAATAATGATTAAAAGACCCTTTGGTTTTCATCCCGCCTTTGCGTGATCTTCCTTGTTTTAATATTTTCTTAGTACAGAGGAAGATGCTTATCGAAGATCCCGTTGGGACAGCATGACAGAAAATTTTTCTTCATGCGTAAACAAGTGGTCAGGACAGCACAATTTTGATATTTTTGTAAACGTTAAGTCAAAAAACAATACTTTATACATTATCGGCCTTCAAAGGAAGGCCGATCTTTTTTACCAGATCTGTGAATCGCGGATCATTATGCAGATGATCAAACCAGGGTTCCGTGGCGATAAATACCAGCTCCCATGATCTTTCCCGGTAAGCCCGCCCGAGCAGCCGGAAGCCCGGTTCCGTCTCTCCCAGACCAAAAGCGACAAAGGCCATCTGGACCGGCGGAATATAATGTTGCTTTTCCAGTTCCCGGAATTCATCCAGAATCGCCCGCGCCTCGTCCGTCCTGCCGGCAACACCATAAGCATGGCCGAGTCCCGCTTTGATCTCCGCCAGGCCATCCGAAAGCATTACCGCCTTCTGATATACCGCGATCGACCGCTCATATTTACCCAGCTGAACGTATGCCATACCCAGCCAGTCATACACCGGTGCAAAGTCCGGTTCGGAATGCAGGGCTTTTTCGAGCAGGTCGGCCATTTCGTCAAATTTATGGGCAAAATACAGGATCGAGGCATACCCGATCAGCGAATCCGAGGGGCCCGCCAGGCGGACGGAGATTTCCGACTGGTGCAGCGCCTGTTCATGGCTTCCCATCGCCGAAAGATAAAGCGCATACCAGTGACGGGATTTATAGTGCTCCGGATCCAGTTCAACGGCCCGTTTCAGTTCTTTTTCGGCCGCGGGCCAGTTCCATTCCGCCATCCGGATTATCCCAAGCACCATATGGGCCGATGCCAGGGAATCATCAAGTTTTACCGCTTTTATGGCCTCATTGCCGGCAAACGGGATCGATTGATCAAATGGTAAGAATCCATAACACCACAGATTGATCCGGGCTTCGGCCAGACCCGCCAGGGCAGCCGGATCATTAGGATCCTGCCTTACCGCCTCCTCGTATTTTTCCAGTGCCTGGTCAAATGGCACCCGGAAGTTTTTTCCGGGAAACTTCAGCTGCCGATTACACACTAATTATTTCGTTTAATCCTTCTATTATTTGATCTAATTGTTCTTCAGAAACCTGTCCCAGTTTTTTCCCAATGCGCTCGGTGGAAAGTGTTCTGATTTGACTTATCTTTACCCATGATCTTTTAGGAAGATTTTTTGATTCCAATTCAAGGGTCAGGGGAAAACCGGCCTTTTGTTCTTGACTGGTAATGGCTAAAGCAATTACTGTACCTGAGCGATCATTAAAAATATCATGGCTGAGTATTAGAACCGGTCGCCTGCCTGACTGTTCTCTGCCCAAAGTCGGATCGAGATTCGCCCAGTAAATATTTCCTCTTAATATTCTGGCCATTTTTCCAAGGATTGTGATATACTTTCATCGGCTAATTTTTTTTCAAAAGCCGGATCGAGTTTAGCACATTCGCGAGCTAAACGACTTTTATCAAGACGAATAATTTTTTCCTCAACCGCTGCCTGTATGGCCTTACTTCGATTAGGAAAAACACGGTTACGAACCATGCGATCTAATTTTTGCACCAATTGTTTATCAATGGATATGGCAATTTTTGTTGTACCCATTCTTTTCTCCAGTATTACAAATCGTCATACTATAAGCATGTCACTGGTAAAAATCAAGAAGAAAGTGCCTGACACCTGTATGACATGTAATCAGAATAAAGTACCGGGAATTGGTAACGGGTAATTTGTGCTTATCGATATCATTTCCCAATACCGGCTCCTGATCGTAAAGCCGGATTTCTGCCATTACCGCCAATAATCATTTTATGAAATCACCGGTCATAACCTGCCAGCAACTCATAGTAATAGTATACTTTTCTGTAGTGATGATTAAGCCGGAATGCCGGTCTTCCCAATAGGTGCGGTCAGCCAATGGTATGCAATATTCAAAATTGACGGCCGGATTTTTCAAAATTTATTGGAATTAAGTAGTAATCAGGGTGGTTTCAATACAATTAAATTTCTGCGGGGCGTTTCAATACCCCTGCAGACAGTGTGTAGAACGCTGACCAAAAAAACCACATGTAATGTTAAACAGGTTTAACGGAAGAAAAGAACTGCCGGTGCGGTCTTATGCATCACCACCTGACCGTTCCCGGTTTGCTGGCAGGGCGCCACACAGACCCGAAAAATGAGTCAGGAGAACGTGAATGATTGATCAACCCATGCAGGGAAAGAGGGTGGTCGTGACCGGTGCCAACCGCATGCTCACCCGCGAATGGGCGCGCCGTCTGGAATCCGACGGCATCACCGTATATTCAATGTCCCCCGATCTCGTCCCGGAAACCGATCTGTTCCGCCACCAGCCGGTCATCGTAAAAATACTGCTTCGTCTGATCGGCCTGTTTGCCGGCGCTTCTATCGCGCAGGGGGCGGATACCGCGGTCTGGCTGGCCGCTGATCCGCAGGCGGAGGGTGATACCGGCGGATTTTACCGCAAACGGTGGAAGATGCCATGTCGTTTTGAGGACCTGCAGGCCGAGCAGCAATTGTGGGAAAAATGTTCGGAAATAGCGGGGTAAAACATGGATTCGATCACACAAATCGCGCTGGGCGCCGCCGCCGGTGAAGCGGTCATGCACAATAAGGTCGGCCGGAAGGCCAGCATGTGGGGGGCTGTCTGCGGCACGCTGCCCGATCTCGATGTGTTCATTCCCCTCGGCGATCCGGTAAGTGACTTCACCTATCACCGGGCGGCGAGCCATTCCATCTTTTTTATGACCCTGGCCACCCCGCTGATCGTTTGGCTGATCACCCGCATCCATCCGGAAACTCGGATCCACCGCCGGCGGTGGGCGCTGCTGGTCTGGCTGGCGCTGGTCACCCATGCCCTGCTGGACAGTTTTACGGTTTACGGCACGCAGATCTTTCTGCCGTTCTCCAATTTTCCGGTCGGCTGGTCGACGATATTTGTCATCGATCCGTTATATACCATTCCACTGGCGGTCGGGGTGTCCGCCTTTTTCTGGCTGAAGCAGGCACCGTCCCGGGCCTTCCGGCTGAATATCTACGGTCTGGTGCTCAGCAGTCTGTACCTGGCCTGGTCGGTCGGCGTTCAGACCTATGTGAGCGGCCTGGCCAGGGAATCGCTGCAGGAACAGAAGATCAGTGCCAGTCAGCTGATCACCGGACCGGCCCCGTTCAACACGGTGCTGTGGCGGACAGTGGCGATGACCGACAGCGGTTATGCCGAGGGATTCTATTCATTGCTGGACAAAAATAACGCGATCCGGTTCACCCATTATCCCAGCGACCGTAAACTGCTCACCCCGCTGGCAAACGAGTGGACCGTCCAGCGGCTGCAATGGTTCAGCAAAGGGTTCTACAAGGTAAGCCGGGTCGGGGAAGATATAGTACTGGCCGATCTGCGGATGGGGCTCGAGCCGCTGTATTTTTTCAGTTTTGCCGTCGGCCGGTCCACGACGGCCGGGATTGTTCAGCAGAATCCGCGGCAGCTTGAACCGCCGGAACTTGACATGGGGGCGAGCATGGCCCGGCTGTGGCGCCGGATCTGGGATGAGGATATACTGGTATTGTATGAATAGCGTCTTTGCGTTGCACCCTGGCGAAAACGGCAGGTCCATTTTGTCGATGATGTAATCGATACCGGGGACGGCGGCGCCCGGCCACAGTTCAACCGGTTTGATGCACGCGCAGAACTGCACAATCTGGCCTGTCAGGGTAAAAAGTACAATGTTTCAATCAAAGGATTGAAAGAGATATAAGACAGAAACTGCAAATTAGTGATTTAGACCCGGGAATATTTTTAAAGTTTACAAGACCAGAAGCCTTATTATTGCAAAAAAAAGACCAGGTTTCCTGCCTGGTCTTTTGATAACCCACCACTTATATTTCTGTACAGATGCGTATCCTATTTTAAAAATACAAGTTTTTTTGTTTGCACATAATCCTTGTCTGTTGATAGCCGGTAGAGATATACACCGCTTGCAAATCCTGTAGCATCCCATTCTACCTTGTAATTTCCCGCTTTCTGTTTTTCTGAGACCAGCGTCGCTACTTTTTGCCCGAGAATGTTGAAAACACTCAAATCGACTTGGCTGACTCTGGACAGTTGATACGCAATTGTGGTTATCGGATTGAATGGATTTGGGAAGTTCTGATGTAATTCAGTCGTTCTGGGTATTTCCACCTGGTCATGCCCCAGGTTTACCACCACCCGCATGGTCGTATCATACCAGAACGTGTAGCCCTGGCTGGCGATTTCGATGGCAAAGCGCACCGTGTCAGCGACGCCGGTGAACTGGTCCGAGAATTTGATCCATTTGTTATTGCTGCTGGGCACCGCTGTGTCCGGAGGGATATCGCTGAATTTCAGCAGGTCATTTTCACTGATGACCGTCGCCAGGGTGTCGAGCACCCGGAGTCTGGCGGTAATACCGGTCGCGGTAGCCGCCCTGCCGTCGTTGCGCAAGGTAAGATTGAACCGCAGCCGGTTGCCTGGATTGGGAATGCTATCGGTGGATGTGATGGTATAATGATCAAATACAAGCGGCCCGATGGTTGTAAAGCGCGTATCTATGCAGTCCGTCCCGGGTGGCGAACCACATAAATCCCGACCGGTCCTGCAGGATATTATCTACGCTTTCGGAGGCAAGGCCGTTTTTGGTGTCAAGATGTTCAAATCTGATTTCCTGTATCTGTGCGGATGAAATAGAAATTATCAGAAAGGCGAATAAAGTTACCAGACAGTAATTGTTCATGGGATCATCTCCCATTTTCCACTGCATAATCTTTTTCCGGCGATTTACCGGATTATACAGTCCGGCCGGCTCCCCCTTTCACTCCTATATGGTTAAAATATACATCGCCGGTAAAGGAATTCCAACAGGTTCTTAAGGTATCAAATGAGTCCGATCTGCAGCAACAGTTTTTGAAACCTGGGATCTGAACGGAGTGGTTTGAATATCGGTGTCACATTCAAAAATACCATCGACCCGTCTCGCTGCCGGGCAGCTTTCTCAAGCCATGAAAAAGCTTCGTCTTTATTGTTCAGACCCGTATAAACAACCGCTATCCAGAACGGTGAGACATATTCCTCCTGCGATTTTTCAATGAGCAACTCGGCCATCATTTGCGCATCGCCGGTCTTTCCGGACGCGGCATAGGTATATCCCATTGCCGCTACGACCGCCTGGTTGCCGCCGGAGAACCAGCTGGCCCTTGTTAATATCCCGATAGCGTCATCATACATTGACTTCTGAATATAGGCGCCGCATAATGGAATGTAAGCCAAAATTAAAAAAGGATCGGTCTGGATCAACTTCCGGCAATGTTCTATCGTTCGGTCATATTTTTCCTCAAAATACAGCTCAAGTGCCTCATCGAGCAATATATATGTGGAGAGCGGGTCCAGTTCCCGGGCATGCTGCCGCATATTCTGTGCTTCATCGGAACGGCCCAGTGCAGTCAGATAAGATGCATACAGGCTGTAAGCCGTTGCGTATCCCGGATCAAGATCAATTGCTTTCTTAAAGCCTTTTTCAGCGGCGGCCCAGTTCCAGTCCCCGTGCATCTGAACGAAAGCCAGAGAAGAATAGGCCTCAGCGAGTCCGTCGTTTATTTCCAGGGCTTTCCCGGCGGCTTCCTTTGCTTTTGTGAATGCCGTTAGCGGGGGTTCCAAATTATAGTTGCCAAGTATCATATAAGAATCCGCCAGGCCGGAATAGGCGTGCGCGTAATTCGGATCACTGGCCAGCGCCTGGGTAAAAAAGTCAATTCCCTTTTTTAAATCATCAGGCATGCGTTTGTTCAAATGATATCTTCCTTTCAGATAGAGATCATAGGCCTCCATATTTTCCGTGGCTTTCACGTTAAAAAAGTCATTTTTGACAGGGGTGATGTTTGCTCTCAGTGAAACAGCAATCTTCTCGGCCACAGCAGACTGTATGTCAAATATTTCCGTCATAAATTCATCGTAGGTTTCCGTCCACAGGTGTTCATCTTCCTGTGCGTCGATCAGCTGGGCCACGATGCGCACCCTGTTGTTATCACAGCGGACACTCCCCTCCATGATCGTTGCAACATCCAGTTCCTGGCCGATGTCACGCAGATTCTTTTCGCTGTTTTTATACTGCATGACCGATGTCCGTGATATGACCTTCAGGTTCTTGATTTTGGACAGGCAGGCAATTATATCTTCCGTGATCCCGTCACTGAAATATTCGTTTTCTATTTTTCCGCTGAGATTCTTAAAAGGGAGCACGGCAATTGAATTTTTTTCTGTTGCGTCATTTGAAAATATCCGCCAGGTAAATATAGCAATGATTAAGAAAATCACGGGCAGAACAATTGCGACGATGAATCTGCGTATTTTCTTTGCATTCGGGAAGAATGCAAATGCCGAGTCCTTTTTTTGCCAGGGCAGGACTACGGCATAAATCTCCACCGGCAATTGTATATTTTTGAGCTGGCTTTTTCTTATTTTTTTCAGGGGGTGATCTATCTTGTTGTGTATCTGACGCGCGACGTCCTGGGAAACACAGATGCCGCTGGAATGGGCGCATGGTTCTATTCTGGCCGCAATATTTACGCCATCCCCCAGGACATTGTTGCCGCTGTGAATCACGTCACCCAGATGAACACCGATACGTATCCGGATCTGATTATCCTCCGCGACGGTATTATTGCGGTCATACAGGGCTTTCTGGATATCAATTGCGCAGCGTACCGCCTCTAAGGCGCTGGTGAATTCAACAAAGAAGGCATCACCAATCGTTTCAACTTCGCGGCCACTGTGCATTGGAAAAAAGGAGCGCAGGATGCGCCGGTGTTCTTCCAATAATTCAAGCGCTAATCTTTCATTTTTTTGGGTCAGGGCGCTGTACCCGACCATATCCGTGAACATAATTGCAGCTAATTTCCGCTCTTCTTCCGGCGGAGTCTGCGCCGGACGATGGAATGCCGCTTTTTGCGGCAGATTTGCTGTGAGGCGTCTTAAATCTTTAACGATCTCATCCACGCGCTGATAGCGCTGGTCCGGAGTCTTCGCCAGCGCCCTTTCGACAATCGATTCTAATTCAACCGGTATCTCCGGACGAATATTGTGCATGCGGGGCTGTCGCTCGTTCAGAATGGAGTAGATGATCGCCTGGTCATAGTCACTTATAAACGGCAGCTTCCCGGTCAGCATTTCGAATAATACCACACCGAGCGACCAGATATCTGTCCGGTGGTCGACCTGTTCACCTCTTGCCTGTTCCGGTGACATATAGGAAACTGTTCCAAACGTCGCTGTCTCCCGGGTAAGTTTTGTGCCGGCAGACAGTTTTGCCAGGCCAAAATCGAGTATCTTTACCATCCCATCAGCGGTTATGGCAATATTGGCAGGTTTGATATCACGGTGAATGATTTTCTTTTCATGGGCTTTTGCAAGACCGAGCGCAATCTGAATGCCGATATCAATCGCTTCGTTTATATCCAGTACATGTCGGTCAAGTTTCTTTCTCAGCGTTTCACCTTCACAATAGGACATGGCGATAAAACACTGCTCATCCTCTGTTTCATCAATTTCGAATACCGTACAAATGTTGGGATGTTCAAGCGCCGATGCGGCTTTCGCCTCCTGAACAAACCGTTTTTTTGCAACGGGATCGCGGGTGAGTTCGGGCGGTAAAAATTTGAGGGCCACATGACGGTCGAGTCTGAGGTCCCGGGCCTTGTACACAATGCCCATTCCTCCTCCACCCAGTTTTTCAAGGATTTTATAGTGTGAAATTTCTTTATCAATCATCAGAGTTTTCCCAATGAAATGATGATTTGATTATACACTATAAGCAGCCGGCAATGATTCCGCATGTAGCAATAAATAAAGCGTTTGGACTTCGCTGTATGTATTGGATTTTGATATGATTAATATACTAACACTATGAGTGATTGTAAAAGGAAAAGTTATTGAAGGATATTCAGTCAATTGGCTCATATTAGATATAACCATGGCAATTAGAGAAATATATAGTTGGCTCGTAATTTGTATATGCCAGTTTTCTATGCGCAACGCATCAAAAAAGGAGTGTTTGATAATGATCAAGTCACGGTATAAAAGGGCTTCGAAAACGAAGGCGGTATGATTTCCCGAATTCAAATTGAATTAATGTTAAGGTGCCATCGTTTGCAGCAAATGTTTTGTATTTTTTGCGGGATGTATTGGCAATAAAGCTGACGATCCAATAGAATTATTTTCCGGTTTGTTGATGAGTTCCAATGCAAACAGAATCTCTGCATGCGGATCGAAATTAAAGGATTTCAGGTCATCATAGGTTATTTCATGATCCGGGCGGAAAGTCCTGCCCATTTCTGGATCATCACGAAAGTGGGTTATATAGAGATGGGAGATGCCGCCTTTCAGCCAGGAATGGTATAATGTAAATCCGACCCAGGCCCCGCAGGCATTGCCGGCCTGCGATGAAGGTATGCCAACAACCCTGCCCCCGGCAGCCCAGTGATCGTACATAAAGGCATAGCCTGAACTGGTGGTCAATGGCGAGCAGAGGATTATAATATTTTTCGGCCGATAGTATCCGGAATATTTCTCCGATTGATATTCATCCCAGAACGAGGCAGCCGTGGAGGCCTCCTCTTCGATGATCCGGATCGATGCTTCACGGCTTAAACTGTCGCCTGGTGCAGGATAACCCGAAAAGTCATAGTCATCCCCGGTCAATTCGATTGACTGATGCCGGTTGATATCATCGATATTCCAGCCAGGGTATTGTCTCCAGAAAAGGGGCGAATACTTTTTGATAAAAATGCTTTTTTTGTCACTGAGGGATATCAGAGCTTCCTTTCCGTACAAATAATATAGAAAAATCGTGGAAATAAATGCATTACCCCCCTGATTCCTCCTCAGATCAATGATCAGATTCTCCGACTGATTTTTTTCCATTGCCTCGACAAGCTCCCGGCATAATCCGGTGGCCGAAGGTATTCCGGCAACCAGGTCTTGCGTACTTCCGGGAGGGGGTGCATCATTATATTTCTGATAGATATACTTCGCCAGATCTTTCCGCAGGGATCCCTGCAGTACCATTTCCATCTCAAAGGTTTCCCGGTAGGTATACATATTTTCGATCAAAAGCAGTACGGTCTTCTTTTCTTCATCCATGAAACGGTATATATAATCGCTTTTCTCGGTGGAAGGCAGATTTACAGTTGTCGCGGCAGTTATCAAATCATCTTGCCCCCGGTTATTCGGTTCTAAATTAAGTTCTATTTCAAGGCCTTTCGGATTTTTTAAAACGACACGAACCGGGCCACCCTGCCACTCCGGAATCAGATGTGACAAAAAATTCCTGTACCAGAGCGACCCGTCATACCCCAGGTAGCGCATCAGCTGGTATTCATTGTCATATCCCTTTATCCGGGCCTGACGGTCAAGCAGGTCATCTATTGGGATAGTTTCCACTGATACCAGTCTGGATCCGATCAGGTGCTGATGGGCAGAATCGATTACGCCGGCAACGTACAACAAATCCTCCACTGCCTGAAAATACAGCGGTATCCCCCCCGGAGACTGACTTTTTAAGTGAAAGGGTGGCCACAGGGTTGTATGGCCGTCTCCCACCGCGGCCAGGAATGGGCACAGGTGCTGATAAAACTCGGTCTGGGTCAAACCCTCTTCGGGTATTGTCCGGATCAGATCCTGCATCCTCCGGTGAAACGCGATCCTGCCGCCGCCTTTGCTATAGGGATCAGGATGGGTCACCTCCAGGATGGAAGCCATCTGCCGCACATCATCGACCAGAAAATTCCGGCTGATCTTCTGATGAAGGATCCTTTGCATGAAACTGACCACCGGTTTCCAGACGATAATTACGGCGATAACCACACATATAAATACGGCCAAGCTTTTGAGCCATGTTACTTTAACAAATTGAAATGTCAGTCCCAGGAAAATCCCAAATCCCATCAATATAGTGAAGGCGGTCTGAAAATCCTGGAGTATCATACCAAAAATCAGACTCATAATGAGGCCCCAGACCAGCCAGAAAATGATTGTGTAATAAGTCTTCAGGAAAGTCCATATCTCCAGTATTCTGAATTTAAGAGTGCTCAATTGCATATGTATAGCCTTATATATAGTGAAGTCAGTCCTTAAGAGACATATTTTGCATTGATTTATATGTTATATCCTAACTTGGTGTTTACACAATTTAAGGTACCTATTTGAATAAAAAACCATTATAATTTATGTCATCCTGAACTTGTTTCAGGATCTAACCTATTGTTTATTATAAGATTCTGAACCGCGTTCAGAATGACTTTTACTTGCATGGACTAAAATAATAATCATTCTTAATCTGTAAACACATGGTGAAGACACTGCAATTTAAATATTAAATCTTTAAGCTCGACATAAAAATTTACACAGTTATCTACTTCGGTACCCGGACAAAGTTGTAAATCTTCAGCCAATTTTCCAATTTCCGGTTCAACTGAATATCTTCCTTTCCATACGAGCAGGTGGCAACAGTTTTCCCTGGCTATCCCCTTCATTCAGATACAATTTTAGCATATTGATGACATTTTTATGACAATTTTAATCGGTCATTTTTCTATATTTTTATTGAATGACTGAACCTATCAGACCGATAAAGGAGCAAAAAGTGAAAAACAAAATGATATTTATCATTCCGGTTGTCTTTCTTGTTTCCTGCATGAGTTCAACGCGCCTGATACAGCACACGGATTCTTCGTATCAGGAAGTCAATCTAAAATTAACGGGCAAGACGGTGACTTGCGTAAAATCAAACGGGGAAGAACTTGCCGGTGAATATATCGGAATTTTTACCGATTCGATAACTGTTGGAACCGAAACTATTGCAATTGATAAGGCGAAGGAGCTTCAGAGAAAAAATCACGGCAAGGGTGTCATCAAGGGAATGGGCTGGGGATTATTATCAGGATTTTTTATCGGTGGCATTATCGGAGCAGTTACATCCGGAGATGAAGAAACCAAAATAGTTGCCTCGGATGAAACGATATCATATATGGCCGGGGCAGCAATCGGACTGTTGTTGGGAGGCGTATACGGAGGGATCTCGGGAGTGACGGATTATTATATTTTTGCTCCACCAGACTTGAAAAGGGATGAACCTCAGGAAATGACCAAATAGAAAGGAGAGATTGGCGCATTTCCTGCGTAAATATCGTCCTTTGTTTTCAACAGTAATTAAAAGGTCTGTTTTGGGCTTAATCTTGCCTAAGATACTTTAATCCGCACTATAAAACGAAAATACTATTCTAAAGCTGAATCGGTTTTGCTGTTAAAAAATAGTTAAAATCTTAAGGTCGTTGTAAGTTTGTTTCATATGACCATAGGTTGCTTTTGTTTGACGAGATAATCCCAAAGGGATCCCTTCCTTCGGGATTATCCTGTCTGAATTAAGGTCCTATCGTCATTTGACACTATCTGATCAATACCATCTTTTTGACATCCCTAAAATCACCTGCCCGGATGATATAGAAATAAATCCCGCTGGCCAGGTTTTCGCCGTTAAAATCGATCCGATGCATTCCCGGGGGAAGTACACTGTCCAGGAGTTCGACAACCCTGCGGCCGAGGATATCGTAAACAACCAGTTCTACTTTTTCCCTGTTCGGAATCGTGAGATTGATCCTGGTTACCGGATTGAACGGATTGGGAAAATTCTGGAACAGGCAAAAACTGTTTGGAACACCGGTGCTATGCGCAGGTATCCCTGTGATAATGTCAATTTTATTGATTCCCGAATACGGATTATCCAGGTCTGCAGAGTTATTTACCATATAATAGTCACCTGTATGGTAGATTAAAGATGCATCATTACCATAAAAGAAATCTGTCCTCACCGGATCCACAGGATTAGAAATATCAAAAAGATTAAAGCCATAACTTGTCTTTATATATAGACTGTTTTCAGAAATTTCGTCAGCAGATGAATGGAAACCAGCTGTGCCGACCCAACCGGCCGGCGGATCAACCTGTATCCGGGATAACCATACAGGATTCAGAATACTGGAGATATCATAAATAGCCACTGAGTCGGAATAGGTAACATACATGCGGTTATCCTGCAGGGAAAAGTTGCGCCAGTTTCCAGGAATCGTAAAGGAACCAACCTCGCTGAAATTTGTGCGGGTAATAATTAGATTAATTTTTTCTGAGTATTCTACAATTTTGGCAATGATATAATTTTCGTTAAGTATTGTAATACCATATAATTGCAATGGATATGCGAATTCCTTAGTTGCGACGATCTGCGGGGCAGAGGGATTGGTCATGAAATCAATTTTGTACAGATAATCTCTGTACGGCATGTAGCCTCTGGCCCGCACGAGCGCTTCATTTTCATAAAACTGCATGCTCTGGATCTCATTATTATCGGGAAGATATTCCTCGAGCACCGGTGTAAGAGCCCAACTTTCTCCAACGGCATAAATTGAGAGCGGACCCGGGCCGGTGAAACCGGAAATAGAACTGCGTGTTCCGATATATAACATATCATTTCTGATGCCATATATTCTGACCACATCCGTCATCTCAATTTTTTGCCCGAATACAATCGTATCCTCAGCGATCTTATACACACGAATGCCGGCATCTGTAGAATAAGGACAAATGGTCATCAGCGTGTCACCGAGGAAATAGGGTAAATAGAACGGTACCCACGCTGGATCAAGAAACGAATATTTTATCGATATTCCGGGAGAACTCAATGGATCGACAAAAAACGAATCCTGGATTGATGATCCAAAATATCCGTCAAAAGCACGGACCGTAACTCGTACAAGACCAGTTGTAAGAGGCCGTATATATGCCCCTTTGCCCCCGGGTGCAGGGCTAACAAAAGCATCCGATTCAAACCCAAAATTCAGACTGTCATTGTCGGGATCTGTCGTGCTGCTTGCATCTACGAATACGGAATCGCCCCAGACGATATCGCGCTTGTCGAGTGCCAACTTTATTTCAGGCGGCCGGTTGTCGGATGCCTCGACGACTATATCGGCATCCCTGGTTTTTCCCAACACAGAAGTTACTGTAGCGGTTATTCTGTATGGTCCGGCCGAATCAGGTGCAAAGGTTGTGCTTTCGCCCTGACCAGATTCAAGCGAAACGCCGCTGCCTGAAGGTTTGTCCGTTATTTCCCAGACAATCGACTGGGTCTGATCATCCGGATCCAAAAACAGACAGGCAGCCTTCAACAGGACTTCTTCCTGCTTTTTTACAAGATGTGGGCCAATAATATCGACCGCAATTCCGTCCGAGAGAAACGATTTTATCGCCACTGCCTTGCGTTTGACGCCATTGATATGTCTAAAGCGTGCGAAGTCGTCATTTTCACGCAGATCTCCGATTAGTGCAGTGATCACTTCCTGCGTGTCTCCAAGCGCCATAGTGAACGGGCCGGTATTCACTCCTATACGGCGGTCGCCGGGGCCATAGGGATTGCCGTCGATCCACCCCTGCCCGGAGAGGGGATTCCCGGAAAGAGGAAATTTGGTCGGTGTATTGTCAATCGGACTTATCCACGGTAAACCGTAAGGATACTCGGGGCGCGGTCTTAAACCAAGCAGAAGGTTGTAAAACTGCAGGGTTCCGTCGTAGACACCAAGGCTGGGGTCACTATCAGCGCTGCCGGAAGCAAAAAAATAGCTCGAGCTCACGCCCAGATTCCGGTATCCGGCTTTTTTCTGAAAACCGGCATATGCTGTGTCGCCCGGGCTCACGACCATTGGTCCCTGAAGCAGGGTATATCCGGCCGCCGGCGGTTTCAGATCATACACCTTAAAATCATCGTCCTCAGACATACCGTTATAAGCAAAAACAAGTTCAAGAGAACTGTCGCAGCCGGCCAGATCATTGGTATAGTTGCCTATATCCGGATCGGCCCACTGCGAGATGTACATTTGATCAATTCTGGCATCGACGCCTGTATGTCCTGTCCCTTTGTAAATAATCCGTATACGACGGAAAGATATATCGTCGAACGGATCCCCTTCAGGCCGGTCATATGCCCATAATGTCATTTGAATTTCCAGTCCTAATGGAGCCGAACCGTACAATCCTATGCAGGCAGATTCATCAAGGTCATTGGCAACCAGCCAGATCGTCTGGCTGGCACCCGGTATACCGGGGATATCGGTGGGATCGTATTGATGATTGCCATCCTTGTCAACATAGGGTGCCCCCCATTCCGCCGGCCATTCATTCCAGTCTTTTTCGTACTGATTCCGCAGGTCCGTTTCGGAAACCTGATAATTCATCTCCGCCACTTCTGCCGACAGATCCGCATATTCCCAATCCGGGCGGATGCGCCAGATCCGGACGTCAGGGTTTGAAGGATCTTGGGGAGTACCCGTATTCAGACCAAGAATAGCCCCCGGTCTCAATCCTGAGCGATAGGTGTTACCCCCCACACGGACCTCTTCTGTATCGCCATCAGCCAGAATACCGCCCCAGACGAAGCCTTCGGTAAAAATGAAGGGTGCGATGCCTTTCGGAAATATTGTACTGCCGCTGCCGGGCCGGGATGGATTTTCGCTGGGGAAGGATCCGTTTGAACCGACGGTTGTACTCAAATTGTTGATATTAAGCAGCGTCAAATCAGGCGTACCTGAGATACTGGATCTGCGATCTTTCGCCTCGGCTGAGACAAGGATCCATGAGGCGAAAAAAACCAGTAACATGAATATTGTGCAAAACAAACCATATTTATTTTTCATGTTCAACTCTCCTCTGAAGGATTTGGTATATTGGTATATCTAATATCGCTGGTGAAAAAGAAATTATTTTCAAGTAATTATAAGCCTGTTATAATTTTAAAGTCATAATAAACAATCCGCTTGGTGGTGAAATCCTGGAGTCTTTAAAGCACAAAATCAAAAGATTACGGTGTGCAGTGTGCGACTTTTAATCCTTGAAATAGTGGCATTAATTCTGTTATTCTGTTGCCTCTGAATCAATTATGATCAATTATGTGTCCTTGAGTGGGTCATTATGAAAAATATTGGCTAAGTCTGTCTCAGTTTGATTAGCCGGAAGGCTCCTTGGTAAATATACTGATAGAAAAGGGAAGTATAAACAAAAATCTTTTGTGTGTTTAGATCGCGATGTTCACGATTTAATTGTCTTGTGTTGACTTGGTGTTTACAAACAAATGATCATCGGTAATTTTATCAGAAACAACATTTGTCATTCCGAACTTGTTTCGGAATCTATGAAAAATCAAATATTTAGATCCTGAAACAAGTTCAGGATGACGAAAAG
>Ga0209536_100008416_pt1 | contig 15472 bp, 10 predicted proteins | sample DeeMarSeWOR28_12_FD_187461 | JGI IMG/M metagenome (GOLD analysis project Ga0209536, IMG submission 187461) | Marine sediment microbial communities from White Oak River estuary, North Carolina - WOR-2-8_12 (SPAdes) (version 2) | ecosystem: Environmental > Aquatic > Marine > Intertidal zone >...
CAGCAACATCTATCGGATATTTGCCTTCTTCGATGACAATAAGCTGGTGGTATTGCTGCATGGTTTTCAGAAGAAAACTCAGAAGACACCAAAAAAAGAAATAGAACGAGCTAAAAAACTAAGAAAGGATTATTACGATGATAAAGAATCCAAAAACGATAAATGATCTTTTTGACCAGAAGTATGGTGAGAAAGGCAGTAAAACTAGGCAAGAATTTGAACAAAGAGCCGAGGCCTACATGGTGGCAGAATTGGTAAAGGAATCAAGAAAGAAAGCTCATTTAACCCAACAGCAGTTAGCAGAAAAGCTGAATGTAAAGCGTACGTACATATCTAAAATTGAACGGGCTTCAAGTGATGTGAGGATATCTACCTTGCGCAAAATCATTGAAACCGGGTTAGGTGGAAAATTGAAAATCAGTGTTGAACTGTAAATAATCCAACTTGCACAACCCATCCACAAACCCACAGCACATGCCTTGCATCCTTGGTCATGCACTTGGGCGGGTAACAGAGACGAGTTGCCCCGTCTCCGTTCCCTAAGAACCTTACATGCGTTGGCAACATGCTATTGATTGGTTTTCTGACAATTTCTTATTTCTGGCTTCAGTAATATCATTTTTTCAGTTAACCTTAGCAGGATTCATTTCATGTAGCACTTCATTTGGAGTTAGTCCATAAAATTTACCATGTGGCTTATCGTTGTAATCATTATATGTTCCAGAATGTTGCAATGTAAAGAGCTTAACTCTAGATTTTTGTACCTCATACCTTGAGGTACAAATAAGGTACAAAACTTTAAAAAAATTGTTAAAAAGCCCCATAAAAATCCGAAAAACAAAAACGTAAAGACCTAATTATGAGTGATTTAACATCTAAATAAAGGCTCCTATTTGCCGATACAAAATTTACTTATGGCTGTAAATCAGCACTTTACAACTTCGGGGTACAAATGAGGTACAAAATTGATCAATAAATATTATGCTAAAATGAACTAATTCAAATTCCAAACATTCATTATACTTTCCACATTTAATTCAGTAACTAACGGATTATGTTCCATGTGGGACATCTGTGCATTCAAGAACACACACAAATAAAAAATTATCAGGGAATAGTATAATATGAATATTGATTACCTGGTTAGTGTCCGATTTTCGTAAGAGGATTTTGATTTATAAAATGATTTGCTAACATATAAATAATTCACTAATTTAGTGAACATTTTACTATATACACGTATATATCAATGAAGGTATTTTTTGAAACTCAGGAACTAGCCAGCTTATATGAGGCGGATCCGGAACACCTGACAGGAAAACAAAAGATACCGGCGGTGGTGGTAAAACAATATCAGAAGAAAGTAAATATTCTGATATCAATCACCGGTTTGAATGAGTTGTATAACTTCCGATCTCTGAATTTTGAAGCATTGAAGGGTAACAGGGGAGAACAGTATTCGATCCGGTTAAATAAGCAATACCGGCTCTTGTTTAGGATAAATAAAAACGGGGAATTGGAAATAATAATTATTGAAATATCAAAACACTATGAATAGGATATATGCAAACGACACAGCGACAGGATCACCGGTTCACCCGGGTGCAATCCTGAGCGATGAAATAGAAGCACGGGGCTTGAAACAAAAGGACCTGGCAAAAGATGTGGGTATCAGCACTACCATGTTGTCAGATCTAATCCATGGTCGCCGGAATATCACAGCAGATCTGGCTCTGAAACTTGAGGGTGCGCTGGATATATCCGCTATGTTCTGGATGAACTTACAAAGTAAGTATGACCTGGACAAAGCCCGAAAAATGGTTGTGACAGTATAAACTTTATTTATGGTTTTTTTTACAAAAAGCCCATATTTCACGTGGTTGGTATCAGGGTACATTTATGTACCAATAATCTGCTTATTTTGAGTTTTTGGTAATACCAGATCATAAACGTTCAAATAATCAAAAACTATTTTTCATGTTCCAAACGTACATTAGTTGTACTTATTCTCCTTTTCCCCAATTCAAGTAAAATATTTCTTAGTTTCTTTTTATTCTCCCAGTTCTGGATTTATAAACTGTCGCAAAGTGCAAAAACCGGTCTAAGTGACCACTTCATAACGGAGTTATTTGACGAGTGATGTCGATTTTAATTTACCAACCTATACCGGTAGTTGAATTTTTGCAAGTTTTTGAAATACAAAAAATTCTATTATACTCTTCAAAAGTGTATTTCAATATTTACTTGGTGGTCAACGTGTCCAGTTTTGGGCGTTCAATGGGATTGGTTTTTCCAGTGTAGCACAGATGTGGATTTCTCAAATATAATTCTCCTACAATTGACTACACTTATATTAAATATAATCCAGACTCTCCGCTTAATAATATTTCTGATGATATTGTAGTTGAAGAGGATCAATTAAAATTGGCTTCATAATTATTTCTACAGTTTTTTGTAACGTAGGTTTTGAATGTAATTTTTTTATTCAAATGTTGCCCAATTTATTTTGAACTCATCCTTGTGAATCATGCAGCTAGGAGGTGCTTTGTGGTGTGTAAAATTCCAAAATAAAAAAGCTCAATTTTAAGATTTGTACCTCATTTCTTGAGGTACAAATAAGGTATAAAACACTAATAAAAATGCTGTATTTCATCATAATAAACCAAAAAAATAAAAATCTAAATTGCTCATTTTAAGGGTTTTATAAACTTTATTAAGGCTCCTATTTACTGATACAAAATTTATTTAAACCTGTAAATCAATGCTTTACAACTTCGGGGCACAAATAAGGTACAAGATTGCTCGCGTAATATACTTTAAATCAAAATAATGAATTTCCAATCATCCCTAATATCTTAGCCTTTTAAGTCAGCGGGCCAAGGTTTGATCGCTTTACCGTGTATTCCCGGATAAATTTGAGCATTAAATATGTACTCATTTTGTTTTATATACTTATTAGTTTTCAATATCGGAGCTTTCCGCTTGAAAATTAACAGCGTTTCAAAGACATATTCCACATATTAATGTAGGGATGAGGGCTTTCTTTAAATAACGGAAAGCGCTGAAGCTGATTTTCAGGAGGTTCATGAAGTAGAATAATTAGGTTTTGGTTAGGATGTTGAATATATATTGAAGACCAATAAATCAACTGTCTAACTTTCTTTAGTCATGATTCAATAATTTGGTTCAGGCCCTAACTCCAGAATTAAATGTCCTCCCTTTACTATATCTTTAAATGATATCCTTGGTTTTAAAAGTTTTTTACCATTTAAAGTGATGCTTTGGATATAAATATTCGTATTTGAATTATTGTTAGTCTCTATAATAAATTGCTCTCCAGGATAATAATTTGTATCCAGGGAAATGGTTATTTTATCAAAGAGTGGGCTGGTGAGATCAACCGGTAAATCGGGTGATGTTCCACCAGTCATTTCAAACAATCCCATAGCTGACATAACATACCAAGCACCCATCTGGCCTTCGTCTTCATCGCCATCCCATCCGTGGTATGGTGTGGTACCGTAAAAGGCATTTAGTATTTTCCTGCTGTATTTTTGTGTCAACCAGGGCTTCCCTGAGTAATTAAATAAAAATGCCGCCTGCATATTTGACTGGTTGCCATGGTTAATATAATATTCATGGACCGTTTTCCTCGACCGATCGAAGGCATGAGCAGCAAAGCTTTTACTTTCTGCTTTGCGAAAACCTTCTTCTAGCCTTGTATTAAAGGTAGCTTGCCCTAGTAGATCAACCAGTCCGTGAATGTCGTGTGGAACGTACCAGGAATATTGCCAGGAATTACCCTCCGAAAATGAGTATCCTGAGAAAGGATTAAAGTTGTCTATCCAGTTTCCATCAGAGCTTCGCGGCACAATGTATTTTAGATCAGGGTGCCACAGATTTTTCCAGTTGTTTGAGCGATTTAGATGAAATTGATAGTCCTGCTGGTTGCCAAATTCTTTTGCAAGCTGTGCAAAGCAGTAATCGGAAAAGGCATAATTCAATGTGCGGTCAGTCCGGCTCACATCAAAAGGTACATAACCCAGCTGGGTATAAACATCAAGATGATCCATGCCTGCCAATCCTGACATGGGTTGCCTGCCGCCTTGCATGGTTACCGTATTCTTTAACGCTTTGTAAAAAAGTTCCTGATCATAGTTGCGAATTCCTTTCATATATGCAGCAACCATCAGGGCAACTTCGTGCGTAACTTCCATTACACCGGTGTGTTCAAGTCCTGTAGGACCATTGTTGGTCCATCCCGTTTTATCATATAGCTCGAGCTGAGTGCGCACCCAATTGTTCATTATTTCGGGAGTAATGAGCGACCATAGGCCATTGAGGTTCCAGAACGAATTCCAGAATGCGTCACCGCCGTACATGACATTTCCATGTGGCAATTGCTGAATGCGCTCCATTGGATCCCGATATCGCCCATCTACATCAGACCATGTTTGTTTTTGAGCATAGCTCCTGTAGAGGTTGGTGTAAAACTTCTTTTTGTCCGATTCAGTTCCACCCGCTACTGTTATTTTACTCAACAGGCTATTCCATTCGTCTTTTGCTTTTTTAGCCACAGCATCGAAATCCCATCCAAATGGTCCTAATTCGGTCTCCAGGTTTTTTCTTGCACCTTCCAGACCGACTAGCGACAGTCCGGTCTTTAGTAGTATTTGCTGCCCTTGTTGTGTATCGAATGTAATAAAGGCGCCAACATCAATGCTGTCTCTAAGGCTTTCAATATCAACTTGCACTCCTTTTTTTGCTGACCAAGCATTGAAGGTTTTAAATGGTTTGTTGAGCTCAATAATAAAAAAGAGGGTATAATCGCCGTAATAGGTTTGTGATGTTGCAAAACCTTCAATTGTTTTATCACTGACTTTGGTGATTTGAGCATCCCTCAATACGGATTGATACTCATCGGGAAATTCAAGGTCAATCATAATGCGGGCATCTTCGAGTGCTTCAAAGGTGTATCGATGAAAACCGCAACGTGTAGTCGCTGTGAGCTCAGCTTTGGTGGAAGCATCATACAGGTAAACAGAATAATATCCTGGAGATGCTTTTTCAGTATGCTTTTCAATGCGGGAATGATACGTTGCCCCCGCACCTCTGTACGATGCATCTACGGGAGAATCTTTAACACTGAGGTCCTGAGATGCGGGCATGATGGCCAAGCCCGACATAGTCCAAGCGTGAATGTGGCTGAATGAGCTTACATTATTAATGGAATATTCATAACCCCCCATCCAAACATCTCCCTGGTTATCAGGGCCAAGCTGCACCATTCCGAAAGGGACACCAGCATATGGCCCCAGCATCCACCGGGAATTCGAAGTCCCGATAAAAACATCGACATAATCGACTGGTTGTATTTGCGAATATCCGGGTTGCATTAAAGCAAAAAAGTAAACAAGTCGGATAAGGTATCTGATTTTTCCTGACATGTGATGTTGTTGTATTTAAATTGCTTTTAAATAACAAATAATATTTATTGATTCATCCTTATTTTCTTCAACAGCTAAATTTTACCAGCTATTTCCAAACCAGTCTTTTCCATAGTATAATTAATTTTTTCTTTTTCACCATCATTTAATGCAGTGAGTGGAGGCATGAGGTGGGGAGCGCATAATTCCATTTTAGACAGTACATATTTTAAGGCTGCCAGCGAGTCGCCAAGCGTTCTGCCTTTCTGGTACAGGTGAGACCAACGGACTGTCTGTTCAATGATCATTTCTATATTACTATTTTTGCCTTGCCGACAAGCATGGTACAATTCCACATAGGTAGCCGGGATTAAATTAGCTGTGCTGGGCACCATTCCCTTTGATCCTAATTTCATTCCTAGCGGCATCAATGCATTTACTCCTGTGAAATGTGAAAAATCTTTCCTGTTTTTCCACAGATTTAATGACTGGATCAACCGTTGCTCATCTAATTCGGAGTCTTTAATACCGATAATATTTTCAAAATAGCTCAATTCCTCAATGATATTTACAGGGATCGACTGTTTAACGGTCTTTGGAATATTGTATAAAATAATATTCCCATCTATCTGCTCTGCCAGGACCTTGTAATAATTGTATATCTGGATTTCGGTCAATTCATACTGATAGGGTAGGGTGATCACCACGGCATCTATGCCCATTTTCAAAAACGTATTAGCCTCGTCAATAGTGTCGGGAATGGTAAGCCCGAGTACACCAGTGATGGCCGGGATACCATGTCGTTTAGCTTTGATCAATAGCTGAACCAGTTTTTGCCTTTCGGCAGATGGAATGGACGGACCTTCACCGGTGGTTCCGAGAATAAATGGAATGCTGTCTTTATTTAACAGGAATTCAATTAATTTGGCTGCAGCCACTTTATCAATATAACCGTCAGCTGTTAAAGGTGTTACCATTGGGACAATGATACCCTTGTACACGTCAATTTCTAAGCTCATGTCTATTTTTTCCTTTGATAATATTGCATTACATCACACAGTGTTACTTTCATTTCCTGCAATCCAGCCAGTGAAGCCCGCATGCTTCCATCCCATCACTGTTGATATAGTTTTGACTTTCGTTTCTTTCTGGACCATCCGTAATAGGTGAGGTTCTCATCGATAATCTCTGTTTTAAAGAAGTTACTCGCCAGAAGGCCAATTCCAAATAATACCAGATGACTATACACTCCAAGCATATATTTATGGTGGGTAAAATTAAATTGTCCCAAATCAAGGATCAACCTATCTCCTATTTTTGAAGAAGTCAGAACGGCATAACCTGTAAAAAGGACGCATGTAGCAATTCCTATGTAAAGTCCCTTTTTATTTGCTCTTCTTGAAAAAAGTCCGAGTAAAAACATGCCTGCTATTCCGCCGGAAAAAATGGCGTATAATCCAAAAACGATTCCGAGCACTCCTGTACCTCCAAGCCTCACATAAACAGTGGCTACCAGCAGGGCTAAGATCCCCGACACCACTACCATGATCTTTCCAAATACCAGCTTTTGGGAATCGCTTGCTGTTTTTCTGAACTTTCCATAGAAATCTTCAGAAAGTACGGCAGATAGACAATTCAGGTCTGAATCGAGACTAGAAACAGCGGCTGCGATCAGCGCTGATATGATCAGACCGGCAATCCCGACAGGCAATTCCTGCATGATGAAATAAGGGAATACTGCATCTGCTCGAATATTCTCAGGAAGTGCAACGTCAGGAGACAACTTATAATAAGCAAAAAGTGCGGTTCCTATAAACATAAATAAGGACCACACTGGTACACTCAGCAATACTCCAATGAGTGAAGCCTTAATACCATCCTTGTTTGATTTAGCTGTAAGGTAGCGCTGCACTAGGGTTTGGTCGGTCCCATATTTCTGTATCGCATAAAATACTCCATTGATGGCCATCACCCAAAAGGTCAGGTTTACGAAATCCCAGTCAAAGGGGCCAAAACCAATCCTCCCGTTTATTTTGGCTACTTGCCAAACAGCTTCCGCACCTCCTTCGGTGGTTAATAGAAGTATCGATAACGCTGCAATACCCCCAGCAATAAGCAGAAATCCCTGGATAACATCCAGCCAGATCACGGCTTCTATTCCTCCCAAAAGTGTAATGAAGATGATCAATACACCTAATACCCAAATCACAATGAGAGTATCAAGTCCCATCAGGCTGGCAATAGCTAATCCCAGTAGATAAAATACGGTACCCATTTTCGAAAAGTGAGCCAAAATAAAGCCAAGCGCACTGTAAAGCCTGGCAAAGTATCCAAACCTTCTTTCGAAATATTCGTAAGCGCTTATTCCAATCACATTTCTGTACAATGGGACGACGCCCCAGATAATGATGAGCAAGACAATTGGAACCATTAAACCCTGAACAAGCAATATCCAGTTATTAGAATATCCCTCTCCGGGGTAAGCTAGAAAAGTAACGCTGCTGATGAGGGTTGCCAAAATGGACATGCCAATTGCCCAGGCCGGGATTTTACCTTCGGCAGCAAAATATTTTCTGGTGGATTTCTGGTTTTTTGAGAAATAAAAACCGACATATAGTGAACCTGCAAGTGACAAAATAATTATGATATAATCGATAATGTGAAGGCCATTTGAAACAGATGCGGTGTATGTAAAAATCAATTTGTTCATCCCCTTAGTTTTAGTTTATGAGGGTTCAAAAATGGTTTGTTCCTTAAGCTTTCAAGTTTAATGCCTTATAACTTATAACAGAAGTCGCATGCTAGAAAATTCATCCTTCTAATCCACATTCAGTTCAGCTGGATCGATAATGGATACAGCAATATATTGCTCATAATGCTCCTTTGTAGTAAAATAGTACACCAAAACGAGGTAGCCTTTATCATTGATGGTTATACGCGGATATCCGACATCCCAGGTTGCGCCATCGTGCCTGATGACATATTCATTACTCCAGGTTCGGCCATTGTCGGAGCTGGTCTTCATGTGGATCCCATAAGGATACCCCCGATATCCATAAGCCACGCAAAGCCGCTTATCCTTCAGTTTCACCAGGGCAGGAGGATTGCCATTGCGTTCCCCCTGATCAGTTTCTGCAATTTTCCCCAATGCATTCCAGGTCACTCCGCTGTCCCTTGATTCTGCAGCTTCGATCCAGTTTGAAACGAATGCAGGCTTATCATCATAACGCTGTTCATGTTTTCGGCGCATCACGGAAACCAGGTGATCACCTGCGATACTGACAGTGGAGCTCATCACCGACCGTGTATCGGTATTTTCGGTCATCCAACCTAAGAAATGGAAGGTTTTGCCCCCGTCTTTAGTGACAGCGCAAAAGCTTCTGTCCTGGTAATCAGCCTCCACCAGGCCGGTTTCCACAGAGAAAAAAACGAGGCATTCGGATGGACCGGTTATCAGGTAATCCGTACGCGATGTCAAAGCTGTAATTTCATTTCCACCTTTAGTTAATATCTTAATAATAAATGGTCCCTGCCACGATTTTCCACGATCGGTAGAGGCGAAATAGCTATCATTCCGAATCCGCATTGCAAAATCGGGATCAGAAAAGTCAAATCCCGGCGATATAACCGACGTGCCAGAAAAATTAGCATCTTTCTCCAGGTTCCACGTTTCTCCGCCGTCAAGGCTGCGTGAAAGCACAACTGAATCAGGCATGTCACTCCGGATGGCATGCCCGCCTGAAACATCAGGATCGTGGTAGCCGAGATTATAACCCACGAGTATTTCATTTCCCCAGCTCCAGATCCCATTGTTGGCAGGCCACCCTGCATATCGGCCAGAAGCGCCATAAACTATGTGATGCTGTGCCGGGATGATGTTTAACTTTGAAAAGTCAAATGCGGAAGGATCAGGTTTTTTTCTGTAATTCCACCAATCCGCCTGTTTTTGTGTAAAACCAAGAACATTAGCTGGTATCACCTGCTTTTCGTGGTTTTCCCAGCTCCATAAGACTCTGAAGAATGGTGTTCCTTCCTTGTGTTGCATGTAGATTATGCGAATTGGATAATTCTGATCTTTGGTCATAGTTAAAGTGCATTTTTCCTTATTGTCATCAGAACCGCCAATATGCAAGGCTTGGGCACCATCGATCTCCACGATGATCTGCCTGTCCGATTCGGCATAAAAATTCACCTTTCCTGAAACAGGAACCGTAATGTATCCTTCCCATTGTGCGGACCAGCTGTTGCCCCTGCCGGAAATTACATCCCAATGCACATCAGGTTTTCCCAGCCACATGGAGGAACCAATGCGGGTAAGATCACTGCTATGATACCAGGCGCCTACCAGTCCTTTATGTACAAGCGCTTCAGCATCATCATTATTTTTTGAGAAGTCACAACCTGTTATCACTAAAAAAATGAGGGCATTTGTAATTACTTTGCTGAATAAATCAGTCATAAAAATGCTATTAATAGAGCTTCAAATAAATATTTTCAATATCCTTTTCTGACAAAACCCTGGGATTGTTTTTAAGTAAACGTTGCACTAGGAATGCCGACTTCGTCATTGCCGGAACATCCGAAACTGAAATGTTGAAATCATTTAGTTTATCAGGAATACCTAAGCGTTGACACAGTGCCCGGATTTTCGCGATCCCTTCTCTGGCCTTTTCCATATCTGTCTTTTCTTCCTTTACTCCGATCTTATTGGCAATAGTGGCATACCTGTCGACGCCTTCCGGTAAATTGTATTCCAGCACATGCGGTAAAAGCAAAGCGTTGGACAATCCGTGAGGCAGACCATATCCACTCCCCAGCGGGTAAGCAATGGCATGAACGGCGGCTGTATTTACCGGGCCGAGACAAATTCCTCCATATAAGCTTCCTAAGGAAATTTTTTCCCTTGCATCTGAATCTGATCCGTTTTCAAAAGCTATCGGCAGGTTCTCAAATAGCAGTCGGATTCCCTCGAGGGCATATAAATCGATCATGGGATGTGCATGCCTGTTGGCATAGGCTTCAATGCAGTGGGTCATGGCGTCGATTCCGGTATACGCTGTCACGGATGGTGGTATGGAATGTGTAAGTATAGGATCGACACAAGCAATATCCGGTACAAGATAAGGGCTGATAGCAGCTTTTTTTTGATTATCAGTATCATCAAGCAGAATAGAATTGGGAGAAACTTCGCTTCCTGTTCCTGCCGTTGTGGGTAAACATGCTAGAAAATGTTTCCGATCTGCGATTTTTCCATGACCAAAAACATCTTCAATCTTTGCTCCTGTACCACACAAGGCGGCAACAAGCTTTGCCACATCCAGTACACTTCCGCCACCAATGCCAATAACTGCATCAATTGAGTTTTGGTCTGCTTCCTTAAGGACCCCATTAAACATACTGACTGTCGGTTCAGCAGAGATGTTCATATTCACATGATAAGAAATGCCCTTGCTTTGCAGGCGCGACACGACTTTTTGGGCAACTTCCTCCACAAGTGGATCAGCTATAACCATGACCTTTCTAAATGACATTGCTGAAAACTCATGAATAAAGTCATCCAGGCAACCATTGCCAAACATAATTTGTTGAGGTAGATGAAGGTTTATAGAATGCATTTCAGTTTATTTTATCTATCGGATAGTGTCGGTTATCTTCATGGGCCTCAATGAATACCTCAATTCCCCTTGAAACCACCTCTGGATGGGTATCTGCTACATTATTTTGTTCTCCAGGATCCTTTACAAGATCATACACTTCAATTGGAGAATTTATACCATCGTTTCTGATCACTTTCATATTACCGATTCTGGCGGCCTGACTTGCCACACCTTTCCTGGTATATTCCCAATAAAGGTAATCATGACTTTGCTGGTTGTTTTTTCCCATCAGAGCCGGTAAATACGAAATTCCGTCTGTATCTGGGTGTAACACTCCAGCAATCTCAGCCAGCGTCGGCATGAAATCCCAAAAAGCAGAGACATGTGCTGTTGTCGAACCTGCTTGAATCTTTACCGGCCAGCGAGCGATCAGCGGCGTACGGATCCCGCCTTCGTAGAGGTCACTTTTCTGTCCGCGGTAAATCCCATGTGAATTGAAATAATCTCCTCCAAATACGTTAGGGCGAACTGCGCCATTGTCACTGCTAAAAAGCACAAGCGTCTTTTCATCAATTCCGGTTTCTTTTAGCAAAGCCATGATCTCACCGACATGCCTGTCCATCCGCGTGATCATTCCCGCATAAATCGAGCGGACCGAGTCATATTCAGCCTTTCCATCGGTAATAAAACTTCCGAAAAATGGCTGACTGTCTTCACCTGGTACCTGGTACAGGTCGTGTGGGATAGTGTAAGGAAGATATAGGAAAAAGGGTATATCGCTGTGCTCCACTATAAACTTTTTCGCCCAGGCGGTAAACAGATCATGCGTGTATTGTTTCTTTTGACCATCCCTATTTTCTTCAATCCATAGCGTATCCTGGTTTTCGTAGAGAAAATCTGTAAAATAAAATTCGCTATGATCATTATTCAGGTAACCAAAAAACTCATCGAATCCACGTCTGTTAGGAATGCCATCCGTTCCATCCTCACCGACTCCCCATTTCCCGAATACCGCAGTCGCATAACCAGCTTCTTTGGCCAACATCCCAATAGTAAAATCTGAGGAAGATAAGCTGACTCTACCTTGTCCAATCTGAGAATGATTCTGTCGGATTGATGCATGCCCGGTATGCTTACCAGTGATCAGGGCGCATCTGGATGGAGCGCACACCGGGGCTCCGGAATAATGGTTGATAAATCTCATTCCTTCTGCTGCCAGCAGGTCAATATTTGGCGTTTTAAAAAATTGCTGACCATAGCATCCCACATCACCAATTCCCAGATCATCGGCGAGAATGAAGATGACGTTGGGGAGATTTCGTTCTTTATTTTCTTCCCTTTGTCCCTCGTCGCATGCTTCCAACAATGCCAGTATAAGAACAGGAGCAAAAATAAAAAGACTCAGGAATTTGCTCCATTTTATCGCTTTTGGTAATTGACACTGACTACCAACTTGATCCATGATATTTTTGTTCATTATACAAACCAAATTGCAGCTTCAATGTAGGAATGTTGCCGATCTTCGGTAGCTATGTAATAGAGCGCCACCATTTCACCAGCATCATTTTGTAATAATTGGGGATAGCCCATATCGTATGAATAGGGATTGTCACGAATAACGATCTCCTCACCCCATGAGGAACCGCCATCTTCACTAAAACGTATCAATAGTTGGCTCAGAGACCTATTCGCATAGCAGCACGCCAACCGGCCATCTCTTAGAGTTGCCAGACCCGGCGGATTGCCGTTATGCAATCCTGTATCTCCCGCTTTACTTAAGAATGACCAGGAACGTCCATTATCACGCGATTCAAAGGCATCAATCCAGCAGGACTGGTCATCATTTCGAGGATTTCGACGACGAGCGGCCATCACCAGGTTTCCGTCTGCAGCGCGCACAACAGAAGGCATGGCCGCGCGATGTTGATCTGTCCAGGGTACAGCCCAGCACACAAAATGAAATGTTTTACCACTGTCATTTGATTCGGCAATAAATGGCTTGTCGAGCCTGGAAGCGTATTTGATGTCCTTCTTCCTGGCAGTCATATAGATCTGTATCGAGTTTGCTCCGGTCACTTTGTAGTTGGTTCGGGAGGTTATTTCCACACCTTGCAGGTTTTTATCTTCATTTAGTCCATTAAAACGATAGGGGCCGGACCAGCTTTTGCCTCTATCGTACGAGATGAAAAAGCGTCCTTTATGATCATCGGTGCCGTGATAGCCTTTGGCGGCGACACGGAGGGCAAAGTCGGGATGACCAAATTCTATGTTGCCAGGTGACGGTTTGGGGTTTCCTCCATCGCCGACAAAATTATCAGGATCTTCCCGTGTCCACGATTTGCCACCGTTGGTGCTCCGCGCCAGGTTGGTTAGCTGCGGTTTGCCAATATTGTGGCCATCCTGCTCTTCAAAAGGACCGTTGGTAAACCCAACCAGGATTTCCCTACCGTTATCCCATTTCCACATGCCGTTGTTAGCGGGCCAACCGAAAAAGCGGCCTTCCAGAGCTGCTACTGTCACATATCGTATATTTTTCAGTTTTACAGCTTGTTTACTATTCATCGCTTTGCTCATTGAAGGAAAAGCGATCAAGCTACCGGATGAGAGAATCAGACTTTTTTGAATGAAGGCTCTTCTGCTTTGTCGGGGGTAATTTTTCATAACTATTAAGTTAAATTGTCATATTTTTTCAAAATATAAAAAATCATTTTCTTCCACTTGGGAAGCCTTAAATTACTCTAGAATTTCAGTCGAAAAATTTCGAATGAAGAATACCGCCTCTTCAACAGGAATTTCTGAATTTGGTTCATCCCAACCGGGCTTTGATTTATCGCCGCTTTTGTATTCCTGTATCTTTCGGTCCAGTCGGTATGCACCGGTTCTGAAATCGATGCGCTCGGGCTTACCATTACTGGCAAATTTATGACCGCGCACCTTGGCATCATTGTTTATGATTATGCCATAATCGCCTGATGAAACATCAACATCGATGTCTATTTTGTGCCACTTTCCTTTTGACAGTTCCGATACCTTTTGAGGGCTATTCATCCCATTACGGATAGAAAGCATATTTTTATTATCAAGTGACAACTGAATTAACCGATCCCCTTTCACATCACAAATATCTATCTCGAACATCCGTGGATTTTGTTCGACGTTAAGTTCAAAGGAGATCCGCTGTTGAATCGCCTGGCCAAAAACGCGGGTAGCGCGGGCGTAATCGTAGGGATCAGTATCCTTCAGCATCAAGCTTTTACCGGTGCGATCAGGCCCATCCACAATTTTCGCCGGGCACCAGCGCGGCGAATAAATGTTCCATTCATTTACCACACCTCCTGTTTCCATTTCATTGAAATTATCATTAACTGGGCCTTCGACAGTCCTCCTGATTGGAACAGGGATCCTCGAGATCCAGATATCCTCCTTACTTACTGAATATACAACCCATAAATCATCTTCTGGAGGATTACCATTACCTTCGATAATTCCCCTTACATATTGAGGGCCAGGACGTTTTTCGATACCCCAGTAGCGTTTTATAGGCACCTCGCCATGAACGACGGCCAGCTCATCGAAATTCAATCCATCGCTTCCAGTGGCTACACAAAGCGGATGACGGTCGCTGTTACCTGTTGGATTATAAACAAGCGCATACTGGCCATTATCCACTTTCTGTCCCCAGATTTTGGCACCTCCATAAGTAAGTGTTTCTGCCCTGAAAGGTTTTTTCCATGTCGCACCTCCGTCTCTGGTCACAGTTACCATCCGGCCTTTAAATAACCCAATGATGAGTGAATCTGAAATGGTGTAGAAACAAAAAGCTTTTTCCCTCTCATAGGGCATATAAAATTCGGCTGCGTCATTAGCCATAAAATCTTCTTCCCACCATTGAATTCGCCTGATTTTATCAGATAGAAATGATTCGCAGGCTTCGATGAATCCAGGATCTTCGGACTCAGTATATACCGGATACAGAACTTCATCTTCCCATGTGTCGCTCAGCCTTATGAAAAATATCGGTCCCAGGGTAAAATCATCGTACACCTCCCTGACTACCCGGCCAATGCTACCGCCGTTGTTCCCGCCATAATGCCCCATCACTAGCAACCTGCCGTTAGGAGCTACATAAAAGCCCATGCGCTGGTGCATGTGATGGTTCGTAATTAAAATTTCTTCATCGACTACTTTGCTTGTAAAATATATGGGAAAAGCGATTTGGGGCTTATCCCAATTCATTCCGTCTATGGATTTTGAGATTAGTGTAATGCCGGGCGGAACATGTTCCCCCATTGGATTAGAAAGGTATTCACAGATGAAGTGGCCATTCCAGTAGGCTAGCATCGGTGCATGGTTGTAAGTCCAGCCCGTGCCTTCAGCCAATTCCGGGTAGGAGCGGTTCGCCCGCAAGACCTGATAATTCTGTGTGCCGATCGCCGGTTGCATCTGGCC
>Ga0209536_100008417_pt1 | contig 15471 bp, 14 predicted proteins | sample DeeMarSeWOR28_12_FD_187461 | JGI IMG/M metagenome (GOLD analysis project Ga0209536, IMG submission 187461) | Marine sediment microbial communities from White Oak River estuary, North Carolina - WOR-2-8_12 (SPAdes) (version 2) | ecosystem: Environmental > Aquatic > Marine > Intertidal zone >...
TCAAAACTGGGGCTGCCGGTTTCCACAACCCATGCAGCCGTGGGCGGTGTCCTGGGGGTCGGGCTGGCCGGCGGCATTGAAGCCGTAAATTTCGGCATCGTATTTCAGATAATGCTTTACTGGTTTCTGACGGTCCCTGCGGCGGCCGCCACCAGCATGGCCATTTTCAAGATACTTCAACTGATAATCTAAGCCGGGGCTTGGAAATGAATATTGAAAATTGAAGATTTGAGGTATTCTATCATTTTATATTATAGTGCGCGATTAACCATTTAGTTTTTTCCCGCTTTGCAAAATGACTAAGTGAAAGATAAACTGGCTTTTTGACAGCTTTACCATTACGGGGAACACAGAAATAATATTCGAACCAATTCCTTAAATATTCAATCTTCAATCTACAATCTTCATTGATAAAGGGGGGGCTATGCGCATACCATTCCTTTCACTGTTTATGTCATCACCCTTTGACGGGTTGCTGGAGCATGCCGAGAAAATAAAAGAGTGCACCTGGGCTTTTCAGCAGGCCATCGAATGCCATATAAATGACCAGTGTGAGTCCTTTGAGGAATTCAGGCTGGAGGTTGACAGGCTGGAAAGTGAGGCTGACGCCGTTAAAAGACGCATCCGCGGCCATCTACCCAAGGGGACCCTGATGCCGATCGACAAATTCGAGCTGTTTCGCTATCTCCATGAGCAGGACAAAGTACTTGATGCAGTGGAAGACGCGCTGGATTGGCTTTCCTTTAGACCCGAACCCGGAATTCCCAAAGTGCTTGAAAAGGATATTTATATGCTGGTGGATGCAGTTCTGGATCCGGTGGAAGAAATGTGTCGGATGGTGTCCGAGGCCCGCAAATATTTTACGAACTTCTCAGGAAAGCAGCGCCGGCTGGTCAAAGACATTATTCATACATTGCGCCGGCAGGAACATGAGGCCGACAAGGTGGAGGATGCCATCAAGCAAAAGGTGCTCAACATGACCATGGAGGCGGTCATCATCTTTCACATGATCAGGCTGGCGGAAACCATCGGCTCCATCGCTGATCATGCCGAAAACGCCGGCGATATGATGCGCGCCATGCTGGCGAGGTAACGGTAATAAATGAATATTGAAGATTGAAGATTGAAGATTTTAGGATTTCGCTGCGCTCAGTCTGTTTTCTAACTTTCCTAAGGAGGACTCGTTCCTGCAAATTGAAATCAAAGCCAGCCTTTGCGGCTCGGAGTCTTTATTCTCACTTTCCCGGTGAAAAAAATTTGATTAGACAGAATACCTTAAATATTCATTCTTCATTCTTCAATATTCATTGCTAATCTTCCGCTATTCGCGAAAAAACCCCCACCACATAAAAATACTGAACCCGGCTATCATTATCAGGGCGATCAAATAGCCCATCCAGTCGACCGGTTTTTCCGCGAATCCCAGCTTATCCACGTCACCGACTTTCTTCTTACAGGCGGTACACACCTTGGCACGCAGCGGCAGGTATTCATAGCAATGCGGGCATTTTTTGGTTAAATATCTGCGGCTGTCTTTCTTGCTGGAGCTTTGATCATCAGGGTTCACCATGCGGTCCTCCTGAGTGAACTACCGCGCGCCTGGCGGGCGGCCTGTATTTTCGGCCATACGTCGAAAAAAGGCAAGGGCACCGCAGCGGCCTTTAGGTTAAACTCGCAATCCGCCATGAGATGTTTTTGGCCGGAATCATGCAATAAAATTATGATATACAACCGATGGCTTCACCCACATGTCAGCTGTTTAAAAAACCGTTCTCAACGACAATCTCGCTGCGATTTTTTATTTGTTCAAGCCAGGCTTCGAATGTTTTAAATCTTTTTTGCTGCAACAATTGTTCTTTAATGCCGGCTTTTTCTTTGTCAAACTCATCCATGGCAGGGGTTTTTCTCTGGTTGAATTGGATCACATAATATCCCTTGCGGCCTTGGGCCACCTCCTGGGGCAGTTTATTCTGGTCCGAAAGCTCGAAGGCTGTCTGGGCCAGATCCGGCTCATAGCCGATATTCGGTATGGCGTCGTTGCGTTTAAAAAAGCCGGTAACTGCGGGCTTAAGATCGAACTTTTGGCCGACCTCCGGCAGGGGTGCCCCGTCCTTTAAAGCAGCCAGCACAGCTTCGGCATCTGCTTTTGCTTTTTGGTCCTTTTTATCGCGTATCAGATCGGCTTTGACTTTTTGCTGCACCTCACTGAACTCGGGTATTTGGGATGGTCGTTTTTCGACTGCCTCCATAAGATAGTAGCCGTCACCAAAATCCTGAATGTCACTGATCTCGCCCTCGCTCAGGCTAAATGCCGCCTCGGCGAACTCCGCTGCTTTTTGCACACCCTTGGGCGGACTCCGGCGGGTAAAAAAATCAGTCGTAATCAAGCTCAGATTTTGCCCGGCGGCGATTGACTCCAGTGAGTCGCCTTCAAACGTGGCATCAAAGACCGATTCGGCCGCATCGTAGGCCAGAAGCTTGGAATAATCAGCTGCCAGTTTTTGGCGAATCTTTTCCGTGGCATCGGCCAAAGAGGTGGTGGATGCATCATTTACCTTTTCGACTTTGATGATATGCCAGCCGAATTGCGTTTTCACCGGATCGCTGATTTCACCGGCTTGCATGGCAAAGGCCTGGTCGGAAAATGGCTTGACCATCGCCTCGCGTCTGAAAGATCCCAGATAACCGCCTTTGTCTTTGCTGGGACCTTCTGAAAATTGTTGGGCCAATTCTGCAAAATCCTGTCCGGCTCTGGCCTTTTGCAAAACGCTTTCGATGCGCTCTTGGGCCTTGGCGACGTCTTCCGGGCTGGCTTGCGGGTCAACTTTTATCAAAATGTGCCGGGCTTCAACCGTCTTCGGATTTTGAAACTCGGCCGGATTTTCAGCATAGTATTCAGCGATCTCATCATCGCTGATTTCAACCTGCGCAAGGTATGATTTCGGATCAAACTTTAAATAGCGCACTTTCAGGGCCGGATCGGTTTTATAGCTATCCTTGTGGGTTTCAAAATATTGTTCTATTTCTTCGTCCGTCACGTCAATATCTTTATAACGATCGGGTTCCAGCAGGAAAAAGTCCAAATTGACCGAGGCGTTGTTCCATTTAAACCATTCGGCGGCCTCCTGATCCGACACTTTGACACTGGATGTTATTAAATTATTTAATTTCTGGATCAACAGGGCATCGCGCTGGCTGCTTTCAAATGACTCGGGGGTCAGATTGTTACTATTCAGAATAACCTGGTAGCGCCGGGGATCGAAGACACCGGCCACCTGAAAAGCGCTGATGTTTCTAATGGCGCGGGACAGGTCTTCGTCGGAAACCTGTATGTCCAGTTCAGACGCCTCTTGGCGCATGAGGAGGTTGTCGACAAGCTGATCCAGGGCCCTTTGCTCCAGTTGCAGGCTTTTGATCAACTCTTCATTGGCGTTGTTTCCGAAACTCTGCCGCACTTGATCGACCAGCTGTTTGTAGGTTATCCGATATTCATCAATGGTAATGGTCTCTCCGTTGACAGAGGCCACCCTGCCCGAGCGCTGGGAAGTCCAGCTGCCGACCCCCCAGAGTACAAACACCACAACAACAGCGCCTAAAATTACTTTGATCAGCCAGGACCCGGCATGTTTGCGCATTAAACTGAGCATGTGATTCCTTTCTATGTTACAACTATTCTATATTACTACTTTATCTCGATATTCACAACCGGAAACAGCCCGGCAACCAGGCTGCCGGGCGCAATTCGGAATGATTTATCATTCAAATTGTGGATTTGTTGAAAAATCGCAATTAACGTTTAGATTCAAGCGACCAATAATATTTGGTTATCGAAGCTTTGTCAACTGCATATGAAAAATAGAAACGGCTATGAAACGAATACATCAAATAAAAATGCGAGGGATCAAGACGTTTATCCGCCGGACCTGAAGTCAGAAACATTTTTTCGGTTTTCCAAGATTCGATTTTCATCCTAGATTATCTATTTTTTCGGGCGCATTAATGCGAAATAGCTATTGACACCCTGATTGCTATTTGGTAGAAATTTGTCTTTGCGAATGGGGCTGTAGCTCAGCTGGGAGAGCGCATGACTGGCAGTCATGAGGTCAGGGGTTCGAGCCCCCTCAGCTCCACCACCAAATCAAAAGGTTAGTATCAAGAGGTAACTTCAAGACATTCAATATTGTTCAGTTTAATGCCGGCAATACCGCCCCGGGCGGCAACACCCGGTTTAACGATTGAACACCAATGAATTTATTGGAGCCACCTTGTCCGGCTAGCCTTTTTTTATTGGAAACACCCCGCGATTGCAGTAAACTAAAAAGGCGTGATCCGATGATCGATCCTGCACCATCCGCGCGCAAACGATTATTTTTATGGCTCCCGGGCACCCTTCTAATCGGGTGCGTCGTTATTTTCTCTTTTCAGAGCGCAGGCGCTGAAACGCTATCCAACAGCCGCGATGATGGTCAACTGAATTCGGATTTGCCGCAGCAAACCAATAAAATTGCGGCCCATCTATACTTTGCGGACCGCAATAGTTCTTTTTTAAACGCTGAGCTGCGGGTCATGCAGCGACCGGATAATCCGGTCGAGTTCGGACGGGCCATCGTTGAGGCCCTGATCAAAGGCCCGCAAAAAGGACTTGTACGGACAATTCCGGTCGGTACGGAACTCCGCGCGCTCTATATTGACCCGGATAAGGTGGCTTACATCGACCTGTCGGAATCCGTCAAAAAAAAGCACCCCGGCGGAACCAATTCAGAGTTGCTGACCATTTATTCGCTGGTCAATTCACTCATCTTAAATGTTTCCGAAATAAAGCGGGTTAAAATACTAATTGACGGAAATGAGGCGCCGACACTGGCCGGACATATTGACCTGCAGTTTCCCTTCAAGGCGCATATGCTGCTAATACGATGAAGAAAAAATCGAAAATAAACAGTATCCGCAACATCGGCATCATCGCTCACATCGATGCGGGCAAGACGACGGTCACCGAGCGGATTTTATTTTACACCGGTCGTTCCCACAAAATAGGTGAAGTTCATGACGGTGAAGCCGTGATGGACTGGATGGCTGATGAGCAGGAACGGGGAATCACGATTACATCCGCGGTCACCACCTGTCAATGGCAAGGCCATGAAATTCACGTAATCGACACCCCGGGGCATGTGGATTTTACCATCGAAGTCGAACGCTCCCTGCGGGTGCTGGATGGGTCAATCGGGGTTTTCAGTGCCGTGGACGGCGTGGAGCCCCAATCCGAAACGGTCTGGCATCAAGCCGACAAATACGGCGTACCCAAAATGGCCTTCATCAACAAGATGGACCGGATCGGAGCTGATTTTCAGGGTACCGTCGAAATGATGAAAGCGCGTCTCAAGGCCAATCCGTTGATTCTGCAGTTGCCGGTCGGTGAGGGTGACGACTTTACCGATATCATTGACCTAATTGAGATGAAGCAAATCCGGTGGGATGAAAACACCCTGGGGACCACCTATGACCTGATCCCTATTCAGGATGATCGCCTGCAGCAGGCAGAAGAATATCGGGAAAAGATGATCGAGGCCATAGCCGAATACGATGACGAGGTGATGGAAGCCTACCTATCGGAGCTGCCGATTGACTCGTCCAAGCTGCTGGATGCCATTCGCAAGGCCACCATCAATCTCGATTTAGTCCCGGTATTGTGCGGATCCGCCTTGAGAAACAAAGGCATCCAACCCCTGATGGATGCCATTGTCAAATTCCTGCCAAGCCCCGTCGACATCCCCCCGGTAAAAGGATCACACCCTGAAACCGGCGAGATCATCGAGTGTCTGGCCAAAGACTCCGAACCGCTGGCGGCCCTGATATTCAAGGTGTCCATGATCGAAGGTCGCAAGCTGTCGTTTGTCAGAGTCTACAGCGGCAAAATGACAGCCGGCAACGAGGTATACAACCCGGCGCTGAAGAAAAAAGAGAAATTGGCTCGCATCCTGCTCATGCATGCCAACAAACGGGAACGCATCGATACGATCGGCGCCGGCAACATCGTGGGGGTTGTGGGATTAAAAGATTCTTCCACCGGAGAGACCTTATGTATGGCCGATCATCCGGTTTTGCTCGAAAATATCGAGATTTACGAACCGGTAATTTCGGTGGCAGTGGAGCCCAAAACCCATGCCGATCAGGAAAAAATGGACGAGGTGCTGCGCAAGTTTATGGCTGAAGATCCAACCCTCACCGTCCGCCAGGACGAAGATACCGGCCAGACCATCCTATCGGGTATGGGCGAGTTGCACCTGGAAATAATCACCAGCCGCATGCAGCGGGAATTTAACACCAATGTCAACGTCGGCAAACCCCAGGTGGTTTATCGGGAGACCATCGCCAACAAGGCCCAGGCCACTGCCGTTTTTGACAAGGAAATTGCCGGACAGCGTCTGTATGGTGAAATTACCCTGGCCGTCGCCCCGCTGCCCAGAGGCACCGGCAATCAACTGGTATCAAAAATTTCCGAAGGTGAACTGGCCCCCGGCTGCATCGATGCCGCCCGCAAAGGGGCCCTGGAATCACTGGAGAGCGGCTCATTGATGGGGTATCCGGTGGTGGATGTTGAAGTCACCTTGCTGAGCGTCCAGCACAAAGACTCCCTGAGCACCGAACTGGCATACACCGTGAGTGCATCCATGGCCAGCCGGGAGGCCCTGTCCAAGGCCGGACCATTTTTATTGGAACCGATCATGGATGTGGAGGTGTTTGTCCCCGAGGCGTTTACGGGTGAAGTAATCGGGGATTTAAACGCCCGCGGTGGTAAAATTGGGTCGATTGATCATAAATTGGGATCCCAGATCATCAAAACCACCGTGCCATTGTCCCACATGTTCGGCTACTCGACCTCATTGCGATCGGCCACCCAGGGCCGGGGCACTTTTACCATGCAGTTTTCCCATTTTGATCGCAGCTGATCACTTTTTCTTCTTCGGCCCCTCCATTTTCGCCAGCCAGCCTTCAATTTGCTTTCTTTTCTCGGCATCTTGATTATGCTTTAAAGCGATCCGCAACTGCACCAGGGCATTTTTGAAATCTCTTTTTCTAAGATAGTAGACGCCGAGATAATAATGGGCCTCACCTAATTGCTGCTGCTGTCCCAGGCTCTGCCCCAGATAATAATAGGCCGGCGTAAAATCTGGATACTGCTCGGTCAGCTTGGACAAGTTTTCGATGGCCTCCGGCAGTTTTCCCATCTCCATCTGGATGCGCCCCAGATAAAACGTGCATTCGGGATCCTGCGGGATCATGCTGCTGGCACTTTTCACTGTTTTAAGCGCCTGGGGAAACTGGCCGTCAAGAAAATATATCCAGCCAAGATCCTTTAATATGTAAGGATCGAATGCCCGTTTGGTGAGCGCGATGCGCATCTGCTCAATGGCTTCCGATCGATTTCCGGTCCGGGCCAATATCAAGCCGTAGCGGTAGTGAGTCAGCGCATCACCGGGGTTGCGGGCGACGTCGGCCTGCAGGCGGCTCATTATAGTTTCCTCATTGCCATAGCGGGTTTCGACCCGGGTATGCACCCGCTTGAAATGATCCTCATTGACCAGGGGGATTGGCTTGCCTTTGGCGTCGTTCTCTTCAACCCAGGATGCGATGAATGAAATACGATCCTCCACCGCCGGGTGCGTTTTAAGGTAGGTGGGAATCTGGTCCGACCCGAACCAGGTTTTGCCCCGAATCTTCTTTAAAATCTTCAGCAATCCTGAAGGGTTGTAACCGGCCTGGGTAATAAATTGGATGCCCAGCAGATCGGCCTGCATTTCATCTTCACGTCCGTAAGCCAACTCGACGGATTGGGTGGCAGCCTGAGATCCCATCGTAACCGCCTGGGCTGCTTCACCGGCGCCGCCGACTCCCAGCAGGACACCGGCCGCAATCCCGGCCAGCGAGGCCCAGCCCATTTTTTTCTGGCGCTCGATTTTTTGCGAGATATGCCGGCAGTATACGTGGGCGATTTCATGCCCCAGGATCCCGGCCAGCTCTTCTTCTTCATCCATGGCGTCAATCAATCCGGTATAGACGAAAATGTGGCCGGCCGGGGTCGCAAAGGCATTGTAGACATCGTCTTTGATCACATGAAACTGGTAGCGGAACGGCTGCGGGGGCACGGTCGCCAGTATCCGTTTTCCGATATCATTGACGTAGCTGACGACCATCGGGTCATCGATGACATCGTAATACTTGTAAATCGCCTGCATCATCTGGCGTGACAGGTCTTCTTCCTCTTTGATCGTGATACCGCGAACCACGGGCGGAACAAGACTGACCATGACAATCACGGCGATAATCACAACCGCAATGGCTTTTTGAGGGGATATCATTTTTTTCATGGGGTCGCTCCCGGCCTCCTCAGCCGCTTCGGTATAACAGGCGGCATAGCTGTTTTAAAGGTATGACAGAATACCGGCATTACAACCATCATTATTATGAAATCGCTGGATCCTGACGCCCCCCATGTTGCCACATTTTTATCCTCTTTTCAAACAGCAAATTTTGTGTTAGATCATCAACCCATGGCAAAAGTAATCTGCATTGCAAATCAAAAAGGCGGCGTGGGCAAAACCACCACCGCCGTCAATCTTTCGGCGTCTCTGGCGGTGTCTGAAAAGCGCACCCTGCTGGTGGATTGCGACCCCCAGGCCAATGCGACCTCGGGCGTCGGCATCGATCGGTCCACTACCGACAAAACCCTGTACCACGGGATGCTGGGCCAGGCGGGACCCCATAGCCTGATCAAGGACAGCGCCATAGCCACGCTGAAGGTAATCCCGGCCAACGTTGAATTGATCGGGTTTGAGGTCGAAATGATGTCAAGCCCCAATCGTGACAAGGCCTTAAAAAACCTGCTTGCCGATCTTGACCGTTCATTTGAATACATTATCCTGGATTGTCCGCCCTCGTTGAGCCTCTTGACCGTAAATGCCCTGACCGCCGCCGATTCACTCCTGATTCCATTGCAGTGCGAATTTTATGCCCTTGAAGGTTTAGGCCAACTGCTGCAAACCGTAAAACGCATCAAAAAAAACCTGAATCCGGATCTTAAAATAGCCGGGATCCTGTTGACCATGTTCGACCAACGCACCAATTTATCATACCAGGTGGCCGAGGAAGCCGAAAAATATTTCGATAAATTGGTGTTTAAAACCATGATCCCCAGAAACATCCGGCTGGGTGAAGCGCCGAGTTTCGGTAAACCCATCCTGCTGTATGATGCGACATCGACCGGTGCCCGCAGTTATCTCGAGCTGGCCAAAGAAATTCTGGCGAATGGCGATTCCGGCAGGCTCAGAGATTGATTATTTTCGACTGAATATTGAAAATTTAAGGTCAGCCTCCGGCGGTTCAATTTAAATCAGGTGCTATTCATAAAATGACGGAGCGATCCGCCGGAGGCGGACCACAAATATTCAATTTTCAATATTCAATAATCAAGTCCGTTTCACCCGGACGAGGATCACCATGCAAAAAAACAGCCTGAAGAAAAAAAGCGCATCCGACAAAGTCAAGCGCAAAAAAATGGCCCTGGGCAAAGGCCTGGGGGCCCTGATTCCCGGTATCGAGAAAGAGGAGGAAGCCGAGCAGGACTTTTTCTATTGTGAAATCGATCTGATTCGCCCCAACCGGTTTCAGCCCCGGGCAACTTTTTCCGAAGAAGATCTTCAGGAGCTGGCCGACTCCATCAAAACCCAGGGTGTCCTGCAGCCCCTGTTGGTGCGCCTGGATGAGGCCGGCTATGAGCTGATTGCCGGCGAAAGACGGTTAAGAGCCTCCAAACGGGCCGGTTTATCGCAGGTTCCGGTGGTGATTAAACGGGTAACCGATGACAAACTGCTGGAAATGTCGCTTGTCGAAAACATCCAGCGGGAAAATTTAAATCCCATTGAGGAGGCCGAGGCCTATCACCGTCTGATTTCACAGCTTAACCTGACCCAGGATCAGGCATCGGCCCGGGTGGGCAAAAGCAGATCGGCAGTTGCCAACTTTTTGCGGCTGCGCCAGCTGCCGGATCAAATTAAAGCCAGCATTACCGACGGCACGCTGAGCATGGGACATGCCCGGGCCTTGCTGGGTGCCGAAACCGCGGCCCAGCAGCTGGCGGCCTGGCGCGCGGTGATTGCCAGAAAGCTGTCGGTTCGTGAAACCGAAAAGCTGGTGCGGCGCCTGAAATCTCAGAAAAAGGCACCGAAAGTTTCCCAGAATCGTTCCGAGCAAATCTATCTGACCAGCCTGGCTGAAGATTTATCCCGCCACCTCGGCACCAAAACGCTGATCAAAAAGGACGGGCAAAAGGGAAAAGTTGAAATTGAATTCTACAGCAATGACGATCTTGAGCGTTTGATAGATCGCCTCAAGCAAACGACGAGATGAATGAATAATGACTAATGAATAATGACAAATGAAGGATTGAAATCAATCTTTATTCTTAAAAGACGATCAGTTGTTTTAAGATCCTGGATAAACCAATAGTTTATTTAATAATGATTAACGATAAAATAAAAATGAAAGAATTCCTCAATTATTCATTATTCATTATTCATTATTCAATTTTACCATTTCCGGTCTCCGCCGAATTTGAAGACTCATCAGGCAGGATGTAAGCATCGGTTATTGACGCCCACCATGTCCATTCATATAATCATAGACGGCTATAACCTGATCCGCCAGTCAAACCAACTCAGCACCCTCGATCTGCAGGATATTCAAATGGGCCGCGAAGCGCTGGTCGATATGCTGGCCGCCTACAAAAAAATCAAAGCGCATCGCATCACGGTCGTATTTGACGGAACCAGATCCCCATTGCTCTCCCTCCAGCGGGACCGTCAAAAGGGCATCACCATGGTGTTCTCCCACGCAGGAGAATCGGCCGATGCCGTAATCAAGCAGATGGCTCGCCGGGAAGGCGCCAAGGCCCTGGTGGTGAGTTCTGATTTAGAGATTGTGCGCTCGGTGGAAGCCCAGGGTGCAGCGACCATCAGCGCGGCGGATTTTGAAAATAAGCTGACCTTATCCTATTACGCGGGGGGAATGGAACTCGACCGGGATGCCCATGCCGGCTGGACACCGACTACCCAAAAAAAAGGCCCCCGTAGACGACTGTCCAAAAAACAGCGCAAAACCAGGGCTAAAATTCGCAAACTTTGACCCCAATTGCGTTAAAAACCAATTGGGCGTTATTCGTTAACCGTTATTGGTTAATGGTTTAAAAGGAATGAAATCTGTTTTGATATCTCACTGATGGTGGAAATATAAGATCAGGCTCTCAGCCAATTCTATTTACGAATCCGCCGGGGCGGAATAACGATTAACAAATAACGAATAACACCTAAATGAGCGCTTTTCGCTCATTTAGGGTTTGAACCTTGAACCTCTGAACGCTTTTTACAAGGAATTGATTATGTGCGAGGCCAATGCATTTTTGATGGAAGGTGATGACCCAAAATTGATCATGGAGGCCGTCGATACGGTCGAACCCCACGAAGACGGCGTTCGCCTGATTAATATTTTTGGCGAACAAAAGTTTTTAAAGGCCCAAATATACTCGCTGTCCCTGGTGGACAATAAGGTATTCTTAAAAGCACTGCCGCAATGAAAATATTCATCGCCAAAACATCCGGGTTTTGCATGGGCGTGCGCCGGGCCGTTGAAATGGTTTTGGACGCGCCCGACCAGCATACCAACCCGATTTTCACCTATGGCCCGCTGATTCACAACCCTCAGGTGCTCAACCTTTTACAATCGAAAGACATCAACATATTGGATGAAATTCCCGCACAGGGATCCGGCACGGTGCTGATCAGGGCCCACGGGGTGCCGCCGACCGCCAAGCAGGGGCTTAAGGAAGCAAACTTCAACGTTATTGACGCCACCTGCCCGCGGGTCATTAAAGTTCAGACCATTATTCGCAAGCACGCCAAACAAAATTATGCCGCGATCATCATCGGCGACAAAGATCATCCTGAAGTCATCGGCCTGCTCGGATATGCCCGGCAAAATGGCTATGTGGTCGGCACCATGCAGGAGTTGGAGGCTTTGCCGTCTTTTGAAAATGCGATCATCGTTGCCCAGACAACCCAGAACACCCAGTTTTTCGACGCTGTCAAAAACTGGGCTGCCGCCAACCACCCGCATTACAAAATTTACAATACAATTTGCGATTCCACTGAAAGACGGCAGGCGGAAGTCAAGCGTCTGGCGCAGACGGTTGATGTCGTGATTGTCGTGGGCGGCCGCAATAGCGGCAATACCCGGCGTCTGGCGGAAATAGCGCGTGAAACCGGCAAACCGGCCTTTCACATCGAATCCGAAACGGATCTCAAGGCCATCGATTTGGACGTCCTGGCTGCGGCGCGGCATATCGGCATCACGGCCGGCGCCTCGACGCCCAATTGGATTATAAAAAAGGTGTACCGGGCGTTGGAATCGCTGCAGGTCAAAGGCAAAAACAACTGGCGCCGGATATTATTCGGACTGCAACGGGGGCTGTTGCTGACAAACATCTATGTTTCCCTGGGAGCCGGATGTCTGAGCTATGCCTGTTCGAAGCTGCAGGGGTTCAGCCAATTTTTTCCCTACGTGCTCATCGCGATGCTCTACGTTCAATCCATGCACATTCTGGCCCATTTGACCGGAAATAAGGCCGATCAATTCAACGATCCCGAAAGGGCCAGCTTTTATGACCGGTACAAACGGCTGCTGACCCTGCTGGCTCTGGCCGCCGGCGGCGCCGGCCTGGTCATCGCGTTTACCCTGGGACTGTTTCCATTTTTGATGCTGCTGATCATGAGTTTGCTGGGGTTATCCTACAATCGCACCCTGGTTCCCAAGCGATTCACCGCTGTCAAATACCGCAGAATCCGCGATTTACCCGGATCCAAAACTATCTTGATCGCCATGGCCTGGGGAATTGTGACGGCCCTGCTGACCCCGCTTTCACTGGCTGAAAAACCGCATTGGATCACCGGATTGATTTTCCTGTGGGCCGCCGGTCTCGTCTTTGCACGATCGGTCTTTTTTGATATTCTCGACATGCAGGGCGACCGCATCGTCGGCAAGGAAACGATCGCCATCCTGCTGGGAGAAAAGCGCTCGCTGCGCCTTTTAAAAATCATCCTGATGCTTTTGATGGCAGCCCTGTTTGTTTTGAGCGCGTTCCATCTCGTCTCCTATCTCGGTTTTTTTCTGATCAGTTCTCCGGTTTTGCTTTTGCTGCTGCTGTTTGCTTATGAGCAGGGGATCCTGCTGCCCAGTGTCAAGCTCGAGTTGCTGGTCGAGACGAATTTTCTGTTGGCCGGCGCCATTGCGTTTCTGTGGGCCCTATTTGTATACTAAACGCACCATCCTAGTGCCTTAAGCGAATTTTGAGTTGTGGGAGCGGTTTCCAACCGCGATTAAACTGGTCACTCAACACCGCTATTCGAGGCTATAAGCCACTCTTACAGGCCATGAACTTTAAATGCCGGAAAGGAAAGAATAGCCACCAAGGCACCAAGACACAAAGAAAAAAAGAAGATTATAAATAAACTTCGTGTCTTAGTGTCTTGGTGGCAAAAATAAATATTTTTTGATAAATCCTTCGCAAACAGGATGTGATTTAAAGCAAAAGTATTTACAATCCGTCATGGACAACAAGCAGTTCCTATTGCTTTTCTCTGAACTTCGGCTCAGTGCCGGAAAGCAGGCGTTTAATATTAGCCCGGTGGCGCACGAAAATGAAAACAGCCATGAGGACGCCACTGACGGTTATATGAAGCGAGCCGGTGGAAAACCAGGCCACCCAGGGCAGGACTGCCGCGGCGGCCAGCGAACCGGCCGACACGCGCTTCGACCAAAACACCCCGAGGATAAATGTCAGCAGGGCGCTGAGGCAGGCCAGGGGGGATAGAACGACAAAGCAGCCGGCGCAGGTGGCAACGCCTTTGCCCCCGCCTTTGAATTTCATAAACAGCGGATAAAGGTGGCCGAAAAATGCCGCCAGCGCCACGACTGATAACAGGAGATCACCGGTGCCCTGATTTTTCCCGGCCAAGATCAGAGCCAGATACACGGGCACGGCGCCTTTGAGCACATCGCCGAGAAATGTCAACAGCCCCAAGGTCGATCCTGCGACCCGGCTGACATTGGTCGTGCCGATGTTGCCGCTGCCCTGCTGCCGGATGTCCACCGATGTGAAAATCCGGGTCAGAACCACCCCCCAGGGGATTGATCCCAGGAGGTAGGCCAGCGTCGGCAGCCATAAATATGCCATATTTGATAAGGTCTGCGAGTCCTGCACCGGGGGCCTCGAAATTCAAAGCGTGCCGTTATGACGGCAACTATTACCGCAATTGAGTTAAAAACCAATTACCTGTTAATTAGAGAGACAACATTTCATGGAACCAGTTAGACTCCCGATTGAAGATGTGCTGGATCTGCACACGTTTCGTCCGCAGGATATCCCCGATCTGTTGGAAGATTACCTGGCAGAATGCCTCAAATCCGGCTTTTATGCGGTTCGAATTATTCATGGCAAGGGCAAAGGCGTTCAAAAGAAACGGGTGCAGGGAATTTTAAAAAACAATCCAATGGTGGCATCGTTTCGTGATGCGCCGCCGGAGGCTGGCGGGTGGGGTGCAACGCTGGTGGAACTGCGCAAAGATTTCAAAATCAATAGTTCAAATTGACGCTGCGGGAAGCGTGGCTGCGGGATGACCATCGAACTTTATGGGTCACCGGTGGGAATAGCCGGCAATGGCCCCGGCCTGACGCCGCGGCAATGAAGCGGCTGTTTACTTTAAAATTTCCCCGATTTTGTCTTCCAGTATCTTCATATTAAACGGTTTTTGAATAAACCCGTTGCAGCCGCGTTCAATGATCGCACCGGCTTTCTGATCGAGGCTGTAGCCGCTGGAAAGCAATACCTTGATCGCCGGATTGATTGATTTAAGTCGATCATAGGTGTCACCGGCTTCCATCCCGGGCATGATCATGTCCAGCAAAACAAGATCGACATCGTCCGGGCTGTTTTTGAAGACATCCACCGCCTCCTGGCCGTTTCTGGCAATTAATACCGAATATCCCAGCTTTTGCAGCATCTGTTTGCCGACCCCGACGACGATCTCCTCGTCATCCACCAGTAATACGGTTCCTGTTCCGTTCACCATTGTCCGCTCTCCTCCCTGGTTAGCTTGGGGAACCTTCTAATTTTCTTACCGATCCTGAAAATTAGTTTAACAGAAAACGGAAAAAATTGCAAAAATTTATAAAGGCTATCCTTAAGATATTTTCAATTTTTGTAGTGGCGGGGTTTATCCCCGCCTCCCTTGTTGCCCTAAAGCATTAATATCGCAAAATGGATGGAAAATAGGGGATCGACGAATGGCAGCAGCTTTTGCGGGAGGGGATAAACCCCTCCCCTACTGACCTTCCCCACTGCCTGTGGAATACCATAAATAG
>Ga0209536_100008418_pt1 | contig 15470 bp, 27 predicted proteins | sample DeeMarSeWOR28_12_FD_187461 | JGI IMG/M metagenome (GOLD analysis project Ga0209536, IMG submission 187461) | Marine sediment microbial communities from White Oak River estuary, North Carolina - WOR-2-8_12 (SPAdes) (version 2) | ecosystem: Environmental > Aquatic > Marine > Intertidal zone >...
TCCATCCCCTTCTGATAGTCCTCGTCGAGGATCTCGTCGTTCGATGTCATCCAAATAACCTCCCAATTACGGAAGACCAGATGGCGAACGGGGATTAAATGGTTAATCATCCCTCTTTTCTTTTTTAATAAAGGTTTTATACTAAGTGTGTTGTTATTCTTATCGTGGTTAAGAGTAAACTTCAGACAAAGGATGAAAAATTATCGATACCAAAGAAGAGAAAGAAGGTTAGTAAGATAACCATTAAAAAAACTAAATACGGATTTATTGACCACTTTAAAATAAACAAAGGATTATCAAATATAGCAAAGGATTTTAGACTCAAATTATTAAAAGACTTCCCTACTGAAAAAGATGACCATTTCTTTACACATTTATATGAGTATAGAACAGAATCATTTTCTGATGCATTTCATACATACACTCAGCTCTATGAATTCCTTGATATTAACTCGAGGAAGGTACTTTATCTTAAATTCTATGCTCATAGGATTGATAATCCTGATACAAATAGGACTAAAGAAAAATTTAAAGAATGTTTTGATCGGATAATCAAATTTATAGAAAAGACAGATAAGGAGATGATGGAAAAACTAAAATTATTACATGAAATTGAATGTTACAGGTTAGCAGAAGCTATGAAATGTTTAAATCACAATTGTAATCTGGCTGCTGTAGTGATGGCAGTTTCAGCTGTGGAACATAGACTCCACAAATTGTTAGAACGAAAAAATAAGACTCTGTACAAGGCAAAATTTGAACGGGGAACTCTTGGTAGTATCATTGAGTTATTTCGGAAGGATACAAGATATTCTGATAGAAAATATGATACATTTAAAAAGATACTACCTGAAAAACATAATCATTTAATGGAAATTCTTAACGTGTATAGGATATTTTCAGCACACCCCAAGGATGAATTCATTTCACATCAAACTGCAAAATCAATCTTAGCATTTTCATTTCTATTATTAATTGATGAAAAGTTATCGTTATAATATCAAATCCCAAAGGGCCTGAACGTTTAAGTAGATATTGATTTATAACTTGACGAGTGGAGAAACATATGGTTTCAGGAACAACATTATTGGTAACTGGCATTACTGGTTTAATTGCGGGATTTGTCGAAGTACTCGTACTAATTCAATCATACCAAAATATAATAGAAGGAGAACACTGGTTGTATTTATTTCTGATATTAGTTGCCATAGTTCTAACGTACACATTTTCCATAATTTCTTTCTATAAATGGAAGAATAACAATCTCACGGATCAAAACAAGAATCATTAGTAGTGGACCCGTACGGATCTGAAATCACGCTCCAGCGGCATGCGCGAGGTTCGGGCGAAAGATTTTTATCCAGGCTTGCGGCTGAACTTTTGGGTTGAGAGAGATGGAGTATCTGACCTACCTTCCGCCTATGGAGATGCACGTTGCCCTGCAGGATATGGAGCAGACGTTTTATCAACGTGGCTGGAAGTCCTTCGTCGATTATCACGGCTGCAAGATAGAGGTCATCAAGGGCCTTTTCGAGAGCGCCGACGTTTACCTCGTGCGGAGGCCTGACGGCCTCATAGATGTCTGGTCCTACGGGAAGATGACGCGCGGCGGGACCGCGCTGCTCATACTCATGCTGCTCTTCTTCTTTCTCATCATCAGTATCATCCTGTTTTTCGTCTTCTATAGTTCAGGCAAAAACTTTCCGAGGAACGAGATACTGCCGCTGCTCTACTGGCGGTATTGGCAGGACCACGGCGCCCCGCAGCACCAGTCAATTCAGTGAGGAGGGCGACCGGGCATTCCCACGCAATCCTTTTAAGGTCGGCGTTCATATTCATTATTGAGGGGAATTGATTGAGAGGTCCCAGGGTCAAGTATGCTGGCATGATCGTTGCCATAATCGGTTTCTTCGTATTGATTGTATTAGGCGGAGTGTATGTGGCGTATGATGTCTGGAGGACAACGTGGGAAGTCAGTGTTACCGATTATGCCATTCCCGCGATCATTGGGGCCGTTCTATTGGTTGCCGGTATACTCACTTACGTCTTTGTAGAGGAATGATGAGGGAATAGAAATGAGAGGTCCCAGGGTCAAGTTTGCAGGCATTGTCGTGGCCATAATCGGCTTTCTCATATTGGCCGCGTTGGGCGCGGCATATGCGTGGGGGGAGCTGGCCCGCGACTTCATAGGGGTCGATTGGACTGATTATACGGTTCATGCCGTTATTGGGGGCATTCTGCTGGTTGTTGGTATTCTTATTTATATCTTTATTGAAGAATAATTTTGACTATTACAGGAATTGGCCGAAAGCCTTTTACCTGCGGTTGGACATTTGTTCATTGGTCAGATGGCAGAGAATGAAGCGAGAGGCAAGAAGCTCAAGGTGGTCTGCAAGAAGTGCGGGGAGCCGATGCACGAGGACTACAAGGGCAACTGGTACAAGTGCTGGAACTGCGACATAGAGATCCTGATCGAGCTGGATATAGAATGATGAGGCCGTATGTGGCCATGGTTATAGAACCGGGTCAAAACTCCCGCTCGTCGATTGAAAAAATGCCTGAAAAACCTATTTGCTTGATATCCTGTTGATTCTTCTTTAAGATACTCAAATTACCTGGACGTTGACCGCGTGCGGGCCCTTCTCGGACTCGCCGATCTCGAACGAGACCTGATCGCCCTCGTTGAGGACCACGCCTTCCGGTAACTCGCTCTTGTGCACGAACACGTCCTTCTGGCCCTCGACCTCTATGAAGCCGAACGCCTTTATTCTGTTGTACCACTTGACTGTGCCTTCCATTGTCTCTCACCTCCTCAGATTCTGGGTCTGATTGTATAAAGTACTGAAAATTGGTCGTCAACCCGGTTCCTGTTGCCAAAAAAGAGGTCAGAGTCCTAACTTTCGACTTTACTTGTTGGCTTCGATAGGCCACCTACTATAACTACTTATGCATTGCTCCAGGCGCGTGTCCGACCGTAATTGGTCCATTGGTTTCGAAAACGTTATCATTCATTGGAAGATCCCTTTGCCGAAGGACTGGACGGACCTGATAACATTAAAGGGCTGGGGAAGATTTCTCACATGTCCACCTTATTCCAGGATCCATGAAATGTGACATACATACTTTTATAACCCCCTAGGAGGTATATACAAACCATGACGTTATACGAACCTTTCACAATAGCATTGAATGAGGAATTTGACAATATTATCAAGGAAGTAAGGGGGAAGGCCGCAGAAATGGGCTTCTCTTTTCGGGGGAATGTCCAAAGTGGGGAACTTGAAGGCAAAGGGATCTCCGCAAAGTATTCTGTCTCAGGACATGAGGTGACAATAACCATCCATACTTTACCGATATTCCATTCAAGCGAGAAGGCCGAGAGAAAAATCCGGAAGGCCTTTGAGAGTTGAACCCGACCTCGACTTAATTGCCATGCATCCTCCTTGCCCTAGGGCAAACCATATTATAAAAGCCATCGCTTGCCAGTAACAATTAGACCTTTTTTAGAATCTCTCAGGGCAGGAAACGGAATGGGAGACACGGAGTTGTCCGGAAGGGGAACCTTGCACCAGCAGGTTGCTGGCTCCCGCTCCTCCATTGAAAAAATGCCTGAAAAACCTATTGTCTGATATCCTGTTGATGTTTTAATCTTCAAGATTCTCAAATTACCTGGACGTTGGCCGCGTGCGGGCCCTTCTCGCCCTGCTCTATCTCGAACGAGACGTTATCCCCCTCGTTGAGGACCATGTTGTCCGGCATAGCGCTCTGGTGAACGAAAACGTCCTTCTCGCCGTCGACCTCTATGAAGCCGTAGGCCTTCATCACGCTGTACCACTTGACTGTTCCTTCCATTGTGTTTCACCTCCTCAGAGTCCTGGTCTGATGTTTATAAAGTACTGAAAATCAACCATCAACCGGATTTCTGTTTCCAAAAAAGAGGCCAGTGTTTTAACTTTCGACTTTACTTGTGTTTGACCATAGGCCGCATACTATAACTACTTATGTATTCCATCCTGACCCGCGCCCTGCCTGGTCAGTTCATTGTGTGGGATACCGTAGGACTTCCCAGGCCAGTGTTATATATTCGGAAGGACATCATAGTTATTGGTGATTGACAAATGCAGTACAGGGTTCATCGGGTCGATGTAGGCAAGGACGACATCCGGGACAAGCTGGAGCGGTTCCTGAACGAGCTGAAGGGGGACATCATCGCGGTCTTCCCACACGCGAAGCCGACCTTCCAGCCCATGGGGGCGACGGCAAAGGTCGACTCAGTGATGATTGTGGAACTGGTTGACTAGTTTCTTGATTATCTCGGGTGAATGATAACTATGAACGTTCGATCCAGACCGGGGCAATCCTGGGGAATACCCAAGGCACGTTTAAGTACGGTCGGTGATATACACATTATCATGGCTAGGTGTCCGCATTGCAAGAATCAGATTTCGTTCGAGACAATCGTCATGGAGCAGAAGGGCGCGGGATTCCTCCGGCAGGACGTGATTTACTCGTGCCCCCACTGCGAGAGCGTGCTCGGGGTCAGCCGGGGGAAGTATGGCTAATCCTTTGAGTGCGCGCGGTGATTACGGGCCGGAGGGTCAGTGAGCATGTGGGTCCTGTTGGGCTTGATCGTAGGCATCGTCATGGTGATCATACTGGTGGCCGTGGTAATCGTTCTGAGGAAAAGGGGAATGATGCAGCAGAAGGAGACCAACTACAAGGCCTTCTTCGTAATAGGCGTCGGCCTGCTGCCGGTTGGTATCGTGCTGATGCTGGCGGTGGGCATCTTCTTCGTGTACCTGGTGGGCCTTGCCGTGAGTTATATGGCCATCGGGCTGGTGAACAGGGATAAATGGAAGTAGTAGGCTAAATAGGGCTGACCCGCCGCAAGGCCCGGCTTCAGGTCATCTTGGCATCGACGGTGTTGGCGAAGCTGATGAGGGTGTTTACGTCTATGGCGGTGTCCTCGGCCGAGATGACGGTCAGGTCGACGACCACGTTGGCCCGTCTGAAGTTCAGGTACCCGACGTTGTCCTTCACGGCGTAGAACCCTTCTGTTCCGGTCTCGACCGTCCCGGTAAGGAAGGTCTCGTCGTTCTGATACTCGCCGTTCAGGGTCCGGTGGCATTGCTCGGCCCAATAGATGGACTGGTATATGCTCACCGTGTTGGCGAGTGTGGTGAATTGCAGATGATCGCCCTTCTCGAAGAACGAGTAATGACCTGACCCGAAGCCGTCGAAACGCGGGCTCTCTGGTATGGGGCTCTGCATCTTCAATGTCCATTCTGCCGGTACGTCATCAGCCGTCAGCGTGAACTCCCGGGCCTCAGTCGTGATGAGTCTCTCTCCGCCGCCCTCCTGCAGTAAGAAGAAGGCCAGCAGCAGGACTGCGCAGACGGCAACGGCTATGATAGCTACCATGATTGTCTGTTTCTTCTTAGCTCCTTCCTCTTCTTCCATGGCCGTGCGCCCCTGTTCCCGGTGCCGAAAAGAAGGAACGCCCATAAATCGTTTGCGTTCGGCCGAGGCTGTAATGAACACAAAGTTAACCTGGGCATTCGTGATGAGGGAATTGCGCTCCCGCTGACCATTCATGTTTGCATAAAGAGTCTTCCTTCCCTGGTGTTGGTATTCCTGGTATTGTATTCGGATATTTATCAAGATGTTATAGCTTCTGGACGTTGACGGCCTGCGTGCCCTTGTCCGTCTCCTCTACCTCGAACTCGACGCTGTCGCCTTCGTAGAGGACCACGTTCTCGGGCAGTGCGCTCTTGTGCACGAAGATGTCCTTCTCGCCTTCGACCTCAATGAAGCCGTAGGCTTTGATACGGTTGTACCACTTTACGGTGCCTTGCATTGCTAATCACCTCCTCAGAGTCCTTGTTTCTGATTTAAATAAAGTACTGAAAATTAAATCCCAAACCCGGATTTTAGAGATCCTAAAAGGGGGTAGTCTTCTAACTTTCGACTTTACTTGGATATAGCCAAACGTCTACTAGTATAATATATTTTGTATTTACCCATAAAAGACATCCGCAGGGGACTGGATAGGTATTCTGTAACCGTAAACAGGCCACAAACGACAAATCTTATTACTTCCACGCTCATTCACCCGCCGGTAGAATGAGGACGTATCTCAAGATCCAGTTCCACAGCGAGGGGGCGCCCCCGTCGGAGGTCATAGCGAAGCTTGAAAAGCTCGGCTGGAAGCCCATCAGAGGGGAATACGACTTCGTGATGGAGGGCGGTCTCGGCGAGGGTCTGGGCGAGTCCTTCAGGGACATGATCGACAAGCTTCACAACACCCTAGGCGGCACTGACGTCAGGTACTCTATATGCTCCTTTTCGTAGTATCGCGCTGGGATATTCGAAGACCCGGCTAATCTTCCAGACCGCGCCCTCACGACAATGCCATTCCGAACATTATTAATGTCATAATCCCATATACATATTGATGCCCATTTCCGACCTGGTTCTCGAGAAGATAGAGGAGTATTCCATATTCGTGGATTGGAACATGGCCTTCGCCGGCAAGTCGATGGGGAACAGACACCTATTCCGCGTTAACAAGATAGCCATGCACCTTCATGACCAGGAGGGCGGCGACATAGACGTGGTCTTGGCTGGAGCCTGGCTGCACGACGTCGGGCTAGTCGAGGGCAACGAGGGGCATTGCTTCAAGGGCATGAGGATCGCCAGGGAATTGTTGGAGAAGCTGGGGGTCGACGAGGGGACCATAACCAAGGTCCTCCACTGCATCGAGGCCCACGACGGGGAGGTGGAGGCCACGACTGTCGAGGCCAAGATAGTCCACGACGCGGACACCATCGACAAGATGGGGCCGCTCGGGGCCATAAGGCACGCGTGGAAGATGGCGAACATCGCCGAGAAGAGGTACACGGCCCTCGACCTCCTGGAGATGCTGCCCGACCACCTGGCGGAGAGGCAGGCAAAGCTGTACTTCGAATCCTCCAGGAAGCTGGTGGACAAGTATCACCGGGCGATGCGCGAGTTCTTCGTCAACAGAGAGATGGCGCGGAAGGTCATCCACAGGGTGATCGACATGGCCCGGGACGGCGTGCCCTCCGATGTGATTATAAACAAGCTACTGGCTGACGAAAGCCTTCCCGTGGAGTTCCTAGAGGCCCTGGAGGAACAGAGCACGATATCGCTTTTGCAAGAACTTGGATAAAGGGCCAGTCATTTCCGCATGACCGTTATTTATCACCGAATGTTTACGAATCGGGCATCCTCGCGGGGTCTAATGGCGGTTCTTCACTGCCCTCTCTAACGCGATTATATATCGTTTTCAGGCAATATGATTCTTGAGGTGATAAACTGACCGCTAGGAGACAGATAAGAGGGAAGCACCTGATACTCGTCATCGCGGTGATGGCCGCGACCGCGGCGTTCCTCGGGGTCGCCATGGCCCAGATGATGCAGAGCCCGGATCTCACGCCCATCAACAGGCCCCCGCCGCTGCCCGGACGGACACCGTGCATCTCCGAGCCGCTGCCGGTCTGCGAGGACCCGAACCCGAAGACTGGTCCCGACGGAGTGCCGGTCGATGCCGACACTGGAGACTGGTCGAACCCCAAGAGCGTCGAGGGCCCGCACACCGACCACTATCGAGCGAAGGGTTCAGGCTTCCACTGCGGCGCGTTCCACTCCTGAACGGAGCGATGCGCCGCACAATTTAATTTTCACTTTAAATTAAAAATATTTTTATATTTATTGTTTGAATTAGAAGGCAGTCTGATTTGTACTAATAAAAAAAGGGCCCAGGAGCCTCATCCGTCTTATCACTGGCCTTCATCTACCCATCACATCTGGCAAATAAAGTCCCGAGAGCCTCATCCGTCTTATCACTGGCCTTCATCTACCCATCACATCTGAAAAAATAAAAGCCGGGGGCCGGGCAGCCCCCGCGGGAAAGAGGTCATCAAATCTTACTAATGCGAGTTCGCCATCATCGTCTTCATCCTGTCAAGCTGCTTCTCAACGTCCTTCCTGGAGGTCTCCTTTTCCGCATAGACGATGCCGTCGCCGCCGTAGCACAGGCAGTAGCCGTCCTGCTTGAACGCGTACAGCTCGCCGGTTGCCTTGATCAGCTGGTCCAGGTCGACGGAGCAGTTCTCCCTGATGCCCAGTTTGATGGAAATCGCCGTGAATATCTGGAACTTGTCCGTCTTGCCTTTCCTGGTCCGCACGCCAACCGCGATGTTGTGGTTGTCGTTCCTCTCGACCGATATGATGAACTCGTCTGAATCGTTCGCCTCGGCCTTCTCAATCAGTTCGTCGATGTTTATCATGCTATCAACTCCTTTGTCATATCTTGCTCAATCTCAGCGGTCCCACCACCATGCCGTAGGCCTCCTTGCCCCCGGCCACCATCTGCTCGATGTAGCTCTTCGCCTCGTCCCATCGCCTGAAAAGGGCTATCGGTTCAACCGATTTCGTGCCGTCATAACGCCTCTCGATCTGGTACACGATGATGTTCATTCGCCCGCCTCCGTTCTGACGCAGGGCAGGAGGAACAGGGGGTAGGTCTCCGAGGACACGTCCGCGACCCTTTGTCTCAGTATCAGCGGTATCTTGGTTACGTAACAGACGTTCATGCATCTCTTCTTGGCCTGTATGCTGGCCTCCCTCAACAAACGCTTCAGCAGCAGCGTGTCACTGTCCAGGGCCATCATCGCCGTCCCTCTTGTGCAATCTAATGCTCAGGCAGAGCGCGTGGGGACGCCCTGCCCTTCGCTCGCCGGCCCGGGCCTGAACAGCCTTCGTAGCCAGGACTTTCTCTCGTGCCTGAGCCTCCTGCCTCGTTGCTCGATGCCTTGAAGCTCGGAGTAGATGTCCCTGGGCGGGTGCCCGCCCCTCAATTCCGCGAAGTCGTCCATCCGCCTCACCTCGTTCAGACCATCGATGCCCGGTACTTCACTCCCTCTTGCAGTGCCTTCAGGGAGCCACCGAGACCCGATGCTGACCCGCCCTTCTGGCGGCCGAACAGGCTCCGTATCACATCCTTTAGGTCCTCGGTCATCTTTCATCACCTCAAGTATAACATGCTCAGGATAGGATATAATCCCGTGTTAGAGGCGGGGGTGAAGAAAGTAAAGGGAAGGACCCCGTGATGGGTGTTCTGTTTACTGGGGGCGTAAAAAATCGGACACCCTGAGGCTACTGGCCCTCCAGCTCCTCTTTCATTTCCCTGTCCTTCTTCTATCTAGATTAGTTTGTTACAAATAAATTAAATTTGAATAATAAGCTAGTCATCTCTCGGACGTCGTTATCAATATAATTTTAGACCGTCTTCTATCTTCCCCAACTCGATCGGAGTGCTGGCCTGGCCCACGAGGGCGCCCTTGGTGTTGGCTATCATGCAGGCCCCCAGGAGGCCGGTCCCGTAGTTGGCGGTGGCGATGTGGACCTCCACGCCGAGCACGCGCCTGAGCTGCTCCTTCTCGGGCTCGCTTGTGTGCGGGTGGCAGATGACCCCCTTGTTCGTGGCCATGGCGGCGGAGCCGACCGTCTTGTACCCGGCCACGGTACCCCTCTCTGCCGGGACGTCAAGGGCCTCTGAAATGACATTGACGGTGTTGTCGTCGTACTCGGGATTGACAAGCGCGCCGTTGTCGTTGACAAGTATGTTGTTACCGACGGCGTTGAGCTTATGAAGCAGTTTGGTGACCTTCACCTCCGAGCGTATCTGGCTTAGCTCCACCTCGGAGATGAATTGAGAAACGATCGCCCCCTTGGAGTTCATGCAGATGAGCGCTCCGATAACGTGCGCCCCATCGATTGACGTCCTCATCGCCCCGGCTATCCCCAGTGCCTTCCTGGTCGTGTCGATGATCTTGTCCGGCGTGGTGTATGGAAAAAAGGCCGTGTTCTCATTGGCCGCGCAGTAGACGCCTATGTACGGATTGCCGAATATCTCGCCCTGAACCAGCATTCGCCCACTCTGATCATTCCTCGTCCGGGAGCGAGACCTCGACCAGGCCGTCCTCGAACTTGATAGCCTTCACCTTGATCTTGTTGGGCGGCTTCTCTCTCCCCCTTGCCCAGATGGCCTCGTTCAGGTCCCAGTATATCCAGACGTCGTCCACATCGGCCTTCATGTGCCGGGCCACGTGGGCCTTCAGGAGCTTGATGGCCTTCTGCGCCCTTCTCGTCCTGGGGACGTCCTGCAACTTCCGAAAAGGCACGGTTATTATCCTCTCGTCCTCGTCCTCTGCCATCGTCACACCGTTCAAATCTTCAGGCGGTTCCTGCGCCAGTTCCTCTGTTTCGGATGCCTGCTGAATGCGCGGTTGGTCCGCTGCATGACCCAGGCTGGCACGCGCCTGTTCTGCTTAGTCCTCTTGTTCAGGCGCATCTTCTTTGCCAAGGGTTTGTGTCGTGCCATTCGATCACCTATACTCGCTTTATCGTTATCTCCCGTTTCTCGGGCGTGAGCTTCTCCAATATTTGGACGAGGGTCCCGTCGTCGATCATGCCGCCCAGCTGCCCGGACTGCGCCAGCATTATGAGCTGGTTCTCGACCGCCTCGGCGAACTCCGGCCTGGCTGTCTTCAACCGTGCCATCCTTTCCCTGGCCTCGGTCGTCAGTATCTGCCTGAGCGCCGCCTGCCTCTGCTGCTCGTATTGCTCCCTGGCCTCCTCGTGCTGCTCCTGAGCAGCGGCCTGCTGCTGCAGCTGGGCCAGCTTCCTGCGTTTTATCTCTTCGAGCTCCTTGTCGTCTTCCATCTATCCGCACCTAGCTGTACTTCTCCAGCTCCGGTCTGTCCTTGACCAGCTCCTTGAATATCTCGCGGGATTGGTTGTCAAGTAACCGCTGTCCGGCCGGTGATATCCTCCGGCCCTTGGTGCCGTCCTTCACTATGAAACCCGCATCCTCCAGCTGTTTCAGGCTCAGCCTGATTATGGACTTGCTGCCGCTCCAAGCGTGGTAGGGCTTGGAGCCGCGGTCGACCGGTCCGCCGAACATCGCGCTGAGCTGTGCCGAGCCGATTGGACCGTTCATGTACACCTTTCTGAGGACGGCCGCTACCCTGACAAACCACCAGTCCGGGTCGTCGGGAGCCTTTTCCCTGTGTATGCCCGTTTTGACAACCTCCGCCCACTCTGGAGGGCTTATGCTGTCGTTGGCCTTCAGCGTCGCGGCCAGCTTCTCGATGAGAGTGTCTGCAGGTACATCGTACGGTGTGGTCATATTATCTCCGTCAAGGCGTTTGCCAGACTTGTCTGACAACGCAGGAAGTGGGCGTCATAAAGGAGATGGTGTATATAAGGTTTGTATATAGTTAAACAAATCATTCCATATAATTTTTATCGAAAAGGGGATTTTCGTTGCCACATGATTGATAATTCGCCTGTGTTTTTTATAGATTTTTATCCCCGTCCTTACACACGGGGCTTTACGAAGATATCAATTGGTGTTGTCAATTACCCCAGCCTTACAGCTGGGGCATATTGATTAGCATTTGTTCTCTCCTTTATCATCATGTATAATATCTTAATCCTTAAGTATGGATTTAGCATTACTGGTAGCGCAGAAGGGATAGCATGAGGAGCATTCATGGTTTTCAAGTGCGATTGAGAAGGAGGAACAGCCATGGTTAGCATAGCAGAGAAGTTGGCCAAGGAGCAGAAGGAGATATCCATCGCCGAGTTCTTCGAGAAGAACAAGCAGATTTTGGGCTTTGACTCGCTGACGAAGGCCCTCATCACGGTGGTGAAGGAGGGCGTGGACAACTCGCTTGACGCCTGCGAGGAGGCGCGCATCCTGCCCGACATCCTGGTGGAGATGAGGGAGCTGGACAGGGGAGAGTTCAAGGTGATAATCGAGGACAACGGCCCGGGCATCGTCAAGCGCCAGATACCCAACGTCTTCGGCCGCCTGCTCTACGGCTCCAGGTTCCACTCGATACGCCAGTCAAGGGGCCAGCAGGGAATAGGCATTTCCGCGGTGGTCATGTACGCCCAGCTGACGACCGGCAAGATGTCGCGCATCATCTCGAAGACCAAGAACCAGGAGGTGGCCCACGAGGTCAAGCTCACCATAAACATCAAGCGGAACCGGCCCGACGTCCACCACGACGACTTCTTCATGTGGGAGGGCAAGGAGCACGGCACGCGCTTCGAGTGCCAGGTCAAGGCCAGGTACATCACCGGGAAACAATCAGTGCTCGAATACCTCAAGGCCACGGCCATCGTGAACCCGCACGCGCAGATAACCTTCAAGGACCCGACCGGCGAGACACTGACGCTCCATCGGGTGTCCGAGGAATTGCCCCACGAGACCAAGGAGGTGAAGCCCCACCCACAGGGCATCGAGCTCGGCCACTTCCTGACGATGGCCAAGGAGACGAAATCGAGAAAGCTATCGGCGTTCCTGCAGAACGAGTTCTCGAGAGTGAGCTCGCGGGTGGCGAAGGAGATCTGCGAGAAGGCGGAGGTCCCTGAGACCCGCAGCCCTGCCAGGCTGAAGAACGAGGAGGCGAGGGCTATCCTGACCGCGGTCAATAAGGTCAAGATAATGTCGCCGCAGACCGACTGCCTCAGCCCCATCGGCGACCGCCTGATAAGGATGGGATTGCGCAACGTCCTCGACGGCCTTCGGCCCGGTTATTACGCGCGGCCGGTGACACGCGACCCCAAGGTCTGGTCCGGCCATCCCTTCCAGGTCGAGGTGGGCATCGTGCACGGAGGCCAGCTGCCCAAGGACCAGCAGGTCGAGATACTGAGGTTCGCGAACCGGGTCCCGCTCTTGTACCTTCAAGGCGCGGACGTGATAACCAAGGCCATTTCCAACGTTGACTGGCGCCGGTACGGGTTGGAGCAGCGCGGCGGCAAGGGCATACCCTTCGGCCCCGCGATCATCCTGGTTCACGTCGCATCCACTCAGATACCGTTCACATCCGAGGCCAAGGACGCCATCGCCAATCTTGAGGTCATCCGCGAGGAGATAGAGAGGGCGCTGAGGCTCTGCGCGCGCCAGCTGAAGACTCACATCGGGAAGAGCGCAAGGCGGAAGAAGACGCGGGAGAAGTTCGACATCGTTCAGGTCCTGATACCGGAGATAGCGAAGAAGGCCGCCGGCATCACGGGAAAGCCCATGCCCAAGCTGGGGAAGACCGTCACCAGCATCATGAACGTGGTGTGGATAGATAACTCGGTCGAATACGTCAACAGGCGGTACAAGGCCAGGGTGGACGTCTACAATTATACCAATCGAAGCAGGAAGCTGAACCTGCACGTTGTTGTCCCCGGCAAGAAGCTGGACCAGAAACGCATAGAACCGCCTCCCAAGGAGGTGAACGGCGATAAGGTTACGTGGAGCCTGAACACCATCCCCAGCGTGGAGATGGAGCACGTGACATTCGAGCTCGGCGGCATGGCCGAGGGCGAGTTCGACTCGTTCGACATCTATGTCAGCGACATCAATCCGACGCTGGTGATAGGCGCGGAGCCGCTGCCCGGTGATTGGGACCTGGACGAGACCACCCAGCCCTCCCTGATGGAGTTCGAGGACGACATTGACGATGAAGCTGACGAGCCGGAGGAACCGGACGACGAGAACGGCGTGGACTACGATGAGGAGACCGAAGAGATACCCGATGAGGACGAAGAGGGGGACTGAACATGGAGGTTGTATCATGAGTATCGAAGGGAGTGACCGGATGAGTATGTTGGTAGGGATCGACGGAGCATGCAACCGAACGACCGGGAGGCGGTAACCGTGAAGAATACCGACAGACACCAGAAGGCGGTGGACGAGCTGTACGCGATCGCCGACGACATCTACGACCAGATAGAGAAGGGCAGGATACCCAGCATGAAGATACCGCTGCGCTCGAAGAAGAACATCATATTCCAGCCGAGGAAGGGCGTTTGGAAGTACGGGGCGATGACCGGCGTCCGCTCGGCGAAGAAGCTCAAGGGCGCCTACATGCTCCTCCGCACGATGTACATGCTCGAGTTCATCAAGGACATGATAAAGAACAACAAGTCGTCGACTCTCAGGGAGATGTACTACATCTCCGAAGGCTGGGGAAACGCGAAGTTCGGCGCGCAGGACGAGAGCAACAACCTCGCGGAAGACCTGGAGATAGTCACGATGTGCATGCGCGAGGACTTCAAGCTGCGCCCCGAGGAGGACGGCGCAAGGGTCATCGGCCCCCTGGTCCTGGAGGAGGTCAACCGCAAGGGCGAGAAGAAGAAGATCCATTGTCAAGACGACGTGGGCGACTCCGGATACGGCATACCCTACAACGTCGAGCTGGAGAAGCTCAAGCTCCTGAGCCACGACGCCAAGTTCGTGATGGCCATAGAGACCGGCGGTATGTTCGACCGTCTGGTCGAGAACGGCTTCGACGAGAAGTACAAATCGATCGTGGTCCACCTGAAGGGCCAGCCCGCCCGCTCCACCCGCCGCTTCATGAAGCGCCTGAATGAAGAGATGGACCTGCCCATCGTCGTTTTCACGGACTGCGACCCCTGGAGCTTCCGGATATTCAGTTCAATCGCATACGGCGCGATAAAGACGGCGCACATCTCCGAATACCTCGCTACCCCAAATGCCATGTACTGCGGCATAACCACCAGCGACATCCTCAACTACGACCTCCCGACAGACAAGCTCAGCAGCCAGGACGTGAAGGCTTTGCATGCGGAACTCACAGACCCGCGGTTCAAGGACAGGTTCTGGCGGGACGAGATAGAACTCATGCTGAAGATAAACAAAAAGGCAGAACAGCAGGCGCTAGCAAAGTATGGGCTTGACTTCGTGACCGACACCTACCTACCTGAGAAATTATCTGAGTTAGGCGTAGTTTGAGGTGACTTGGTTTTCGAGCAGGTGAGGGCGTGTTTCTTATTTGTGAATATTTTTCTTTACAGCCCGAGCCAGCGGAGAAAACCATAAAGAAAAATCTTCCAGAGCAGCAGGCGTTAGCCAAGTATGGTTTGGACTTCGTTACCGACACCTACCTACCTGAGAAACTTTCAGAGCTTGGTGAGGTATAAACCGACTTTGTAAAATTAAAGTAAAACAGACGCAAACTGGAAAAATAACAGACGAGTTTCGTATACAATCCAACCGCCGCGGATCGGAAGGACCTCGAGCCTGAGGAAATTATCAGCAGACGCAGATTGGAAGAGAGCCATATATGCCATTTCCAGGATTCGTCTGCTTCATCGGACAGCACGAAGCCAAACACAAGATAAATTTATAAGGTGGGATGTGAATAGGTATATTGATGAGAAACCGGGGAATTCCTCTTAGCAACCTATTTATTATTCTGGGACTAGCATTAATGATCGTTATTTCTCCGACTACAACATCTCACGGTTCACCTATTATGGGAAAAGGAATGCCAGCTGGATGGAGTGATGAGATCCCCATATGCGATCACCCTGAGAATGATATATATTGTGAAATCGATGCAGAAGGCGCCGATTTATTT
>Ga0209536_100008419_pt1 | contig 15469 bp, 9 predicted proteins | sample DeeMarSeWOR28_12_FD_187461 | JGI IMG/M metagenome (GOLD analysis project Ga0209536, IMG submission 187461) | Marine sediment microbial communities from White Oak River estuary, North Carolina - WOR-2-8_12 (SPAdes) (version 2) | ecosystem: Environmental > Aquatic > Marine > Intertidal zone >...
GGCGTTTCACGTGAAACGATCCTCTGATGAAACGATCGCCGCCATAGCCACGCCGTTGGGGGTGGGCGGGGTAGGGATAGTTCGGGTCAGCGGGGAGAGGGCGAAGGGCATCCTTAAGAACCTCTTTGTTTCTGCGAATGGCAAGCAGATAGACTCCCACCATATGTTATACGGCTGGCTGGTTAACCCCAAGGGCAGGAGCCGTGTTGACCAGGTCCTGGCTTGCTATATGAAGAAGCCTGCAACCTATACTGGAGAGGATCTGGTAGAGATCTATTGCCATGGCGGGGGCGCGGTCCTGCGGACGGTTTTGGAAATGGTGCGGGCTTGCGGTGCGCGATTGGCAGAACGCGGCGAGTTCACCAAAAGGGCCTACCTTAATGGCAAGGTAGATCTGGCTCAGGCTGAGGCGGTCTTAGACTTGGTCAAGGCGCCAACAGCGGAGAGCGCTGGGTATGCGGTTCGCCAGCTTGAAGGCCGGCTGTCCGGGGTTGTTCATGGGGTCCGGACCCGGCTGCTTGAAATACTGGCAGGGCTGGAAGCGAGCATTGATTTCCCGGATGACATGCCGAGCAAGGGCTATAAAGCATTGCTCAAAAACCTCCGCCCTTCTTCCCGGCAGATCGATGGGTTGCTGCGGTCAGCGCAGCGTGGGCGCGTCTACCGGGAAGGGCTGGCAACGGTGATCGTTGGGAAGCCAAATGTGGGGAAGTCAAGCCTCCTGAACGCGCTGCTAAAAGAGGAGAGGGCCATTGTCACAGATGTTCCCGGGACGACACGCGACGCGCTGGATGAGGTGGTGGATGTGGCAGGTCTTCCTTTCCGTATTATCGATACCGCAGGCCTGCGGCACCCCAGGGACAAGGTTGAGGAGTTTGGCGTAAGAAGAACGGAGCGCGAGCTTTCGTCAGCTGACTTTGTTGTTGTGGTGGTTGATGGGTCAGGGCGTTTGTCAGATGATGACCGGCGGGTGATCAAGCGGGCGGATGGAAGGGTAGGGGTCGTGGTTTTAAATAAGGCAGACCTTGGGTCCCGGGCTGAGGTTTCCGAGATCCGGCGGCTGTCAAAAGGCCTCCCCATCTTCAGGGTCTCGGCGTTGTTCGGGGATGGGATCGAGGCCCTGAAAAGGGGAATGGTAAGGGTCGTTTGGAGGCGGGCCAAGGGTCCGTCCCGTGACGTGGTTTTGATCAATGCCCGGCACAACGAGTGCCTGTCTCGGGCCCGGAGCGCGCTTGAAAAAGCCATGCAAAGTGCGGCCCAAGATCAGCCTGTTGACTGCTTGACCATTGACCTTAAGGATGCTATTGTGGCGCTGGGCGAGGTCACCGGAGAGCTGGTTTCGGATGAGGTTATCAACACCATCTTTGACCGGTTTTGCGTTGGCAAGTAAGAACGATTTGAGGCCTTGGGAGCGGCCCGATGGCGTCTGTGGATAAGGAGTGTGGATAATTAATGGCGCGGATAATTGATGGCAAGGGGATCGCAAAAGGTGTCCGTGAACAAGTAGCGCGAGGGGTTTCAAAGCTTAAGGAAAAGAAGGGCGTTGTGCCCAAGCTTTGCGTAGTGCTGGCGGGGGATGACCCGGCCTCCCAAGTATATGTGAGGGGGAAGGAAAAGGCCTGCGCTGAGGCAGGTATCGCATCCGAAGTGCGGCGGCTTTCTCCCTCGGTTTCTCAGAAGGAACTTAACAATGTGGTCAGGTCTTTGAACGAGGATCTTGGGGTGCATGGGGTGCTGGTCCAGCTGCCCCTTCCTGCCGGGCTTGACCCCATCTCTGCCCTTAACCAGATCTCGCCCGAGAAGGACGTGGATGGTCTGCACCCGCTTAACATGGGGAAGCTGTTGAGAGGTGAGGATCCTATGTTTATTCCCTGCACCCCGCAAGGCATCATGGAATTGATCTTATCCACAGGTATCGAGATCAAGGGCAAGGAGGCGGTGGTGGTTGGCCGCAGCAACATTGTGGGCAAACCGGTCGCGCTTCTTCTTTTGCAAAAACATGCTACGGTCACGATCTGCCATTCTCGGACCCGGGACCTGGGGGCGGTGGTCAGGCGGGCGGAAATTCTGGTCGCTTCGGTCGGTAGCCCGCGGTTGGTCCATGGTGATATGGTCAGGCCGGGAGCGGTGGTCATCGATGTCGGCGTCAACCGGGTGGAGGGAAAGTTGGTGGGGGATGTGGATTATGAATCTGCCAAGGACCGGGCCTCATTCCTTACGCCGGTGCCGGGAGGGGTGGGTCCCATGACCATTGCCATGCTTCTGAGGAATACCCTTGCGGCGGCCCGCCGCGCGGCCAAGGATTAGCTGGTAAAGATCCGGATGAGGTCCTTGATGGTAAGGACCGCCAGCAGCCCCAGGAACATGAACAGCCCTACATAATGGATCTTGTTCTCAGCCTCAATGTTTACCGGCTTTCTACGGACCGCTTCCAGTAATACAAAGAACAGCCGGCCGCCGTCCAGGGCGGGCAGGGGCAGGAGGTTGAGGACCGCCACGTTAATGCTGAAAAAGGCCAGGAAGCTCATCAGGGACAGGAACCCGTGCTGTGCGTATTGGCCGGTCATCTGGGCAATGCCGACCGGGCCGGCAATGTCGCCAAAGGAGAGCTTGCCGACCAGGAGCCGGCCGAACAAGGACAGGATCAGCAGCGCCAGACCAGCTGTTTCTTTAAGGCCGTAATAGACCGCCCGCAGGGGGCCCGCCTTCTCATGAACGCTGTTCAACGAAAAGCCGATCAGGCCGATGTTCATACGCTTGTTCAGCTGCGGCGTGGCCTTCAGGTAAAGCGTCTTTTGGCCGCGCTGGATGCCAAGGGTCAGCTCTTTGCCCGCGCTTTTATGGATGAGCCGGACCGCTTCTTGCGCGTCAGGGTATTCATTGCCGTTGATGGAGACCAGGCGGTCTCCGGGCTTCAGGCCGGCGTGCTCGGCCTCGGAACCGGGGGTTATGCCGGAGATCTCGTTCGATATGCCAACCGGTATCCCGGCGACCATAAAGATGAGGCTGAAGACCAGGAGGCCCAGGATCAGGTTCATGAGCGGGCCGGCAAAAATGGAGAGGAACTTCTGGGAGGGACGCTTAGCATAGTACTTTTCGTTTTCCGGCGTTTCCTGTTCCTGGGGGTCCTCGGTGTCTACGCCGGCGATCTTTACGTACCCCAGGATGGGCAGTAGATTGACTTTGTAGCTGGTGTTGTTTTTCCTGAAGTGGAAAAGGGTAGGGCCAAAGCCTAGGCCGAACTCGTGCACGCGGATGCCGGCGCGTTTTGAGAAGTAGAGGTGGCCGAACTCGTGGGCAAGGGTGATGACCGTAAAGACAAAGAAAAAAGAGATGATGGTCAGGAACATGCCTGTTCGACCTCCTCAGCCAGCTTTAGGGCCTTTAGGCCGTCTTGTGCGCTGACGCGCGGCCGGCCTTTGGTCTTGATGGTTTTTACAAAGTCGGTCAGCTCGGCGGTCAACTGGTCGGTCTTTTTGGTGTGGTGTGCGCTCGGGATGTGGTGCTGCAGGTCGCGGACGTAGACCTGCTTGTTCAAAAGGTCGGCCTCGATCAGGCCGCGCTCAGTCGTAGCTATAATTTTCCTTGATTTTATGCCAAAAACCCTATCTGCCTCTACCTTGGCGATGACCCCTGACTTAAAGTAAATAGTTGAGGATACGCGGTCCAATTGTTTTGTTTTGACCCTGGCGCCCTCTGCTTTAAGGCCTTCGATCTCATCCATTGGCAGTAAATTCGCCACCAGGTCAAGATCGTGGATCATCATGTCCTGGATAACGTTGGCGTCTGTGATCCTTTCTGGAAATGGGCTGAACCGCTGCAAATGCAGGCCGATTATGCGTTCCTTGCGGATAAGCTTGCGCAGTTCCTCAAACGCAGGGTTAAAGCGCTCGATCATGCCCACGGCAAAGACCAGGCCATTTTTTCCTGAAATATCAATAAGTTCTTGGGCCTCTTGCGACGTCTTGGCAATTGGTTTTTCCACCAGCAGGTGCTTGCCCGCATTTATGCAGTCACTTGCGACCTGAAAATGAGTAGAGGTCGGGGAGGCAATGATAACTGCGTCAATTAGTGGCAGTATTTCCTTATGGTCCGAGAAAAATTCCGCATTGTACTGGCGGGCAAGCTCCTGGCCCCGCGCCTGGTCAATGTCTGCTATGCCCAAAAGGCCCGCCTTGGCCAAGGAGGCGCAGATCCGGGCATGGTGTTTTCCCATGGTGCCGGCGCCGATGACCCCGATTTTCAAACCGCGGATTTTTTTCATTTTTTAAAGAAATTTCTTATGGTTGAACAGCTCTCTTTGATCTCAGCCTCTGTAAGTTCGGGGAAGATCGGCAGGGAAAGAACCTCGTTTTGCGCGGCCTCGCTTTGGGGAAAATCGCCCGGCTTGTGGCCAAGCGAGGTAAAAGCTGTTTGCAGGTGCAGGGAGAGGGGATAATAGACCATCGCTCCTATGTTTTTGTCTTTTAAATAGCCAAAAAGGTCATCGCGGCCCTTTTGTACCCGGATGGTGTACTGGTTAAGGACATGTTTTGCGTTGGAAGGTATTGATGGAAGGCTTATTTCCTTAAGATCAGAAAGCTGTTCATCATATATTTTAGCATTATTGGCCCTTTTATCCGAAAAAACGTCCAGGGAGGGCATTTTAACGCTTAGTATTGCCGCCTGCAGGGCGTCCAAGCGGCTGTTATGGCCGATCATGTCATAATGGTAGGTTTTTCGGCTCCCGTGGTTCCTGAGGGCCAGCAGGTCATCGCGAATCTGCTCGCTGTTGGTGGTAATGGCCCCGCCGTCGCCAAAGCAGCCCAGGTTTTTCGTGGGAAAGAAGGAAAAACAGCCGGCATCGCCGATCGCCCCTGCTTTCTTCCCGTCAAATTCAGCGCCGATGGCCTGGGCGCAGTCCTCGACCACTGAAAGCTGGTTTTTTCTGGCTATTTCCATGATCCTGCCCATGTCGCAGGGCAGGCCATAGAGATGAACCGGAAGGATAGCTTTGGTCTTTTTTGAGAGCTTGCTTTCTATGCGGGCGGGATCAAGATTGAAGGTTTTTGGTTGAATATCGCAGAAAACAGGCTTGGCGCCGCAATAGGCAATGGCCTCCGCAGTGGCGACAAAAGTAAAAGGAGAGGTGATGACCTCGTCTCCCGGACCGACCCCCGCGGCTTTGAGGGAAAGGTGGAGCGCGTCCGTGCCTGAGGCAACTCCGATCGCGAACTTGCAGCCGCAGTATTGCGCGAGGTGCTTTTCAAATTCCTCCACGGTTTTTCCCAGGATATAGCGGCCGGAGCTCGCGACCTCGGTGATGGCCGCGTTGAGCTCCTTTTCCAGCGCGCGGTTCTGGCGGGTGATATCAAAGAATGGAACGGACATAACAAGCGGACATTATACCATTTTTATTCGAGGGGAGGAAGCCTTTTGATGGCCGCGCTGCCGCGGCCGGTTTCAGCCAGAAAGACCGCGAACTCCCCGCGCGTTATGATGTCGTCGGGCAGCGCGATGGTCTTGTCAATGCCCATGAGCGCGGCGGCTTGCGCGCGCGTCACTTCTTTTTGCGGCGCGAGCGCCCATCCCTCTCCGCCCACTTCTTTTACCGGATCATCTGACTGGACGTTCTTTGCATAGAGAAGGATGGAACTGAAGTGCTGGCGCGTGAGCTTCACTTTTGGCCGGAAGGTGCCGTCCTCGTAGCCGTAGAGCAGCCCCGCCGTCGCTAAAAGCTCGGCCGCATCCTTGGCCGGATCTCCGGCTGGCAGATCAGAGAACACCACGCGCCTGGCAGTGGTGGCCACCGCTGGTTTTGGAGTGGGAGAGGGGAAGGCCCGGCCTTCAATCGCTTCCTGCGCTTGCGCTGGCGGAGCCTCTTGCCCCACGTAACCGAGTGAGAAATAATGCGTCACCGCCTCAGTGGGATCTCCCTGGCGGTACCAGGCGTAATCGATGGTTACGCCGTAAACATTGAGGCCCAGGCCCGCGGTCACGTGGTTATAGTTCTCCTTGCTGTCTTTTTTGGTCTGGTCCAGTCCCAGGCGGACCGCGAGCGCCTGCAGGACCTGCCATTCCACGCCGGCGTGGATGGAAAAGGGCGCTTCCTCTTCCTTTCTGACGTCCAAGGCCAGATTCAAGCCATCCTGAAGAAGGAATGCATTGCCGATGCGCACTACCTGGGTGACGGGCTGGGAGGTTCCGTCGGCAAAAGTCTGCACGCCGCCCAGGTTCTGCACTACCATCCCCACCCTCCACCAGGGGAGATAATCGTATTTCAGGGAAACATCTGCCACGCTGGCGCTGGACGCGGAGTAACCCGGGACATCCCGAGAGGCGGAGGCATTAAAGAAGCGCAGCGCGATCCCCGCGGAAAGTTTTTCCTCGACCCTTCTTGAATAGCAGAGGAGGATCTCCTGGTCAGTGGTGCTGACCACCTCGCTTGAGACCTGCACATTGGAAATGGTGCGATTGCGGTAGCCGACCCCCAGCGTTCCACCAAAGCGCAAGGGCATTGCTCCGCCCAGGGCGGTAAAAATGGAATCCTCGTCCAGCTGATTGTACATGCTGGTAAGCTTGGGGCTTTGGATGCCGGCAAGCCCCGCGGCATTGATGAAGATGGCGGCGCCGTCGTCCGCCAGGCCGGCGTAGGCATTGCCCAGGGCCAGCGGCCGTGCTGCCGTGGCTCTGGACAAAGGCAGGTCCGCGCCGCTTTGGGCGGCGATTGTGAGCAGAAGGACCGCGATGATGATTATCTTATTTCGGGACAAAGAATTTTCCGCCCTTTACTACGTTCTGGTAGAGCAGACTGTAGCGATATGTGCCGGGTGCCAGTCCGAACAAGTAAGTGGAATAGGCATTGCCGCCGGTATTGATGTTAACGGTCGTCTGCATGACCACTCTGGGCGGCGGCCCCAGGTCCTCGATGACCAGGGTGCCGATCCCGGCCTCCCTGGCCACAAAGTTCAGGTTAAGCTGTGCGGGCACGCCCGCGGCCGGGGGCTCAAGCCGCATCACTGGCTGCGAGAACGCGTCATGGGGTAGGGTGGTAGTCGTTGTCGTGGTGGTGGTCGTTGTCGTGGTGGTAGTCGTCGTGGTGGTTGTCGTCGTGGTGGTTGTCGTTGTGGTCGTTGTCGTAGTGGTCGTCGTGGCGCCGGTAATTTCAAAATTGCTGTCTGATTCGTCGGTAGCGGCAGAGCCGATGGCGGAGATCCTGACCCTGGCCTCGGTCGTCTCTATATTTGGCGTTACCCAGGAATAGGTACCGTCATTTAACTGGCCGGTGTCAATGGGCAGGAACGAGCCCCCCTCATTGCTTGAATAAGCCAGGTCAATGGTCAGGGCGCCGGCGCCCTTGGTGGCGTACCAGGTCAGCTCGTAGGTGGTGTTGGCGGTCAGGACCTCTCCGCCGTCGGGATATTTGACATAGACCGCGATGGTCCCCGCATCGGAAAGGTCAAAGTAGTATGCCCCGATATCCGCGCGCGTGCCGTCGGGGTCATTGTAACTTGGGTCTGGGTCGCCTGCGTTGATGCAATGAGAGTTGTATTCAAGGTGATAATCATCGCCGGCTACGCTCACGAACTGCGCTTCCTTGGTGATGGGCCCTGTACCGCCGGTGGCGCTGGAATAATCGGTAGTATTGTTATAGAGGTCATTATAGGAGCAATTGGCCGTGCCGGCGTTGTTCCAGATGCCGATGCTGCCGGGGACTGCGGTGCCCTCGGGGCTGCTGGAGATGATGTTGTTCTTGATATAGGAGGTGTCATCCTCATTATAGATGCCGATGTTGGAGAATTTGACGATGGTATTTCCCTCTACAGTGGCGGTGCCGCCGCCGACCGCAAAGATATAAATACCGTTATAGGCGTTCCGGATCTCGTTCTTTCTGATATGGCCGGTGGCGCGGGTAAAATAAACATTCCGGGAGTTCGTGGGCGGGGCCGAATACCAGTAGATGCGGTTGCCGATAAGGTCAACATTGTATCGGTTGTCCCCGATCTGGATGATGCTGGAGCCGTTGCTGGCGGAGCCGCTCTTGACCGCGCAGCCCTCCAGGGTCGAATTCGTATACATATATATAATGTTAGCCGCCTCGCCGGAAATGACCACCGTGGTATTGGATTCTCCGGAGATCTTGCGGTCAGGAAAGACGTAGATGGGAAGTGTTTCTCCCTCGGGGGTGGTATAGGGGCCGGCCTTAACGCTCATCAGATTTTCCGTGTATTTATTGGCAAAAGTGATGGTGCGCCAGGGCGAGCCCGAGGTGCCGTGAGCGGCGTCTGCCACGTCGCTGCCTGCGCCGGAAACATAGCTGGCGGTCTTATATGGGGAATCCGCCTCGCCCGCCCCCTGGTAGGCGCCGATGTTAACGCCGCCTTCGCCCGCGGCCAGGCAGGGAGAGCCGGTGTAAAGCCGGAAATCGTTGTTCCACGGGTCAACGAAGCGCGGGTGGCTGCTGATGCTGCCTCCTCCGGGGGTGACGCCGTCATAATCCGGGTTGTTCCCCCAGACATCATTATAGGTCGCGGTGACCGTTCCGGCGGTGCGGTCGATACCGGTATTGCCGCTGTCCGCCACCGCGTCCAGGCGGGCGGTGATGCTGATAATATTGTTTTTCACGATAAAATTGCCGGCAGCCGCGGAATTAATGCCGAAGTTCGAGAACTTAACGATCGTATTGCCGTCCATGGTCACGGTGCCGGTGGTATTAAGGTCGATCCCCACATTGTGATAGTAAAGGGTGTTCTGAAAAACGCGGCCGCTTGAGCCGGCGGCGAAATCAATGCCGTCGCCGCGCACCTGGGAGTAGTAATCAGTTAAACTTTTGCGGATAAGGTTCTTGCGGATATCTGCGTTGGTGCCCGTAACGTAAAGGGTCCGCCGCAGGATCGTGCCGTCATCATTGTTGATGATGCCGCAGCCTTCCAGGGTTGAGCCTGAGAGAAGGGTGACGATGGGATTATTGCCGTCCGCGGCCTCGATGGTGACCAAAGAATTGGATTCCCCGCTGATGCGCTGGCCGTTCATGGTGAGAGGGAAAGACTCGCCGTTGCCAGCGTCATAAAGCCCGTTAAAGACAACGATCACGTCGCCGGTTGCGGTGTTGCTCAGGGAATGGGTGATGCTTTCCCAGGCGTCTCCTTCATTGGTGCCGGTGTTAGCGTCGCTGCCGCCTTCCGCGCTGACAAAATAGGTGGCTGACCAGGCTGGTGCGAGCAGGACAGAGAAAAGGAAAACAGCGGTAAAAACGATCATTATCCGGCGAACCGACATATGCTCCCCCTTTGCCTCGCGGCTTTATTATCATAGCAGGAGGTCACCGCAAAATCAATTATTACATTATTATATATTGCATTATCCGCGCGGAGGGATTATAATTAGGGCGTCTTGAAGAAAAAACTTGTAGCTATATCCCTTCTGCTTGCTACAGTTCTTGTGGGCGGAGCCTGGGCGGGCTGGGTGACCCAGGAATCCGGTACCACCAACAACCTCAACGCCATGTTCTTTGTTGACAATAACATGGGCTTTGCCGCGGGAGCGGGCGGCACCATCCGCCGCACCGTTAACGGCGGCGCTACCTGGACCGCGGCCACCAGCGGCACCGCCCAGAACCTCAACGATGTTGTCTTTCCGGTGACACTAGAGGGTTACGGCCTGGCTGCGACCGGCGACGTGGTCAAAAGCACGGACCAGGGCAGTAATTTCTCGCCCATTGCCATGCCCGTGGCGGTTGCCGGCGGCAATTTCAAAAAGGGGACGTTCTCCGGCGTTAACCGCAGCCTGGCGGTCAACATGGGCGCCAGCACGGACAGCTACCTGGTCAACTCGAGCGACAGCGGCGGCTCCTGGAGCGAGACCGCCCAGACCAACCTGGAGATCGAGGGCGTTTCCCTTTCCGGGGGAGCGACATGGGTGTGGGGGAAATATTACGCGGGCGCGGACGCGGGCGACTATGTGATCTTGAAGGACGGCACCAAGGTCTGGGAAGGCACCACCCCTATTCGCGACCTGATGATGATCAACTCCAACATCGGGTTCGCGGTGGGCGACAGCGGTTTGGTGCTGGAAACCACCGCGGGCGGCGACTCGGGTGACTGGGGAACGGTCTCCACCAGCACGGTGGGGCTTACCGCCAACTTGAACTCCCTTTTCTTCTTTATCGTTGACTCCACCATCTTTGGCTGGGTGGTGGGCGACAGCGGGGCGGTCTCCTTTACCGCGGACGGCGGCACTCACTGGAGCACCTATGAGGTGGAGGGCAATCCCAATATCAATGATATCTATGTCAGGCATATTGGCGGCGGCGCGGTCTTTGCCTACCTGTGCTGCGACGGCGGAAAGATATTCAAGCTTACATCTCCCACCATTACCACGGTCACACCGGGGACCCAGCAGCAGGGTTTCCTGGGAACAGTTGAGGTCACCGGCTCCGGCTTCATGAGCGGCGCGGCAGTGACCTTCCAGAAGGCCGGGCAGGTCGACCCGGACCCGGACATTATCGTTCTTTCCACCGATTTCCTGTCCGAATCAAAGGTCCAGGCCCGGGTCCTCATCTCCGCGGAAGCGGCAGTTGGCCTGCGCGATGTCTCGGTCACCAACCCGGACGCCACCACCTCCACCGAAGCCAGCTCTTTTAGCGTTGCCACCTCGGAGGTGGATGTGCGCAACCTCTGGCTGGACGGCAACAAGGTCCTGACCACGGAGACCAGCACCATCACTCCCAGCCCCCGCGTGAGCTTTGAGGTCTATTCCCTCTACGGGGTGAGCGCCGGCAACGTCAACGCCCAAATCGTGACCAAGCATAACAGCGCCTATAACTTTTACACGGTACCGGCATCCGGCATCACCGCGGTCGGCACCCAGACGGTCATTGTCAGCTACGACGTGGCCAGCGCTTTTTCCGCCGGCCAGATGGTGGACCTCTTTTTGTTCGCGCAGGATGACGCTGGCAATGTAGGCGGCATGTCAGCCACAGTGCAGGTGGCGACCACCGAGGCTCCGGCAGGCAGGATCCCGCCCCCGGGCAGCCGCACCGGCATTGGCGCGGTCTATCCAATAAGGACCACGGTCGACTTTGTCAACGAGCCCGCCCAGCTGCAGCTGCGCATCCTGCCCGGCATGGAGGTCAATAACCCGCGCGTGATCCTGACCGACTGGCGCGGCATGCGGGTCTGGGAAAGGACCTTCAACACTACTATCGTAGAGAAGTTCAACTTTGAGATCCAGCGCAGCGAGCTGCCGCCGCACCTGACCACGGGCATGTACACTGTCCTGTTCTTTGATGAGAGCGGGGCGCTGATCGCCAAGAACCGTTTGATGGTCGTCCCTTCGAGCATGAGATGAGGCGCTGATGAAAAAGCTGGCCGTCATAATTTTATTGCTGGCCCTGGCTGCGCAGGCGCAGGCGCAGTATGTGGCGCAGGACCCCACGCGCTATATCCCCAATGCCCGCATCCTGGGCCTGGGCAAGGCCTACATCGGCCTGGCCGAGGACGTGGGCTCCATCTACACTAACCCCGCCGGCCTCTCCGGCGCAAAGGGCTGGCAGCTTTCCAGCATGTCCGGCAAGTTCCTGGACGAGTATTCGTACCTTTCTTTCTCCGGGCTCTATCCTACGGATTACGGGGTCTTTGGGGTCGGCTTTGCCGGCACCTCCATTGCCGGCGCCTTTGCCACCACCATTGAGGCGGGCTCTGACCCGGACGATCCCATCTACACCATTGACCTTACCCAGCCCGAAATGGGCAACTACAACAATGCCTTTGTCCTTTCTTACGGCAACGAGGCCAAAAAGATCAATTATCTCAAGCGGCTGCCTTATACTGACCGCCTGAGCATCGGCGCCAACCTCAAGCTCTTTCGGACCAGTATTTACGGAGACGGGATCACCGGGGGTGATGCCTCCGGCACGGAGCTTGACCTGGGGATGAAATTCCAGCCGCCCCAGCCCTGGATGAAATTCGGCGTTGCCGCCCAGAACGTCCTTCCCTTTGCCATGGGCGGAAAACTTACCTATACTTCGGGCCACGAGGAATCCTATCCCGCGGTGATCGAGGTCGGCTCCGCCTTTCAGGTGCTGGGCAAGAAGGACGCCCTGCGCCGCCTGGGCGAGCACGAGCTGACCCTGGCCGCGGACGTTGACATGCATCCCACCCTGACCGGCTATCCCATGACCATGCACCTGGGCGTGGAGTGGCGGCCCATTCCCTTGATCGCCATCCGAGGCGGCATTGACCAGGATGCCGCGGGCGACGGGGCAGGGGCGCTGGAGGTTGTTTCCGATCCGACCTATGGCGTCGGCCTTTACTTTGGGGGCTTCCGCTTTGATTACGCCTATCACGGCTTTGCGGGCGCGCCCAACATCGACAACCATTTCTTCTCCCTTTCCTATACTTTTGAGCCGCCGCCGGCCTTTACCGGCGAGGCGGTCGTGATCCTGCTGCCGCCGGACAAGCACATTACCTTTGAAGGGACCGCGTCGGTAATGGGCCGGGTAAGGGATGAAAGCATCCGGATGATCACCATCAACAATTCTCCGCTCAAGTTCAGCTTGCGGGGCGAGTTCTCCACCACGCTTGACCTTGCTATCGGCAAGAACAGGATCGAGGTAAAAGGGATGAAGGGCCAGGCCGAGGTGGTGGGCAGCGCCAAAGCGCGCGTGCTGCGGCTGCAGCCCTTCCCGGACGTGTACGAGGGCTACTGGGTAAGGCAGCCGATCTCCCTGCTGGCCATGCAGAAGATCATTACCGGCTATCCGGACGGCACTTTCCGGCCCGAGGGCAACATTACGCGCGCGGAAATGTGCACCCTGCTGATGAAGACACGGGCGCAGGCGCGCACACTGGGTTCTGACACCTCGGAAGCGGTCACCATCACCACCACGCGCACTTTCAGCGACGTGGCGGCCAAGCACTGGGCGGCCAAGTTCGTGGCCGAGGCCGCGGCTTTAGGCGTGGTCAAGGGTTATCCGGACGGCACGTTCAGACCCTCGGCCAATATTACCCGGGCGGAAGGCCTGGCCATGGTGGCGCGCTTCGCGGGTGTTTCGCAGGAAGCCTTTGCCGGCCAGTTCCCGGATGTCATGGGCAGCCACTGGGCCGCTTCCATCATTTCCGGCGCTTACAATGCCGGCCTGCTTGAATATCTCAAGGGACAGAATTTTGAGCTAAACCGGGTCTTGTCTCGTGCGGAGACAGTTGAGATGCTGCACAGAACGCAGTACGTCAACGACCTGCTTGCGCAAGACCTGCTTAACTGGGAAACATACTAGGCACTTTGGCCCCAAAATAAAGGAGGAGATCGGAATGTCAAAAAGAATAATGATGGTGGTAATGATCCTGGTTTTTGGTGTGGTGATGGTTCCGCAAAGCAGGGCCGGAACGGACCCTGTGCCTCCCTCAATGACCTTCCAGGGGAGGATAACAGATGCTGAGGGGCAGCCCATCACCACGCCCGAGGGGCTAAAGTTCTTGATCAAGGACACAACCCATGACGAAATGGGAATACCGCTGTGGGATTCAGGAAACGTCACCGTGACGCCGAACAGCAATGGCATTGTTGATGTGGTTCTGGGCACCGGCGGTGTTGGGCCGGCGATGAATGCCGCTATTTTCAGCAACAACCCCCTGTATCTTCATATCTGGAAAGGGACATCTCACTTGGGTTATCAGCAGCTTCGCACCGTGCCTTATGCTTTCCATGCCGCGGTTGCGGATTCGCTTGCGGAGGAAATTGCTCCTTCGCCGTGGACCGAGTCAGGTGGAAATGTGTATCGTGAAGCCGGCAATGTTGGTGTCGGGTTGACGGACCCAAATGCAATGCTGGATGTGGCGGGCACGGCGATTATCAGAGGGTCTGATACTGGGACCGGCCTGGTAGTTGACTCCTCTAGCAATGTTGGCATTGGGACGGTTACCCCTCTAGATGAACTGCACATCCATTCCGGTGGCGGGGAGGTAATGTCTCCCTGGATAAGGATGACCAATGATAATACCGGATCATCCAGCGGTGATGGCGCCAGGTTTGGCATCTCGAGTTCAGGGGACGTAGAGATCAGAAACTATGAAGTGGGAAAGAAAATAGCCATATATCCAGCGTCTAACGGGCGGGTGGACTTTTTCGGGGATGTTCAAGCAGAAGAGGGTTTGCTGGTCGTTGGTGGGTCCGGCAATCCGCTCTATCCCCTTATTTGGGCTGACAACAACAAGATCGGCGTTGGCACAAAGAGCCCCAAAGGCAAACTCCATATTGTCGGTAATATCTATCTTAACAGCAGCGATAAGGATATTGTCTGGGCGCCTGGCCAAACGCTTCAGATCGGCCAATCATATGACGGCGAGGCTTTTACTCAAAGATTGAGCATATTAAATGATGGGAGGGTCGGCGTTGGAGGGCATTACGATAATTATCAGCTGAACGTAAAAGGCGCGTTATTTGATGCCCCCACAGGGCCAAGCCCTGTATTTGTTGCGAGTAACCCCCATCCCTTTAGGGCGGCGAATAAGGATAATTCTACCTGTTTGCACGTTGACGCAAACAGGGGCGCTTCTGTCGGGATTAGGGCAACTCCGCCTGAAAGAGGCCTGTATGTTTATGGCAGAGTTGGCATCGGCACGGCCGACCCTGCCAGCGCTAAGTTGCAGGTCGTTGGCGGCAGTGCTCCGGCAATCATGGGCTATTCAACCGGCGATCACGCTATCATTGGTAGTTGCAGCGAACCTGAACGTGCGGCTATCAATGGCACAAATTCTTCAAGCAACGGATTTGGCGCTAGCGGGTTTAACTCCAACACAGGCGCTTACGGCCATCTTGGCAGCAAGAAGCACGGTGTCGTTGGCCGCGCTGCCAGCGGCGGTTACGCCGGCCTTTTTGAGGATGGTACTGTTAAGGTCGAGAACCTTGAAGGAGACGCGAATCACCAGGTTTATGCGACTGCCGCTGGAGAACTGACCAACTATTCTTCGGATATCAGAAAGAAATCAAATCTGTCTCAATTATCCGGGGCGCTGGCCAAGGTGGTCCAGTTAAAAGGGTATTCCTTTAATTGGAAAGAGAAGCCGCAAGGGAAAAAGACTTTGGGTTTGATCGCACAGGATGTGGAGCCATTATTTCCAGAAACTGTCTACACAGACAAAGACGGTTATAAGGGGATCAACTACGACCAGTTCACGGCTGTCTTTGTTGAAGCCATTAAAGAGCTCAAGGCGGAAAATGACGCTTTGAAAGCGGAGATAGAAACGCTGAAGGAAAAGGTCAAATAGGCCTAGTCCCCTTGCAAGATTAAAGAGAAATGATGCGCAGGATCCTATTATTATATTTTGGCATGTGCCTTTTGGCCGCATCCGCGGCCGCCATGCACTATGAAGGCGGCGGCACTACGATCGATCTCGTGCCCAACTCCGGCTGCTCAACAGACCTGACCGATGGCAATACGCATGTGCAGGACATCAAGGGCTATCCATTTGGCAGCCCATTCACTGATGGT
>Ga0209536_100008420_pt1 | contig 15468 bp, 11 predicted proteins | sample DeeMarSeWOR28_12_FD_187461 | JGI IMG/M metagenome (GOLD analysis project Ga0209536, IMG submission 187461) | Marine sediment microbial communities from White Oak River estuary, North Carolina - WOR-2-8_12 (SPAdes) (version 2) | ecosystem: Environmental > Aquatic > Marine > Intertidal zone >...
AATTGTTCTTTTAAATTCCTCGAATATTTTTGTTCCGGTTTCCTGTTCGAAAATTACGCCAGCAACGTTAAAGTCCCAGTTATTATAATAATAATATGTTCCCGGAGGATGACTGCCTCTTTGTGGTCGCAAGTCGATCATAGTTTGATCTTCTGCAGCAGCTTCATGATAAATTCCCGATCGAGATTTAATTAAATCTCTGACTGTTGCTTGTTTTTCATCATTAGTAAGGCTCGGCGGAATGTCATCAATGTTCAAATCTTCCATTGTAGCATCCAGATTAATATTTCCTTGATTGACGTGAATTCCATACAGCGCACTCAAGAAAGGTTTTCTTATTGAATGAGCGTTGTAATTCTGGGCAACGCTTCCCCAGGAAAATAAAATTTTACCATCATATAGCGCCATCACTGCATCGAAGCCGCTCTGCTCTGCAAATTGTTTTACTGCCTGTAATTTCTGGGATGAGTACCCAACGTTTTCGGGAATGATACTTTCAAGTTCATTTGAATAATGAACCGGGGCTACGGGATCATCGGAGCAATTACAGAGATAAAATATTGAAGGAAACAGTATCACTGTAGAAATAAATTTTACGAAGTTGGAGTTTGTTGTTATCGATTTTATCTTTTTCATTTTTTCTCCTTTCTTTCACTTTATAATGTTCAATAGTTTTAATCTGCATAAGAATTCCTGCCAGCGGTTGCAAGCAGGAATTCTTCTTTATTAGATCTAATGTTTACAGCAGAATAATTAAAAGCCATATACATTGATATTTCCATTTGTTGTACTCAAGGAAATAGTTCCATCACCGTTTCCAAGTGTTCCCTGAAGCCTTTTGCTTGTTTCAACTCTGTTGTGGAGATTAAGATTCTGGACAGCGATACTTCCATTTTCAAGGCTTGCGTAAAAATCAGCTGAAGTATTCTGCGGAACATCCAGTTTTATACTACCGTTCTGTAAGTTTAAATCAACGGTACCATTCTGGGGAACGTTTAATTTTCCACTTATGCTTCCATTAACATTTTCAATAACTACGTTCAGGTGTGAAGGAACAGTGATTGAATAATCAACGTTATAGCTTTTTCCATCAGAATAATTAGGTTGAAGTGTCTTTATCAGTAAATCGTTAGATAACTTATTTATTTCAACCTGTACATTCTTAAGATTTACTTTAGCTTCGGAATATGTTTCAGCAGCTACTTCTTTTTCGCCGGATACTGTAACTTGATTAGTCCCAGAAACTGACTGAACGTTAATTTGACCATTGATACCTTCAACTTTTAATTTCAGTTGACCGGTCAAATCGACATTATAGGAGAATGATTCTTTTGCTTTAGCTTTAGTGTTTACAATATTTTTCGGACCTGTAACATCTGCGTTCGGATTTACAGATATGTCAGCGCAGCCAAAGTTAACCAGTATTGCAAATAATGCAGCCAGTGCTAATACGAATGTGTTTGTTGTGGTTCTCATTTTATCACCTCTTTATTTAATTAAATTGATTATTATTTGATGAAACCTCTATCAGGGCTTTCATTTTCTCATGTAATAAGCTTGAAGGCAGAGTACCTCTTACCTGATCTATAAGATTTGACCTGCTAAAGAATAAAAACAGGGGAAGTACTTCTAAATCATACTCTTCATTTATTTCTTTGCACGTATCGGCATCCACCATTACAAATTTTATCTCTCTTCTGTATTGAAAAGCTAAATTCTGAAAGATTGGCGCCATGATCTGACAGTTGCCACACCAGTTTGCGATTATAATTAAGACCATTAAACCGTTATTTCCTTCTATTATTTTCTTGTATTCTGATGTGATTTCAATTATTCCGTCTACAGAGCAATTCATTTTTTCAGTCTCCAGTATTTTTTTGTTTGTTCATTGCTGGTTTAAGTAGCCAATCGTCATACCAAAATAATATTTCGAGAACCACACAAGGCTTAATGTATTGTTTTTTAATGAATTAGGGGGAAAGTAATAAGGGATTTATTGCTTTAGAATGCGAGATGGTTTTTATGAAATATCACAAGTTTATGATATTTCATAAATTATTTTGGTTTTTGAATGCCTAGTTTCTTGATCCTTGACACCAAAGTCTGAGGATTAATATCCAGAATTTTCGCCGCGCCTTTTTCACCGCTAACTTTCCATTGAGTCATTTCCAGGACTTCTTTAATATAATTTCTTTCCACCTCCTCTAACGGAAGGATCTCATGCTTTTTTTGAATCAGATCTGTTTGTTGCGAGAGCCAATCCCCCAAAATAAGCTTGTTCCCTTTACTTGTTATAACAGCCCTTTCAATAATATTTTCAAGCTCTCTAACATTTCCCGGCCATGAATAATTTTGCAGTTTCTCCATTGTATGCTTCGAAATAATTTCGACGTGTTTACCTGCTTTCATATTATATTTTTTAAGAAAATGTTTTACTAATAATAGAACATCTTCCTTACGTTCCCTGAGTGGTGGGATTTGAATTGGAAATACGTTTAAACGAAAGAATAAATCCTCTCTGAATGATCCCTCTTTTATCTCTTTTTCAAGCTCTCTGTTGGTGGCTGCTATAACTCTGACATCAACTTTGATTGTCTTGGGATCTCCTAATCGTTCAAACTCACCTTCTTGTAAAACGCGGAGAAGTTTTGTTTGCAATCCCAGAGGCAGTTCGCCTATTTCATCCAGAAAGATTGTTCCGCCGTTGGCTAATTCAAAACGGCCTATTTTTTTTGATGTTGCTCCGGTGAATGCACCCTTCTCGTGACCAAAAAGTTCACTTTCAATCAGATTCTCAGGAAGGGTGGCGCAATTCACTTTTACAAGCGGTCTATCAGATCTTATGCTGATACTATGAATCGCCCGAGCCAGTAACTCCTTGCCGGTTCCGGTTTCGCCCAGAATAAGTACGGTAGAGTCTGTTGAAGCCACCTGCTCGACACTGCTGAGAACCATATTGAACTTATCGCTTGTACTTATTATGTTTTCAAAATTATGCTCAACTTTTAGTTCACTCTGCAGATAAATATTTTCTTCATGCAGGCGATTCTTAAGCAACTCTACTTCGTCCAGTGCATTTTTTAATTTTTGAGCGGCTTCCGTTCTTTCTGCAACTCTCTCTTCTAGCTGCTTTCTCTTTTTCTCAAGCTGATTTACTCTTAGTCTATATCCCAGATATAAGAGAGAAATGATAACAATTGCCATAAGTATCTTAAACCACACCGTTTGCCAAAATGGGGGAACTATTATAATGTTAATAGAAGCAGGGATTTTACTTACCACGCCGTCACTACTTATAGCTTTTACAAGAAAAATATAATTACCTGGTTGCAAGTTGGTATACGTTGCAAAACGATTTGTCCCCGCTTTTCTCCAGTTACGATCGTAGTTTTCCAATTTAAACTCATAAGTTATTTCCTCGGAACGGCTATAATGCAATCCAACATATTCTAAGGTTATATCATTTTGATCATGTAATAGTTCGATTTCTTTCGCCAAATTAATACTTTGTTGTAGGGGGGAATCTCCACCGACCGGCAGAGATGTATCAAACAATTTAATATCCGATATTAATACATCTGGCTGGAAAGGATTGTCGATTAGATCTTTTGGATGAAATCTGTTAAAACCGTTAATGCCACCAAAGTACATTTCACCGTTTAATCCCATAGTTGCAGCACGCATATGGAAGAAACCCGCCTGAAGGCCTTCTGATACAGTATAGTTTCTGACTGATTTTTTTTCATAATTAAATTTTGATAATCCTCTTTCTGTACTGAGCCAGAGGTTACCGTTTTCATCTTCAAGAATATCTTTTACAGTATGATGGGGCAAACCTGCTTCAGTAGAGAATATCTCCCGTTCACCAGTTGCTCTATTTAAAAGATTTAAGCCCCCATTATACGTGCCTACCCAGAACCTTCTTGCTTTATCTTCATGAATCGATAAGATGACGTCAAGACCACTCTCTTTCTCATAGTAATGTTGAAACGATTCAGATTCCGGTAAGTATTTATCAAGTCCTCCGACATCTGTTCCAATCCATAAACTACCAAATGAATCTACAAATAATGTGTTTATGCGATTGAGATTTATACTATTTGAATCTTCGGGATTGTGCATATACCGGGTGAAAGAAAGCTCATCTTGTTGAATAGAGTTTAAATCTAGCTTAACTAATCCACTGCCATAAGTTCCCAGCCAGAGATTATTGTTCGAGTCTTCTACTATGGACATAATGTTGCCATTTACAATGTCCCTATCATCTTCCCGTTCAGGATAATATCGTTCGAATGTTTCATTGGACCTGTTAAATCTGTTCAATCCGTTATTCGTACCAATCCATAAATTGTTTTGACTGTCTTCATAAACATAACCGATTGAGTTATCACTTATACTTGCTGGTTCGTTGGGATTGTTTGTGAAGTTTTTAAAAATCTCGGTTCTTGTGTCAAACCTGTTCAAACCACCATTTCTTGTCCCGACCCATAAAATTCCTTTATTATCACTGTATAAACACCAGACCCAGTTGTTGCTAAGGCTGTTTGGATCGCCAGGAATGTTTTTATAATGTTTGAATTTATTACTGTAAGGGTCTAACTTATTTAATCCTGACAGCCAGCAGCCTACCCATAATACGCCTGTTCTATCTTCACTCATGGAAAAAGTATAATCACTACTGATAGTGTAGGGATCGTTTGGATCAGAACGATAATGAATAAAGCCATCAGTTCTCGGATTGAATAAATTTAAACCAGCCCAGCGGGCTCCTACCCAGATTTTACCCTTGCTATCCTCAAATACAAAAGAAATATAATTATCAGAAAGACTATTAGGATTGTCAGATTCATTCACATAATTTTTCCAGGTATCATTTCTATAATTGTAATTGGATACTCCCCCCGCTGTGGCAATCCAAATCTTGCCGGAATGGTCTTCAATTATTTCATGCACTTGGTTGTTTATCAGACTGTTGGGATTATCAGGCTCATTGAAAAATCTTACAAACGTTTCGGTCTCCTTGTTAAATTTATTTAATCCGACAGTAGTACCAATCCATAGGTTCCCATTACTGTCTTCAGTAATAGTGTTAACGGCATTATTGCTTATACTTCTATCATTGTCAGGATCATATCTGTAATGAGTAAATATCTCCATCTCTTTATTAAACTTTTCCAAACCTTCTCCAACAGTTCCTAGCCATAGTATACTATCTTTATCTTCATACAAGATATATACACCATCAGTGATTAAACTATTAGGATCCTTCTCATCAGGTAGGTAGTTTTTAAAGGTTTCTGTTTCTCGATCAAACTTTACTAATCCATCTGATAAGGTACCGATCCAAAGGTCTCCAAGATAATCTTCAATGACTGATATAGGGTCTCTTGTAGTTAAGCTGTTAGGATTATTCGGTTCGGGTGCATATATCTTAAAATCATATCCATCATATTTAACAAGCCCGTTTTGTGTTGTGAACCATAAAAATCCTAAATGATCCTGGATAATACATCTAACATGATTGTTCGGAAGTCCATCAGCAACAGTTAGGTGCTTAAAAATTAATTCATCGATTTGTGCAGAGGAATTGCTTGATAGCAAAATGATGGGAATGAAAAACCGAAGATATGTAAGTAATCGTGACAGCTTCACTGAACCCAGCTAATTTGATTTGATAGCTTGATTATATTTTCAAACTTCTCAATTATTTGAGATAGTTGCAAGAATTATAAATCAAACGGTCTTTCAGAAAGGTAGGGCTTTGTAAACTCCCCCCCGTATAAGTCCACCCCTGCTATCAAGAGGTCCTTCGGCATTTCTAAAATTAATAGGAATATCCACACCTTCAACAGGCGGGTAATTTTCATAAACACCAATATGCAGATGCGGTTCTTTTGATTGACCAGAATTACCACTAAGTGCAAAATATTGACCAACCCCCACAGTATCATTTGGCTCAACAACAACACTGTATTGCTTCAGGTGTGCATAGAATGCTAATGTTCCATCGTCGTGTTGGATATAAACATAATTGTGTTCACCATAACCTTGGCCATTGTCCGGAGAATCTTCTTTTACTTCACGAACAACACCTCCACGTGAAGCTGTAACTGTGTCTCCAATAGGTATTGTGAAATCATAGGCTAATTGATTTCGATGTCCCCCGGTTGACCAACAGTAACTTTGATAAACAGGATAAGAGGCACCAACAGGATAGGGTAAGATGTAATTTGAGTTTTGAGGATCCCCAAAGTTAGCACGGCCGAGACAAGGACTATCTTCCATTTTCTTCATTAGGAAGTCTGAATTAATGGTGCAATCTGTAAAATTGTTGCAACCTGCATCGTAATCAATCATCATTGTAAAACTACCGACAAATTCCTCTCCGGAGATCGAACCATTTCCAGTGGTGGTGATTGTAGCTAAGCACCCAATTCTATCAGAAGTTTCTGTACCTGTGAATTGCAGAGAAGTCCCATCAAAATTGCCGCTTCCCCAGGACCCGTTAAAATTAACAATCGTTAGAGCTCCATTATTATCAGTAAGATCTATTATTTCTGTATTATTTTCACCAATTTGTAATCCACATGTATTGGAGGTTATTGTTGAAGTTAATTCCCAGCCGCCAGTTAAATTCATAGGTGTTTGATCTTGCGGTTCAGTGGGTTCAGAACTACATTGAAGTAAAAATATAAGCAACAAAAATCCGAGAATTGAAAACGAGATGTGATGAATAACGTTATAGCCCTTCATTTTATTTCCCTCCTAAATAATAAGGAAATTTGCACTTAACTTCGAATAGTATTTTATTAAAGTCAAGCAAAATAATATTTAACGATTCACAGCTAACTATTAACATTGTAGCCAAACAAGTGTATACCTATCTCTATTTTATTAAGCAGGGATAATAAAAATAATATTTAATAATTAGTTTACTTCATAAATATCATTTTCTTAGTATCTGTAAAATGATTAATCCTAATCTGATAGATATATACCCCACTCGATAGAGCAGAAGCATCAAAATTCACATGATATCTGCCTTCTTCTCTTTTCTCATTAACAAGTATAGCAACTTCATTACCCAAAACATCATACACTCTCAATGTTACTAATCCAGCATCAGGTATCTGGTACTTTATTGTTGTGCTTGGATTAAACGGATTTGGATAATTGCTCGATAGCTCATATAATGGTACTTCTTCTGGTTTTGTGGAAACTTTGAACAAGGTTGAACCTTCAGGTACTATACCAGACGCAATCATCTGTTGATTGTTCACGTTCTCTGCCAAATCTTTTGCCAGCTCATCGTTACTATTATTTCCATCCAATATCAGTTGTGAAACAAAATCTATTACATCCCCAATAGTCCTGTTATCCTCACTAACCACATTATATTGACCGATCTTCATTGACACCATATTAAACAACAAAGCGGCTAAATTTTGCTTCGCTCTTTCTAGCATTTGTTGATTTCCTCTTAAGCTCAAAATTTCCTGCCATTCTTCAAATTCATCCATGTGTTCGTATATGTTGTAATAAGGAGTGTAATGATTCTGTATTAAATCAATATAATCATCCAAGTCTTGCTCGCTTTCCTGTGCATTTCCGCTCCCATTTACATGAACGTCAAACTGGTGTTTCCAGTATCCTTTACTTCTTGCATTATTTAGTAGAACTACTTCTGTTAGGTAAAAATCCACAGTGCTTACTTGATTTGCTTGGACTGTTGTTGATTTTGGATTCTCAGCTGTTACATATCCAAGTGGTTCTACTATCATTACCCGATAGTCTCCTGTGGGTACATCTGCAAATGAATACTCTCCATTTGCGTCAGTGTATTGATCATCGAAATTTGGTACTAGATCTTCGTTTGTGTCCAACAACTTAACTGTTAAATTTTCTAAACCATTTCCATTTACTGAAACTGTGCCAGCTATATCACCCGAAGCCGTTGGCTCTACACTTCGAAAAACACCGCCGTTATCTGTACCGGCAAAAACGTAACCACTCGAATTGAAAGTAAGAGCCCTGACAATATTACTTGTTAAACCGGCATTGATTTCCGTCCAGTTGTCACCATTGTCCAGTGATCGAAAAATACCAAGACTATGGGTGCCGGTATAGATATGGTGAACGGGGTTTATAGCAAGAGAGAAAACCCACACCCAACCATTGTTGAATCCATTATTAACTTCTATCCAGTTGTCACCGCTATCCGTGGAGCGAAAAACACCTCCACCAGATGTTCCTGCAAAGATATAACCGTTTAAATCGATAGTAAGAGAGTTTATTTCAAGATTCGTCAAACCGGTATTGAAATCCTCCCAACTATTACCATTATCCGTTGATCGAAAAACTCCACCGCCATATGTCCCACAAAAAATATCTCCTGCGGAATTGATAACGACTGAGTGGACAGAGAGGTTTGTCAAACCGGTATTGAAATCCTCCCAACTATTACCATTATCCGTTGATCGAAAAACTCCACCGTCCTGAGTCCCTGCAAATAAGTGATCGCTGGAATTGACTGCAAGAGTATTGATAACGCCATCCGATAAACCCGCAGTAACTTGCATCCAGTTATTGCCATTATCAATTGATCGAAAAATGCCGCCGCCGTTGGCTCCCGCGAATAGGTGATCGTTTGAGTTGATCGTTAGAGAAAGGATTTCAATCCATACTAAACCATCATTAACTTCAACCCAATTGTCACCATTGTCTGTTGAACGAAAAACGCCTCGTCCATTAGTGCCTGCAAAGATATAACCACTGGAATTGGTGGTAAGCGAAAAAATAGGAATACCGGTTAAACCATTATTAACCTTTATCCAGTTGTCACCATTGTCTGTGGAACGAAATACACCCCTGCCATCTCCGATACCAGCAAAGATGTCTCCACTTGAATTGATGACTAGATGACCAATATCAAATGGGACAAAACCATTATATACTTCTACTTCCGTCCAGCTTTCACCATTGTCTGGAGAACGAAAAACACTTCCTCCCTGCGTCCCGGCAAAGATGTCACCGCTGGAATTAACCGCAAGAGCATGGACTTCATCAGTTGTCGGACCAAGTGACATCCAGTTTTCACCATTATCTGTAGTTCGAAAAATACCGGCGTGCCATGTGCCGGCAAAAATATCATCATTTGAATTAACGGCAAAAGACTGAATATGATCAGTTGTCAATCCGTTATTGACCGCAGCCCAGTTATTTCCATTATTAGTAGAACGGAAAATACCACCACCCCAGGTTCCTGCAAAGATGTCACCGCTGGAATTGATTACCATGGCTATTACATCACTACTTGATAAACCGGAATTGACTTCCGTCCAACTGCTACCGTGGTCCGTTGAGCGAAAGATACCTCCTCCCTGAGTACCTGCAAAAATTTCGTCGCCCGAATTAATAACAAGAGACTGAATGTAATACGTAGTTATTTCTTCTGCGACATGAGTCCAGCTTTCTCCATTGTTAGTTGAAAGATAAATATTCCCTCCCCAGGTCCCGGCAAAAATGTAGCCGATGGAATTTATGGCAAGGGAGCCTACAGTATTATTAGTCAAGCCAGAATTAATTTCTGTCCAGTTGTCACCATTGTCCGTGGAACGGAAAACACCGCTCTTCCAAGAACTTGTAAATATATTACCATCAGAATTAATAGCAAGAGCTGTAATATTTCCTCCATAAGGTCCATTGGTCTGCTGCCAAAAATCCTGAGCGAAAGCAGTAGGAATCCCACAGGTAAAAACTTGACTCAAAACAAGCCACAAAAGAATGTATCGACGTTTCATTTTATAACTCCATTTTGATTTTTAATTGATAAATTTTCATTATGGAGTAAACAGGATGTACAGCACTATAATCCATAATTGCTTAAAACCTATTACGCACATTGGGGGAAGCACTATATTCTAGAAGAGATTAAGAGTAACGGTAATCCATTCGTTTCTCTCAATGGGTAAAAATAAATTTATAATAATGTTAGTAAAAATATTTGTTATTAGCAACTATATTTGTCTGTGGTTAAATATTTATTTGTTGTAATTGTTTAAGATTCAGTGCGGGTATTCTACTTTAAAAATTAAATTGAACAGTTGAATTTAATGATAGGTAAATATTAAATATTCTCAACCATGTTATTAAGCGGTTAAAAAAACAGGTTTTATTTTACTTACACAAACGGAAACACGTTTTTGGGGAATCCATATATACCGGAACGAGGCAGAAAATCTATTGCATTAAAAATTAATGATAGAAGAATTAATAATACCAGATAAACAAAAAATATAATTGCAATTTCTTTTACACTTTCGGGCTGCTCTTTTTTAAATATCAGCTTTACAGGCAGAGTAATAATTTTTGAAATAAATTTTGGTAAGGGAAATATAAAAGGAGCATGCTGTTTGTAACTCTTATATTCGTCCGGATATTTTTGTCTCATCTTTGTTTCTTCCAGCAGAGCCACGCAAATAATTACTAATGAAGTAATTAACCATGGAAGACTGCTTGGCATTTCATAAGTTAATTTGAAATGTATCAGTGATGAATTTCTGATTAAATAAATGAGCAATCCGTAGCTCCAGATTATCCAGCCTAAATATTGGGGATGCCGTGAGAATCTGTAAATCCAAAAAGTTGCAACACCTTTTTTATTAAACCTTGCAAACATCCAGGCCTGCGTACCGAGAATAAAAATTAAAATTCCACTTCCCATTATTATATAAGAGATAACTGTAGATATATCAATTTTAAATAAAGCAGGCAGGTAAACAATAATCATATATGGCAAATATGATATATCTCCCAGTCTCAAAATATCGTAAGAGATATCCAGGATTGGCATCCATACTATGCGCATAGCCCCCAATCCAGCAAGAAAAAACATATTGAAAGAAAAATGTCCAAAGACCGGAAGAAATAGTGCAATAGCTCCTGCAGATATGAGCCCACTTTTTTTAGTTATAAATCCAGCGACGATTAGAAGTATAATAATAGCCAGACAGCAGTAACCAATTAACCTTATATAATATGAATCCATAAATGATGCGGTTTCGTTTCTATATATTTCATGGCTTGAGTCGTAGCCGGGAAAATCAATGATGTTATTTAAAAGAGAATTAATTATCGCCGGTAATTCAACAGAGGCATATGTAAGAGCTATTGCAAAAATAATTGCAAGAAGAGTTAATAATAAGCCTGACTTTATTGTTTCTTTCAACCAATCCTCTTACTCTTTTAATAATTATTCCAAATTTTTCTCTATCAGCTTTAAGGTAAACTCTTTTACTGTATCTCTGCCTTCAATGAGATCCTCGACTGTAGATTCTACAATGTAGTCGGGGATTATTCCCCTTCTTTTATCCATTCCATCAACAGCTACACTGTAACTATGCCGGTGTGCTGTCCAGAGAATCATTCTCGTATTTTTGAAAGTAATGTTTCTTGTTGCTCCGTTGCAGATATATGTGGATCCTAATTCTGTCCCAACGAATGTACATATATTATTATACTTTAGGACCGCGCATAAGTGCCCGGTGGTTGAAAAGCCGTTACCATCAATTAATGTGTAAACATTTCCTTTAAAATGGTTATCAGCAATTGGAATTGGATCTGCTAATGGTTTGTAATTTCCATGTGGTTCAGAAAAGTAACGAACCGGTTCTTTTTCAATATATGATAGGAGATAAGTTGAGCAGAAGGGATCTCCGCCATCATTACCACGAAGGTCTATTACTAGGTTTTTAATATTTTTTCCCCGAATTATATTAAAAGCGCTATCAATAAATGATTTAAACATCTCAAGCTGGTCATAGTAAATAAATGTATTGATTGTCAGAACAGCAGTGCTTATGTCTTCTCTAAGATCAATCTCCAATAAGCTCCCTCGCAGCTGATATGAATTAATTGCGTTCACACTGACCGGATTTAACACTTCTGTTTGTATTTGGTTTGTTTCTGGAGGAACGAATTGTACTTCAAACTTATCGGGGAAACCAAATTGTAGTGCAAATAGCTTTGAAAACTTTTTTTCTACCCTTGCAGATTTAAACGCGCGGTTAAAACCATCTGCGCGGTGGTTTGCAACTAACGTATCTACTATTTCATTAATAAACCTTTTATTTATGCATTTAATTTCACTTCCAACCGGTAATAGTGAAGAATCCTCGTATTGTCCTGCGGCAAATACTTTATTTCCAATAAATTTTAATTTGAGAGGAAAATATCTATTGGGAGCTATGTACCAGTAATTATTTGGCAGCCACAATCCCGTGTGGCCGCAACCAACTGCTGCAATAAGTGGTTCAAGTATTTTGTGATACTCTTCAATAGAAAGTTCGTCATTAATTAATTTGTATTGATTTTCGAAGAGCATATCAAATCTTCCTTTGCCGGTAAATTCGTAAAGTGCCGGATGATTAGTTTCTAGCACTTCTTTCATCTGGATATAATCCTCTTGTAATTCTAATTTGCTGAAAACAACCGGATACTTTATATAATTATCCAAATCGAAATTAATAGGTGGCAGAGTTTGAGATTGACCCGTTAGGACTAAAGTTCTGTTTCCATGATCGGGATTATTGGGATCAGGATTTACTTCCCAGCTATCAAAACCTTCAGATTTTACAATAACGAATTTATATTGAAGAGTATCACCCGCTGAGCCCTCAATATCATAGGTAAGCAAATAAATGCTGTCTCCATCGGAATCATTTAAAACCTGTTTATTTCCACTCCATGAATTAAAGTTTCCCCGGATTACAAGGCTGTCGCTTTGCTGAGGCAGGAATATCTCATTTTTAAGCATCTGTGTAGCATCAACTGAAAATGTTATTTTGTTTTGAGAGGTGAGATTACCGTTGAGCAATACAAGTGTTATTATGATAAAAGAAAGATTTTTCAATTTGTACCTGAAAAAAATAAAACTATTTAATCAATCAAAAGAAGCACTTCAAAATCTAAATACACATTTTTAATATTACAATTTATATGATGAACACATGCTAATAATTTTTAAGCGGTAGAATGAGTAAGTTAAATTTATTACTCAATTGGAAGTTTAAGAGATTTAGGTTTGTTTTCTCCGCCTGTTAACGTTTGCATATTCGGTGGAATGTGTCCCAAATCATTAAACGAAACTAATTTTATTAAACCATCAGGTTTTATATTAACTATCGTCAAACTGCAATTACCAATTGTCATTTGAAGCCATGCCATTGTATCAACATTTAATACTTTCGTAACAAAGTAGCGGATTACATTTCCGTGGCAGACAATAATATCATGTCTATCTTTTTCATCCTGCGACGGAATAAAGTATTCTTCAAATGCTTTTTCAAGATTTTCAACGCACTTATTTAAATCAGTCTCGGATTCATAAGCCATTATATCTTCACGCCAGGTTGGTGGCGTGCACTCACGGATTAGTCTCGATTGCTTCAACTCTATTTCAGGAAAATCTTCATTAATTAACGTGGCAGTTTGTCTCGCGCGTGTCATCGTGCTGCTTGTGAGGGAATTAAATTCAACTCCCATTGATTTAAGTCTTGAGGAAAGCAATCTTGTCTGTGCAATGCCAAGCGGTACTAATTCTTTCCCCACATCAGGATCTCTTTCATCCTCAGAATTATACTCTCCATGGCGGACTAAATAAATTGTCCGATATCCATATCGAGTTTGGTCCTGTGCTTTAAATTCTACTAAAGAAGAAATTAACAACAAAGCGATTAATATTTTAATAGTTAAAAACTTCATTTCACTTTTTTCTTATTTGCAAAATGCTTTCCAATCCCGATTAAAAGAAATAAAAACCAAACAGTGTAAAAAACCCACCAGTTTTCCATTTGCTGATTGAAGGCAATTATTATAATCATCTGCAATAAAAACGTTAGGGCTATACCTACAAAACCAATCATCAAAAACGGATTACTATTCATTTAATACACCATCAATTGAGTTTATACTTTATCCACCAATAATATTTTTCAATATTTATTTTTATTTCTGAAGAATACCTTCTAAAAATAATATTTAATTCCTCTTCATTATAATAATTTTTTATTATTTGATATGATGTCCCATCATTTAGTGTCCTGAGTTTATAAGTATTCTCATCTCCGTATTTATTAATTAGTTCACCGCCTATATCTTTATTATAAATATTATCTGTCATAATTACTGTAGATTTTGGCTGAAGCTTTTTGTGAAAAGTATTTAAGAAAGAATTTATTTGTGCTTTAGGAATGTGTGAAAACCAGAAATTTGCAAGTCCCGCATTAAATATATCGCTGACTTTTTTAAGTGAAAATGCATCATCATTAATGAAGGTTGCTTTGATCTCTTTTGTTTTTGCCAGATGAATGATTTCAACGGAATAATCAACTGCTGTAATGTATTTTGCAGTTTGTGCTACTGCTTCAGTCCAGTATCCTGTGCCACAGGCAACTTCCAAAACTGATTTATTTCTGAAAGAATCACGAAGCAGGTTTTTAATTTTAGCAAGTTCACTTTGCCTTACAGAATCATCTCGGTGATAAATTTGTTCGTATTCTTTTGCACGTTTATTGTAATATTCGTTTATGTTGTTCATAATTGAAGTTAATTAGTAATGACCTTGCTAGGTAATGATAAACTTATCACAAAATTAGTTCGATATCTAATTAAAAATCAAAATTTATAATACCCGAATCATTGAAATGGAACGAAATGATTCTCTATCTTTGTTTACTTCATAAATAATTACACCAATTAAATTATTTTTTAACAATATAAGATTTAATGGCTAATATTTTAGTTTTGTTTGCACACCCTGCACTCGAAAAATCGAGGGTTAACAAAAGGTTAATACAAGAAATTGAGAGTATTGAAAATGTTACTTTTCACGATCTCTATGAAGAATATCCCGATTTTTATATCGATATTAAGAGGGAACAAAAGCTTTTAACGGAAAATGATATAATCATATTTCATCACCCGATGTATTGGTACAGCACACCTGCACTGCTTAAGCAGTGGGAAGATCTTGTCCTCGAACATAACTGGGCTTACGGCTCAAAAGGTAATGCACTGGTGGGAAAAAAACTTTTACAGGTTATTACAACCGGTGGATCTTCTCAGGCTTATAAAAAGAACAGTTTTAATAGGTTTACTGTGCGTGAATTCCTAATTCCCATAGAACAAAGCGCAATACTCTGCGGAATGGTTTACCTGCCGCCTTATTTAGTACAGGGAACGCATAGACTAACAGGAAACGAGATTGAAACCTATGCTGCAGAGTATTATCAATTTATATTAAATCTCAGCCAAGAGAAGATAGATTTAAATGATTTGCTTAGATATGAAACCACTAACGATTATTTAGAGAAATTAATACTAATCAAAAATGCATAACGATTCATTTTTCTTTCAGGCACTTGTTTATTTAACAGCCGCGGTTGTTTCCGTTCCAATTGCAAAGAGGAT
>Ga0209536_100008421_pt1 | contig 15468 bp, 22 predicted proteins | sample DeeMarSeWOR28_12_FD_187461 | JGI IMG/M metagenome (GOLD analysis project Ga0209536, IMG submission 187461) | Marine sediment microbial communities from White Oak River estuary, North Carolina - WOR-2-8_12 (SPAdes) (version 2) | ecosystem: Environmental > Aquatic > Marine > Intertidal zone >...
TGAAGGATGGTGCATATTGGAGATGGTATGATTGTCAGAATAATTTTGACAGTTTAGAATTAAGTGAAGGAGACGAAATTTTAGATATTTTGAAGGAACATAAAGGAGAAAAAAATGCATCCAAGACCAGGCGGTAGCGGAAATAGGGTTGATTCTAACTTTGCCATTGATTATCATAATTTATGGACATATATTATTATTTTAATATGCTTAGGATTGGTTAGTGCTTTGAAAGCACTTTGCTAAGATTTTTTGATATGAAACTGAAACTGAATTGCTTAATGTTTTTATGTCCACTTTGTCTGATCACAGTACCAATTTTTGTTTATTTTGGGATAATATGGATACTATCACGTTTTGGTGTCAAATGGGCAGAAAACCATAAACAGAAGATCAAGAATTTGATTCATAAAATTCGATATAGACATAAGGATTGCGATTGTTGATGGACGGCATTATTTTTACTACAATTTCAGATATGCCAGGATTTTCTCGTAATTATGGGCCAACCTCTATTGCTGGTATTTTAAGAAATCACGGCTACAAGATTCTAGTTGTCGATTTCTTTGATCTTCTATCTGTTGAAGACATACGAGAAATTGCGAAAAAATATGTCACACCACAAACCAGATTTATAGGTTTCTCTGGTTCTTTCTTTACAAATACTCACTATCAAAAAAAGTACGTTCACAATGCTTTTTTTCGAGACATGACAGAGATTTTCGAAATTTTCAAAGGCATTCCTATTCTTTATGGAGGCAGTAATATTCGAGCAGTTGACACGAATATTCCAGAAGTTGATCATTGGTTCTATGATGATTCTGAAGGAAGTATGCTGCTTTTTCTGAAATATCCCACAATGTTTGAAATGTTGTTTGGTAGAAGAATTGTTGACTCCTCAGCTTATCTATTTCAAAGTTTTCATACAACACCAATAAAATGGACTAAAGAAGATTTTTTATTTGAAAATGAGGTTTTGCCATTAGAGACAAGAAGAGGATGTACCGAAAAGTGTGCATTTTGTAATAGACCACCTGAAAGATACTCAACCAAAAATTTAGTAACAATTCATGAGGAATTGCATGCTAATAGAGAGTTCACTACAAGATATTTTGTGGTTGACGATATGTTTACAGACGATATTGACAGGATTTTGAAGATATGCGGTCTTTTCAAACAGATGAAAATTGAATGGTTATGTTTTGGTAGAGTAAAATTTTTTCAGAAATATCCAGAACTGAGAGAAGTCTTTCTTGAATCAGGTTGTTATGCAGTTCAATTTGGAATCGAATCCATGTCAAATAAATCTCTTAGAGCGATTCATAAAGGTCCGCCAATAGAACAACAGATTGAGACTTTAGAGTTCCTAAGAGAGAAGTGGAAAGACAAGATTCATATGTCAAGCACTTTTATTGTGGGTCTTCCATATCAAAATCTGTCAGATATTCAGAAGACATTTGATCGACTTGATGAGTTTCCACTTGATTATGGTTGCCCTTCGCCCCTTTTTATCGCAGAAAAGGGAGCTCATGCTGATAGTTTGATGTCATTGAATCCAATGAAATATGGTTATGTGATGGGAAAAGACGGCTGGACATCAATGACTTCTGACATGACCTGGCGAAAGTCAGTTGAATTCTGCTCGGATTTCTACAATAACAAACCTTTGAAGCCATTTTGGATATTTGGCTCACGTCTTATGAATTTGGGTTACTCGGCGAAAGAAGTCTATTTTGGTGATATGAGTTTCACAGATGAATGGCAAAAGATATGGAATCAGAAAAAACTTGATTTATTTGAAAGTTACAAAGTAAAATTACTAGCAAATTCAAGTAATTGTATTTATTGATCTTATCGCATTTTCTTTCAATTCAATTATTCTTTTGAATAATCTACCTTTATCATGTAAGTAATGAAGATAAGAATTTACGCCAAATTTTTGGGCATCTGCTTCATAAGCCAATTCAGTGATTTCATTTCTCTTTTCAAATCCATTCTCTAAGTGAGTGTTTTCAGAGAGAATTTTATTTTTTGTTTCATTACTGATAAAACTGAACTGAACAATATAGGCAACATATTCGTGTAAAGCATAGCTATCAACTTTGCCTTGACAGTCTAAGAAAAAGTGTGCTAATTCGTGTACCATGCAACTCATGTGCATTTCTAAATCTTGATTTACTGGTTGTTTAAAAACAAAACTTGGAACATCTGTATCGAAAGCAGTCATAAAAATATGCCTAGATTCAAACAGAATGTAAGCGTAACATTTTTTTGTTTTACTATAGGGATGTTCGACACCGCCGTTTTTGAATTCAATTTTGATAGGTTTTGAACATTCATATCCTATCTTATTGAAGAAATCTTTTACATAGTCAATAGAATCAAGAGCAATCATCAAATCTGTTTCATTTTCATAGATTATTGTGATTTCATCTTGACGATATTCTGCGGCATTTGCACTCGAAAGTACAAAAAATATGATTAGAAATATAATTTTTCTCATGTCAATTTTCCTTTATGATTTTTTCAATCTCTCGCAGTTTTTTTTCGACTTTATGAAGTCTTTTTTGATTCTCTCGGGCTTCGTTCGGTTCATAACTTAAAGCTGATTTCAAAACAACGTAACAATTCGAAGGAGTGTTATAAAATACTGCTTCAAGATTATCAACGGTTGCCCGGGATTCGCAATCTTCAACTTCAACGATTGCCTCAGGATTTTCTTTTTTTAGTTTTTCGATCAATTCTTTGACTTTCATTTTTTAGTCCTCCTATCCATTTCTCAAATACCTTTTGGCATTTTTTATTGCTTCCTTATTTGAAATATGCTCTATAAAACGAATTTCTTGACCATTATCTAAAGTAACTTTTGTGGCTTTTCGAATTCGTTTTCCATCTCTTGTTTTCAAAATGTAATCAGAAACTTTCATTTTAGTATTCCTCCGGAAGAATAATGTGAATAGCAGGCTCACCCATTGTTGAATCAACAGTTGCCCACATTTGATGAATTTCTCGTCCGATTTTTACTTTGAAAGCTATAAGCCAGGATACAGGTCTATTATTATTTTTTGCGGCAGTAATTGCACGTTTAGCTAAAAACAGAACATCCCAAAGACGACCGGTATATGATTGAATCTTATTGCTTTTTGGAGGAGTACAAAGTTGATGTACTCCAATCGAAATTCGAGTAGTCCACTTGATCCCGACTTCTGCGGCTAGATCAGATACGTTTACTAAAATACCATCTTCTTCAGCCTGAGCGGCAGTATAAGAACTGATAATTTCGAAATCTTCCATTTTGAATCTCCTTTCTTGTTCGTTCTATATAAATAATCGACACAATATAAGAAAACTTTAGAGGTTTTACTATGATTTATAACATTTCCACAATACGTTTTGAAGACTATTTTGAAGATGTAAGAAAATTTTGTGTGGCCGCTATCAAAGAAACCACTCATCCAATCATAAGAAATAATTTTGATTTTGTCAACTATAAAACGAATCCTGCATCATTTCTTCATAAACTTTATGTTTCCAAGAAAATTCTTTTACTTACATTGATTTACGATGGTGATATAATAGTTGGATCAAGCGGAGTTGAAGAATGGAATCCAGATGTTGGAATGATAGGTAGGCGTCTTTTTATTCTGAAGTCACATAGAAACAAATGTATGTTTTATGATAATATGTGGCTAGAACAAAAGAAGTTTTGTGAAGAAATGGGCTACAAAATCATGATTGCTACTCAGGAAGATCACTTGAAAGCTCTCACAAGACGGCTCAAACGAGGATACTTTCTCAAAGAGATACCAGAATTCAATGAGTTTGTTGTTTTACCGAAGCAATATCTTGTGAATAATACTTTACAGTGGATTTGTTGTCTTTATGTAGATAATAAGTATAATTATAAGTCATTTGAGGAGTGGTTACAAATATGATAATAATTTTTACAGATGTCACTTTTCCTGGATTTTCTCGAAGTCTTGGTGCTTATATGTATGCGAATAAATTGAAAACATATTCAGATGTACAAGTTATAGACTTTTTTGGAGATTTGTCTTTGAATACAATAAAAAAGATTAAAAGAAAATTCAAACCAGATATTGTGGGATTTTCAAGCACGTTTTTTCAAGAATATAAAATAGGTAGATGGACACCTAGATATTTTCCTCATTCTGACAAATATATGAGAGATTTATTTAAGGTTTTCAATGGCTGTAAATTTATCTATGGTGGTGTGAATACAGAATTGCTTGAACCATATGAAAAAATGACTTGGCATGAAGGCGAACAAAGATTATGGCTAGACATTCGAAAACATACTTGGCATGAAAACGATCTATTATTTGAAGATGAATGGTTGCCTTTAGAGACTTCTAAAGGATGCAGTTTTAGTTGTCCATTTTGTTGTTATAGAAAACTGAAAATTCAAGTTCATAAAGATTTGAATGAGTTGCGTCAAGAAATTACGGAAAATTACTACAGATTTGGTATTACAAAATATATGATTGTCGATTCAATGTTTACCACTCCAGAAGCAGAAGAAAAATTGAAGATGTTCCGTGACTTACCATTTGACTTCAAATTTACTTGTTTTGCAAGAGTTAGTCATTTTCAAAACCTTTATGATCTTGAAAAATGGAGTGAACTGTTTCTTGATGCGGGATGTATGTCAGCATATTTCGGAATTGAATCACTAAATGACGAGACTTTGAAAACAATTCATAAAGGACCAGATGTCAAAACACAACTTGATATTCTTTCTAAACTAAGAGAGAGATGGTACGGTCAAGTTCAGATAGCTGCTTCATTTATAATTGGATTACCAAAAGATGATTTAAACTGGTTGGATGATTTAGACAAAGGTCCATGGGATGTTCATCATATCCAGCCTTTACGTCTTGAATTGAATTCAAGATTGAAAAGTCCTTTTACTGAGAATCCAGAAAAATGGGGATATTCATTTGAAAATGGTAGATGGAAAACGCAATATCTTGACGAGCTAGAAGCCAGAAAAATCTGTTTCAAGTATTACTTTAGAGACAAGAATCCAATTCCAGTGATGTTTCATTATATAGGTCATGTTTCGAATGTTGGATTATCTATCAATTCCAATCTAAATAATAAAGAGACAGTTGAACTTTTGTTGAAAAAACGATCAGCCAAGAGAAAGGAGTATTTGAAAAAACTGTGGAAACTCTAAAAACTGACTTTACACATCTTTATATTGATATTACAGACAAATGTAATATGCGGTGTAATATCTGTTTTCCTAATGATAAATTCGAAATAATAGATTTATCATATTTCGAGGAGGTTTGTAAACGACTTGAAAAAAGAAAGTTGATGAGATTTATAGGTGGAGAACCTACTTGTGAACCAAAACTATTTGATTATATTAGAATAGCTAGAAAATATGGTCATCTTGTCTCTTTTAGTACGAACGGTTTGAAACTGTCAGACGAATCGTTCACTAAGAAACTACCAAACAATATGTTTATTCATTATTCAATGAATGGTGGAATTGATGATAATGTCTATAAAATAATTGACAATAAATGTGTATTAGATAAGAAACTTGCTGGTCTTGAGACACTAGAGAGATTGAATTTCAAGAATATATGTTTAGGAGCTATCATTGTAAGAGGTATCAATGAAACTACAATAACCAATTTGATAGACCTGAGCAGAAAATTCAAATGTGTCAAACATATTCACTTTAGAAACGCTCTTGCAGTTGGTAGAAATAAGTTTTCACAAGTGAAACCATATTCTTTAGATGAATTGAATAAATATGTAGAAATACGAAAGAAAGATTATTTTACAGTCAGAGATTGCACTAAGAAATGTTGTGTAAGGTTTCGAGCTGACGGAATCAATTATTCTTTGATGCAGTGGCCAGCACCTGCCTGTTTTTATAGAGGTAGATTGTTGAAAGATTTCAAATTTCAACAGTATTTTGAACATATGATGGAGAACTATAAATGATAGTACATAGAGTGGAAATTTCAAACCCCTTTTCAGATTTAGAAACATGGGAAGAACATCACGAAGAAATTGCATGGGCATTCAATCAAGAATTGAAAAATGCTTATGCAGAATTATGGAATAATCTTAGAAAACTAGAAAAAATGAAAGTAATTATACATAAACATTCAGAAATCAAAGAAGATGATATTGGAATGCCAATCAGAATTCATGTATCTGTTTGGAGAACAAAAGAATCTTTTGATAATTTTCAACCTATAAGAGAGGCTTTTTTTGCTGTTTTGAGAAAAAATGGATATGAAGTCATTTCAACAGTGAAAGATGTGCCAAATGATTTGTCTCATGTTATATCGTGGTATTGGTAAATTTATATTTCTTCACATTCCTAGAACTGGAGGCAGATCATTCAAATATATTTGTCAGAAGTCTGGATTATTTGTCAAAGACCTGAATTTTGACCAGCCTGAAGTTTCTTATGATTTTGATGTACTTATGGGTCATTTCAGACTTGAATATGCTGAAAAATTTGGCCTACCTATTTTTACAATTGTCAGACACCCAGTTGACCGCCTGATTTCTCAATTCTTTTATTTTCAACAAAAACCATATCTTTTTGATCAAACAAATACAGAAAAAACAGATGATATTCTGGAGTTTTCGTATCGTTTTAGGAATCTGATGGTTCATATGATACAAAAACCTTCTCATATTGACCATTATTTTTTGATGGATGATTTATCAAAATATCATTCTAAGACTAATATTAGTAAAAAGAAAGAAATTACAGAAAAAGATGTACAAAATATTGAAAAAATGAATACATTAGACCTACTTTTCTATAATTGGGTGAAGGATAATTATAAATAATATAGAATATTTTTACTTTTGGAAAAAAGTGTGATATAATTTATACATTGTGGCTGGAAGGAGTATGAAAAAAACAAAAAATAAAGAAAATAGTTATTATTATGTAAACAATGAAGACTTGATGCCTCATATTTATGAATATAGAGAAACGGGCATTATTTCTGAAGATTTTGGAAAAATGCTTCTTAAAATAGCGGAGAATTTCGCAAATAAAGGATCATTTCATGGATACACATGGAAACAGGATATGGTGAGTGATGCAATTCTGACTTGTATTAGATACATGCACAATTTTGATCCAATGAGATATAAAAGACCAAATCCTTTCGCATATTTCACTTCCATTGTTAGAAATTCATTTCTGAATTATATAAGAAAACAAAAGAAACATAGTGAAATAAAAGATCACTGCTATAATAATGTGCATCTCATGGATGATTGTACAGAAGAAGAATATTTCGAATTTCGTGGTATTGATTATACAATTTTGAAAGAGGAGTAAAAGAATGATAAAAGAATTTATATCAAAATGGGCAGTTGCATTGAGATGGTGGTTACAATTTACCATCATAAATGTCTTGATGGTTGTTCTTTATATGATTGGTATTGTTGATAAATTCAATGATGTCGATTTTACAAAGATCAGTTTTCTTATATTTGTTTTGTTTTATATTTTTACACTTCGCAATGGCTGGATATCTTATAAAATTTCTAAGAAACAGTATTTGAATCATGTTGATATTGATACATATTCTAATAATCTTGAGCCTGGTTTGTTCATTTCTAGGTTACTGTTTCAATTAGGTTTGATAGGAACTGTTATTGGTATGTCAGTAATGTTAGATACAAGTCTTGCCACTATTTCTATAAGTAACTTTACATCCATGCAATCAGCTATATCACAAATGAGTTCTGGTATGGCAACGGCACTCTATACAACAATTGCGGGTCTAATTTGTGGTAATGTATTGAGAATTCAGTTATTTGATATATCACATCACCTAAATAAATGTGATAGTAGCCATAAATTTCATTGTGATTGCAAGGAAGTATTAAAAGATGAGAACGAAGACGAATAAAGAAGATTCAATTGATACTGGTTTTTTTGATTTTCTATTCAATACATTATTAGTATTTGTGTTCCTGTTTACTATATCTTTTTTGTTGATCAAACCAGAAAATAAAGATGCCAATATCAAATCGAAAGCAGAATTTTTAGTTACGGTTATTTGGCAAGATGAAAGCCCAGACGATGTGGATACTTGGGTTGAAGACCCCATGGGAAGAAAATGTTCTTTCAAATCTAAAGCAGTAGGTTTGATGCACTTAGATCGTGACGATTTAGGTCATTTAAATGATACAATAACTATGCCCGATGGCTCCAAACAAATTGTAACGGTTAATCAAGAATTGACTACAATTCGTGGATTTATAGAGGGTGAATGGACTGTAAATATTCATTACTACTCAAAGAGAAGTAAAGAAAATGCTAATGTGGTGGTTAGAATAGATAAACTAAATCCAACGGTTAGAGTAATATTTATCAAGAAGATAACTCTTACTAAGGCGTGGGAAGAACAAACAGTTGTAAGACTTAGAATGTCTTCATCCGGCGATATTCTAAGTTTAGATGAAACACCAAAAAAACTTATAGATACAGTAGGTGCAATACCTGGAAATCCAAATGCTATTACCGATAATTCAGGAGGAGGAGGACAATGATAGAATCTTTTAGCGGTCTAGCTATAGCCTTTATGATTATTGCGTCAATTCTTGTTTATCTTTTGATAAATTCTAAGATGCACATAATTTTGAAAGTTATTTTGATTACACTTGCTATTTGGTATTCTCTTATTTTATGGCATACACCGCCTAAATTTATGGGCTGGCCGGCTCCAGTTAGTGAAATACCAGAACAATCAAGAATTTTATGTTATATTGTAGATGAACCTAAACCCAATAATCCAGGTGGAATTTATTTATGGACAATTGTTCAAGATACTTCGAAGCCGACTTTGATAGACCAATTGGATCCTTCAACTGCATTTGGTTTCAAATATACAAGTGCTCCCAGACAATATATAATTCCATATGATAGAAGTTTTCATAAACTTCTTATACAGATGTCAATGGGTTTGGCCCCGGGCCAGTTTATTGAACTTGTATGGGATAAAGAAGAAATTGAAGGACAAGATATGAGTGTAAAATTGAAACTAAAATTGAGAAATCCAGTTATCGGAATTTCTAAAGAAACAGGTGAAGAAATAAGAAACAGGTAAAAGATGTTAGATATCAATAAGTTTTTTCAAAATGTGGAATATATTCGAGGTCAACAGAGAACTAATGTAATTTACCTTACGACTGCTTGCAATCTTCAATGTGATTATTGCTATGAAGGCAAGAAAAGAGAAGGATTAGAGAAGCAACAACCTCTTACATTTGATCAAGTAGATGAATGTATTAATGAAATAGCAAGCAGAGAAGCTAACACAGTTTCAACAGTTGTTATAATGGGCGGCGAACCTTTTTTGGAGTTCAATAGATTAGTTCATGTTTTTGAAAAAGCAAAAACATTATATATGGTAGATGGTAAAAAATGGGCTTTTACTATTACAACAAACGGAACTATTATATTATCAGAATTTTTAGAAGTAATTCAAGCATATAGAAAATATTTTATTATAAATTTTGAAATTAGTTATGATGGTTCGGGTCACGACCGTCGAGTATTTCCTAATGGTAAAAGTTCAAGATCAATTGTTGAGAAATATATTTTTCAATTGAAAAAAGAGAACTTTCCATTCTGTATTTCCTATACAGTACACAAAGATAATCATAAAAATCTATTATACGATATGGTAAGGATACTCGAAACAATGAGGCCAGAGGCCATATCTTTGTCTATTGCATGTCAGGAACTTGATGATATTGGTGTAAATTACAAGACGATATCGAAAGACTTTGAGCCATATGCTGAAGAATTGTTTAGAAGATATGGGATTCCAATATGTGATGCGGCTTGTAAAGTCTGTAAGTCTTGTGACAAAAGCAAATTTGTAGGAAATACTTATATGTCACCAACGACTGGTCTTACATATGAAGAAAAAGATACACAAAAAGAGTTCAGTAGTTTTTAGTTTACAATTTTGTACATATATGATATAATGTGAAAAGAATCTGAGAGGTTATTATTATGTTAAGCAGAAACTTGATAATTTCATATGTTAGTCAAATGAAAGGAAGAAAACTTGAAGAATTGATATTATTGAATCCTATTAGAAGAATTTTTAATGACTCAGGAGCAATGCGCAATGGTAGAAATGCTCATCAACTTTTTCATGATTTATCTTCAGGAGAAGTGAATCATCCAATAAATCTTGACGGCCCAGATTCGGATGATGCAGAATGGAAATGGCATGATTTTAGCAAAAGCGGTAATTATCCGTCTATTTCAAATGTGAATAAAAATTTTGGTATAAGAAACGGTGAAGCTGTTACATATTCAAATTTTGATACTTCAGATTTAAAAATCAAAGCCGAAAAGTTACTTATTATTTTATCATGGGATGGTATACTTATAGATTGTCTTGTTTTAGATGAAACTAAAAGAGAAGAATATTTTGAGGAGTTAGAAAAAATTTATTATTTAGCGTTCAATGGCTATAATAGATATAGAAACGAAAGAACTAATCCTCAAACTCCTTACTTTATATGTAAAATAGGATATGATCAGTCAGTTGAATTTTTTCAAATGAAAAAACGGGGAATATATTATTTTTTTATTTCAAGCGAATTTGGAAAACCATGTAATTATAATACTGTCCTTTCTGAGTATATAAAAATCAGAAATGATGCTATAGAAAGATATAATATTTCATGTTATAATATTAAACCTATACATCTAAGTAGAACTATGGATCCTCAATTTGCAAAAGATGGTATTGACGCTTTTTTTAGATAGAATTTTTTACAAGGAAAGGGTGTGAGAATAAGGATTTATGAAATGTGTTTTAGTGGCTGATACCCACCTCGGGATATATCAGTCTTCAGATTTATGGCATGGAATTGTTCTAAATTTATTCAAAGAAATTCGTGAATATTGTGATGAGAATAAGATTCATACAATTATTCATCTTGGTGATTTTTTTCATGATCGAAAAGTCTTGAATACAAAGTCGCAGTTTGTTGCTCATCAAATCGCCGAAAACTTAGAAGGAATCGACACCTTTCTTATAATCGGCAATCATGACCTCTATTACAAGGATAATCTTGTACCTACCTCCCTTGATGTCTTCAAAAACTACCCTGACATTCATATTATTCGAGAAGTCTTTGAGATGCAGTCAGATCGTATGATTCTTTGTCCTTGGGGAACGATTCCTGAAGGATTTCGATCTGGATATGTTTTCGGTCATTTTGAATTCAGTGGTTTCAAGATGAATAGTAATTACTTATGTCAGACAGGTGAAAATCCAGATAGTCAATTTTGGAGAAAGTTTAAAGTTTTCAGCGGTCATTTTCATTGGCCATCCATCAATGATCATATTACATATCTTGGTTCAGCCTATCCACAAACATTTCATGATGTCGATAGTCCACGAGGATATTATCTATTTGATAGTGGTGAATTGACATTCATTGAATATAAAAGTGCACCAAAGTTTGTAAAAATTCAGACTAATAACATAAATAATGAAATAATTAGAAATAACATAGTAAAATTGATCTTTACTGAAGATTATGGCTCAGTAAAGAATCAACAGATAATTGACGAGGTTCTGTCTTTTGGTCCGACACGATTACAGCCAGATTTTTCTCAAGCCAAACTTGAAGGGACTGAAGAAAAAATTGAGATTAGTGATGTAAGTCTATTGGATCATGATGAAATAATTGATTCATATGTTGGTAAGATAGAGATTCCACCACATATGAACAAAAAGACAGTAATCACAATGATGAAAAAGTTGAAGGAGGGAGAAGAATAAATGGAAGAAAAATGGGCAATAGGAGATTTTAGATGGTATAATGGAACGCCCGAATCACCATCATGGCTAGATAATACTTCAGATTATTATACACATGATGAAAAGCTAAAAGAACATTATCCATGGTTTATACCATATGATGAAAGACTTTATGAAGGTGATTTACAAATCAATATAGATGGTAAATGGACAACAGTACAGCAATTGGCTCAAAAATGTAAAATATATGAAATGTTCATGGAATCTCTTTATCTTCTTTTGAAGAAGTTACATCCATATTCATTACCAGAATTCAAAGAAATTGAAAGATTGATGAAAATGATAAAGGAATATGAATATGATAAAGGGCCAGATTGTGAATGTAAAAAAGACCACCTAGAAAGCGAATTGTTTGAGATATGACAACAGAAGAAAAAAATGATCTTATATTTGGTTTTATTATTCCATTGTTTTGTTTAGTTATGGGCTGGACAGGCTTATGTGTATTTTTTTTGTTTATGATAATTATAGACAAGTTAGATAAAATTTTGAAGGAGTTGAAAAAATGAGTGAAATTAGATATGAAGATGTGGGTCAGCAAGTACAAAGTGTTTTTGAATCTATAAGAAATCAGCACTTTCCAGAACTGACAAACGCAAAAGTCAAAATTGTTTTCGATTTGAAGAAACGTGTTAGTGATGGCAAGATTATTCTTGGTAAGATCAAGAGAACAAATGAATTAGAGAAGTTTTTTACAGTTGAAGAAGCTGGAAGTATGGATGGTTATGATTATATTTTGTTTTTAGACAAGAAAGCATGGGAACTAGGAACACCTGAAGATCATGTAAGACTTGTCAGACATGAGCTAAGACATACTTCAGTTGATGATTCAAATGATAAACCATATAGACTTCGTGGTCATACTATTGAAGATTTTCATGAGGAAGTAGAATTGAATCGTGATGATCCGCGCTGGGCTGAGAGATTGGCTATTACAGTACAAGACGCATATGCTAATGAGGAATAATGAAAAATTGGGATTTGTATCTATCAATTTTATTAGGCTTAATAATTTTGGTTATGATTTTTATATATAATAATGAGTTTTTTTTATGAAATTAGAAATTCAATCTGTGACATTCAAAAACTTTTTGAGTTTTGGTGCTAGAGAACAAACGGTACCATTTCATCCAGGTGTGAATGTTGTTTTGGGTGTTGATAAGGCTACAGAAAGATCAAATGGATCGGGTAAGAGTTCTTTTCTCGAAACGATACCATTTGCTCTTTATGGCCAGACACATAAAGATATTCGAAAAGAACAATTGATAAATTGGAAAAACCGAAAAGCATGTGAAGTTTCTCTAAAATTCAAGAGAGGTGAGACACAATATGAAGTTCTGCGAGCAATCAAGCCAGATAATCTTGAGATTTATGAGAATAATAAACTAATTGAGAAGCCCGCTAATGTTCGAGATTATCAGAAAATTCTTGAAGATATTATCGGTCTATCTTTTCGATCATTTTGTTCTTTGATTCATTCGAATGTCAACAGTTCAAATCAAATACTTTCAATGGGCAAACCTGAGAAACGCAAGTTTATTGAAGAAGTCTTTGGTTTGTCCGTCTATTCTGAAATTCATTCAAGAGCAAATGAGAGAATTCGCTCTCTCAATGAAAAACTTCAAGAAATAAAGTTGAGAACCAATCATAATGAGATTTCAATTCAAGAGGCTAAAAATCGAATAGAGGAGATGAATGGTAAAATCAGTCGTATTGGTTCTCATGATGTTGAATTGAAAGATGCAGAAATAGGACTTCAAGAATTACTTGAAGAAAATAAAGGAATAGAAGAAAATCAAGAGAGAATTTCTAATGAAATCTCTTTGAAAGAAGATGAATCCAACAAAGCATCGAAGTTGATCAATAAAGTTGATTCTAAAAGGAGTCTTGTGAATAGCTGGATAAAAGATGCAGATTCTAAACTTTTAGAATTAGAAGAATCAAAGAAGATTCGTGAAGAATATCTAAAATTTGTCAAGAAACACGGTAAACCTTCTGAAATCAATGAGAAGATTGACGATTTGAAAGTCAATATTCAAAAGTTGACAAGTGAAGTTATGCTGTTAGATGGTAAAATAAAGACTGCCGAAATAGAACATGCTAAGTTAGAAACAAATTTGGGGAATGAAAAGAAAAAACTTGAACTTTTTGAAGAATATGCTGAATGTCCGACCTGTGGCCAATCTTTATCCAAAAGTAATATATCTGCTAAAGAGATTATCAATAGTTTGAATCTTCTAATAGAAGCAATAAGAGCAGATATGTTTATTGTGGATACATCTATATTGAGTTTGAAAAGTGATCATAAACATCATTCTGTGGTGAAAGAAGCACTTGAATCCGAACTAAGTGGTAAAGAGGAACAAAGAGATTACTTGTATTCTCTCAAAGATAAGATCAAATCTGAATATTCAGAAGATCAAATAAAACACAAAAAACATAAATATACCAATACAATTTCTCATATAGATATACTGACTTCGAAACTGGAGGAAAGAGAGAGAACTATCAAGGGAAACATTTCTGGATTGAGACAAGAATTTGATGATATACAAAAGATTTTGAAACAAATAAATCAAAAAAGAAGTGAAATTGATGTTATAAAACAAAAAATTGAATTAGAACAAAAAACTAAGGATGAGTTTGTTGCAATCATCGAAACTGAAGCAAAAAATATCGAAAAATTGAAGTCAGACAACAAAGATTTTCAGAAAAAAGAAAAAACTTTCATAAATATACTAGACTATCTAAACCTAATCAAAGAGATTTGTAAGGACGAAAATATCAAACAATATGCAATTTCATCAATAATGCCATTCTTGAATCAACAGACCAATAGGTATCTCAGTGATGTTGGTTACAGTTTCTATACTGTATTAGATAAGTGGTTAGATGCTGAAATTCTAGGTCCCGGCATCACAAAAGCAACATATGGATCATTATCAGGTGGAGAAGGTCGTGGTATTGACCTTGCTTTACAGTTTTCATTATTAGATATTGCTCGAATTCAAGCGGGTGTTTGGCCAGACATTCTAGTAATGGATGAGATTTTAGATTCGAGTGTTGACAGCCGAGGTATTGACAAGATCATGCAAATCATAAGAACAAAACAATCAGATGAAAACAATAAGATATTCATAATATCGCACCGAGATGAAATTGGTGCCGAGTTCAATGCAGACAATATATATTTTGTGACTAAAGATCAATATTCTACTGTGGAGGTCAAATGAAATGTTTGAAGATTATGAAAGTGTTGGAAGAATAATATCTCGGGAAGAGGATGATCATTCATTTAGAGATGATTGGATGAGAAATAGAAGATATTTCAAACAAAATGGAATTTGGGTATCTGATATTGATTTTGTAATGTGTTCTAAAACAGGATTTTATATGTTTATAGAATATAAACGAAGAAATTCTTTGATGACCTTTGCTCAAGCAAAAGTATTATATTGGCTTGATCGAGGTTTGAGTATGTCATATCCAAATACATGGAAAGGAGTCCATCTTATTCAATTTAGTCGAAAAAATCCACAAGATGGTACAATAACTTTAGACCTTACCAATCAAATATCAGAAGAAGAGCTTG
>Ga0209536_100008422_pt1 | contig 15466 bp, 12 predicted proteins | sample DeeMarSeWOR28_12_FD_187461 | JGI IMG/M metagenome (GOLD analysis project Ga0209536, IMG submission 187461) | Marine sediment microbial communities from White Oak River estuary, North Carolina - WOR-2-8_12 (SPAdes) (version 2) | ecosystem: Environmental > Aquatic > Marine > Intertidal zone >...
CGATGACGGCAATCAAAAATGGTATGATGCCCTTGAAGATGGACTCCAGCGGAACGCCGCCGATAACGCTTTCAGCCACCCCGTAGACCACGTAAACATTGATCCCTACCGGTGGTGTGATCACGCCCATTTCGGTCACCATCACAATAATAACACCGAACCAGATCGGGTCATAGCCCAGATCGGTGACAATTGGGAAAAATATCGGGATGGTCAGCATCACAAAGGCCAGGGCATCCATGAAGCATCCGCCCAAAAAATAGACCAGAACGACCATGCCCATGATCACGAATGGGGGTAAATCAAAGCCACCGATCCATGTCGCCACGTTAAACGGTATGCGGGTAACGGCCAGGAACTTGCCGAAAACAACCGCCCCGGCAATCAGAAGCATCACCATACAGGACGTCCGCAGCGTCTCAAACAATGATTTAACAAATCCCTGCCAGGTGATCTGCCGCCGGATCAGGGAAACCAGCAGCACACCGAACGCACCCACCGCGGCAGCTTCGGTCGGTGTGAAAAACCCGAAAAATAGTCCACCCATCACAAGACCGAATACCGCCAGGGTGTCAATCAGGCCATTGAGGGATTTGATTTTCTCCTTCCAGGAAAACGACTCGCCCGGTGGCCCCTGATCCGGTGCAATGCGGCATCGGATGTATATCGATATGATAAACAGGATGGTGACGAAGATAGCCGGAATAATTCCGGCCACAAACAATTTGCCGATGGATTCTTCGGTCAACACACCGTAGACGATCAGAACCACGCTGGGAGGCATGATCATCCCCAGGCCCCCGCCCGACGCCACCGAACCGGTGGACAACTCGTCGGCGTATTGATAGCGCTTCATCTCCGGCAGCCCCACCGTCGCCATGGTGGCGGCCGTGGCCGGACTCGAGCCGCAAACCGCGCCGAAGGCCGTACAGGCGGAAACGGTCGCCATGGCCAGCCCGCCCCGGGTGCTGCCCAGGAATTTGTAGGCCGTATCGTAGAGGCGGGCGCTGATGCCGCTGTTAAAGGCCAGCTGGCCCATTAAAATAAAGAGGGGGATGGTGGTCAGCCCGTATGACGAAAATACCTCGTAGATGTTGCGGGAAAGAAGATTGAGCCCCCCTTTGAAGGAAATCATGAAGCTGAAACCCAGAAAGCCGATCATCGTCATCACATAGGCCACCGGCATCCTCGAGAAGAAAACAAGGACCATGACCGAGATACCGATAATACCGATGGTTGTCGGGCTCATGTTGATGTCAGCTTTCTGATGCTATTGATGATATCCCTTAGAATAATCAGGGTGAAGACCAGCAGGCAGAAGGCGGTCAGGTAAATGACCACGTGCTCGGGCAACTCCAGGTTCATGGACACTTCACCCGATGCCTTCATGGTGTTGGCATAAACCGTCATGCGCCAGGTGACCACGGCGAACAGGACCAGGCTGACAACGCCGGTGCAAATATCGATGATGATCTGGGTTTTCTCGGAAAACAGCCGCACGAGTATTTCAACACCGATGTGGCCCTGGACCTGGTGGGTATAGGGCATGGCCATGACAACCGCCAGAGTGGCCATAAACCCCACAATTTCCACCGAACCGAAGATGGGATAGCCAAAGGACCGCCCAACGACATCGGCGCAGGTCAACAGCATCATGCCGACCAGACAGGCGGCCCCGATGATTTTCATTTTATCCAGGATCCACTGGATAATGTTCCATAAATAAGCCATGTACACAAATACCGGATGCGTAAAAATGTCATTCCCGCGCAGGCGGGAATCCAGATAGGCGGGAACTTCCAGCTGATGCAACCGTCAACGTTGAACGATACGTGATGAAATAACAGCGGGTGGGTCTCTTGATAAAAACCCACCCTTTTTTCATTTATTGCAGATCGTTCAGTGTCTTGATGGTAAAATCGACCAGTTCGTCGCCTTTGAAACCCTTGGTGTTCATATCGGCCTTGTACTTATCGACGATCGGAGCGACGGCCTGTTTCCACCGCTCAGCTTCTTTGGCGTCGAGCCCGATAATTTGGCCGCCCTGGCTCAGGAAGAAAACAATGCCCTGGGCATCGCTGGTATCCCAGGCCTCACCGTGTTTATCGATCCATTCCATGTTGATCTGTTCGATGATTTTCCGGTTGGCGGCTGAAAGGGAATTCCACTTGTTTTTATTCATCACCACGAAAAATGAGGTGGTATAAGCAGCTGTAAAATCAGCGGTGGCATACCGGGTAACCTCTCCCAGCTTCCAGCCCTTGTTGGCTTCGAAAGGGTATACCGCACCATCCACCACGCCTTTTTGCAGCATCTGGTAGGTTTCCGGCATGGGTTTGGGCACCGGGGTGCCGCCCAGCGCCTCGACCACCAGTGCGCTGGTGCCATGGCCCCTGAATTTGAGCCCCTTCATGTCCTCTATTTTGTACACCGGTTTGCTCTTGGTGTGGATCAGTCCCGGGCCGTGGGCATGCAGATACATTACCTGGGTGTCCATCAACTCTTCGGGCATAAATTTTTGGTAGACCGCATTGATGACTTTGGTGGCAACCTTGCCGCTGGTATACCCCAGGGGCAGATCAACGGCGGCCATCACCGGAAAACGGCCGCGGGTATAGGCTAACACAGAAAATCCGACGTCAGAGATTCCTTCCACCACCCCGTCATAGACCTGTCGGGCCTTGGTCAGGGTTTGGCCGGGAAAGTATTCCACAACGACCTCGCCATTGGTGCGTTTCTCCACTTCTTTGCACCAGGCCTCGGCCAGTTTGCTCTGAATGTGTCCGGGGGGAAAGAAATTGCTGTAGGTAAGTTTGACGGCAGCGGCCTCAGCTGTTACGGGGCTCAGGGAACCCAGTGCCAGCCCGACACAGAGGATTAACATAATTGTCAAAATTTGCTTTTTCATTGTGCCTTCCTCCTTTCTGTACTCGGGGTTAGTGGCCAGAAAATGGCCTAAAATGGATCAATCATGCACGAGAGGACCTCATATTGTGATTAATATATAGCTACTTAATAGCTATCAAACATCTCGTCAACAAAAAACTTTAACGAGAATTTAGCCAGCCCAGCCTATACCGTGTCAGCATTTAGATCAACTAAATTTTAACTGTGGACTTGATACCGCCGATCTTTGTGATATAGATCGCTGACAGTATCGGTTTGCAAAAGGCCCACAGCCAGACGCGTTTTGAAAGATCGCAAACGATGGAGGAGGACATGGATCAAAAGGTTAAAGCGGCAATTATCCGTGCGGTTGAAACAGAGCCCTTTGCCCGGGCGCTAAATATGGAATTGGTGGATTTGGCAAGGGGTCATTCGGTGGTGCACATGACCTATGAGCCTGATAAAATGAACAACATCTATGGCCGTGCCCACGGTGGGGCTTTATTTGCCTTGATTGACGAAGCGTTTGAAACCGCCGGCCAAACAAACGGAACCGTGGCGGTGGCCTTGAATGTCAACGTCACCTATGTATCCAGCCCCAAACCCGGACTGCAGCTGCGAGCGGAAGCAAACCGGGTGAGCCAGACCCGCAAAACCGCCAGTTACGACATCAAGGTCACCGATGAAAATGGTGACCTGATTGCCCTTTGCCAGGCCCTGGCATTTGACACCGGCAAACCGATACCGTTTCTATAAAAGACAGAGGACAGCTAACAGAAGACAGATGACAGAGGTCAGAAGACACATGTCTTAGATTTCGAATTTGTGATTGCGGAATTCGGATCGTCAGATAATCTACCTCGCAACACGCAACGCGTACCATGAGACACGCGACCCGACGCTCTCAACGCGTAACACGGAACGCGCAACCGATTCATTCCCCTGCCATCGTCACCGGCAGGGTCAGACAAAAGGCGGCACCCTGCCCTTTTTCACTGACAATTTTAATATCGCCGCCGAGGCACTGGGCCAGAATCAGCGCCCCGGCCAGACCGAGGCCGTGGCCTTTGCGCGGCACAATGGAACATTCCTTTACCTGGGCATAACGCCTAAAGATTATCTCGTGATGATCCGGCTCGACCCCCGGGCCATCGTCGGTGACGGTAAGCGACACGATATCATCGGCGATGTCCATTTTGATTTCGAGCTTTTCCCGGCGATGATGCAGGGCGTTTTTAAGCAGGTTGCCGACGATTTGACGAAATTTTATTTCGTCCTGAAAAATCTCGATATCCAATACCCGCTCGGAAAAATTCAGGTATATTCCGTTGCGGTTCAGCAGCTCCAGGGCCTCTTTTTCGGCCTCGTATTTGCCGATTTCCTCGGACAGCGGCCCGGTCATGATTTCCAGCGAATCCTTCATGGCCTGGTAGACGGATTTGGCCGGTCGAAAATGAGAACAGATGAAACAGCCGGACTCGGAGCGCCCGATTTCCATTAAATTGTTCAGCATCTCCCGGGCCTTTTTGGTGTTGCGCAAGGTGCGCTTCAGGGTATTTTCCTGCTTGGGTACCAGGGGGCCGAATTTATCTTTTTTCTCCAACAGGGTGCGCAATCCCGTTTCGATAATTGAAATCGGATCTTTGAGTTCATGAATCAAAAACTGGATTTCTATGTCCCGGAAAAATTCCTGCGGACGCTTTTTGGTTTCCGGCTCTTGCTGGTCGGGCTGACGCGGTTGGTTCATGGCTCACATTCCTCCGAGATTATAAGGCTAATCCCGCTATGGCATTCTATTAAGTTTGGTTACCTTCCGGTAAACGTTGCGCGTTACGGGTTGCGGGTTGTGGGTTGAAGGTTCAGCGATCAAACAACATTCAGCGCTCATTTATATTCTAAGAAAATAAGATCGATAACATTCCTTTTATCAATCCGCAATCCGAAATCTAAAATCCGGGATTGTGGTAATCCTGAATCATATATCCTTTGTCTTCTGTCCCCTGTCTTCCGTCCTCTGCGATTTGAACTGCACCGTCATCGTCGTGCCGCCTGAATCCAGGCAATCCTCCAGTTTCCCGCTGTGAATACAGTTTGTGATATAACCGCTGCAGGCTTCACTGTCATCGGGTAACATCCGGCAGCGCCGGGATTTCATTTTGAGCTGAAAATCATAGCGCTCCGAAAATATTCTCATCCGCAGCAGGTCGAATCCCTTGCCGCCGGCACCAAAATCATACGGGTTACGGGATGAATACTGCATGGTCTCATAAGCCGTAAAATAATTTTCAAAAATCAGCCGCTGATTCTCCTCGCTGATCCCGATTCCGGTATCTTTGACTTCCAATTCGGGGCCGTTTTTACCTTTTTTAACCGACACCCGGATCAGTCCCCCATCCGGGGTGTTCTCGACCGCATTGCGAACCAGGCCCTCTATGATTTTGCCGAGGACATCCGGGGGAATCCAGATAAAGTGTTTACCCGATACGCGCGTCCTGACACGGCATTTGCGATGGGCAAAATGCGGCCGCAGCGCCTGTACTTTGTCCTTGACGAACTGGTCCAGCCGGACCGTCTCCGGTACAGCCTCATGGGGGCCGAAAATTTCCTTGATCCGTTGCCTCAAGCGCAGAATAATATCTTTTTCTTCCAATTGCTCGGACACCAGCAACTCCAACTCATCGGCGCAGGCATCCAGCAAGGAAGAAAGCAGATAATAGGTCTTGTAGTCTTTTTCTCGTAAAATGTCTTCAATCTCATACTGCATGTCCAGCAGCCGGTCGAGGTTTCTTTGGGCACGATCCAGAATCGAATCCCAATTGCGATCTTCGATGCCGACCAGCCGCTTGCGGAGCAAACCCAGCGAAGCCGTCAAAATCGAAACGGGGGTTTTCAACTCATGGGAGAGATGATGGATCACCCGATCCTTGGCCCGGTTCAGGCTCTGGACCTCCTGGTAGGAGCGTTTGAGTTCTTCGTGGATGCCGGCATTTTCGATCGGCAGCGCCACATAGTTGGCAATGGCGGTGAGCAACTCAACATCCGGTTGGTCGAAATTGCCCTCCTTTTTATTGACGGCGCACAGCACGCCGATCAGACGCCCTCGGATCTGGATGGGGACATCCAGCATATTACGGGTCTGATAGTCGGATTTTTCGTCCACCTGGCTGAAAAAATGGGGGTCTGTGGCTGTGTTATGCACGATTAAAGGCTCGCCGGTGCGATAAACTTCACCCGCCACTCCTTTGTTTGCCGGAAAGCGGATCTCTTTCATTTTCTGGCCGGTTTTGCCGTCATCATAAATAGATTCGCGGAAATAAAACTCCTTCGTTTTTTCATCCAGCAAAATAACCGAAGCACCCTCCACCCTGATCAAGTCGCGGACTTCACGGGTGATAAACTGCAGCCGTTCATCCAACCCCCGGTATTGGTGGAGAGCCTGGGAAATGCGAAACAGCGCCTCGTTGATGCGTGTGCTGCGCTTTTCCTGGGTCACATCCCTGAGGGTGATCACCTGCCCCGCAGGCCTGTTCTGAGCGTCGTAGAAAAGGGCACCGTCGACAATGATGTCCAATACCCGACCATCCTTGGTCAGACGCTTGGTCTCAAATCCGTTGATGACTTTTTCTTCAAACAGCTGCTTGATGCCTTGTTTGGTGGCCGCCTTTGATTCTTCCGGCACAAACGGGATAATCTTGCCTTCCAGTTCTTTGAGGGTCCAGCCGAATACTTTTTCAAAGGCAGGATTCAAATAAGAAACCGTATTGTCCATGTTAAAAACAAAAACAGGGTCCGGTAAAAATTCCAGAAAAGCCCGGTAGCGCTGTTCCGCCCGCCGGCTGGTTTCGGACAATTCCAGGGCACAGGCTTCTGATTCCTGCAAAGCCTTCTGGGCTAGTATGCGGTCGGTGACATCCCGGGCAATGCCTCTGAATCCGATGGGTTGTCCGCTATCATCTTTAATCAGACTGGCGGAGATTTCCAGGTGGCGGGTTTCACCGTCCTTACGGGAAATTTCCCACTCGATATACACATCACCCTTGCCGGTTCGATAAATGCGATTAAAGGACTCGAACGCGATGCGGGCATTGTCTTCATTCATGAATTCCCGAAAATTGCGTCCCTGTATCTCCTGGCGCGAATATCCAAATATCCGGCTGAGCGCGTCGTTGAAAAACCGGAAATTGCCGTTCAGGTCGACCTCATAAAAGCCATCGGCCACTGCGCCGATTAGCATCCGGTAGCGATCTGCATGGATCTTGGCCTCTTCAATGGCCGCATCGCTGTCCTTTTTTGGAGCGCTCCTGGACGCTTTGGATGACTTGGCCGAGCTATGTTTGGATTTGCGGGTGGGCATGGTTCTGGTTGGTTAGTTGATCCTTTTGGCGGTGATCCACCGCGTACAAATTAATTAAGCATAGTGCCTCACAGAAAAAGGCGTTTTGTACTTGGTGTTCCGTGTTTAGAGGTATTGCCAAACACCAAATACAAAACACCAAACACATTCCGACACTTTGAAACTGTTTTGTATGATAGATGCGTTGTTCAGTTTCGATCAGCACATAAGTTGGTGCGCTTATTGACCGGGCGTTTCCAGTATGTCGAAGGTTTCGGCATTCAACAGATTGACATGGTTGGCCTGTAAGACTTCAATGGCTTTATCATTGTCGCTGAACCGAAATATCATCACCGCGTGACCCTGGGAAAACCCGATGAAGGCATACATGAATACCACGTAGACATTGGCGTCTGCAAGGGGCTGCAAAATCCTGGCCAGGCTGCCGGGTTTATCTTCGATTTCGGCGGCGACAACCTCATTGACAAAGGCCGGGATCGCCATCTCCATTAAAATTTGCCTGGCTTTGGCAACATCGGATACCAGCAGCCGCAGCTGCCCGAAGGCACCGGTGTCCACCAGGTTGAGGGCTCGCAGGTTAATGCCGGCCTGGCCCAGGGCATTGGTGACCTCAAACAGCCGGCCGGGCGCATTCTCAATGGATACCACTATTTGTTTTAATTTCATTTAACCCTCCGCCTTGATAGCGTTTCAACTCAAGCAATCACCGCTCTCAAACTAAAAAAAACTAAAAGCCTGTGTCAAGCATAATGTTTTTCAATAAAAACCGGAAGGCAGCCGTATTCGTTCGCCTGGTTATGTTTGTCATTCCAGCGGCCAGAGGCCTTTTTCTTCCAGAACCGATCTTAGGGTTTTCAGGGCAGAATTTGTCGCCGGCATCCCCCCGTAAATAGCGGTTTGAAATATCACCTCGGCAATTTCCTGCGGTGGGCAACCGACATTCAAGGCTGCCTCGATATGCAGCCGGAGTTCATCCAGTCGTGATAAAACAGTCAACGCTGCGACGGTAATCAGCTGTCGGGTGGTGTGGGGTATTTTCTTCCGGGCATACATTTGTCCGGTGATGAATAAGGACAAATCTTTGGCCAGCTCCGGGTCAAAGGACCGCCACAGGTCGAAGGGCCTCTCACCCTTGACGTCCTTAAAATAAAGTTCGGCTGTTTTTTTTGTTTTTTCAACGACGTCCTTGCTCAAAGTCATCCCCTCCTTTCCAATTGACTGGCGCCAATTGGAAGTTATTTGTTAATGGTTATTCGTTAATAGAACTTAATTAAAACGGATCAGCCCCACCAGATTGGTGAGGCTGTTCGTAGAAGTTGGCTTAAATAGCAGAAATCGATTTGTGCGGATGAGTCAATTAGCTATCTCCAATAACGAATAACGATTACCTGTCTTGATTGAGCGTTAGCTCAATCAGCTCAGACAATTGAGTATTTGGGACCGCCGCCACCTTCGGGACAGGTCCAGACGATGTTCTTATACGGATCTTTGATCTCACATGTTTTACAATGGAGACAATTTGAAGGATTCAGTTTAATACGTTTGGTTCCATCCGATTCTTCTTCGAGCTCGTAAACCTGGGCGGGACAGAAAAGCGTACAGGGGCAGCGGTAATTTTCATAGCAATCCGTGACGCACAGGTTCGTGTCCGGGATAACCAGATGGCAGGGCTGATTCTCTTCATGGGTGGTGCCCGAAAGGTAAAGTCCGGTCAATTTATCCAGATAAAGTTTACCGTCAAGATTCTGTACTTCCGCCGGCACTTCGGCCGCCGCTGCGTCAGAAACCTTTTTTAGCGAAGCGCTGTCTTCTTCAATTGGCATGGGATCTGTCAGCCCGCGTCCACCGGTCAGGTACTGTGCACCGATGGTGATAAACTTACCGAATCCCTTTTGCGATAAAGCCTGCCCAAAATTGCGGGCTGCAAACAGCTCCTTTTTTATCCAGCTGTCATCTATTTTTTGTTGATAGCTACCCAGCGTTTCGGCTGAATAGTCGTCACTTTCAAGGGCAGCCATAATCGTTTCGGCGCCCAGCATACCCGATTTGGTGGCGGTATGAACGCCCTTGAGTCGCTGGATATTCAACATGGATGCGCTATCACCGACGATCAGCGCCCCGTCCACCGCCAGCCGGGGCATGCTGTAATAGCCGCCGGCCGGCAGTGTTTTGGCGCCCTGCTGCAACACCTTGCCGCCGGCGATGATCCCGGCAATCAAGGGATGCTTTTTAAAGTTCAGGAACGCCTGGTAAGGTTCTAATAGAGGATTTTCATACTCCAGTCCGACAACAAATCCCAATGCCACCCGGTTATCTTTCATTTTGTAAAGGAAGCCACCGCCCTTGGTGTTCAAGCCCAGAGGATAACCGAAAGAATGCAATACGGTGGTCTTGGAAGCCACAAATGGGCTTGATTCCGGTATTTCAATCACTTCCTTGACGGCGGTTTCAAACACCTGGGGCATCTTGCCGTCAAATATTCCCAGCTTTTTGCCGAGTTCGCGCAGCAGGCTGCCTTTGGGGCCTTCACCGAAAACCGTCACCTTGGCCATCAGATCGACACCGGGTTCAAAATTAGGTCTTTTGTTACCGTCTTTGTCGACACCTTTATCACCGGTACGAATGCCGATGACGCGGTCACCGTCATAAAGAATTTCGGTCCCGGCAAAACCGGGGAAAACCATCACTCCCAGTGCTTCGGCCTGTTCACCCAGCCACGCACAATACTTGGAAAGGCTGATGATATGGCAACCGTCGTTGTGCATATAGCCCGGTGTATAAGGCACTTTAAGCTTTCCAGTGGGAGTCAGGTAATAGAATTCATCCCGGCATTCAGCGGTTTCGATCGGGCAACCTTTATCCAGATAGTCCGGCATAAGCTCTTTGAGGGCCGCTGGATCCATGATGGCACCACTCAGAGAATGGGATCCGATGGATTCGGCCTTCTCAATCAGGCACACCTCAATTTCCTTGCCGGCCTGCTGGGCCAGATTCATCAAATGGATGGCACCGGCCAGATTAGCCGGGCCGCCACCGACAAAGAGTACATCAAACTCTAATGCTTCTCTGGTTTCTTCCATGTATGTCATCCTTTACCGTAACCCGAATGATCGGTAGCTTTCACCCGGATAGTTAATCGTTATCGGCCATCGGAACAACTAACGAATAACCAATAACATCTGATTGGGCCTGCGCACAATCAGGTTCAGCTTTTAACTTTCTTGACTTCTTCCTCTACAGCGGGGACCACATCAAACAGATCGCCGACAATACCCAGATCGGCTTTGGAAAAAATAGGCGCTTCCGGATCCTTGTTGATGGCCACAATGTATTTGGAGGTCGACATGCCGGCCAGATGCTGAATGGCTCCGGATATACCGCAGGCCACATACAAAACCGGGGATACGACTTTGCCGGTCTGTCCCACTTGATCGCTGTGCGGGCGCCAGCCCTCGTCAACTGCCGAGCGGGATGCCCCGACGGCACCTCCCAAAGCAGCCGCCAGGCGCTCAACAGCGCCGAAGTCCCCTCCGGTTCCACGGCCACCGGATACCACGATATCTGCCTCGGTCAGTTCGATTTTATCCCCGGTGTCCATGCTCTTCTCAACCACCGCGGTTTTAACCTCGCCGAGCTGAACGGCAGGTTTTTCAATTGCGCCATCCTTGGCGGATTCTGTGATATCCATCACATTGGGTCGAACGGCGACAATTTGAATGGCGCTGTCAAACCCCACGTCGGCAAAAATCTTCCCGCCGAACATGGGCCGCGTACAGGTCAGTTGACCGTCTTCCAGCTTTACGGCCGTGCAATCCATGGCCAGTCCTGCATCCAGTCTGGCAGCCAATCGGGCAGACAGGTCCTTGCCCTGGGCAGAAGCACCGAGGATAACCACCGCCGGATCCACGGATTGAATCAGATCGGCCAGAACGTTCGTGTAGGCACTGGTGGTGTAATCGGCCAGGCCAGGATCATCTGCAACCAGTATCTTGTCGGGACCATATTTTTGCAACTCCCCGGCGATGCCTTCTATACCGCTGCCAATGACCACGGCGCATAATTCCGCTCCCAAACCGTCGGCAAGGCGCCTGCCCTCACTGACGACTTCAAAGGATATTTTTCTAAAAACACCATCTCTTTGTTCTGTAATCGCAAACACACCTTGTGGCATTTTAATCTCCTTTACTATTCGATCTAAATTCCCGACCAAGGGACAGGAACTCGTATTCGGTTAATCTATATGTCTTTGCCTTAGATCAGTTTAACTTCTTCATGCAGCACCCTGACCAGCTCGGCGGCCTTGTCCTGGGCGGTTTCGCCCTCGACCATTTTAACCGCCTGTCGCACCGGCGGAAGGTTCAGCGCTTTAATTTTAACCTTGCGGTTGGCAGCACCGGCCGTACCGGGATCAATTCCCAGATCTGCGATGGTTTTGACATCCACCGGCTTCTTTTTGGCTTTCATGATTCCGGGCAACGAGGCATAGCGCGGCTCATTCAGCCCGCGCTGGGTGGTAAACAACGCCGGCAGTGCAGCTTCCACCGTTACGGTGCCGCCCTCAATGGTGCGCTGGCACTTGATCTTGCCATCGAGCAGCTCGGCTTTGACCACCATCGAAACCTGCGGAATATTCAAAAATTCAGCCACGGCGGCCGCGACCTGGTAATTGTCTTCATCCACGGCGCGATGTCCGGCGATGATCAAATCAAACGGAATTTCTTTTACGGCAGCCGCCAGTATCCTGGCCGTCGCCAGGGGATCACTGCCCGCAGCTGCGGGATCGTTGATGTGAATACCCTTATCGGCGCCCATGGCCAGGGCGGTGCGGATGGTCTCAACGGCCTTGTCCGGCCCCATGGAAACTACCGTCACAGCGCCTCCCTGGGCTTCCCGGATTTGCAGGGCTTCTTCGACCGCGATCTCATCATAGGGATTCATGACCCATTTTATATCCTGGGTTTTTATGGACACGCCGTCGCCCGCAATTTCAATCAGCGACTCGGTATCCGGCACCTGTTTAACGAGAACAACTATTTCCATATCTTTCTCCTTTCACTAAACTAATAAGCCTTCTGGATCTTTTTATGTAAAAACCTGCTTGACCAACCACTATCCAAAATTACAAATCACAAATACCAAATATCAAACAAATCACAATGACAAAAATTCAAAATCCCAACCCAGAAGATCCAGGTTGTGAATTCGATAGTGACTTAACTTCAGCATTGCAACGTTTCGGTCATTGGACATTTGAATTTGAAATTTGTTTGTAATTTGGTGCTTGCTATTTGGGATTTCTTTCCAATCCGATTGTGTCTATCGATCCAGAGTATTGGACTCTTGGACAAATTCAAGCACTATCTGTTAGCCTTCCGGATGCCTAGCTGATCCAGCGCAATAATCCATTTGCAGATATTGGCGGATCCTTCAACCATGCTGTAGGTGGGTGCATCCCTGAAGAAACGCGCCACCGGATATTCGGTGGAATAACCGTAGGCGCCCAGAATCCGCATGGCATAGTTGGCACACTTGTTGGCCACTTCACCTGCCAGATATTTGGCCTGGGCGACATCGAGCCCGTTGTTTAACCGGCCCTGATCTTTGGCCACGGCCGCTTTGTATACCACCAGCCGGGCAGCTTCTATTTCCGCCGACATCTGGGCGATCATATCCTGGTTCATTTGGTATTCGCCGATGGCCTTGCCGAACTGTTTACGCTCCATGCTGTATTTAAGGACTTCATCCAGACAAGCCTGTGCCAGCCCCACGCCGCCGGCGGCGGCTGAAAGCCGGGTCTGGTTCAAAGAACCAAACAGGATCTTGGCCCCATCACCCGGGTTGCCCAGAATATTTTCTTTGGGCAATTTGGTATCGGTCAGATAAATTTCACCGGTGGGCGAGGAGCGGGATCCCATTTTGTCCAGAGCGGTCGTTCGGATGTCGTTGAAGTTTTTAACCTCTACCACGAAGGCCGAAAGCCCTTTGGCACCCTGGGAGCGATCCGTGTAGGCGTAGTAAATAATGGCGTCGGCAACATCGGCATTGGATATCCATGTCTTGGAGCCATTTAGCAGCCAGTGATCTCCCTTGTCTTCAGCTCTGGATTTCATGGCCATGACATCGGAGCCCGCATCCGGCTCGGTCATGGCAAAGGCGCCCATATACTCAGCGCTGACAAGCTTGGGGATATATTTTTGTTTCAGCTCTTCACTGCCATACGTAAGAATTGTGTAAGCACATCCCAGGGTCTGCATATTGATCTGCACCCGCAGCGAGCTGGATGCGCGGGCAATCTCCTCGGTGACAATCATGGCAGCCAGCCAACCCATTTCCGAGCCGCCGTAGGCTTCGGGAATGACCGTACCAAAAAGGCCCAGCTCCCCCATCGGCTTGACGACCTCCTCGTAGGGAAAATAATGCTTTTCATCCCATTCGTCGGCAAATGGCGCAATTTTTTCGGTGGCAAAATCTCGAACCATGTCGCGCAGCATTTCAAGTTCTTCCGGCAGATTAAAATCCATTTTCAATCCTCCTAGTAGATGATTTCTCCATACAGTACGCTTTTAAATGTATAAATTATTTTATATAAAAACAGTATGATATACAATTTTTAGGCTGGTTGGCACACAGGGTACGAGGCCAATTATAAGATACGAACTATAGAAGATGGTAACAGGGAAGTCAAGCTAAAAAGTAGCTATTTTGCAGCCACATCGTAATTAGTTCACATCGGCGTCCGCGGGAGAATCCACATCAAAAATCAGCGCCCTGAAACCGGCTCAGATGCCTTTATCGAGGATTTTCGGGTCGTGTTTGAGGCGCTCTTGAATCCCTTTTCCGATCCGGTAGGTGCGGCTGAATTCAGACCAGAATTCCTGATCTTTTTCTTTCCAGGCAGAACCAAAGCGTTTATCAAAAAAGTGACCGAGTTTGTCAAACAGAAGCTTCCAGGGCGGCTCCCCTCTTTGGTGAGCCCCGAGCAGGTCATCGAGCAGATTATCCAGATCCGCCAATGTCTCTTTGGGCAAATAGGAGATGGCACCTTTTTGGATAGATTCCATCAGGGTTTCGGGGCTGATCGCATGGGCGGTGAGCATGACGGTGGGGATGCCCCTTGCCACCGTCTCTTCCAGCAATTTCAGACCGTCGACACCCATGATATCTAGAATGGCGAGGTCGTATTTTCGCTTTTTTATTTTTTCAGACGCGCCCTGATACTCACGGGCGGTATCGACGCGGGATTCATCCAAGATCTCGACGATGGTCTCCAGAACATCTTCTTCATCATCTACAGCCAGAATATGGATGCCTTTGAGAAAGGATTCCTGTTCAGTCATATTTTTCTGTGCCTCCTAACCCGGCCAAGCGGGGAATGTTGACACAAAGGCACCAGGATAAGAAGGGAAATGCCTTTGGTAAATATTCAACTATGCGTCTTGACGCTTTGGCGGCGAAAATGCCTCGCCGCAACGTAAACAAGATCGACAGCCGGGGACTTCAACCCCCTGCATGATCACCATCCTTGCCACCCGGGGTTTCTATTCCAAAAATCCCATCATTTTCGGCAACCAGAGCACGGCTTCCGGAAAATAGGTGATGAAAAAAAGCACCGCCGTCTGAATGGCAATAAATGGAATGACGGCCTTGGAAACATAGATGAGATCCTTATTTGAAATCGCCCCGGTGATATAAAGACTGACGCCCATGGGTGGTGTGCAATAACCGATGGCCAAATTGACGGTGAGGATCAACCCGAAGTGCATCCAGTGCACATTGAAGGCGTCCAGCATCGGCAGGAAAACAGGACCCAGGATCATCGTCGCCGAAATAATATCCATAAACATGCCGACGATCAGAAGCAGAATATTCATCGCCAGCAGAAATATGATCGGGGAAGTGATGGTCGATAAAACCGCTTCCGTAATTTTTCCCGGGATCGCTTCAAGGGTGAGCAAACGGCCGAAACAGGTCGCACCGGCCACGATAATCAGCAACGTGGCCGACGTGACGGCCGAGCTGACGGTGATCTTTTTGACATCCCCGAACTTGACGGTCCTGTGGATGAAAAGCTCCACAAAAAAGGCATACACACAGGCAACCACGGCGGCCTCATTGGCGGTAAACGCGCCGGAAAAAATACCGCCGAAGATGATGACCGGCAGCATCAGCGACCAGAATCCGTCTTTGAGGACACGCAGCAGTTCCAGCGTGCTGGGGATGGGCTTG
>Ga0209536_100008424_pt1 | contig 15465 bp, 9 predicted proteins | sample DeeMarSeWOR28_12_FD_187461 | JGI IMG/M metagenome (GOLD analysis project Ga0209536, IMG submission 187461) | Marine sediment microbial communities from White Oak River estuary, North Carolina - WOR-2-8_12 (SPAdes) (version 2) | ecosystem: Environmental > Aquatic > Marine > Intertidal zone >...
GCAGCTTGACCACGCCCTCATTGGTAATCATTATGTTCTTGGGCTTGATATCACGGTGGATGATCCAGTGTTCGTGGGCATGCTTAAGGGCCCTTGCAACCTGAATAATGATATTGAGTGCTTCTCTTTCTTCAAATACCTTTCCTTGCTTCAGGGCAGCATCGATTGTGTCACCTTTGACATACTCCATCACAAAATAATGGTATTCACCCGCTTGTCCAACATCGATTGCGCTTACGATATTATGGTGATTCAGCTTCGCAGCCGACCGTCCTTCAATATGAAAGCGTCTGACATAATTTGCGTTCTTAGCCAATCTGCTTCTCAAGACCTTTATTGCAACAATCCTGTTAAGGCTGGTCTGCCTGCCCCTGAATACTGTCGCCATCGCGCCGGAACCGAGGATCCCTTCTATTTTATATCCTGGAATCCCCCGCGCCCGCAGTCGTTTTAATATTTCTTTCTGGGTTTCCGAATTTCCAGGCATAGGATACACCCCCTTTCATGTTTGAGATATGAAGGGTTGTTATCAGAATTAATCATTTCACTGCAATCTCATTACTTGTTCCTGCAATTTAGCAATCCTTTTCACTTGCGCCAACAGGCCACACTTTCCAAGGGAGCCTTCGTTAAATGGGAGAGGCTTTGGAATTACTGTAAGCTTTTCAAGACTATCCTGTTTTGGAGCCTCGGCCACAACACCCATACTCAGGTATTTGGTGAACATTATGGTCCACTTTATCATAGCCGGACTGTCCATGAATATGTAGTTCTGGAGCAAGACAAGCCCCGCAAGCAGACCATATTTCGCTTGCTTCTTTTCTTCATCATCTTTCAAACCGTGGAGATACATGTTATTGCAGCTTATTATGCAGTCTATTTCAATTGTCTTTACGTATCTTTTCGGTTCTTTTGATATGGCATGCAACAAAAACATCATGCCCCAACTTTTCCAGTGTCTGCTGCATGCAATACCCTTTAGAGCCACTTATCTCGAGAATCAGTATTTTCATTTTATTGCCCTTTGATGATATTGGAAGCCTGCCCTTTGCAGAGATCAGGCATTTTGTTCCCACCCAAGTCTCACTTTTCTACTTTCTTTATGCGGATTTTTGACGTCCCGAATTTCAGTTTTGGGCGCAAATGTGAAAGATATGCGGCGAAATCAGGAATCTCACCGTGTGAGAAAGCTTGAAGAATGGGCCAGATCGGCAAATGTGAAACTTTCCAGAAGATGGGCTTGTTTCAGCCGAAATCATGAGGACTATAAGGGATGTTGAGGTGGTCTACTCTGTCTTCCTATGTGAGCGATTCCTGGAATCTCCCCGACTTAAGACAGGAGGGGTATCGGACAACAAGAACGATTCCCGACAAATCAGCTCGCAAAGGCGCAACGGAAATATTTGATCCGTTGCTCCCGTCACCAAGGGACGCAGCGAATGCCGCATTCGGCAAGACACCACAGCACCACACTTCCCCGAAAGGCGTAGATACCGTTCATTTATTGTCGCAAGACAAGGCTACTTGCGATAAACTGACGTCGGTTATTTCCTAACTTTAAGGAGAAATGATGGACCCGATACTCGGAGTACTGTTGCACGCCATGGGCGGCCTGGCTGCCAGAGGCCTTTACCCCGCTGTTGGCCATAATCCTCCTGGGCGGGTCTACCACGAACTGCACCTGGTGCGTCTGGCTCGGCCGCAAGAACAGGATCTTTGCAAACTTTGGCCGGGCCGGCGATGGCGGGTTGCTCGGGGTAGACTATCTGCTCTGGATGACGGCCGGTGTCCGGTGGTACCTGTAGTTCTACTTTTACGGCATGGGGTCCACACAGACGGGAAAGTGTGATTATGCGAGCTGGTTCTTGCACATGGCGTTCATCATCCTCACCAGTAATGCGATCAGATTGTCTACCGGGGAGTGGAGGGGGTATAGCCGAAAGACCCTTTACACCATCGTGGCAGGGGTCGTTGTTTTGATCGTGTCTACCGTCATCTTCGGCTGCCGAGCCTAGCTCGCAAATAAAGGAAGGTCCATGAATCACGTTGAGCGATTTAGGGCTCTCATGAGCTTTCAGGAGGTCGACCGGCTCCCCCGCTGGGAGTGGGCCATGTGGTGGGACAAAACGATCGAACGCTGGCATGGTGAGGGATTGCCGGCGGACCTGACCGGCATATTCGACATACATGAGTATTTCGGCCTGGATCCGTACAGGCAGTACTGGTTTAGCACTACCGAGGCAACCATCGAAGCCGCACAGCACCACGTCGAGGGCGTGGTCTCGGATATGGACGACTATCTCAAGCACAAGGAGTACTTGTATCCGGATCACAGCAAGGCCATTGAAGGCATGACGCCCTGGTTTAGACGTCAGGAGCAGGGCGACGCGGTGATCTGGATCACGCTGGAGGGATTCTTCTGGTTCCCGCGTACCATGATGGGGTTTACCAAGTTGATGATTGCCTTTTATGATCAGCCCGAGTTGCTCCATAGCATTAATCAGGACCTGCTCGATTTCAATCTGCAGCTTTTGGAACAGATCGCAAAGATCGGCAAGCCGGTATTCATGACCATTGCCGAGGATATGTCCTACAATAACGGCCCGATGATCTCCCGTGCCCATATGGATGCCTTTCTCTCGCCATACTACGAAAAACTCATTGCCCGCGCCAAAGACATGGATATGCTTACTATCGTCGATACGGACGGTGATGTCACATTGCTCGTGCCATGGCTGTTGGACAACGGAGTCGAAGGGGTATTGCCGCTGGAACGTCAGGCCGGTGTAGACGGTGTGGCGCTGCGTCAGCGGTTCCCTGGGCTTTTGATGGTCGGCCATTACGACAAGATGGTCATGAAGCGCGGCGAAGAGGCCATGGGACAGGAGTTCGAGCGGTTGGCACCCCTTATGAAGTCGGGCGGATTCATCCCCGGTGTTGATCACCAGACCCCTCCCGGTGTATCTCTGGAGAATTACCGCATATATCTTCGTCTACTTAATGAATATACGAGCTAGGGAGAAAGACATACGATGGAACATACAGTATTGATGTCGCTGGTGCTTGCCGGCACACTACCGTTCGCATGCGCCGCTGATCTCGAAGACCGCTTCAGGAATCCACCAGAACAGACCAAGCCTTGGTGCTACTGGTATTGGCTCAACAACGACATCAGCAAAGAGGGAGTTACCGAGGATCTTGAGGCTATGGCCAGGGTCGGGATCAAACGCGCCATGATCGGCAATATTGAAGGTGGCGGCCCAGTGAAGATGTTCTCCCCCGGGTGGTATGCCATCACCCGGCACGCGTTTAAAGAAGCAAACCGTCTTTCGGTTGAGCTGATGTTGTTCAACGCACCGGGCTGGAGTCAGTCGGGCGGTCCCTGGATCAAGCCGGAACAGTCCATGCGCCGGGTAACCTGGAATGAGTTTCCCGCCCAGGGTGGAGTGTTTTCGCGGAAAGTGCGTCAGGCGGGTATCGACAAGAGTCAGGACATTGCGGTTCTGGCCGTGCCTCGCCTTGACGCCGTGTCCATTGTCGGTTCGCCTCGGCCCGCCGAGAAAGCCGAGGCACTGTCCCTGACGAATGCCTCCTCGGGACTATCCAAAGCTGGAACAACCGGAGGAGTCCTCCAATTCAAGCACACCAAACCCTTTACTGTACGTGCCCTGGTTGTCCACGGCAAGGCAAATGCAAAACTCTATGCTCTGCAAGATGGCGAGCGGCAATTCATTGCCGACATTCATGCCGCTGGAGGCAGTAGCAGAACGGACTTTCTGCCAGACGGAGTTGAGACGTTCAGCTTCAAGGAAGTTACGGCTCGGACCTTCGAACTCGTACCGAATCCACGCTGCCGGGTCGTGCTCACCTCTGAGCCCAAGGTCGCCCAGGTCATCGAGAAGCAAATGGGCAGGGTGCACCCCACGCCCAGTCCAACCTGGGAGTCCTACATCTTCCCCGACACGGTTGAACCGGATGATCCCGCCACCGTCGTGAAGCAGGAGAGTATTATCGATGTGAGCGACAAGATTAACGGTGACGGCGTGGTGACGTGTAAGCTGCCCAAAGGCAACTGGGACATTATCTACTTCGGCATGGTGACTACAGGCACGAAGAACAGTCCAGCGCCTCCTGAAGCGACCGGGCTGGAATGCGACAAGATGAGCAGACAGCATATCGAGCACCACTTTAACTCGATGTTCTCAGAGCTGCTCAAGCATTTGACCCCAGCGGAAAAGGCGGCTTTCAGGGGCATCACAATCGATAGCTATGAGAAGGGAGCTCAGAACTGGACGGACGGATTTGCCGAGGAGTTTACCAGACGCAACGGTTACGATCCCATCACCCTTCTGCCGGTGATGACCGGACGCGTGGTGGACAGCGCCAAAACCTCTGATCAGTTCCTGTGGGACCTGCGCAGAACCGTGGCCGACATGATAGCGGAAAACTATGTCGGCGGACTAAGGGACATTGCCCACGAGCACGGGCTGACACTCTGGTGCGAGAACTATGGGCACTGGGGATTCCCAGGTGAGTTTTTGGTTTACGGCGCCTATTCTGATGAGATTGGCGGTGAATTCTGGTCGAATCAAAACCTGGGTACCATCGAATGCCGCGCGGCCAGCTCGGCCGGACATATTTACGGCAAGCGTAGAGTCTATGCCGAGGCTTTTACAAGCAGTCTTGATCTCGGGCACCACCCCTATACCTTCAAGGCCCGTGGCGAAGAGCTGTTCTGCGAGGGCGTCAACCACTTTGTGCTGCATGTGTATGCTCTTCAGACGAAAGACGGCGTCCCGGGCAAGAATCCCTGGTTCGGCACGGCCTTCCATCGCAATACGCCTTGGTTCAACGAGTCCCGCGACTGGGTCACGTATTTGCAGCGTTGTCACTATATGCTGCAGCAAGGCGATCCGGTTGCCGATGTGGCCGTCTACATCGGGGACTTTGCCCCACAGATGACCGGCCCAGCCAACCCGGTGCCCACAGGGTACGATTATGACTACGTGGGCTCCGACGCGATTCTCAGGAAACTTCATGTGGTCGATGGCGAGTGGGTGGTCAATGACGAACACGATCCCAATCGTATTGCTGCCCAATATGCCCTGCTGGCCATTCCCAAGGTGAAACACATTCGTGCGCATGTGCGCAAACGCCTTGCGGAACTCGGGGATCAAGGTGGCAGGATCATTGACTCGGTTCCTGTGACGGCAGCGGCCTTGCATAACGCGGGCATCGAGCCGATTGTGTCAAATACAAGCTGTTCCATTCGCTGGAAGGCGCGTCGATTGGACAACGGGATGATGTTCTTTCTTTCAAACTTCCAGAGGGCCGGGCCGTTTGAGGCGACTTTGCGCGTGAGAGGCAAGGTGCCGGAGCTGTTTAATCCGGTCACCGGTCAGATCACAAAGTTGGCTCGCTATCTGAGCGACAAGAATGGCACGAAGATTTCAATCGACGTCAAAGATCGGTCTGACTCGTTCTTTATCGTGTTTCGCGTTCCGCAGACCAAGCCCTCCGTAGTGGACGTCAGAAGCGCCGAAGGGCTGGTCTCTGCTGCTGACCTCGATCTGTTCTACGATCGAAACAGCAGGCTCACGGCGGAAACGGCCCAAGCGGGAACCTACTGGCTCACGATGAGTGATGGCACAATGCGTAAACTGGTCATTGCGCAGGGTGCTCAAACCTTTGCGATCAGGGGGCCGTGGAAGGCAGCCAGTAAGGACAAGCAGGGATACTCACTATTCCAGGAGACTGCATTCGATCTTCCCAGGGCATTTGGCAGGGGCCAGCGCACCGCGCTGGATCTGGGCAACGTATCCATCATGGCAAAGGTCACACTCAATGGCAAGACCTTTGATACGCTCTGGATGCCTCCGTTTACCCTGGATGTATCTGGTGCGTTGAAATCCGGCGAGAACCATCTACAAGTCATGGTGACCTCAACATCAGAAGGAAAACCATCAATAGGCAAGGTCGTGGAATTGAGGACAACGGTGCGGAAGGAAATCAAGTAATGAAACGACTTTCAATGCTCACCATACTCATGATCACAGGAACCAGCACGCCTGCATGTGATGCTGACCTCAATGAAAGCTTCAGGACTCCGCCCGATTCGGCCCGGCCGGGGGTGTACTGGTATTTTATGGACGGGAATCTGGATCGTGAGGAGATGGTTAAGGATCTGGAGTCTATGAAAGAGGTCGGGCTTGGGAATCTGGTCTTTTTGGAAGTGAATGTGGGCGTGCCACGTGGGCCGGTGGATTTCATGAGCGACCAGTGGCAGAACTTGTTCGTCAACGCCGTACGTCATGCTGAGCGACTTGGCATAGACATTACTCTGGGTGCAGGTCCTGGCTGGACCGGAAGCGGAGGGCCTTGGGTCAAGCCAGAGCAGTCGATGCAGCATTTGGTGTTCAGCACAGTCCAAACCGCTGGGCCCGGGAAATTCGATGGCATCCTTCCCGTGCCTGAACAGCGAAGCACCACATGGCACAAGATGCGCAGTCCTTTCTATGAGGATGTCGTTGTTTACGCATTCCCGAAGTGCGACCCGGTTATCGATGACATTAATGAGAAAGCGTTGTACGAACGCAATCCCTACACCTCGATGAGAGGCGTCAAGCCGTACCTGCCTGCACCGGCGAACTACCAGAAGCAAGACAACTCAAACGTTATTGGTCCGGGCAAACTGATCGACCTTACCGATCACCTGACACCGGACGGTCGCCTGAAATGGGACGTCCCGGCCGGAGAATGGACCATCATGCGCATGGGACGCCGTTCTACCGGTGCAAGCACCCGGCCGGCGCCCGAACCGGGCATAGGTTTTGATCACGACAAGTTCGACAAAGCGGCTTTGGAAGATCATTTCCAGAACTACTACGGCAAGCTACTAGATAAAGTAGGGCCGCGAGCAAAGAAGCATGGCTGGACCACTGTTCATCTGGACAGTTGGGAAATGGGCGCTCAGAACTGGACGCCGAAGTTTCGTGAGGAATTCAGGAAACGTCGTGGTTACGATCCGCAGCCATACTTTATCACGTTCAGCGGACGCGCCATACGGAGCGTTGAGGTCTCGCACCGCTTTCTCTGGGATGTGCGGCTGACGGCTCAGGAACTTGTATTGGAAAACTATGCGGGACACTTGAAAACGCTGGGCCGTAAGCACGGCTTTGAGCTGTCGATCGAACCGTATGACATGAATCCTACGGCCGACCTGGATCTGGGCGCTGTGGCCGATGTGCCCATGTGTGAATTCTGGGGCGCCGGAGTTGGGTTTGATTCGTCCTTCAGTTGCATTGAAGCCACGTCCATTGCCCACACCATGGGCCTGTCGATTGTGTCGGCGGAGGCGTTTACAGGTAGGGATCAATGGCAGCAGTATCCCTGGTCCATGAAAAATCAGGGTGACTGGGCCTTCTGCATGGGCGTCAACCGTTTTGTCTATCACACCTTTGCCCACAAGCCCCTGGGCGATGAACATCGCCCAGGCATGACCATGGGCCCCTACGGTGTGCATTGGGATCGCGGCCAGACCTGGTGGCCCATGGTAAAGGACTATCACGAGTACGTCACGCGCTGCAGCCACCTGCTGCGTCAGGGTGTCACAGTCTCTGACATCCTCTATCTGACGCCCGAAGGCGCTCCTCATGTGTTTCGTCCGCCGGCCAGTGCATTGAAAAGTAGCGGTCCCCTGGCCGACAAGAAGGGGTACGGCTTCGACGGCTGTTCGCCGAATATCCTGATGGCGCGTGCCAATGTGGAAAACGGACGCATTGTATTGCCGGGGGGAACGTCCTATCGACTGCTTGTGCTGCCGCGTTTCGAAACCATGACGCCCAGACTGCTGGAGACGATTGTCAAGCTTGTCAAGGCAGGTGCCGTGGTCTACGGTGCGGCACCCCTTGCCTCGCCCAGCCTGAGCAACTACCCACAATGCGATACCGAGGTGCGTGAACTGGCGCAAACCCTGTGGGGTAAGACCCCCTCAGTTGAACGGCAGGTTGGCAAGGGACGTGTTATTCTGGATCCGGGCGTTCAGTCGACCAAAGAGAACAATGAGAATGACCAATACCTATTGCCTGACGCGGCAACCCCGAACGTTGAGCTCTACCCCGATTATGCGACGACTGCCGCGGTGCTTGAGGACATGGGGGTACCGGAAGATCTCCACTCTGACGGGCCGGTTCGCTTTACTCACCGCCGGACCGATGAAAGGGACATCTATTTTGTTGCCAACACAGCGAGCCAAAAAGTGAAAGCCACCTGTGCTTTCAGAGTACAACAGGTCGTCCCGCAGTTGTGGGATCCTGTGACTGCCCAAATCAGGGCTCTGCCACGGTTTACCTGTCAAGAGCAAACCACATCGATTCCGATGACATTCGAGCCGTATCAGAGTTTCTTTGTGATCTTCTCGCAAGAAGGATCATCGAAGCCGACGTCAATGCCAGCCAGTGAGAATTTCCCTGAAGTGGAAGCACTGACAACACTGGAAGGCCCCTGGGAGGTATCCTTTGACCCCAAATGGGGTGGGCCGAAGACGATTACCTTCGAGACCTTGCAGGACTGGACCAAGAATGCTTTGCGCGGCATCAAGTACTACTCCGGTATCGCCAAATATGGCAAGACCTTTGACCTTTTCCACCAAAAGGGTAAGCAGGTATATCTTGATCTCGGAACGGTTCACGACATCGCCCGTGTCAAACTCAATGGAAAAGATCTTGGCGTAGTCTGGTGCGCGCCGTGGCGAGTAGATATCACCGAGGCTGTCAAGACAAAGGGCAATGTGCTGGAGATCGACATAGCCAACCGCTGGCCGAACCGTCTCCTTGGTGACCAGCAGGCGCCGGATAAGGATGTACGAACCGTGCAATGGAAATCCGGCTTTCTCGAGGGAAAAGTGTACAAGACCGGCCGCTATACATTTACTACGGGACGTGGTCCAGGTAAACTCCTGGCCTCTGGCCTGCTGGGGCCTGTGCGCATCCTGGTCAGTCAGAACTGAATAAAAGGAGATAGACGATGCGAACAGTTTTTTCTTATGTTTTTACCGGTCTGATGCTTCTATCAACGCTTGCAGCAGCCGACACCCTGGAAAGTGACTTTCGGAATCCGCCGCGGGAGGCCGGGGTTCGCTGTTGGTGGTGGTGGCTCAACAGCAATGTCACGAGGGAGGCGATCACCCGGGACCTCGAGGCCATGCACGACAAGGGCTTCAGCGGAGCGATGATCTTCGATGCGGGGACCGAACTGCGATGGGGGCCTGATAACAACGTGCCCAATGGCCCCATGTTTTCCGGACCCCAATGGACCGAGCTTTACCTTCATGCCCTCAACGAGGCCAAACGTCTGGACTTGGAATTGGGCCTTTCCATACAGAGCGGCTGGAATCTGGGCGGGCCGTTTGTCACACTCGACGACACGGCAAAGCAGATCACCTGGTCAGAGATTCAGATTGAAGGACCGGCCCGGATCGAACAGACACTGCCTGTTCCCAAGGCCAATTTCAACTACTACCGTGATATCTGTGTATTGGCCTATCCTGACAAAGGCCTGCCAGCTGAGACGCGAGAGCCTATCAGGCATCTGACAGCCAAATCCGGTGCACGGGAGTTGGGTGGCTCGGCACCGGATTGTCGTTTTCTTTTGAATGATCATCCTGCTGTGGAGGGCGAAGAAGACGCATTGCTCGAGGACATCATTGACATTGCCGATAGGTTAGGCAAAGACGGTACGTTAAGATGGAAAGTGCCTGTGGGGAAATGGACGGTCCTGCGTATCGGCTATACCCCGACCACGGCGCATGTGGCCACCTCCAGCGACAACTGGAAGGGACATGTCATCGACTATCTCAGTAAGGATGTCTTTGACCGCTACTGGGACAAAACCGTCGATCCCCTGCTGAAGAAAGCGGGCCTCATGGCTGGCACCGTGTTGAAGCAACTGGAGACAGACAGTTGGGAATGTGGCGGCATGAACTGGAGCCCGGGATTTGCCGAGGATTTCAAGCAATATTGCGGATATGATATCATCAAGTATCTGCCCGTGGTGGCCGGCAAGATTGTCGAGAACCGTGCGGTCAGCAACGCCTTCCTGGCAGATCTGAGAAAGACCATTGCCCACTGTGTGTCGGAAAATCACTACAAGCACTTTGCCGAACGCGCGGCTCAATACAACATGGGCATCCAACCCGAGTGTTCCGGCCCGCACGCCGCCCCGCTCGATGGCATCACCAATTACTCACACAGTGACATCGTCATGAGCGAGTTCTGGATACCATGCCCGCATCGCCCCAGACCGGAGAATCGTTTCTACATCAAACAGGCTTCTTCGGCAGCACATATTCATGGTAAGCAAATCGTAGGCGCAGAGTCTTTTACGTCACTTCGCAAGCCTCACTGGGGTGTCGAATTGTGGTATGATATGAAGCCACACATGGACTTCGAATTCTGCGAAGGTCTGAACATGATCTTCTTCCACACCTTTACCTGTTCGCCCAAGGAAATGGGCATTCCGGGCCAGGAGTACTTCGCCGGCACGCACGTCAACCCACAGGTTACCTGGTGGGATATTTCAAATCCATTCATAGACTACATGAAGCGCATTCAGGCCGTGGTTCAGCAGGGCAAATTCGTGGCCGATGTGCTGTATTACTATGGCGATCATGTGCCCAACATTGCCGTGAATAAGGGATTCAACCGAGCCGGAGCATTGCCCGGTTACGATTACGACGTTACCAATGAAGAGGTCTTACTGAAGCTAGAGGTTGTTGATGGCAAGGTTTTGGTTCCCAGCGGACTTGGCTACCGCGTGCTGGTTCTGCCGGACCACAAGGTCCTGTCCCTGGCGGTTCTGGAGAAGGTGCACAGTCTACTAAAGCAAGGGGCCACTGTGCTGGGAACCAAGCCAGAGCGACTGGTCAGTCTGGTGGGCGGCAAATCCGCGCAGCGGACATTCCATCGACTCGCCGACACACTGTGGGGCAGCAATCCGGCAGCAACGGGCCAGAAGAAGATCGGCAAAGGTCGTCTCGTTTGGGGACAGACCTCTCGTGAGCTTCTGCAACGGGACGGCATTGCCTTGGACTTTGAGGTGCTCGACGTTGAAAGACAGTCGGATTACCAGTATATCCATTACACTGTTGACGGCGCCGATGTCTACTTTGTCTGCAACCAGACCGATCGATCTCAATCCGTTGATTGCGCGTTCCGCATTTGCGGCAAACAGCCCGAGTTGTGGGACCCGGTGACAGGAGATATTACCTCGGCAAAGGCCTTTAAGCAGATTGATGGCCGGACGATCATTCCCGCCGCGTTCGATCCCTACGGCTCCTGCTTGGTCGTTTTCCACAATACCATCGACACCACCCAGCAGGGTACGGAACGTTACAACGTCCCGGTGTTGAATACAGTCAAAGAGATTCAGGGCCCGTGGCAGGTCGGATTCGATCCGGCCTGGGGTGGCCCTGCGTCGGTTGAATTCAAGGCACTGACCGATTGGACGCAGCACCCTACCGAGGGCATCAAGTATTACTCCGGCAAGGCAACCTATAAGACTTCATTTGAATTCGAACCAGTGCGCGGAAAGCGTTACTGGCTGCAACTCAACGAAATCAAGGATGTCGGCATCGCTGCCGTCACGTTCAACAGCAAAGCAATCGGCATCACTTGGACCAAGCCCTTCCGCGTGGAAATCACCGATGCGCTCAGGACCGGCCGGAACCGACTTCAGATCACCGCGGTCAACTCCTGGCAAAACCGTCTCATCGGCGACCGAGGCAAACCGCAGGCAGAACGCTATACAAAGACCAATATCAAGATCCGTGACGATTGGGAGCTCAGAGGCTCCGGGCTGTTGGGGCCCGTGGAAATTCGATGCGAAACACCGTAAGAGGAACATGAATTGAATGGCGCAACATTGGCCGCCCCAAAAACGCAGAAGGCACGGACGGGAAAAGAATAAGAAAGAGTGCAAACCAGACAAAAGGAAGACCAATGAATGATAGCCCATTAGGAAGACGACAGTTCATGCAGTATTCCGCTGCCGGCATGGCTCTGGCCGCCTCATTCAAAGGGATATCGCAAACTCATGCTAGGCCTCAGCTCGGACCCGCACACAGGGAGGAATCTGTTACGACACAGTGCGATGTCCTGGTCGTAGGCGGTGGAACGGCAGGCACCATTGCGGCGACTCAGGCCGGGCGCATGGGGGCCAGAACCTTACTCCTGGAACGGAACAGCCAGTTGGGCGGTACGACGACCACCGGCGGAGTCTCATTTCCTGGTTTGTTTGACGCCTGGGGCAGGCAGATCATTGCCGGTATCGGTTGGGAACTCGTGCGTGAGAGCGTGGAGTTGGATGGCGGAACGCTCCCCGATTTCTCTCAGGTACCGGACCATCACTGGAAGAACCAAGTCCGGATCAACCAGTTCCTTTATGCCCTGCTCGCCGAGGAGAAGTGCGAGCAGGCGGGCGTGCGCATTGCCTACTACGAATTTCCCCAGGCCATCACCCAAACCGCGAAAGGCTGGCAGATCGATTGTGCCGGATTCGGGACCTGGCGTCGTGTGTTGTGCAAACAGATCATCGACTGCACGGGCGGAGCAGAGGTAGTCGGCATGCTGAACCTGCCGCGACTCCGTGGTGAGGAAGCGCAGCCCGGATCTATCCTGTTCAAGCTGGATACGGCGAATAATCCTGGACGCCCCAATGGCCCCGGTTCCGGCTTGCTGGATAGTCTATACATTCACGGAGCCGATTCATCGAACTCCTGCACGGTCACGGCGGCCAACCTGAAAGGGCGCAAGGCCGTGCTCAACAAAGTCCGTACAACTAAAAAACGCCTGATGCATTTGCAGCCCGAGGTTGGCTTCCGGGAAAGCTACCGCATTGAAGGGGAAACCGTGATTACCGTAGACGACTATGCCTCCGGCCGCGTGTTCGACGACGCGGTCTGCTACGCCTTTTATCCGGTGGATCTACACACGCGCAGCGGCGTCAAACCCAAACCCCTGGGCAGGGGCACGGTACCGACCGTTCCCTTGAGCGCACTAGTCCCCAAGGGAAGCCGTAACATCATAGTGGCTGGTCGTTGTGTCTCCAGTGACCGGCTGGCAAATTCGGGCCTGCGTGTCCAGGCCTCGTGCATGGCCATGGGGCAAGCAGCCGGTGTGGCAGCGGCCTTAGCGGTCGAGCACGAGACCACACCTCAGGAACTGTCACTCACCGAGATTCACAGGCATCTCCGAGACCACGGAGCGATCGTCCCGGCGTGAGGAAAGTCATAGAAATGGGAAACGGCCGAAGGGCCTTGGTTTGATATTGAAGTAAGATTAGCAAAAAAGGACAGGAACAATTAAGAAGGATGCGTTTACTATTTCAACTCTGCTGCTTGCCGCTGTGATTGGCGCCGCAACAGCAGTCGCCCAGATACACCCCGTGTCAGACCAGGCCACTGTTGTTATTGATATGGATGCCACGCCCAAAGCCTATGATCCGATGATCTTGGGTGGCTTCCTCGAGCATTTTGGCAGGCAGGTCTACGCCGGGGTGTTTGAATCCGGTTCGCCGCTGGCCGATGAGAAGGGATTTCGGCTCGATGTGATAGAGGCACTCAAGGAATTGAAGGTGCCTGTCATTCGCTGGCCCGGGGCGTGTTTTGTTGATGCATATCACCGGCAGAAGGGAGTGCGTGAGAACCGTGAGCTTTTTGGCGTCCATTGCTCCTCCTGAACAGGCTGACGGTCATCGGACAACAAGTCCTGCGCCCCAGTTTGTAAATGCTTTTATGTAAATGATTAGTAACTGATGTTATTGGACTTATGATGTTAGCCGAAGGCCAGCCGAAGCCGCACCGCAGGCAAAGCGAATCCACTTGTGGCGCGCCTGTTGCGCGCTTCGGCGTTTGGGTTGGTCCACTCGCTGCTCCAGCAATCAAAGAATATGCGAACCTGGGCAAATGCCCGAATTCTCTTCTAGCTATCGTCCAGTCTCTGGGCGTCCATCACTTTGACACCAAGCCCCATCCAGTCTATAGCCATCCCGGTAACGGTTCCTGTGCCGTCTTTCGAAAATCGAATCTTCGTGTTGTCAGTCTTGATGAAGAATGAAGTTTCTGTTTCAGGATAAATCCTGACTTTGCCGATCGCTACGGCCTCAACATAGAGATGATTATCCTCCTTGGCAATCGTAATGATATCGCCCGACTGTTTCGTCAATTCTGGAGGAGCGTCAATGAGTTTGTATTGCCCCACATGAGTATCGTAGATCTTGGGATCGAGTTTGATTGCCACGCTCTTTTCTTCAGCTTTCATTTGGCCTGACCTGCCATTTGTATCCCAAGTGCCGGATTTCCACAAAATGATGTCGTTACCGTCACTGCCAGCAACAGTCCTACCGTCCGGACTGAATGCAACAGCCAAAGGTTCATTTGACGGAAGGGTCATCAATTCGGCACCCGTTTCGGCATCCCAGACCTTGGCCGTCAGGAAACTACCCGAGATAATCCGCTTTCCATCTGGGCTGACAGCAACAGCCTCCACATTGCTGTTGTGCCCATGAAAGACCGTGAGTTTATCGCCCGTTTTGGCATCCCAGATCCTGACCGTACCATCATAACCTCCCGAGATGATTCGCTTGCCGTTCGGAGTGAACGAAAGGGATCGGACGGTCCTTTTATGCTCGGAGAGGGTCCTTAATTCCTCACCGGTTGTTGCATCCCAGATTTTCAGCCATTCGCTACTGCCTGAGACGATGCACCGGCCGTCAGGGCTGAACGCTACCGAGGCAACCCCGTATTTATGCCCACTGATTTTTCTCACTTGCTCTCCGCTGTCAATGTCCCATATCCTAATGGTGTTATCCCCGCCTCCTGAAATAAACCGCTTACTGTCCGTACTGAAAGCTACTGAATAGACAGCCCCGTCATGCCCGGTGATTTTTCTCACTTGCTCTCCACTGGCCACATCCCATATCCTAATGCTGTTATCCCCGCTACCTGAAACAATATGTCTGCCGTCCGGGCTGATCGCCAGGGACCAAATGCTATCTTCGTGCCCACTGAAGGTATGAATCATCTCGCCCTTGGATACGTCCCACATCTTGATGGTCTTATCCATGCTTGCCGAGAAAAGCCGTTTGCCATCCGGACTGAAGACCACACCACGCACAAGGCCCGTGTGCCCCCCCTTAAGAACTTTTCTTTCTCTCTCCTCGCTTGGGTCCCATACTCTGCTCTGACCTCCATAAGCGGTTGACGCAATGCGCTGACCGTCCGGGCTGAAGACGACGTGGTTGATGCCAGCTGGGTGGCCGGTCAGTGTCGTTAATTCTTTACCTGTGTTTGTATCCCAGACCCTGACCACATTATCGTACCCCCCGGACACGAGGAGCCCGCCATCCGGGCTGAAGGCAAGTGATTGAATCAAGCTTTGTTGCCACCCTTTGCCATCTGCAAGTATCGTC
>Ga0209536_100008425_pt1 | contig 15462 bp, 14 predicted proteins | sample DeeMarSeWOR28_12_FD_187461 | JGI IMG/M metagenome (GOLD analysis project Ga0209536, IMG submission 187461) | Marine sediment microbial communities from White Oak River estuary, North Carolina - WOR-2-8_12 (SPAdes) (version 2) | ecosystem: Environmental > Aquatic > Marine > Intertidal zone >...
GCTGTCCGAACTTTCACCCTGGTGTCTGTGGGCGGGCTCGTAGCCGTCCTGATAGGCAGTATCGTTGGTGGTACGCTTCAGTACTGGTTCTGGGGTGGTGCAATACTATTAGACGTCGTTGCCGCGGCCGTCGGCGGTCAAGCGGAGGGGTGGAACTTGCATCCCGATCATTTTGCCGAGCGTCATGGCCTGTTCGTCATTATTGCCTTGGGTGAGACACTGATCGTCGCCGCCGGTAGAGTTACGGAGGCGTCATGGACGGGCATCCTGATAGCTGTAGCGATTCTAGCAGTCGCTATCACCTGCGGCCTTTGGTGGAGTTACTTCCCGAGAGCCAAGCCTGTCCTCGATCAGGCGTTGGAATCGATCCGAGGTGCTAAACAAACAAGGTTGGCTAGAGATGTCTACAGCCTGATCCACTTTCCAATGTTGTGTGGAATTATTGCCTACGCTTTTGCAGTCGAGGAAACCGCCGCACATCCAGGCCAACCACTCCCATTCGAGGCACGGGTTGTCCTGGCGGTTGGGTTGGTTCTCTTCGTTGGAGGGATGGCTGTTGCCATATGGCGGGCGACAGGTCATCTTCTCCTACCTCGCGTAATTTTGACCGTCGGGACAGCTATCGCAATCGTGGCGCTGAGCGAGGCCTCTGGTCTATTGAACCTGGTGATTGCCTTCGTCGGTATTGTGGCAATCGCCGTCGTCGAGCAACGAGGGGACCACCTGGTAGAGGTACGACCCCAGGAGCAGAGCCAGTGATCGTACCCAGGCGCCAGCCAGGGCACAATCGCTAGGCTTGTTGTCGTTTCAGGCCTGATCCACCCACGATCTGCCCCTCGGTGGATTACACTCCACTAATCCTGGACCATGACTTGCTACTTGTCGTGCCTACAACGTCCATCCTGCCGGTGGATTGATGGTACCGTCCTGCGACAGTTATCAGTCCACGGGAATCAGTCAGATGGCCACTTGAGGATCACCCATTTGGCCGATGTGCAATACCGGGTACCGTTTGTATAGTTCATGATGGAAAGATAATGACCCCCCTTAACCACCCCCACTTTTTACTTCTAGTGCCATTCCTTCTTTTAGCCGCCTGTCAGCGCTGGAACCAGCGGATATCACAATGCAGAGCATGTTGAGAAATGAGAGTACATATCGTGTAAGCGCCATCATTTTGTTGCTGAGTGTCCTCAGCGCGGTGTTAGGTGGATGCGTAATGAATAGGTGGATCCATCTAGAGACGGGTGACTATATCCATCTGCGCACGATTGGTAGAGCCGGTGAAACCGTGACCACAAAGGAACTGGTCGTCGATAGAGATAAGCAGTTGGCGACGTTTACGTTAGTAGACGGTACGACCATCGTAGTTGCCATTTCTCCCCGGGATCAAGCAACCTGGCCGGCCGGCTGTCCGGCGAATATCGGTTCGACCTATATGGAGATCCTGGATATCGAGGATGGATCACTAACTGTTGGAGCGCTGACCTTCGAGGATCCGATTCTCGTTCGAGATTGTCCTCCTGAACCAATACGAGTTGTCCTCCGTGAAGATGGTCTCGTGGGTGGTGGTGGCAGCGCCTGTGCCGGTCTGGACAAATGCCTTTACTTCGGCCGGCAATCACAGGCGGCGCCCGTGCTGGCCGTTCCCATTATTAATGCCAAGCCGCTCCCGCCTTCGATGAAGGGCTACGAATTGTACAGTTGGTACGATGAGGAAGGTGATAGCTGGCACTACACTTTGATAACGGGAACGAATCGCCTGAAGACAATTGAAGAGATAACGGCACGAGAGAATAAGGTAACCAGTAGTGAGTGGGTGAAAATCACGGTGACAGGAACAGAGGGTTTGAAAGCCCTGCTGGAGCGCCTTCCACCAGGAACGGAATTGACCTGGCGGGGCGAGGATTGGCTGGAAAGCGGGGGCCAGGCAACGGCAAATGTAATGCTACCCGACTCTAATGTGTTAGAGGCGATCCAAAACCACTGTCGCCAACTAGAAATAAAGCTGCACTTGAACCAATGAATACCAGGTAGAGATGTAAGATGAAAAATCACCAAATAAATTCGCTAATTTTAACGGTATTTTTGTTATTGGCGGTTTCTTGCACGACCGAGACGCTGGCTCCAGAAGCGATAGCGACAGTGACAGCGACGCCCACGCCGGAGTTGGTTGAAGGACCGGCCGACAGCACACCGTTTGAACCAACGGCCGCGCCAACAACAGTGATCCTGGAAGATTTGACACCCACGCCTGAGGAGACGTCCGCCGAAAATACCCCCGAGGTGAAGCGCGAGCTGATAAACACGACTTTACCTGCATACCTAATGAGCGGTAACTATCAGGCCTTAGAAGCGTTGATGGGCAACCCTTTCATCATTGGCTATTGGCGATCTGAAGGCAAGACGCTGACACCGGCTGAAGCGGTGGAGCAATTGCGCCTCAACCTGCTGCCCGATCCCGCAGCATTTCGTTTCACGAACGATCGGAGCTTGTTCCCCGACCTGGGCGAAGTAGACCCGACTAAAGCCTTTGGCCCGCAAATAAAAGTGGTCGATTTGGTTTACAGCGAAGGTTGGGGCGCCGAAGGGCAGGGAGAAGCCATCTTAGCCATCGGCTTGAACATCGAAGGTCAATATTGGCCGGGTATGATTTATGCCCCTACTGGTTTTGAGGAAGTGAAGGAGACTAACGGTGACTCACAACCGGAATATGTTACTTACGTCAACGAACATGCCGGGTACGCTTTTGATTATCCTGCCGTATGGGTTCTTACTGGTGAGCCGAGACCAAATTCTTACAACTACGTCATCACAGTTCAATCTTTCAAGACCGGACGAGGCGGACCCGTACCCGAAGACCAGGCCAAGCTGGACTTCGTGACCTGTAACTCCGCTGACTGCAATAACTTTCAGGCTTTACAGGCTCAAATTGATGAACAGGTAGCGGCCGGCACGCTTGAGATCCTCTCCGAAGAAACCTGGACGCTAGCTGGCAGGATCCCGGCTATTCGCAGGCAGGTGATAGGGGAGATGGGGATAGAGGTAGCCTCCCTGATCACAGAATTTGATGGCCAAGCCCTACAAGTCAGTGGCTATGGCGATTTTTCTGCTTTTGACGAAATCGTGCGCACTCTGCGGCCGGCGCAAAGTCAACCACCCAGAACTGAACTAAGGGCTGTTCTCGAGATCCCCCATTCGCTACCCATAGGCGAGGCTGTGAATTTGCGATTTTTCCTGATTAACAATACCGATGGCAGGTTATATGTCCTCGATTGGCTCACCCCACTGGAAGGAATAGGGGGAGAAATCTTTCGAGTTGAGAGAGATGGGGAGATCGTTCCCTACCAGGGCCCACTAGCCAGCCGGGCCGAACCCGGACCAGACTCGTACACCATGCTTGAAGCGGGTGAAATAGTGTCGGCGGAAGTGGACTTGTCTACGGCCTATGACTTTTCAACCCCCGGAAATTACACGATTGAGTTCATTTCACCCAGGATCTCTCATATTGCCAAAACGGAAGCGGAAATGGCGACGACCTTTGACGAACTTGGGCCGGTCCAGATCCCCGCAAATGAAATCAACGTGAAGATAGTTGTTGAGAGTTTTTCCACAACCGATAGCGGCGCGACCCGAGACACGCTCATCCGCTATTTTTCGCTGCTCAGTGAAGGACAGTACCCCGATGCCGTTGAACTCTATGGCGGCGGATATGAGATACTAACAGAGTGGAATCCAATCGATGATCCAGACAATCTCGCCGGGCTGCTTGAAAAGGGTTGCACTGTTAACGGTTTTCTGTGTCTGCCGGTTAAGACGATCACGCCGATGGGAACCAATAGCGCAAATACCTTTGAATTCGCGGTCCAATTTGAGAATCCTGATGGCAGTCTTTTTATTCTAAATCCAGAGGGCGACTGGCCGGAAGGCGCCTTGCCGCGATCAGCCTTTTATTACACTGTCGTGGAGACAGAAGATGGTTTTTTCGTGCAGGAACTCCCCATCTATGTACCCTAATGGCGGTAATTGCAAAAAGAGTAGGACTGAATGCCATAGCAAATAAACGAGGTGTGTTCGTCTTTTCGATAGTAAGGGTTTCGGTTCTCAGTGCTTGTGGTACCCTGAAGATTGATACAGATCCGGCTGCATCGCAGATTGAAACGAAAGCTTCGGCTACTGTGATGATGCAACCGACACCAACGCAGACCTTTGATGGAATCGCTGTTGCGACAGCAACACCTGCAAATTCAAAAGAGGTAATTACACCGGAAGTGGTCGCTGAAGCGACGGCCGAGCCCCTGGCAACTGTCGGTTACAGCAACGAGGAAACAGGCATTTCCTTCAGTTACCCAACGAACTGGTTCATGGAAGAAGAGGCCAATGCCTTTGTCTTTCGTAACAGAACAATGATTTTACGCGTTGGATATCGGATGCCTGGCGAGTGGCTACGATGCGTTGGTATGCCATAATATCCTTGAGGCCCATCCTGCATCATCCGATTAAAGGGTGTCAGGGGAAATAATTTCTGGAAGGAGAGAATAACATGCCCAAAGATAAAGCCGAACTATTGGCCCGGATCGATCAAGAATGGACGGCTTTAAGGGAGCTAATCGACTCCCTTACACCTAAACAGATGAGCGAGGCCGTTCCCGGCAGTTGGTCCGTGAAGGACCATCTGGTTCACCTGACAACTTGGGAGCAATTTTTGCTCCGCTACCACTTGGGTCAGGAGCCGCCGCATATCGTCATGGGTTTAGATGTAGAAACATTCGAGCGCCTAGACGAAGACGGCTTGAATGCACTGATCTATGAACGTTCTCAAGATCGGTCACTCGAAGATGTACTGGACAGTTTTACCCAATCTCATAACCAGGTACTCGACGCCTTAGAGCCAGTGACCTTTGCAGACCTCATGAAACCCCATTATGCCGACGATCCCGAAGCTCGCCCTCTGATAAACTGGGTCATCGGCAACACCTACGATCATTATCAGGAGCACCGGCAAACGATCCAAGAAGGGCTTATGTAGTCACTGTTCATGGTTCGTTCCATATCAAAGGGCATTTTGTAGGATTTTGACCGCGCTTTCCACCGAACGGCGATCCTTGGCGCTCAAAGCCGGGTCAGCCGCCCAGCCTTCGTAAAGGGGCAACAGCGAAGCCAGTTCTGGCAGCATACTCTTAGTCATGGAGCGGATGGCGTCGCATAGCACCCAGGTTGCGGCCGGATCGCCGGGCGGCACCTGGCGAGCCAAAAAGTCGCGGGTTTGGTCCACCGATCCCCGGGCCGAGAGGCGAATGGCAAAGCTGACCGCCCGTTTGACGTCGGTTTCCTCGTCGGACAGCAGTTGTTCAGCCATCTCCAGGCAGCGGCCGGTATAAGCTGGATGTTTCATGGGCAGACGGCCGGCGACGGTAATCCCAGCCCGCCGCACCCACTTCTTTTCGTCGGCCAGCCAGGGTTCCAGGGCCGGTAGCCAGGTTTCGGGATCCTTACGCACGATAGGCTCCAAGGCCCGCATGGCCAGCTGGTCGGCATCTTCCCAGGTTAGGCAACTGGGGCATAGCTCCAGCAGTAATGGCACGATCCGCTCGGGCTCGGCCAGCTCCATCTTGCCCAGGGTATGGACGGACACTACCCGCCCTTCCCGGCCGTAGGCTTCCCACAACAAGCGGCAGAGGGGGATGAAGTCGGCCACCCGTTTTCTCGCCGGCTGGCCAATCTCCAGGCCAATGTCCCTGAGCACCGGCACCGGCGTACCGGCTGTCTCCTGTTGGGCCCGTTGTTCGGCCTTGATACCGGCCGTGCTCTTGGGCTCAAATCCCAGCCAGAACTGGCGCAATCGTCTGGCCGTTTCTTCTGGCGCAGCCGGATCGTAATCGGCCAGGATCGAACTGACTTCTTTATGGATGTCTTCTTTCATTGAATGACCCATTAATGTACGGGCAGGACAATCGGGAGAGGCGTTGTCTCACGTCGCAAAGTCATCTTCCGAGTACCTTATCCCTACTGACATCGAAAATCAATGCCCAACCGCTCCATATCGGCCATCAGCCGGTCCGGCTTGACGGCATGGGCCTGCAACCACAGACCCGGCCGGCAGATCGACCCGTCGAGATATTGCAACAAGCAGGCAGCCACCGGGATGGCCGTGAACAGGTAGCCATCTTCGTGACTGAGTATCAGATCGATGGCTTTCTCCCGGCCGTGTCTGGTGCCCCGCACCTCTGCCTTCAGCAAGGTGCCATAAGGGGGCTTGGAAAAAGTCTTCAGGCCCCAAAACATCAGCCGGCCCATCGGCCGCCGGGCCCGCTCCGGCCACAGCTTCAGGGCCACCATGAGAAGGGGCGAGAGCAGCCAATCGACGAACCAGTTGAAGCCACCCACGAAGAAGCCCGTCTCCCTGATTTCCGGATAGAGGTCGGGGATGGCCCGCATCTCCTCCAGGAACATGGGGATACAATATTGGCGCCCAAAAGTTTCCCCAAACCCCATAAAAGTGGGCTTCATCATTGACCAGGCGCCGACCTGCTGCCAGCGGCCGTCGCGAAAAAGCAACGTCTGGAAGTCCATGAACTCGCCGACGAATTCCTCCATCGTGGAAGGCGACAGATCCAGGCCGGCCCAATCTATCTTGATGACGCTACCCACCCTGGCGCTTTCCAGACTATCGAATTGGGGGGCCAGGTAACGGACAAGGGCGGCTGGCAAACCAGGATGAAAACCGCCGTCAGTGATGAAACAGCAACCGGCCGCGGCGATCTCCGGCGCCATCGACCGCAGCAAGACTAACTTCCGGGTGGAATACTGGACATCCAGGTAGTCGATCCCGGCTTCCAGGGCGGCCGTAGCCACGTTGGCGGCATAGTCAGCCGTGCTGGAGGCCACAACGACCATGTCGATTCCAGCCAAAGCCTGAGTCAGGCTGGCCAGGTCGGCCGCGTCGGCATAGGCGCCACACACTCGCTGCCCGCCGAATTGGTCATTCAGTTCGGTTGCCAGGACATCAGCTTTGCTTTTATTCCGGCCGGCCAGAACCAGATTCACATTCGTTTCAGCCAAGAGCAACTCGGCCAGCGGCCGGCCGGTATTGCCATAGCCACCCAGAATCAATATCTTCCCATTACCCATCGGTTCCCCTCACCTCGTATTTAGAGCCGAACGTATTTCAGCCATTCACAATCCAAAGCTGAACGCAGTTCAGCCATTCACAACCCAAAGCTGAACGTAGTTCAGCCATTCACACCCGACCGATCCCCTCGATAACCATGTCCACCATCGCCTCCAGCGTCCGTTCAAAGGGTAAATCATCATCATGGACCTGGAAGTAGGTGTTGAGATAAGGCAGTAAAAGACTGTCGCCCACGGCGATAGATAGGGCGTGAATTACCCGGGTCGCCGCTTCCAGGTCTACATCTTGGCGGATCTCGCCCCGTCCGGCCGCTCTGACCAGCATCTCATGCACGATCCCCCGCAGAGTGGTAGCGATGGGACGCACGACCTTTTCGCCCAACTCCGGGTCGCCTTGATAAGCCGCCTTGGCGAAAAATTGAACCAACCCCTCCTGGGCCCGACCCCATTCCAAGCCCCCTTTCAGATACCAGGTCAGGCCTTCTCGCAACGGCAGGTTCACCAAGTAGGGGCCGAAACTGTTGAGTTCGTCGTTCAGGTAACGGCCGCACAATTCGACGGCGAAGGCCAACAACCCTTCCCGATTGCCGAAGTAAGCGTACAGTGAGCCCACCGACACGCTGGCCCGTTCGGCCACTTTTTTAATGTTGATGGCCGCCGGGCCTTTCTCGGCCGCTTCGTCCAGGATAGCCGCGATGACAGCCTCCTGCCGCTCGGGATCGAGCCGACGGAAGGTGCGGGTGATCAGCCCTTTTTGTTCCAACTGCAGGATATGGCCGTGAAACTGGACCCAATCAGATACTTGCATGATTTATGCGAACTTTTGGTTCATATTATACGAATTATTGGTTCAAATTTCAAGTTATTTGTGCTTTGTAAGAAAATCGAAAAGGGTATAATTTCCCATCCATGGAATATAGAAAAAATGACTAGAATCTTGGGCCAAATAACTCAACTTCAGCCAATTACTCAGTGGACGTTTTTGTCTTTCCTTCTTCTCCTCATGAGTGCTTGCAATCAGGCCCCATTGGCAGACGAAACCGTCATGCTACCAGCTACGTCGCAGGCCATCACCATCACTGATTCGACTCCGACTCCCAACCCTGGGCCAACATTCACGCCAATCCCTGAACCGACGGCCACCCCTACCCCGGCCGACACGGCTGTACCAACTGATACTCCTTCGCCTTCTCCAACCGACACCCCAACGCCGACGGCCACGCCGACCCACCCACTGATGATCGAGGTCATGCGCCAGGGATCTTACCCGGGTAGTGAACTGACCTTCGAGGAAACCCTTGAACCCGGCGTGAATTACGATCGTTATATCGTTTCCTATCTGTCCGAAGGGAACGAGATTTTCGCCCTGCTCACCATCCCATGGGGACAAACGCCCGCCACCGGCTGGCCAGTCATCATCTTTAACCATGGCTACATCCCGCCGGATGAGTATCGGACCACCGAACGATATATGGATTATGTGGATGGTTTCGCCAGAAACGGCTACATCGTCTTCCGCTCTGACTACCGAGGTCACGGCAACTCAGAAGGCGAAGCGACAAGCAGTTATGGTTCTCCAGGCTACACGATTGATGTCTTGAATGGCCTGGCGGCCGTTAAGACCCTGCCTGATGCCGATCCAGAGAGGATTGGCATGTGGGGACATTCAATGGGCGGTAATATCACTTTGCGGGCCATGGTCATTTCAGACGAGATCGACGCTGGCGTCATCTGGGGCGGTGTTGTAGCTTCCTATCCAGATCTATTTGAACGATGGCGGCGCCGCGACGGCGACGGACCTACATCTACTCCAAATCCCACGCGAACGCGCGGCCGCTGGCGCCTGAGCATGATCGACACCTATGGCACGCCAGAAGAGAACCCAGCTTTCTGGGCTTCGATTTCATCCAATTCCTACGTGGCTGACCTATCCGGTCCCCTACAGCTTCACCATGCCACAACCGATGCCTCCGTCCCGGTAGAATTCTCTGAAATTTTGTATGAGCAAGTCCAGGAAGCTGGCCGGCCGGTGGAGCTCTATCTTTATGAAGGCGATAACCACAACATCTTTGCCAATTTCTGGACCGCCATGGGACGCTCTATCGAGTTTTTCGATGTTCACGTCAAAGGCGCCGGCTGATACGATGGAGACAAACCGTAAATTGAACCTGGGCATCATGTTCCGGCGCGAACACTCCCCTGAAGCATTGCCCGCCTTCGCCCGACGAGCCGAGGAAGTTGGCTTTGACGAGCTTTGGCTGGTCGAGGATTGTTTCTACGGTAGTGGCATCGCCTCGGCGGCCGTAGCCCTGGCTTGCACGAAGACCATCCGGGTGGGCCTGGGCATCATGCCGGCCGTGGTCCGTAACCCGGTCTTCACGGCCATGGAGATCGCCACGCTGGCCCGTCTCTATCCCGGCCGGTTTTTGCCGGGCATCGGTCACGGCGTGACCGCCTGGATGAAACAAATCGGCGCCTTTCCCAGTTCCCAATTGCGAGCCCTGGAAGAAGTGACGGCGACGGTGCGCCGGATATTGACCGGCGAAAAGGTGTCTTTCGAGGGAACGGAAGTGAATCTGGCGGAGGCCCAGCTCGTGCATCCACCGCAGGAAGTGCCGCCTATCTCCTTAGGCGTTCGCGGGCCGAAATCCCTGGCTCTCTCCGGCCGGGTGGCCGACGGCACCATCCTGGCCGAATACGCCGCCCCGGCTTATCTGGCCTGGGCCCGGGAACAGATCGCCAGCGGGCAACGAGCAGCCGGCCGGGAAGATAGCCACCGCCTGACGGTTTTCAACTTCACTTGCGTCGACGTCGACTCGGCCAACGCCCGCCGACAGTTAAGGCCACTGGTGGCTTCGGCCATGGCTGCTGGCAAAATCGACGCCCACATCGCCCCCATGGGCATCTTACCCGCGGTCAAGGAAATGATGGCTGACGGCGGCCGGGCGCGCCTGGAAGAAGAGATGCCCGATGATTGGGTAGAGCAACTGTCCATTTCCGGCACGCCAGAAGAATGCGTGGGAGCCATCGGCCGCCTGGTCGATGCCGGAGCCAATACGGTGGTGCTCATTCCCCTGCCCGATAAGGACCTGCATGAACTAGAACGCTTCGCCAGCCGATTGCTGCCTTCCTTGTAAATGCGAGTATGACCTTCTTCGACGACGAAATATTTAACAGTAATATCGTCCGTTAGGCTCAGGTTGATACACTCTGAAATTCCGAGGCGACCACCTGGACAGGTAAGGGATCGGTCATACTGCCCGCGTAGAGTGTGCGGTGGGGGAAGGGGATCTCGATCCCGGCCGAATCGAAAGCCTGCTTGATCTCCTCCTGAATACTGTTCTTGAGCGGCAGATAATTATCCTTGAGCACCCATACCGAAAATTGAATCTCAATAGCAGAATCGCCAAAACCCTGAAAGATGAACAGCGGCCGTGGCTCCTCGAGACTCAGTGGATTCTTATCTGCCACCTCGACCAGAATGTCACGCACCCGGCCGATGTCCTCCTTGTACGCTACACCAATTTGCAAATCTAAACGCCGGATGGGGAACTTGGTCAGGGTCCAGAACTCTGACTTGATCAACAATTCATTTGGCAGGCGTACAAAGGTATTGTCAAACTTGCGCAACTTCACCGAGAGCAAGTCGATTTCCAGGACTTCCCCGACAGTTGTTCCAATCTGCAACAAATCGCCAACCTGAAAGGGGTTTTCGGCGATCAGAAACAATCCGCTGATGAAATTAGACATCGACGTCTGGGAAGCGAAGGCCAAGGCGACGGTCAGGATGCCAGCCGTCCCCAGCAGAATGCCCAGATCGAAACCTAGTTGGATAAGGGCGGCCGTAAGAAACAGGGCCAAAATACCATAGTAGCTACCCCGTTTGAGGATCATGAGCCGGTGGGGGTCAAGGGTCGACTTGGTAGCGCGGACGAGAAAGGAGCTGATTACCCGGGCGATAATAAAGCCGCCGACGACAATAAGGATAGCCCGAATCACGTTTAGAAATTGTTGTGTCTGGATGAAATCGGTGATAGTTGTTATCAGATCTTCCATGATATCCTCCTGATCAAAAAATGATCCCAACATCTGGGCATTTACATTGGAAAGGATCAATCAAATCCTTGTAGCTTCAGCACACTGAAGGCTCTGATCAGCATGTCTTTCTGGGGATCTTGTCGTGGTGCAGCAGTCAACTTCGCGCCGGGTGCCGACGGTGGAGGTCCCTTTTCGATATTGAACTCGGCCAGGGATGTCCCTCGTGTCTGCACGACTGTAACCGTCTCCGTCCATAGAACGCTTTCCGGGGTGTGGAATAGCGATAGGAAAGGCACAGGTAGGTTTAGACGTTCAATAAGTAAAGGTTCCGCTGAATGATTGTGGACGTGAACCTCCGTAATCGCGCGGTGCGGGTAAACGGTTAAGTTCTCCAGATTAAGCCGGCCGTATGTCCGGCTGGCATAACACGTCTCTCCCTCTTGGGTAGAAGAACCGAACCAGGTATCAGATGGGCGCTGGATGGGGATCTCGAACAACGTCTGTAATGGCACGCCGGTAGCCAGCGTGAACCACAAAGGCGTGCTGACGTAAATGGTGGCGTTTTCGTCGGCCGGCACGGTGAAAGGCGTAAAGGGACGGGAGACTACAGAGCGATCTGCCAATGCGGGTAGAACAGTTAATTGCTCCGGCGTACTCTGGTAAACAAAACGAGAGACATGCGCAAAGCCGCTCTCATTCACATCTAGATCCCTGTAGGCAAATTGCCACTCCTGTTGCTCTTCCGCCGCTTCAATTTGCTCGTGGGCGACGAGCCACTCGTGCGGCAGGCGCTGTACGGCGATTCGCAGTGGGCCGATTTCCCATTGTGCGACCGCACCTGCTTCAACGGTAAAATCGCCCCACCATTCGTCTGATAATTCTTTCATTGTCGATTATCCACCTTGCAATGTTGGAGAAGAACTAAATCAACTTGACCCTAACTAATTGGTTCATTTCCAAATTGTCTAATCAATTCCAAAAGCTCAAGGTGGACGAGAGTCCAACGAATTGTCATCCGGCTGGAGCTTTCTCGGTATTTATTTACTTACGAAATGAACCAATATAAACGATAACCGCCGCCCAAAATCACCCTGGGTAGCTCGAAACACAAGCTCTTATTTTACCATTGAACCTAGACGGCGAAGGAAACAATGTAAGTATGACATGAATAGTTTATTGTATAATGGTTTGAATATCTGGCGTACCAATTTTTCGACAGACCATAGCATGATGACCTTGCAGGTCTGGGAGACCTGTAAGGTCTGGCTAATGGATAAAAGGAGGAACCATGCCCTGGGATCAAGCATTTTGGACCGAAACCATTAACGAGATCCAGTCCAGCCTGTCTACCTGGCTGCCCGCGATATTGGGCGCGCTGCTTTTGCTGATCATCGGTTGGCTGGTTGCCCGCATCAGCCAGGCCGTGGTCGCCCGTCTACTGCACCGACTGGGCCTCGACCGCCTGGCCGAGCGAACGGGAATTGCCCAAGGCCTGACCACCATAGGCGTGCAAAGCACCCTATCCTATCTTTTAGCGCGAATCACCTACTGGCTGATCTTGATCTTCTTCATCCTGCTGGCTCTCGGAGCGCTAGGCTTAACGGATGTGGTAACCTCAGCCTTGAACAGTTTCTTCGTTTTCTTACCCAGGCTGGTTGCCGCCATGGTTATCTTCCTGTTAGGCGCTTTCATAGCCCGTATTGTTGGGGACGCCATCACCGCCGTAACCTTGCAGTCCGATATACCGAGCGGCCGGGTGTTAGGCCAGGCTGTTCGTTATAGCCTCCTACTCGTGGTGGTTGTCCTTGCCCTGGATGAGCTCGGCGTCCAGACCACCATCTTGACGACGATCATCATCATCACGGTAGCGGCCGTCGCCTTAGGTCTGGCGCTGGCCTTTGGGCTTGGTAATCGCCAGTTGGCCCAAAGCATTATGGCCGGATTCCACGCCCGGGAGGAATTCAACCCTGGCCAGACGCTATCCGTCGGCGATTATACCGGCCGGTTGGTACGAATTGGAGCAACCAAAACCCTTCTGGAAACAAGCGAGGGACAGATCTCACTTCCCAATGTTGTGCTACTCGACGAGGTGGTGCGGCTTCGTCCGGAAGATGAAACCGCCGTCGTGGTGGAAGACGCCCAAGCGGCGAATGAATTACAGGAAGAAGCCGGTAAATGAGTGCCGCGAGTGAAAATCGAGGCCAACACATTAACGCCGTCGATTACGTCATCGGCCGGCCGGCAGCCGACGAGCGCCAGGCGATGGAAGCTCACCTGGCTGACTGCGCCCACTGCCGGGCCGCTGTAGAGGCTGTCCGGCAAGTAGAAGCCGACCCTATTAGCCAGAATACCCGGGCGCTGGTTGGTTATGTGGCCGATCTCCTGGTCAGCACAGTGATACTCGTCGCTCCCATAGCCAACCAGCTTGCTCAGCCACAGCCGCCTCCACAACCAAAAGAGACAGCGGTCGAACCGCCATTTTTTGAACCGTTACGGGTCCTGCAGCCGCGTGTCGCCGCCGGGGCGCGTAGCATGCGCCGATTCGTCGGCCGGTTTGGGCTGGTCTTGATTTTAACCATCATCGTTTTGTTACTTCCCCGGCCTGATGGATTGTCAGAAGCTGGGCAGCACGCCCTGGCGGCCTTTGTCTTCACCGGCAGCATCCTGGCTTTGGAGCCGGTGTCGTTGCCCATCGCTGCCCTCATGGTCCCCTTGGCCCTTGTCGCTTTGGGCGTAGCCAATACAACGCAAGCTTTCGAGACCTTCTCCCGCCCAGTGGTCTTCCTCATCCTGGCCAGCTTATTTATCGCCGAGGGGCTGCGCAAACATGGGCTTACCCGTCGCCTGGCCTTTCAAACGTTGGTAGCGGCCGGAGGCAAGGTGTCCCTTATCTTGTTGGGCATCATGTTGATTGCCGGTCTGTTTTCGATGTGGGTAGAAAACACGGCCACAGCGGCCGTCTTGATCCCTGTAGCCCTGACCGTCGCCTCCCAGGTTCCCGACCCGCAGAAGGCGAAAGGATTACTCATTCTGCTGGTAATGGGCATTGCCTATAGTGCCAGCCTGGGCGGTATGGCGACGGTCATGGGTGCTGGTTCCAACGCGGTCGCCGCTGGCTTTTTAACAGAGATCCGCCCCTTTACTTTCGTGGATTGGATGGTCTACGGAGTGCCGGCTTTCGTGTTGATATTTCCGGTAACATGGTTCTTGCTACTCAGACTGATCAAAGTTGAGGTCGATCATATCGACGTAGAGACCGTTCGCCAGCAGCTACAAGAAATGGGTCCAATGTCACCTGCCGAACGGGAGCTCTCTGTGATCATGATGGTGACCATCATCTTGTGGGTTGGCGGTTCGTTCCTTGAACCGGCCCTGAAACTTCCCAGTACGCTATTAGCTCCGGCCATGGTGGCTATCATGGCTGTTTCTTATTTGGCCATCCGGGGGATCATCAATTGGGAAGATGTCAAGGGCGTAAGTTGGGGGATATTTTTTATGATTGGTGCCGGTCTGGCCTTGGGTGCGGCATTAACCAGGACGGGAGCTACCGATTGGATCGCCGAGCTGATCAGCCCACTCGTTTCCGGCCCTCCCTTGATAATCAGCCTGCTGTTGCTGGTCTTTCTTTCAGCCTTGCTGACTAATGTGATGAACAACACTACCATTGCTGCCGTATTCGTGCCCATCCTCATCAGCCTTTCCTTAACCGACCCCACACTCAACCCTGTATTATTAGTATTGGCCGTGACCCTAGCCACCACATTTGGTTATTCGCTGCCTTCCGCGTCTGGTCGAATGGCCTTGGTGAGCGCCAGTGGTATTATCCAACCCCGGGATATGATGCGCTATGGCCTGGTGGCCACTTTAATCAGTGCGCTAATCTTGGGATTGTTCTTTTACGTCATTTCCGTGCTGAATTTGATCTGAAACGAGGGGGTTAAGATGCGAATCCTGGTCGTCGGTGCCGGACAAGTGGGGGCACAAGTGTTGCGCCAGTTACAAAAAAATCCATCCCTGACCATCATTACTTGCGATCCCAATGAGGAACCATTTGCCGTACAAAAAGGCATCATCTCCGAGGTCGATATTAAAGAGTCGCTCACACCACTTACCTTGGCGTACATATTGGCCCAGGCCAAGCCTGATCTCATCCTTCTCGCCAGGGCTTCCGAGGACTTTGGGCTGGGCACGGCGCCGGGCGTGGACGTGATGGTCGACTCGCTTAAAAGGGAGTTAGGCTCAATCTCCAAAGTGCCGCTTATCGAGGTGGCCCGAGCCACTGGTTAAGATCGC
>Ga0209536_100008426_pt1 | contig 15461 bp, 18 predicted proteins | sample DeeMarSeWOR28_12_FD_187461 | JGI IMG/M metagenome (GOLD analysis project Ga0209536, IMG submission 187461) | Marine sediment microbial communities from White Oak River estuary, North Carolina - WOR-2-8_12 (SPAdes) (version 2) | ecosystem: Environmental > Aquatic > Marine > Intertidal zone >...
CCTGACAACGTGCGTGATGGCCGGCCGCAAAATCCACTCCTGTCTCTGACTGCCCACGGTTCCCACAGCATTGCCCCCGGTGCCGCCTGGCAAAAAGGCATGTTCGAGCAACGTTCCCGCCGTGTTGACGGTCGGGTCGCGCACCACCGTCACGTCGCTATTATCCGAGCTGTTGCGGTTATGGTTGCGTGGCGTGGTGGCTGTGCCGCCCGTCACCGTTGATACCTCATAGAACTCCGCTTCCGCATCCCCGCCACAGGCTGCCGCCGCGATCATGTGAACGTATTTTGTGGCTGGCGTCAGGGCGAACACGATTGTTCCATTGTCGGCTAGGCTGCCATCATCGGGCGTCTTGTAGGACACAGAGAAGAACTCGCCCTCGTGAATCTCATGATGTACGATGTCAATGGCGTTCAGCGCCCCGGTGATTTCATCGATGCTCAGGGTGTGGGCTGTCTCATAGGTTGCTATTACTAGCGCGTGCGTTCCGTCTCCCATATCGCGGTATTTGGTATTCATCGTCGCCGGTGCGCCGCGCTTCTGATTGACTACGATATTCGCCATTACACCCGCCCCCACCGCTTTTTGAACACCGCCTTGTCATGCGCCCACCAGGGATTGCGTGTCTGCTCCTGCGGCAACCGCTCGTGGTGAACGTACACGTCCTGCACCCAGACCGACTTATAGCCCGCCTCAAACATCCTCATCTCGAAATCACTGTCATCAGCATAGTGCCATAGGTCAGTATTGAGCAAGCCTAGCTCCTTGAACATCTGCGCCTTGATGACCGCCACAACCCACGCTGAGGGCTTGGTCAATTCAACGATGCCCGGCGCCATGCCTGGTGCGCCCGTGTTCTGCGGTTTTGTTCGGCATGGACAGCCGGGCACCGCCACTCCGTAAGACGGATCGGAGTCTACCGCCTCAATCAGCCGCTTGAGCCATCCCTGTTGAAAGCCTGATGTATCATCATTGAGATAGGCGATGTGCTTCGCGCCCCAATCGAGCGCGGCCTTGATCATCACGTTGCCGACGATAATCGCCCCGCGCCGCTCATAGTCCGATGCCAGAATCACCGCCACCGGCACGCCTGCGGTATTCCGCGCCTCGCGGATAGTTTGCGCGGCGTCGATAACCGATAGCGTCGGACAGATTATGACCGTTTCGGCTTCTCTAGAGTCCATACACCCCCCGGCCCCTCTGGTCCTTCACACGGAAAGCCGCATACTAGCCGGCTATCATCCTCGCCCTTGCCCACATCCCACACGAACCAGCCCTCCCGCTTCAGCCATTCCACTTGCTCCCGGTTGACCGTCAAAAACACATAGCGGCAATGCCGTTGCATCCAGGCTAGCGTCTTTTGCGGTAAATCGTATTCTGTCTGGCTATCCAGGTCGGCCCGGTCCCAGCCCCGAAACGTATTTAGCATCATGCACACGTCCACAATCTGCGGCGGCTCATTGTCTACCAATAGCTGCAATGGCGCATGATAAAAGGACGCCCCGGATCGCTCCGCCATTCTGTGCGTCGGGTATCGTAGCAGGTCTATGCCGAAACAATGAGAGCTGCGAAACATGCGAGCGATGTACTGGAGAATTACACCATCACCACAGCACAGGTCAAGCACGCTGAATTGATGCGGCAATAGGTCATTCGTGACCAGTTCGCGCAATGTCCTGGTGATAGACCCGCTCCTGCTGTTTGGATGATCCAGATTCCAGTCCGATGCCCCACAGCGCCGCCAGATTTCCGCTTGCAGGTTGCCGACTGGCGTGCGCGGCCATCTATACAGCTCGTCCACCTCATCAGTGCCTTTTGCCTCTAGCCACATGAGCCATTCTCCTACGCTGTCCATGCTGGCTCCTGTAGCTCCTGCCCTGATACCTGTATGATGTCTCGAAGCGCCCATTTGGCTTTGATGTGTAGGCAATTATATGCCCGCCAGAAAAGCGGGTCATCAGCCATTGACACGAACTCCCTGACTACCTCCTGAAACCAGGACAGCCCCCCGCGCACAAAGTTATGGTGCCAGCCCGGCACTAACGCCCGCCCGATGTTGATGCCGTGCCACGGTCTGAACTGCTCGCTCTGCCAGTTCGCCGGATTGCTGGCGTCGTCGTGGTCGTCGCTCATGTGCGGCGGGAAGTCGAGCCCCGCATCCCTGACAATCTGGTACAACAACCGCTCATCGTAGATGACCGGCTTGCCATCCAGCACGCCGCCGCCGTTCACCCGTACTAAACCATCATACTCTGTGCATTTGTCCATCACCCGATGGATGAAATCCTGCCCGCAGAAGTGCAAGCCGGTCAAGTGTCGGTCTGCAAACCGCTTTGGGTCGCGCAGCATGTTTGAATAGCACAGCCCCAGCGTTTTCATGTGCTGAATATGCTGCTCGTGCAATGGCGGCTCCTGCCGGACAATCATCAGGTCGGCGTCAGTGATGTAAATCCAGTCGAAATCCTTCCAGTGTCTATAACGTTTGTGCGTGAACAGTAGATAGCGCGTCCATGCTGCCCAGCGCGGCGGGTGATGCGCGTATCCCTTCCCGAACTCGCCTTCTACCAGTTCGAGATTGGGCAGCCAGGTTGCCGATTCTTTGAGCCAGTTGGTGCCCGTGTCGGTCAGAAACACCTTTGTCCTATATTCAGGATACGCCCGCCCGATGCAATAGGCCCAGAGCGGGATATAGTGCTGATAGTTTGCGCTAACGCTGGTCGTGACGCATACGCTAGGCATCAACCGGCCTCCTGAACGCGATTAGAGTATCCACTACCCCCAAAAGCTCCCACTGTGCCGATTCTTGCCATTTGTCCACCAACGGCTTGACGGCAAACCGAGCTGGTTCGTAATCGTGAAAAGCCAATACGCCACCGGGTACAATCTTTGGCACATAGGCTGCTAGGTCTTTGCCAAATGCCTCTTCTGAATGGTCTGCGTCGATGAAACAAAAAGCCAGGTCGGGCAAGCTCTCAGCCACCTCCCAGCTCAAGCCCTTCTTCCAGCCCACGTCTGGCGGCAAGTGCTGAATCAAAGCCGCCCGGCACTCATCGTCAACTACCAGCATCTCGCCTCGACCACGGCGACCAATGACCCAGGCCAGCGCGGAGCGGCCATATAACGCCCCGATTTCTACAGCAAGCCCGTCGGGTGCTTTTCGTGCTAAGTCTAGCAGGAACAGCAGCTCCCGCCAGCTTGTCTTGCCCCTGGTGCGCTCTGCCTGTGCTATGGCCTGTACATCCACTGTTCCTGAACCTTCTCCCTCAGATGCGGGAATGTGTCAAGCAAGATTCCACGCAACTCAACCGCCCGCCGCTCCCAGGTGTGGCAGGCTAGCACGTACTGCTTCGCCGTCTGGGCTACAGCTTCCCAATGGCCTCCATCAAGCAGCCATTCCAAGCCAGCTATGACTTCTTCACAATCACTATCATCGAATACGTCCCACGGCTCTGCTTTCTCCTGGTATACGTCCTGCGGCTCATAGAATGGTACATAATGCACCCACGGCTCCCAGCATTCCCCGCTGACTCTCGGCATCGGATTTGACAACAGCGCCGCGCCACAGGCCGCAGTATCGAACATGCGCGGCGGTCGGGTTAGCGGCGAGCGGTTCAGGTGGACGACGACCTTTGTTCGTGCCAGTAGGTCAGGATAGCGAGTATTGGCCGTCCTGCCCCCCAGCCCCATAAACCGATAACCTTTCCTAGTGCAAAAGTTGCCCAGCCACTCCTCAAACGCCTTGCGGCCCCGGTTGTGCCCCCAGATGGCATAGAATCCCACGTCGATGTCGCGCCGGTAGCCACGGTCCCGGTAGTATCGGTCATTGACGCTGTAGGCCAGGCGCCGCGCCTCAAAATCGGTATGCGTCCAGCGGCCTAGGTCGTCATGGTCCAGCAGCACCAGATCGGCCAATTGCCGCGCTTTTTCCAGCCGGTCATGGTAGAAATGGCCTGCCAGCGTCGGGTACAGCACATAGTACACCAGCGGGCTGATGCGCTCGCCCTTCGGCGGCACGATGGTCATGCTGTCCCATTTGCCATCGTCCAGCCAAACCGCGTCCACGTCCTTCCAGACCGAAATGTCCAGCTCGAATGATTTGTCAACCGGGCAATGGAACCATTCTAGCCCCGGCACGGGATAGGCAAACTGACCATCGACGCGCAACTTGTCTCTGTACCAATTATCTCGATGGATGAGCGCCAGCTTGAGCGGTATCATGTCACTTGTCCCTATACATCAGCCCGACATCTGTTAAGCCCGGCTCGAGAAGCGTCTGCCTGTCCCAGCCGTACCTCTCAAAAGCCAGTGGTTGCCAACTTGAGTATTTCCCATTCCACACGTCAATCCCGGCCCGCAGAATCCCGGGCCAATATGCGAAACGTTCTATATCCGGGCTAGCCTTTAGCGCATCTACCAGCCGACTCATCTCTGTAACCTGCTCATGTATTGTCAAGTTCAAGCCAAGCGGTTGCCCGAACTCTGTTAGCCATACTGACGGCGAAGGAATCCCCATTGCTTCACCAATGCCCGCCGCCGCCGCTACACGCTGCATACAAGCCCCGGCACTCGCATAGCAATGCACGCACACCCTGATTCGCTCGGGCGGCATGGCCCAACCCGCCTGCCGTTCAAACTCTCGCCAGAATGCCGGAATCAAGCCCAAATCATTGGCAGGGCATGGCCCTATCCAGATGACCTCTGGATGCGCCTCAGCTAGTGGCACGAATGCACCCACCATTTCCTCTATACTCTCTGTCCTGTATTCCGGCTCATTCCACAGCAGCGTGTAAGATGTCGGCTTCTTGCGCCCCACGTCGCCCCGGCAGGTGATATACTCCACGAATTCATACCCCTCACAGCTTGGCTCTCCGCTATAGTACCAACTCACATTCAGCATATCCAGAAGATCACAGTTCCCAGCGTATAACCCGATACCTTTGGGCACTATGTTTTTTGCCATGAACGGGATATAGTAGCGCCGCGCCATAGCCGCTGAGGACGGATGCGGGACGGTGATGACCCCGCTCACAATGACCGTCATCAGCAGGACCGCGCTACTTGCTGACCTGCAATCCCTCTGCCTTTTCATACTGCCTCACGGTATTCCATGCCGCCTGACTATCTGAACGCTGATACACCTTGCCCCGCCAGCGCCGGGCCGTCATTGGATAATGTTTTATACACACATCATCCCGCTTTTCGTAACGAGTGATGGCATTCCAGGGATAGTTCTCTAAAACATACAATCTGACTGGATAGTCGAACATTGCTCGCAGCAAGGCTCCTTGGTCGCGCTTGCCCCACCTATTCCATTCGGTATGCCAAGCGTGGAAGAACTGCGCCGTGCGCTCATTGCGCTGGAAGGCGAATACCCCACCATTTAACTGGATTAACTCACCAGTTGAAAGCCGGTCAAAGGTATAATCACACTCATCATGATTGTCTGAGCGCTTCATCTGCCAAGCGATGTGATATTTGACTGGATTCTTGGCGATGACCATATCCCAGCCGTCCATTAGCACGTTGAACAGAAACGAAATGTCGGCGCAAACCTCAGTATCAGCATCGAGATACATGACATACTGCCAATCTTGCGGAGCCAACTCATAGATTTTCGTCTTTGCATGTCGGCCGCCGATGTCTACATCATTGCAGCGGATAAACACATCCTCACAACCAAGCGGCTCACTACCAATAAGCCCGACCTCTATATCGGGCATGTATTTCTTGAATGAAGCGATTGCGCCTTGGGCACAGCGCCGGGATGGTTCACCATAGGCCACATAGATAACTCCGCGCTTGCCGTGCCGGTCAGATTCGATATGTGCGCCAGCCTTCATGTCAAGAAGGGCTTGCTTGTGCTCCTCACCCCAACTAGCCGCGTTGTATGGTTCAACTATTGCAGCCAGGTCAGACGCTTCCTGTCTATCACCTAGCGCATTTTCAATTGCCTTGCACATTCCGTTAAAATCCTCGGATTTGTAACGGTATAGCCCATCACCTGTCAGGTCATCTAGTAATCCCACGCCTTCAGGAATCACCACGGGCACGCCGCAGGCCAGCGCCTCTAGCGGCGGCATCGGTACGCCCTCGATTGTGGATGTACACAGGAACAGGTCAAGCGAGTTGTACCAGCCGGGTAGCTCATTCCAGTTGTACATCCTGGTAGGACAGGGCCAGCCACGCCCTGCGCCCACCAACTCGATTCTCTGCCCCAGCTTGGAACCGGCAAGACGGGCAACCAGCTTTTCGCCCTTGCGCCCGCCAGGATGAACGAACCCGCTGACTCCGACTTTCGGCTTCTCATTGTCCGGCTTGTTACCGATTTTGAACTGCTCGTGTACAGCAGGATGCGGACACAGAACCGCCGGCCCATAGGCGCTCAGTTCGTCCATATATTGACGCGCTGCTGTGATTCTCAGGTCAGCGTTTTGCGCTGCCAGCTCCCACCAAAAGAGCTTCCATTCCTGGTGAGATTCCTTGTGCGTGAACCAGGCGCTAACGGGCGTTAGGTGCCAATCGCTGAACTTCTCGCCAAACTCGATATAGCAGATAAAATGGTTCGCGTCGTGCTTGGCGCTGGGTGATTTGGTGTAGCTCCAGCCGGTCGCATTAGATAAAGCTTGCGCTTGTCGGTCTAGGATGTTGTTTTTGCCTTTGTCGCTGTACACGATGTTGACTTTCACTACCTGACAGCCCTCCCGAATCTGTGGTCTACCAACTCACCACCGTTGTATGCACGACCTAACAGCCATAGTCGTATTGGGCATATCTGAATTGCCCGCACCAGCGCCGCCTGGTCAACGTGCGCGAACCGCTGCCATTCTGTGCGCCATGTTTCAAAAAACTGGAGGATGCGCTCACATCGCCGCACGTAGAACACGCCTCCCTGCAATGACAGCAGAATCGCCGGCCTGCTGTATGTTGCCGCCCGTTCTTCATCTGACGCCTGCCAAAGCCAATTGGTCTGCTGGTGTTTGCTAGCCGTGATTGCCATATCCCAGCCATCGTCTAGAATGTCGAATCCTGCCGACAGGTCGCCTTTTACCCGTGTATCCGCATCCAGGTACAGCCAGCGGTCCCACGGTGCAAGTTGGTCCTGATTCAGTTTGGCCCACCGTGCGCCCCAGCCTGGTCTATCGAATCGCCAGATCATGTCTGCGCCTTCGACGGGGCTGTCTGAGATTGCCATCACGGGCCAGTCGTGGTATTGGCGGAGGGAGCCAATCATCGCTTCTGCCTCTGTTACCGCTTTGCCTCCATAGGCGACAACTATCACGCCGTTGTCGGTGCCCATTGGCCCGTCCACGTCACTGGCAGCGCCAGTATGAGCGGCTTGACCCTGTACAGGCTCCGCAGAAATGACAGCCGCGTGTATTCGCCCTCGCCCTCCCAGACTTCGAGCAGCCGGCGCGTATTCTCACAGCGCCGCATCACCATGAAGCGGATGTCGTAGAGCGGCACGCGCAGGTCACGAACGACCTTCTCAGTATACGTCCGCTCCTCATCGCTCATGTCCTCATCCCGCGCTAGGTGACGATAGTCCCACATCGGGACAGCTAGTTCCCAGCGGTTCACCAACCCAAACCCAATAGCGAAAAAAGCCAGGTTGACCGATGCGTCTGAGGACCAGAATGCCGTCTTGTGCCAGCGCATTTCCCAAATGCCATCACGGGAAACGTCTACGCCGACCTCCGGGTCATCGCCAGAGCCGAACACCATAATGCCGCTGGTGCCCTCTGGCTCCTCTACGGCGACGGTTTCAGGGAATGGCGAGATCGCCTTTCCCTCTGCAACCAAGTGGAGCGCAAACTGCTTGCCAACATGAATCCAATCGCCGGGATGATATTGCGTCATCTTGCCGCGTTCTTCTATGTGCGTGGATTGTGTCAACTGCACCCAGACTGCCATTCATTGCTCCTTACAAGGCGCGGGGCGCCCGTTGCCTACCGCATAGGCTGGAATCACCCCGCGCCAGGCTCAAACTACGTCACGATCTCGTCCCAGCCGGTCGTCGGACCAGGCGGGAACCGAGGCACGACGCCGAAGATAAAGACGCCGTAGTCGTTGGCCGCACCGTTGACGGTCTGCACGCGGATGTGGTCAAAGCCGCCATCAACGTCTAGCTCCTCCGTCTGAAGCTCGATGATGCACTTGCTCTGGTCGTCGGTGGCCGTCAACTGCGTGATTGCCTTGCCCGCCACGACCTTTGCACCAGCACCGGCTGCGTTCGTCGCCTGCCAGACAGCCGCATCGAGCGTGCCAGCCAGGTTGCCCGCGAACACCATCACGACGGCGCGATGGTAGTTTGCCAGGCTCACCCACTCCGTCGATTCGCCGCCCGCGTGCGCTGCAACGTCCAGCGCATCGAGCATGATATTAACCTCAGTGAATCGGTTGGTATAGTCTGCCATTGTTCAAAACCTCCTAACTGCCGGTCGCAGCGTCGAGGATCACGAAGGGGCTAACCTGCGTGGTCCCATCGGAATAGTACACCGGCTGAGACAGCCACGGTTGACCGTCTACCCGATGCACACCGCGCCAGACCGTCAGGTCATAGCGGAATTTGTCGTGCTTGCTGGCATCGATGGTCGTGGCGCTCCTATCTCCAATGAGGTAGTATCGCCAGTCGGCCAGAATCACGTCTCCACGGTTGCCAATCAGCGGGCAGTGCTCGTTGTAGAACACTGGATAGCCGAACAGCGTGCCCGGCATCCCGTCACGCGCCGAAGGCATGAACACATAGGACGGATTCGCAGCCGGACCGTTGAGCTGCATCAGGCTAGGCAGTGCCGAGCGGGTAATAAACCATACCGGGTTGCCGTAGCTATGCTCAAGCATGTTGATCAGGTCCACAAGGCCAATCGCACCAGCGGCGGCCCTGGCCTGCACGAACGTCGCACCAGCGTTGATGACACCAAGCGGTTGCCCCGCTCCGGTGCCGTTCACGAACGCCTCCTCCTCGTACCAGTTGATTGCGCCGGTGAAAAGCTGAGTCAGCAGGGCTTCCAGGGAAACCGCGCTATCCTCAAGCAACTCATCCGATGCTTCGGTCAGGGTAACGAGCTTGTGAGCGACAAGGTTGATCTGGCGGAAAGCCGGGTCTGATTCCGTCTTGTATTGGCCCTCTTCCGTCCAGTAGCCGATGACCCCGCCGAACCAGGCAGGTTGCCCGCTTGTGGTGTTGGTCTGGTCAAGCGTAGGCCATTGGATCTGTCGGCGCCGCATAGGAACCCGTGTCGCCCTCGGTCGCACCATCTGCTCCGGTGCAGGCAGGTTCAGAAGGTCGGTACGCTGCTCGATGGGCACCAGAAAGCCGCCCGATGCGCCGACATTCTCTACGAGATCCTTTTTCTCCGCGCTCTTGGACTCAACCCAGCCGGTCGCGTTTGGTGATGTCGCTGGCTCCTCGCGGTCGTGCCACGCCTTCAGGCGCGGGTCATACCCGTTCTGAAAGCGCGCCTTCCAGACCATCGCGGCGAATTCGCCCAGCGACTTGAAGCCGGAAGCGTTCAGCGCCGGGGTCTTGGGCTTGGGCTGCTCGAAAGCCGCCTTTGCCTCATCCAGCGAGCGCATCGCACTCACTCGATTTTTGATATTGACGACCTCAGCCGTCAACTTGTGAAACTTCTCGATGTCTTCCCCGCTAGCATCCTCTTTGACCGCCAGCTCTTGCGCCTGGACAATCAAAGCATTAGCCTGCTGGAGAAGTTCTGATTCTTTGGTTTGCAGGTTCATAGTTTATTCCACCTCCAGATGTCGCATTTCTGTTGCCAATTGTTCCAACATCGCCAATCGCTCCTCCGTGGGTGGAATATCCGGCCCGGCGGCATCGTCCTCTGGCGTATCGTCAGCGGCCTGCTCTGGGTCAGCAGGTGCGTCAAGATCATTCTGCGTTGGCGCGAGATGCGCCTGTAGCATTTCGGTCAGTTGGTCAAAGCGTCCCATGATGAGCTGCATGTCATCCTCTTTCAGCGTTAGGTCAGGGGCAGATTCCTTATCCGCTGCTTCCGGCTCATTGGCGTACAGCGCCCGCATCTGAGCAAGTGCCTCTTCCTGGCTGTCGAAACAACCCAACGCCTCACCGTCTGGTCTGCCGGTCTGCGTGCTGACCTTGTAGACGCAATACTGCCCATCCTGCTCAAAGATATTCCACGGCTTTTCCTCAGTCGGGCTAGTCTTGGCGCTGACCGTCATTGTGGCATCATTCATGCCCCAGATAACAGGCGACAATTCGTACAGCTTCACCGTGCGCAGGTTGCGAATCGTTACGTCCTTGCCGTCCTGTTTGACCGTGCTGTAATCATGGTCCAGCGCATCATAGCCGAACGACCATTCACCCACGACACCCGCTTTGATGCGTTTGAACGCGCCGTCACCCTCTGGCGTGTCCATCAGGAATTGCACCTTGGCCCACGCGCCGCCGGTCGCCTCGGGATAGGCGTCTAAAACGCCCTGCGGCAATTCGCTTTTGTTTAACTCTCGAAGTTCAAGCGGCTTGCCTATGACATCCCGCACCGACCGCGCCTGGTGATGGTCCAAGACCTTGACCTTGCGCCCTCGCTCCTGGAATGTCTTGGAGAACGCGCCGGGATGAATCATGTCATTGCCCAGATCCACGTTGCCCATCACGGCAAACACGGTTTCCACGATGCCCTCGTCGCTGGTCTTGGTGCTGAATGCCGTTGTTGTTTTATGTTCCATCTGTAACCCCCCGTCGTAGCTCTTTCCACTCCTTGCGAATCTCAGCCGTGCGCTTGATAATCACGCCCTGTTCCTCTAGCTCCCGTTCTAGCGCGTCGAGGAACATCAGCACGGCTTGTCGAACCGCCATCCAAAATTGGGTACTCATCCATCCCACCGTGGCAGCGGCGTCATGGTCGTTGTGTCTTTGAACTCAGACGGCCCCCAAGCCTGGCGTAAATCGTTGACATCTCGCAACATGCGCCCATGCATAACTGTCCATTCCTGCCCCGGCCATAGCTCACCGAGCTTTTGCCGAAGCCGGTCCATTTCGTGCGCGTCCAGCGTGCGGGTGATGATGATGGTGTTGTCGTTCATTCGACTTCCTCCAGAACGGGAATCGTCGTGCATCGGCAGTTGATGGTGTTCCACGGTTGGCCGCTCGGGTCGCCGGGGTAGCGCAACTGCTCACCACCTACAGTAAAACTATCCTGCACCGCTCGCACTTGCCCGTTCACAATTCTATGGTCTGTCTTGCCACCTGTGTTTTCCAAGGTTCTCACTCGATTGTCAAGCGTGCTCAACCATTCCTTTTTTTTTATGCCCCAATCTGCATATAGCCTTTCAGTGCCAGCATTGCTTGACCGCATTGTCTCAGTTCGGGCAATCATCTCAGTTCGATACGCGGGCTGCCGGTCGCAAAACCACTTTTGCCAAGCGGTCAGGTTTTCGGCGCGACAGTCTACCCGCTCATTCTTGATGTAGGTATCGAATAGCTGGGCCATCGATTTTTGCATATCAGGAATCGACCAGCCTTCACGCTGCGCCGTCTGAAGCATGTCAACAATGTCCTTATTGGTTGTGTCCATGATAGGCTGGGCAAAGTCAATCAGATAACCGTCAAACCAGCCAATCGCCTCCAGGTTCTGAACATTGAATTGCATTCCCAGCATCGCGGCCCATTCCTCGCCCTGCGCCGTGACAACGCCCTTCACCAGTGGCAGGAATGCAGAGCGCCAATCGTCGCCCGCTTGCCGTAGGTAGTCCATGACCTCCTCGTCGTAGGTGGACCAGTTGACGGTTGCCTTCTCCTGCTGTGCCTTCTGTTTCACCACCGAAAGCAGCGCCAGCAGGTCGCGCTTCTCCTTCTCGAACACGTCAGCGGCGGCATCGGCAAACTTGCGCTCCCAGCTCTGGGCGATGCGGTCGAACCGCTTCCAGTGCTGCGCCTTGGCGTCCAGCGTCCAGCCTTTGCCCTCTTGCCGTTCTTCCTCCTCGTCCTCCTCCGCGGCGGGTGAACCGGCTTCCGTATCGCCTGACTCCGTTGACTCTGTGTCGCCTGACTCAATCTGTGGCTTGTCCGGCGTCACGTCAATCATCGGCGCGGCCACAGTGCCCAGTACAGGCATCACATTGATGGGCAGATAGCCCACGTCGCCGGTCGGGTCCACGTCCTGAACAGGTAAGCCGACGATGCCGTATGCCTTGTTGCGAGGTTCGCCCATGCTCCACAGCTTATAAGCTGCTTCGACTAACTGTGCTATATCCTGTTGCAGCGCGGGCACCTTGGAGGTATCGAACATGACAAAGCTGCCGTCCTCGGGGTTCAGATAATACTGATACTCCGATTCAAACAGCCGCATCTCTGGCACCATTGTATCCTGCCAGAACATCTTGCGCGCCTCGGCCTTGTTCGTGTAGGTGGCTGCCGATAGCGCCCCGCGTGTCTCCAGTAGAATCAGCGGCACGCCAAACGGCGCGGCGATGCGTGATTCGTTGCGCCCGTCTAGTGCCTCAAATCCCATCTCGTCGAAGCTCAACCCGACCTGCTGGTACTTCATGCCCTTTTCCATAATCACCGGGTCGGTCCAGTTGTCTACCCCGCCGTATTTCTCAAGCCACCGCTCGCGCATCCTGGCAATGTCCATTTCGTCCAGGTAAGATTCATCGGTAGACAGCAAACCGGCTGGCATTGCGCCGCTCTGGAAAAACATCTTGAGGTAGCGCGTGATGTCGTTGTCCACATCAGCGGTCTGCGCCATCGGCACGACAGGCGATAGCCCCCAGCCCATGCCAGCCAGCGGATCGCCAGGGTTGGGCAGCTTGATGTGAATCAAATCTTCAGGAAGAATCGGTATACCATCTTCCCACGTCTTACCCTCTGGAACATATACATAACCCTTGAGAATCGGCTTAGTGCGATCGGGAATGATGGTGACGCGATCGGAGCGCAGATGATACATCGCCGCCGGGATGCCCTGCTGTGGTGCATTCTGCCGGTCAAGGAAAATAAAGTCATTGCCCAACAAATTCAGATAGACCTCACCCTGCCCCTGGAACACCTCCCAGGACTGAAAAGCATTCGGCCGCTTGCACAGCCGGGCCAATGGTCGCTCTGGCGGCAAGACCTCCGGGTCGTCGTGTGTGCCGTGATAGGCGCGGAGCGGCGCGAGCTGCATACTCCTGACCTTGAACATGATCGCGCTGTAGATGACCGCGTTCAGCTCCCAGCCTTCATCAATGTAATTCTGTTCGTCAATAATGGACCACTGAGGCTGTCCGGCTCTCCAGGTGGGCCAGATGTACGGCGCCGCCTTCGTGCTAGGAGCGACACCGGGCCAGCCCTGGTTGAAAAATCGCAGGGCGAGCCGCAGCCGCTCCCAGACAGAAGGTGTGTTGTCAGCCAATGTAGAGCCTCCGCTTATCGACAGCCATCAGCACGTAGCGCAGGGCATCCATTGCGTGATCGTTTGTCTTGTCCGGCTCGTCTTTCAGTTCCCCGTCCCGCTGCTGTTTCCAGCAGTAAGATTCAAACTCTGCAATTGTGTTGACACAGGACGGGTCAATATACAATCGCCGCCGCCCGTCGCCCGCGTCCACCAATCGAGCCTTGACTTTCTGGATGCCCTCTGAAACTGCGTTGTCTGCCCCCCTGACAGGTAGCCCAGCGCGGCCCATTGCGTGAATATTTGCCGGTTCCGATGGGTCACACTGGAATACCTGAACATTCCATTTCTGTTGCAACTGCGCTGCTGCTTCTGTTACGTCGCCAATGAGCTTGCGCCGTTGGTAGTATTCATCGACAATCCAGGCCCGCCCGTCACCGTCCAGTCCCAGCACCAGAATCACCGCCGGATTCGTGTATCCCCAGTCCACGCCAGCCACCACACGAACGAACTTGTCAGGTGCTCGCTTGACGTGAATCTCGCGGTCAAACTCCTCGTATATCAGCCCTTCGAAAGCGACAAATTCGCCGCTCAACTCCTGGCGGGCAAAACTGCCCACATAGGACGCTTCCAGGTCAGTGACGAACTCAGGTGCTAGGTACGGGTTGTCTTGCGTCGAGGCGCGAAAAATGGCATAGCCGCCGCGCTGCTTCTCCACGAATTCCGACCAGACCCAGTTGCGGCCCTTCGGCGTAGTCGTGATCCAACACGGCCCCGCCTTCCCTGCCTCACGCAAGCGGCCGAGGATGATGGGCCAGGTCATCTTGTGGCAGAGCGCCGCCTCGTCAATGTAGCCCCATGACAGGTTCGGGCCGCGTAGCCGTTCAGGGTCATCGGCGCTTCGGAATAGCACCTCGCCATTGCCGACTGTCGCCCGCATCTCGCCCTTGTGAAAATCCACCACGGCGCCATTACACACGTCCATGAATGTTCGCAGCGTAGCGTCTCTGAGCATCGGATAGGTCGGTGCCACAACTAGCCCCAACCCCGCATCTTGGCATTGCGCCAGCGCCTTGCAGCAGCCGGCAAAGGTCTTGCCCGAGCCGATACCGCCGACGAACGCGGTGAACCGTTCCTCAGCGGTCAGGAATTGATATTGCGCTCGATAGAACTCAATCTCCCTGGTCGCTGTCATCGCGTAATTTAAAAACTACAGTGAGCGGGCTATTATCTGGCCCGCTGATTTCCTGCTTTTGTTTGGCTTTGCCCATCTCCCATTCAATGATTTCCGTGGCAACGCCCTGGCGCGTTTGTTCCTTGTTGCTGTCCAGACCTGCCACCTTGACGGCCATCGCCTTTGCTAGATTGCGGCGGCGCAGTTCGGAGGCGACAATGACACCATCGAGGGCCATCATTTTGACAGCCTCATCAATCGGGACACCTTTGTACTTCCAACCTTTCACCGTCTCGGGACTGATGCCGATAGCCTCCGCCGTCTCCTTATCCGTGCCATGTTCTTGCCGTGCAACAATGAAGCGGATTTGATCGGTTGTCAGGTTCCCAACCGTCTCCGCTAGTTGTTCAGAAGTGGGTTGCGGTGCGTTTTCGTGCTTTTTCGTGCCCACCACCTGACTCCGGCTCAACCGTCACCCGTAACACCATCTGCCGCCAAAGCAGCAGTTTCATCGCCTCGCCCATCTCGGATTCTGGAATGTCAAGCTGAATCCGCGCCCCGTTCCCGTCGCCGTGGATTTTGATAGCCGTCTGGATAGACGGAAACGCTGCCAGGAATGAGGCTTTCTCACTCACATTTCCTCCTACCGGGGCCGTGCTATCTGCGCGGAAAGGAGACGCGCACACGGCCCCGGCGCACAAGGAGGAAGAGTTGTAAGCCTGGGTGCCCCTTCCCAGAACTACCAACAGATTTGGTCAGTCTATCAAGAATTGTGGTCAATCTTCCCGCCCCTGACCCCACACACTAACAGCTACGCCCTCGGCGCTGATAGGTGTACCTCCCTCGTCAATCACCCAGTATACACGGCAGTTTCGCCGCAGGTCTGGGTCAAATCGCCTGTCCGTTGCCAGTCGTCTAGCACTGACCAAATCATTCAG
>Ga0209536_100008427_pt1 | contig 15457 bp, 11 predicted proteins | sample DeeMarSeWOR28_12_FD_187461 | JGI IMG/M metagenome (GOLD analysis project Ga0209536, IMG submission 187461) | Marine sediment microbial communities from White Oak River estuary, North Carolina - WOR-2-8_12 (SPAdes) (version 2) | ecosystem: Environmental > Aquatic > Marine > Intertidal zone >...
CTGTTCACAATTTTTTCTGGATGATTCTGTATTGAAATATATGACATGACTGTGTCTTCTGACGAAACTGTATTCCTTCCTCCTTTGCCGGGAGTTTCTTTTCCCTCATCCCGGTCATGACTTAAAAAATACAGCTCAGAATCTCCAGCGACAGTACTGTTATATACCATCGGATCGTATGCAAGTGCATCCTCCTGCAGGAGCTCTCCATTTTCTCCGAGAGCAGAGTTGAATGGAATAATCAGTACCAACGTTGTTAATATTACAAAAAGGATTAAGGCCGGTTTCTTCATAACGCACACTCCGTTGAATGAATCAATGTGACCAAGGTCACGTTTTCATTTCTAATCGGATTTAAAGGGAATATCTTTAATAAATTCATTTTGAAAGATGGGTAAGCGTCAGATTTTTATGATCCCCTTTTATTGTTTCAGGAATGGTTCAGGACTGTCCGGTAAATTTATTCAAACTCGGTCTTTTCGACCTCAAACATGAATAAATTCTTAAACCGTCAGCCTTCCTCTCTCAACTGAAATTTTTAAAGGGGCCCTGTGAAGGTCACATCATTAGTTTGCAATGCCTTTAGAGAAAGAGGGATTTGATCATTCCGCTTAGCGAGTTCAGGCTGTTCAATGGGGAAATAGGATTAAGAAGTGATTACTATCTTGAATCAAGAGCATTTGATCTGACCCATTGGATCAGATTCGCAAGATCCATAGCTCCGGAATGACGGGCCGCTTCATTGCCGTTTTTAAAAATGATGATTGTCGGGATGCTTCGTATGTTCAATTTTGCTGCAAGACCCTGTTCTGCTTCGGTATTCACCTTTGCAACCCTGACCTGCGGTTCGAGATAAGCGGCTGCCTGCTTAAGGATCGGGGACATTATTTTACACGGACCGCACCACGAAGCCCAGAAATCTACGACAACAGGGATTTGATTATTGCTAATATGCCTCTCAAAGTCATACTGTGAAAGCTCCACCGGATGAGCATTGAAGAGCTTCTGTTTGCACCTGCCGCATATGGGAATATTGATAAGCCGAGTCTCCTGTAAGCGGTTGGTACTTCTGCAATGAGGACATACGATGTGAATTGGAGAATTGTTCATTTGCCGTATTTAATTATGAATGTCAGCCTAAAATAAATCATGGTACGCAATCGTCATTCCCGCAGTCTTTTTAGCGGGAATCCTGTTTTTCAATACCTTCTGTAATGCCGGATCAAGCCTGCCTGACGGCAGACAGGCCCGGCATCACAGAAACATTATCTTTATGGACAGACACCAAGCAATAAATATAATGATGATTTAAATCATAGCAATATTTTATAAATCATACTAAATTAATTTTTAGAAATAAATGAGGGATCCCACCGGTTATGGAAATTTACAGAGCGAAAGGACGGTTTATTTTTATTTATTTATTATGACTTAGGTTGACTTACCGAAAGATAGAGAGATAAAATAGAACTCATTTCATACGATAAGGAGGGTAACAGTGCCAATTTACGAATATATATGCATGAAATGCAATAATAAATTCTCTTTACTCCAGAGCCTGTATCCGGAATCAAATGATACCGAATGTCCTAAATGTGATTCCAAAGAAGTGAAAAAGGTGGTCTCAGCTTTTAGCTGCGCTTCAGGTTCTGACAGTGATTTGGAAGCTGCACAGGCATCGAGTTTTGGCGGTGGAGGCGGCTGAGGTGTATCATCCTGCTGAGCAGGTTGCTCAGCTTTATCTTTTTTTTCAGTGCAATACACCACTAAGCTTAAAGCGATGCTTAATAGAAAAGCTTCGGCATTCCTCGATGGAATGTTGGTTAACAGACTCTACTTAATCAGGCTGTTCCAGTCCTCAGCGAATTTGACAATCCCCTTGTCTGTCAGGTCGTGAGAAATATCAAATTCCCGCCAGTTTCCATTCAAATCAAGATCGAGATACGGGATTCCTTTCATGTTGCTGGCATCATACGTATACTCATCATCCGGAACCGGCATCCCCTTTTCTCCCCATTCCTTAATAACCTTAAACGGTGCGGTAATAATATCAGAGCCAAGCTGCAGTGCATATAGCATGTGGTCATAGGTCCTCACACTGGCGGTCAATACTTCAACATGACCGTCTCCTGCCCCGTACATCTTAATCACATTTGCGATGAATCCCATTCCGTTCTCGCCCCGGTCATCAAGACGCCCGACAAACGGAGAGAGAAACACATCTCCTTTGTTTGCTCCTCTTGTTGCTGAATAGACTGCTGCCGCCTGCTCCTGCTGAAAAACGAGTGTCATGTTAACTCTCATGCCATCTTTAACGGCCCGTTCTGCTGCTTCCAGCCCAGCAGTATTTGTAGGAAATTTTATGTGTGCGTTAGGAATCCACGTAAACATCTCTTTCCCCTGGGTTAACATGTTAGCGGCAGAGGTTGAATTATCAGCATATACCTCGATCGAGATAGAACCCTCAGGAATCATTGTCGAGAGATTATTGACAACGCCCTTATAAAAATGCAGCATCTCTTCATTGCTGAATTTGTCTCCCCGGTCGATCCGTTCCTTCGCATCAGGGTTTTTGGCTATGAGCGATGGATTCGTCGTCTGTCCATCAACAAAGCCTATGAGGGAAAGCATGTCTTTTGTTTCTTCAGGGTCTCCTCCATCTAAAAATATCTTGGACTTCAGGTTATGTGGTCTCATAATAAGCTCCTAACTTTATGAATTATTGTGTCTTTAGAAATCTCCTCGAACTCCAGGAGTTCAGCAGGTTTTCCGCTCTTTGGCATTTTCCTTACTGCCAGGGAATGAACAATAAAATGTTCCTCAGTGATCGCACTTCTGACAGCCTCGCCAATGCCTCCCTCAGGAAAATGGTCTTCAACCGTAATTATCGCCTTCGTACTTTCAGCGGCAAGTTTCAGTGTGTCTGCGTCAACCGGTTTAATGCTGTAAAGATCAATAACTCTAATATAAATGCTTTCTTTTTTCAATTCTTTATATGCCTTCAAAGCTTCATGCAGTGTGATGCCGGCACCGATGACGGTGATCACATCATCTTTGCTGCTCCTTAAAACACTGCTGCCGCCGATAGAAAATTCATCCTTATTATCATAAAGAACCGGTGTTTCCGCCCTTGTTGTTCTCATATATGAGATGCCCCTGTGTTTTGCCATTTCCTCTACAAGCTTTTCAGTGGAAACCGCATCGGATGGATAGAGGACTACACTTCCATGGACCGCCCTGAACATGGCAATGTCCTCAAGCCCCATCTGGGAAGCACCGTCTTCTCCAATAGAAACTCCGGCATGAGAGCCGCAAAATTTAATGTTTGCTTCTGAATACTGGCTCATCCTGATCTGATCATATGCGCGTGTAAAAAAAGCAGCGAATGTTGATACAAAAGGTATTTTTGAACGTGTTGAAAACCCGAGCGCAGCTCCGACCATGTTCTGCTCGGCAATGAACATCTCAAAAAACCGGTCCGGATACGCTCCTTTGAAAATATCTGCATATGTCGAATTGCTTACTTCTGCGTCAAGGACAACCATATCCGGATATGCGGGGAAAATGCGCTTCAGTGCATTGCCATACGCCTTTCTCGTCGCGATGATGGCATCGGTCGAATAAGATGGCAATTCCGGCACCACCGCTTTCTTCTTATCAGGTTTCACATCATCGGGAACCGCTATTGTTCCCCTCAGTGACGTGTCGACTTCACCCAGTTCACTGACCGCTCGTTCAAGTTCATCCATCTTCAGGGCTTTGCCGTGCCAGCCGTCCCTGTCTTCGATAAATGACACGCCCTGCCCTTTTTTCGTTCTGGCAATAATCATAACCGGGCGGTCTTTAACGGTACACGCTTTTTTAAAGGATGATAATATTTCGTCTATTGCGTGTCCGTTAATGACAATGGTCTCCCATCCAAAAGCAGAGATGCGACGACTATACGCATTCAAATCATGACCGTACATTGTCTCCCCCCGCTGCCCAAGACGATTGACATCGAGTATGCCAACCAGATTATCAAGCTTGTAATAGGCAGCAAGCTGAATTGCCTCCCACTGGGAACCTTCTGCCATTTCACTGTCTCCAAGGAGTACGAATGTCCGGTACGACAGCTTATCAACGTATCTGGCATTTAAAGCCATTCCAACGCCAATCGACAGCCCCTGTCCCAATGAACCGGTTGCTGCCTCTGTCAAATGAAACGCTTTCGTAGGGTGACCTTCCAGCCGGCTCCCGAATTTTCTCAGGCTCATCAGCTCTTTACCGTTTATTATTCCAGCGGCAGCCCATTGAGCATAAAAGAGAGGAGATGCGTGCCCCTTTGAAAATATCAGCCGGTCATTGTTAGGATGATCGGGATTCTTGCTGTCATACCTGAATATACCCCCGAACAATAGGCATGACATTAAGTCCGCTGCCGAGAGAGAAGATGTCGGATGGCCGGAACCGGCTTCTGAGGTTGCTGTGAGGCTGTAATAACGAATTAATCTGGCCAGTTTCTCAATTTGCTGTTTTGTGATCACGATGCTTCCCTCCTTAAAAATTCAATAATGTATTTTGATGTATATTCAAAGGAAAATGGCAGCACTCTGTGGCCGCACGCCCCAGAATGGATAAAAATAATTGTATCACAGTGAAAGCCTGAAACAAAGATTAAAGGTGTTACAATGTTATAATCTATACTATAGATAAAGAGAGATAGTTACATAAGCTGTATCAGATTGACTATGATAAAATTAATAAACACAATTTCTTTGATTCTCTCTGTGCTTTTTTTCCTCCCCTGCAACATACCAGCATCTGACAGAGAATCCATTACGCTCCAGATTCATCCATACCTGCCGGCAAGTGAGCTGATAGACCGGTTTGCTCCATTAACAAAGTATTTATCTGAGAAGACAAAGATTAAAATAATCTGTAATATTTCGAAGGATTACACGGAGCATATCGAAATGGTCGGACAGGACAGGGTTGACCTTGCATATATGGGACCTGCTTCATACGTGCTCATGACACAAAAGTATGGACCGAAGCACCTTCTCGCGCGTCTTGAGATTAACGGAAGCCCACTGTTTCAGGGGGTAATCGTAACAAGAAATAATTCTTCCATCCGGACGCTGAAGGACCTTGAAGGGAAAAGCTTTGCGTTTGGAGATCCGAAGTCAACAATGAGCTACCTCGTCCCCCTCTACATGCTGCAGGAGGCCGGGATACGAAAAAATATTCTGTCCAGGCATAATTTTCTGAGCAGCCACCAGAATGTTGCGCTTGGGGTGCTCATGGGAGATTTTGATGCAGGTGCTGTAAAAGAAGAAGTTTTTTACCAGTATAAAGAACGCGGACTGAAAGACCTGGCATGGACCCCGAAAATATCAGAACACGTTTTTGTGACCAGATCAACACTGCCGTCAGGGACTGTCAACAGTCTAAGGAATGCCCTGTTAACTCTGAGTGATAAAGCTGTTCTCTCTTCAATAAAAACCGGCGTGACCGCACTGGTTCCTGCAGACGACAGCGATTATAGTAATTTGCGCTCGATCATTATCTCTCTGGAACAGACTGAATGATGAAGAAAATATTACACTTAAAATATAAACGTTTTATTCTAACCTTTATTTCGATACTGTTAGTCTTCCTTGCCTTTATCATTTCCATTATCGCATCACAGCACCATGAGATGCTTGAGGAAATAGAAAGTGATGCCCAGCGTGAAATCGAACTCATCGGTTCTTTTGCACAGGAGGCTCTTTTAATGAACGACTATGCAGGTGTCGAACAGTTTCTGAATAAGTGGGCAAGAGAACATGAAGAGATCCTGAGTCTGACTGCCACCGCTCCCAACGATTTTATACTTGTTCAATTTAATCGCCCTAAAGAGGCGAGGCCAAGTCTGAACCTTATCCACCACGTCCGTTATGGAGGAAGGGATCTGCTCTTGCTCGAAATGATAAGAGATCTGTCCCCGGCTCAGAAAAGCATGATCAAGCTTAGTGTCCCATTAATACTAAGTTCAGTATTTCTGACAATCATTATTGGTACCCTTCTCTGGTATGCGATGAGAAAACTGGCACTGACTCCCATGGAAAGAGAAATCTCAATACGTGAGCAGGCGGAGAGGAAATTCCGCCTGCTGCTGGAATCAGCCCCGGACGCACTGATATACGCAGACAAAAATGGAAAGATAGTGATGATGAATGCGCAGACTGAACTGCTGTTTGGATATAACAGAAATGAACTGGAGGGAAAAGATATAGAGATCTTAATGCCTGCGCGCTTCCGCGATAAGCACAAAGAGTTCAGGGAAAAGTTTCTTTTAGGGCCTGCAGCACGTCCGATGGGTCTTCATCATGAGCTCTACGCCATTACCAAAAAAGGCAGAGAGTTTCCCGCTGACATCAGTCTCAGTCCGATCGAGACTGAAGAAGGGCTCTTTATACTGAGCGCAGTCAGGGACATGACCGAGCGTAAACTCGCAGAGGAGAAAATAAAGAGAAGTTACAATTTTCAGACTGCAATCAGCTCAATCCTGAGCAAGTCATTATCACCTGTAGATCTTGATACCCAGCTCCAGAGCATCCTTGACACCATCCTGGCGATTCCCGGACTTTCTGTTGAATCGATGGGCTGCATCTATCTGGCTAAAGACAATGACAGCACACTGATGATGAAGGCACAGAGGGGGCTTCCAGACACGATAATATCCGGATGCAGGAATATACCATTTTCACATTGTCTGTGCGGTGAGGCCGCGGAGACTCGCAGGATTATATTTGCCAGCTGTGAAGACAGCCGCCATATGGTCCATCCGGATTATGGGAAAGAGTTTCTCCACAGCCATTATTGTGTTCCCATTGTTTCCGGTGGTAAAACCCTTGGCGTCATTAACCTTGTTGTTAAAAAGGACCATAAAAGGAGCACAGATGAGGAAGATTTATTGACCTCGGTAGCAAATACTCTCGCAGGGATCATTGAACACAACAGAACCGATGTTGAAAGGCAGCATCTTCAGACGCAGCTTGCTCAGGTAGAAAAGCTCTCTGCATTGGGCCGCTTTACCGCCAACGTGGCGCACGAAATCAGGACCCCGCTTACGCTCATTGGAGGTTTTTCGCGGAGACTGGACAAACACATCCCCGGTGGAACAAAAGACAAGGAATATTCAGAAATTATCATTAACGAAGTAAACAGGCTCGAAAATATTCTCAAAAATGTTCTGACCTATTCAAGGGAATCATCGCTCAATATGGAAAAGCATAATTTAAGAGAAATTATCACTTCGTCCCTGAAGCCGTATCAGGAAAAGTACCGCGCTCAATCAATCAGGGCAGATCTGAAATTGACTGAAATTCCTGATTTAATCCTCGACAGGGACCAGATCATTGAAGTCATCAACAATATCCTTTCAAATGCGTTTGATGCGATGCCTGACGGAGGATCATTAACGCTTACTAATGAGAGCATGACCGTCCATGGCAAAGACTATGTGATCGTCCATTTTACTGATACAGGTCAAGGCATGACCGAGGAGCAGATCCAGATGATTTTTGAACCATTCTATTCAACTAAACTTATAGGTCATGGAACAGGACTCGGCCTGCCTATCTCCAAGAAAATCATGGAAGACCACGGCGGGTTCATCACCGTTGATACGGAACTGAAAAAAGGTTCAACCTTCAGTCTCTATTTTCCCCTTCAGAAGGACAGCAACCCCTCAAAGCAAAGGACATAAACGGTAATCAGTATTCAGCTTGCTTCTTTGACCACTGACTCCCCACAAGGTATCTTCCCGAAGGAATTACTCGTGATTTGATCGTCTCAATTCGTGAGACCTGCATTCGTTCGTACTACGTGCTCCGCGTTAATGGATCATCCTGATTAAAGATATAAGTCCGTATTTCCGATAATAAATCATTACAATTAGGGGGTTGATTATGGATTGGTATTATGAAGATGATAATCACAAAGTTGGTCCGGTAACGGATACCGAAATGAGTACACTTGTCAAAAGCGGAAAGATTGGCAGCGGGACAAAGGTATGGAACGAGAAAATATCCAAATGGACAACATACGGTGAACTTATGGGAGAGGTAGTCGCCGAGGTACCGGGCGACACGATGCCTCAGGCCGAACACACAGTTACACGTCCTGAATTTGATAATCAGGATGCCGTAGCACAGGATTCCACATGTTTAGAGTGTGGAAGAACATTCCCGATTGATGATATGGTTCAACACGGTGAATTTAATATATGCGCTTCCTGCAAAGAAGTCTTTTTCCAGAAGGTCAAAGAGGGCGTATCAATCGGTGACATGAATTACGGCGGATTCTGGATACGTTTCGGAGCAAAAATCATTGACAATCTCATCACGGGAGCTGTGGGAGCAGGGGTTGCCATAATGGGCGGGGTGTCTGTGGGCCTGTCAAACCCGAATCCGACATCGTTTCCCCCTGCAATGATAGCCGTCATCGCCTTTCAGTATTTATTCCCCATAGCATACACCACATTCTTCCTGGGTAAATATTCGGCAACTCCCGGCAAAATGGCATGCGGCCTGAAAGTTGTGACTGCTGATGGTCGTTCAATCACCTACCTGAGGGCCTTTGGTCGTTACTTTGCTGAAATTATCAGTGGGCTTACCCTTTGCATCGGATACATCATCGCGGCATTCGACTATGAAAAACGGACCTTGCATGATCGCATATGCACCACCAGGGTAATTAAAAATTGATCACTCAATCATGTCCTCCACTCTGATACGATGCTCGAACTGCAACACCCCACTTGCTGCTCATTTTCTAAATAAGCCAGACTTTACAAACTGTCCAAGGTGCAGGGCGCCTGTTCGGACTGTAGTCTATCCTTCATTATTCAGACACCCGGACACTGCATCTTCAGGTGAAAAGTTGTTAATCGAGACCGAGTCAAGCTGCTATTTTCACCCGAAGAAAAAAGCGGTTGTTCCGTGCGGCCTGTGCGGAAGGTTTTTATGCTCCCTGTGTGATATTGAATTCAACGACCAGCACATCTGCTCTTCCTGTATTGAGTCCGGAAAGAAAAAACGAAAAATCAGAAATCTCGAGAATAACAGAGTTCTCTATGACAGCATAGCTCTCTATCTCGCTGTAATTCCCATGATATTTATCTGGCCCACGATCCTGACTGCGCCTGCGACCATATATTACTCGTTCCGTCACTGGAAATCACCGTCGGGAATAATCCCGAGATCAAAAATCCGGTTTATATTTGCACTGATGATGGCGGGGCTCCAGGTTGGGGCCTGGTCGCTGCTCTTATCTCATTCTCTGCTATAAAGTTACTGAAAGTTATGAACATGAATAATCAGGAATATGCAAAACTGCGGGGCAAAGGATTCAAAAGAGGAAGTTTTCTTTCCCTGTCCGGTATTCGCGCAAGTCTCTGGCTGGGCCGGGACCACATACTCTGCATATACAATAAGGGCTACGAAGAAGATTACAAGCGATTCTACTTCAGAGATATCCAGGCGATAACTACTCATCAGGATAACCGCCGCCTGGTGTGGAACATTATCTTCGGTGTCTTTGCCCTCGCGTTCGCTTTCTGGGGTCTGCCGCTTTTGATGGTATCAGCCTTCTTTCTTTCACTGATTTTAATAAACTGGCTCAGGGGACCGACATGTACATGCTATTTGCATACGGCAGTCAGCAGGGAAAATCTGCCATCATTAAACCGCCTGAAAAATGTAAATCATGCCATCACCCGGTTATCGCATGTGATTGAACAGGAACAGGGACACGTGTCACCGGAGGAAATACACCATAACCTGGGAGAGAAAACGATAAACAATACAGACGGAGATCTTCAGAAAACAGCAGATCAGGATATTCAAAAAATGAAATCTGCGTCAGAGACCGGAAAGCGGCACTCTGAAAAATCATATAACGGCCGGATTCATACAACCCTGTTCTACGTTTTGATAATGAGCGGGATACTGACATCCATCGATTTCCTCCATAGAAGTATCCCTCTCACGACATTTCAAATGATATGTTCTTCGGGCCTGAGTGTTCTCTTGATCGTGGCTCTTGTAAAGCAACAGGGAAGCGGAATAAGTCAATGGACCAGGCGCCTGACATGGACAACGCTGGGTTTCATGTGTGTCTTCAGTTTCATTATGTACATTATTGTCATGTTTTTAACGTTTCAGTCAAAAACCGCAATTTATACAACATGGGACTATATGAGGATGCTCTCTTCCGTTTCACCATACGACAACTCTTTTCTCCTGGTTATCTATGTTGTTTCGATCAGTTATTGCGTAACCGCCGGAATAGCCGGCCTTGCAATGATGAGCGGTTCTAAAAATAAATAAGACACTAATTGTCTAAATAATTACTGCAGATTTCTATGGCAATAAAATGAAAAATATTTCTGATCAGCGATGCTTTAATCACGCACGCCGTGAAGCTGCGGCAGTATGTCCCCTTTGCATGCGTTTTTTTTGCAGAGAATGCATTACAGAGCATGAAGACAGGGTTCTATGCGCAGGATGCCTGAACGCTCACTGTAAACCATCATCGTCAAAGCGGTTCCGGTTCAAGAGGCCTTTGAAATTTGCCCAGTTTATGCTGGGATTATTTACGATCTGGATCTTTTTTTATTCCCTTGGGAAGATTCTTCTCTCGATACCTTCATCTTTTCATGAAGGCACACTCTGGCGACTATGGTAATGGGAAAGAACACGTCGAAACAGCATTTGCAGGAAAAAGGATATCTTGAGATCGTTGACGAAGCTGCCCATCTGTTAAGGCGTACACCGGTCAGTGTTCTTTCATACTACTACATTGGAAGCGTCCCGTTTGTCCTGGGCTTTCTCTATTTCTGGTCAGACATGAGCAGAGATGCATTTGCTTTACAATATGCACCGGAAGCAGCGTTTTCGCTTTCACTGCTGTTTATATGGATGAAGTGCTGGCAGTCAGCCTTCTGCAGCCGGCTGGCAGCATACATGAACAGCAGTCAGCTTCAAAAGCGCTCATTGAAAGATATTGTCCAATTAGCAGTATCTCAAACTGCACTCCAGGCCTCAGGTTTTATTATTCTTCCCCTTGCCTTTCTCACCGCCCTTCCATTTGCGTGGACATATGCGTTCTATCAGAATGCTTCTCTGTATGGCGATTATAGATCAGGGACGGTGCGGGAGGCATATAAGCGCTCACTGGAACAGGCAAAGGTTGCCCCGCGGCAAAACCACTGCATCCTGCTCATTCTATCTGTGTTCGGTTTTTTCGTGTTTCTGAATATCTGGCTCTTCATGTATCAGCTCCCTCATTTAGTCAAAATGGTCTCTGGCACCGAAACCATGTTTACCCGGAGCGGATGGATAATGCTCATGAACACGACATATCTGACTGTATCCTGCGGTGTTACGTATCTCCTCGTCGATCCCCTGATAAAAGCTATCTATACGTTACGCTGTTTTTACGGGGAATCAATTCGAACAGGGGAAGACCTGAAAGTAGAGATCTCCCGCTTCAGTTGTCCATTCAAGGCAGTTATCGCCCTGGCCGTCTTTCTCTGTATTCTAGGATCCGCCTTCCATTCGTATTCAACTGATGAGCCGGATGCGGCAGTTTCTGCAATTGATGACCGTTATCAGTATAGATCAATATCTCCTGAGAGAATGGACCGGTCGATACGTGAAGTTATAACGAATCGTGAATTCAGCTGGCGCATGCCCCGGGATGCTATCGCCATAGAAGAAGAAAGTGGATTGATAACTGCTTTCATCAATGGAATTACAGACACCATTAAATCATGGCTGGCACCGATTAAGGTGTGGATTAAGAATGCGCTGGAGTGGCTTGCCGAGAAACTGTCTTTCGGCAACTGGAAAAGGGATGCGATTGACAGTTCACTGATGAATCCCGTAAGAGTTTTGGTTTATTCCCTCATCGGTCTTGTGTCGTGCCTGTTGATATTTCAGCTATGGAGGATATGGAATCATCACAAACACCGGAATGCCAGCAGTGTCGAAGAGGCAGCACCACAGAAACCTGATATTGAAAATGAAGAAATCAGTGCTGATGAACTCCCTACTGACAGCTGGCTCGGTATGGCCCATGAGCTGATCGCCCAGGGAAATTTACGTCTCGCCCTTCGCGCCCTGTATCTGGCAAGCCTCTCCCATCTGGCCGGGATTGATCTGATAACTATTTCAAAATCCAAATCCAATCTTGAATATAAACATGAACTCTTCAGAAACGCGCATGCAATGCCGGAGCTCCTCGCATCGTTTTCAGAGAACATCGTACTGTTTGACCAGAGCTGGTACGGAATGTATGAGGTTACAAGCGATGTCCTCACCGTGTTTCAAAAAAACCAGGAACAGATAATGGTGCGTTATGAAAAATAACAAACTATTCGTGATACTCTTTCTAATCACTGCAGGAGCATTTTTTGTCGGTGTTCTCAATCTTTTTCAAATCAGGTTTCAGAGCGGAGACATCTATCCGGTTTATTCTTTACTGCGCTCTGACCCGCTTGGAACAAAAGTCATATTTGCAGGTCTCAATCATATTCGGGGGGTCTCAGCAATCCGTAATTATCATCCATTGCATAAGATACGGCATGATCCCGAAACAACGTATCTTTTCCTTGGAATGCACACAATGAATTTGAATACATTCATAAAAAAAGACTCTGAGAAGATTGAATCCATGGTCAATGATGGAGGACGCCTCGTAATGACGTTTTTGCCGGGCAGGAAACCGGGCAGACAATACCTGACTAAAAAAGAAGAATCGTGTGATACCATTCCCGATAAAGGACAGGTTACAGATGGTGACAATGAAAAGATCCATGATACATCTAACACCGATCATGATAAGGATGAGCCTGAATTTTATGTCGATCTCTCGAAGCAATGGGGGGTTGCGCTTGAATTCCATGATTCTGCTTCAGCATCGAATGAAAGCGGCTACCGTGAAAGCCACCTGATAACAGACAGATATAATCTTCCTGGTACAATGTCATGGCACTCACATCATTATTTCAGGATCGTTGATAATGAATGGAATGAGATTTATGCGGTAGACGGCCGTCCGGTACTGATAGAGCGTGATTACGGCCAGGGAAAAATTATCCTGTCAACCGATACCTATTTTGCCAGTAATGAAGCGATGCTGAAAGAGCGTCATCCTGATTTACTCTCCTGGATAATAGGAGAAAACCGACGCGTACTCTTTGATGAGACACACCTCGGTATTGTTGAACAGCCGAACCTTGCAGCGCTTCTCAGAAAATACCGAATGCATGGTCTGTTTGCAGGACTTCTTTTCCTTGCAGCTCTTTTCATATGGAAGAATTCCAGCAGTTTTATTCCTCCGGATAAAAGCCATGCTGAGGATAACGTTCAGGAAAGTTCAAAGGATTACCTCTCCGGGCTCGTGAACCTCCTCAGGCGGAATATAAAGGTCGGTGATATCGTGGATGTCTGTTTTCGTGAATGGTCAAAAACACTGGGTCGGCAGTCCCATACTCCCAATAATCTGCAACAGATAAAGAAAATAGTAGAGCAGGAGAAAAAAACTCCTGTCAATCAGAGAGACTCTCTGAAATCCTATGAATCAATACGCCATATTCTTGATAAAAGGAGATACCTATGAAAATCACAAAGGAACGGATGAAAGAAGTTCTAAAGCGGGCCCGTGAAGAAGTCTCAAAAGTGATCATCGGACAGAATGATGCGGTCGACAAGGCGCTTATCGTGATATTCACCGGCAATCACGCACTCATTGAAGGGGTTCCCGGGATAGCCAAGACCCTTTTGGTAAAGACATTCGCACATGTCCTTGGCTGTGATTTTTCGAGGATCCAGTTTACACCGGACCTGATGCCTGCTGACATAACCGGTACAAATGTTTTTAATATCCAGAAAAATGAATTTACTCTCGTTAAAGGACCGGTGTTTACGACTTTCCTGCTTGGAGATGAAATCAACAGGGCACCGGCAAAAACCCAGTCAGCGCTGCTGCAGGCAATGCAGGAAAGAACCGTTACCATAGACAGGGAAACTCACACCCTCTCTCCCAACTTTACGGTTTTTGCCACACAGAATCCGGTTGAATATGAGGGTACCTATCCCCTGCCCGAAGCGCAGAAAGACCGGTTTATGTTCAAGATCACCATGGACTATCCGTCAAAAGATGAAGAAACATCCCTTGCACGTCAAATGCTCGGCCAGAGATCCCCTGAAGCGGTTTTATCATCCGGGGACGTGGAAAAGGTGATTGATATTGATGAATTAGGCGGGCTCCGTAACTGTCTTCAGGAAATACTCATCCGCGATGAGCTGCTGGATTATATAGTAACGATCATGCAGGAAACCCGAGAGCACGAAAGCATCCTTGTCGGAGCCAGCCCCCGTGCAACCCAGTCAATGGTAGCTGCCAGCAGGGCAATCGCAGCCATGGAGGGACGTGATTTTGTAACACCGGATGATATTAAGTTTCTGGCCGGACCGGTCCTTGAGCACCGCCTGATTCTCAGCCCTGATTATGAGATAGAAGGTCTGACCATACAGGAAAGTATTCAGAAAATATTGCAGCGGGTGGGCGTTCCCCGATGATAGTGCCCCGAAACAGGCTGATTGTCTGGAGCGGAATTGTTCTCCTGCCCTGCTCTCTTATCGGCGCACTGTTGCAAAATGCAGCCGCTTCCACGGTAACAGTTGTGGTTATCTATTTTCTCCTTGTAATAATCGATGGGATATCCGCTTCATACTGCCTCAGAGGGATACAGATAACGCTGCCAGAACTGGTCCGCCTTTGTAAAGATCGTGAAGGTTCCATTGAACTGAGCTTCACAAATAATAATTCCGGGACGAAGCTCATACGGATCGGACTCCCGCTTCCGTCGGAGATATCCTCTCTATCAGAAGATTTCATCGCGTTACTGCCGCACGGTGCGCAGAATTCTCTGCTTACGTTTAAGTGCAATCCAAAGAAAAGAGGGCGATACAGCATCACTACGTGCTATATTGAGGGCCGCTCATCTCTTGGCTTATGGGTAATGCGTTCAGCTGCTCCGGTCCATTCTGAGATTCGGGTGTATCCGAGTTTATTGTCGGAGCAGAAAAACCTTGCGGCCCTTTTCCTCAACCGCGGAGTTTCAGGCGTCCACTCCCAAAGACAGGTCGGCCAGGGTCGGGAATTCGAAAAACTCCGGGAATATATTCATGGTGACAGCTATGACAGCATTCACTGGAAGGCCACCGCAAAACGCGGGAAACCAATAACAAAAGTATTTCAGGTTGAACGCACACAGGATGTTTACGTTATCATTGATTCATCACGTCTGAGTGCCAGATCGATAAAAACTGAGCCTGATATCAATAACGGCAATGCATATCGGGCCGAGGAGATCCTGGACCGCTTTATTACCGGTACCCTCGTCATGGGAATAGCTTCAGAG
>Ga0209536_100008428_pt1 | contig 15457 bp, 13 predicted proteins | sample DeeMarSeWOR28_12_FD_187461 | JGI IMG/M metagenome (GOLD analysis project Ga0209536, IMG submission 187461) | Marine sediment microbial communities from White Oak River estuary, North Carolina - WOR-2-8_12 (SPAdes) (version 2) | ecosystem: Environmental > Aquatic > Marine > Intertidal zone >...
AGATAGCGCGCCGGCGTCGGCCGGCGGGCGTAGGCGACCCAGATCAGCAGCGTCGCGTTGAAGAAGAGAGCGCAGAGCACATCCTTGCGCTCGGACGCCCACGCCACGGACTCGGCGTGGATCGGGTGGAGTGCGAACACCGCCGTGGCGAAGGCGCTGCGGCCGGGAGCCCCCGTCGCCCAGGCCAGCGCCAGGAAGAGCAGCAGGGACGCGAGTGTGTGATAGGCGACGTTCGCCAGCAGCACCGCTCCGGGCGCGAGCCCCCAGAGCTCCGCATCCAGCAGGTAGGAGAGCCAGGTGAGCGGAACGTGCAGACCGTCTCCGTCGTCCTCCGCGGCGAAGGCCCAGGCGATCCCATCGGGAGACAGGCCCCGGGCGAGATCCGGGTTCTCCACCACGTAGAGGTCGTCGTCGTAGTTCACGTAGGCGTGGCTGCGCACCTGCGCGTAGACGCCCAGCGTCGCGACGGCGAGCAGCGTCGCGAGGACGACGCATCGCCAACGGGCGTCGGCCCCACTCCGCGCCGACGACACCCGCTCAGCGCCTCGCCGTCAGACTGCGTCGAGCGCTCGCCTGGATGTAGCGGCGGGAGACGGGCGAGATGTCGTCGGGCGGAACGATGCACTCCACGATCGCGAAGTCCTTCAGCTCGTGCGCCGCCCGCAGCGCGTCGCGGAGCTCGGCGTGGGACGTCACGCGGAAGCCCACGCCACCCCAGGCCCGGGCCAGCTCCGCGTAGGGCCAGGGTGGGATCTCCAGCAGATCCTTGCGCGGTGTGACCGGGCGGAAGATCCCCCAGCCCGCGTTGTTCACCAGGACCACGATGGGACAGAGCCCGCGAACCGGCGCGAACGAGATCTCCGGGCCGGTCATCTGGAAGCCGCCGTCGCCGCAAATCACCAGCGGGCGGCGCCCGGTTCCGATCTGAGCGCCCATGGCAGCCGGCACGGCGAAGCCCATCGACGCGTAGTAGCCCTGGGCGAAGTAGATCCCCCCGCCGCGCTGCCGCACCTCCAGACCGCCGAAGAGCATGTCCCCGGACTCCGCGAAGACGTCGTAGCCACGGTGCTCCTCCAGGAAGTCGTTCACGCCCACCAGCATGTCGTTGATGGAGATCGCGTCCCCGCCGCGACCGCGACCGGACGCGGGGCGGCGAACGGGCTTCAGGTTGTCGTGGTAGCGGATGCGCTCGCTGAAGCGGGGCAGCCGCGACTTAGCGAGCCCCTGGACGAAGTCCCGGAGCATGACGTCGGTATAGGTATGGAAGGACACGTTCACGCGCTGGGCGGTCGCCCAGACCGAGCGCTCCCGCAGGACCTGCGGCCTGGCGGCGCCGAGGTTCATGTCCGTGAGCTGGGTTCCCATTGCCAGCACCAGATCCGCCTCGCGGACCCGCTTCTGGATCGCCCGCGGGCTGAAGGGGCCGATGTGGATGCCCATGTGCTGGGGGTGGTCCATGGGGAAGACGCCCTTCGCGAGGACGGTCGTCACGACTGGGACGCCGAGCTGCTCGGCCAGCCGGACGAAGTCCTTCTCCGCCTTCTCCCGATGGAGCTCGACGCCGGCGATCAACACCGGCCTTCGGGCCGACCGCAGCCGCTCCAGCGTGTCCGTCAGCGCCTCGTCGAGCTTCCTGCGATCCGACCGGGGCTGCGGGAAGGTGCCGTCCCACTCGACCACCTCCCGGGGCACCGGGATCTCGACGTCCACCAGGTCCCGGTGGATCTCGACGTAGCCCGGGCGGTGCTCCGTCGCGATCGCCCGCATCACCTCGTGCACCTCCTGGGCGGCCAGCTCCGGGTGCCGGAGGATGCGGGCGTCGCAGGTGACCTCGCGAAAGATCCGCCACTGTCCCTCCACGTCCTTCGCCTGGTGATGCACGCCGGACAGGGCCTGCTCCGCCTCGCCGGGCCCGCCGGAGACGACGAGCAACGGGACCTGCTCCGCGTAGGCCGCCGCCACCGGGTTCACCACGTTGTGCCCCCCCGCGCCGTAGGTGACGCAGACGACGCCGACCCTGCGGGTGCTGCGCGCATAGCCGTCGGCGGCGAAGCCGACGGCCGGCTCGTGGGCGAAGGTGACGATCTGCAGGTCGCGGGCACGGCCGAAGCGGTGGAAGAGGCCGAGCACCAGATCACCCGGCAGCCCGAAGATGTGCTCGACCCCCGCTCTCCGCAGGTAGGCCACCAGGAAGTCACCGAGGGCCATCCGCGAGCGCATCCCCGAGCGCCCGGCCTGCGCCTTGCTGGTCCGCGACATCCCCCCTCCTTTCGCGGCGCCTCGTCCCGGGTGTCAGTCGGGCCCGGTCTCGGCGGCCCGCTGCAGATCGAAGAGCAGGAGTGCCGCCACCACCAGGGCATGGTCCACCACCCCTTCGAGCACGAGCCGACGCAGCGCGTCCGGGCTCACCAGCTCCACCACCGTCTCCTCGGTCTCTCCCTGCGCCACCTCCGCGACGCGGCTCGCATTCGTGCCGAGGAAGGCGTGAAGGCGGTTGCCGAAGAGCGCCGGGTTGGGATTGACGCTCCCCAGGGACCGCACCGAGTCGGCGCGATATCCGGTCTCCTCGAGCAGCTCCCGCGCGGCGGCCTCGTCCGGACGCTCTCCCGGGTCCACCATGCCGCCCGGCGTCTCCAGCGTCACCACACCCGCACCGTGGCGGAACTGGCGCACCATCACCACCTCGCCCTCGGGCGTGAGTGGAATCACGTTCACCCAGTCGGATGCACCGATTCCGAAGAACTCGTGGGAGCGACCCGTCCGCGGCGAACGCGAGAGGATCCGCTGGACGTCGAAGACCCGGCAGCTCTGGATGCGTTCGCGCTCGATCGTCGTCCAGGGACGCGGTCGCGTCATCGCCGGCGAGCCTAGCAGGCCGCCCGGCAACCCTCCCGTCGACACTCGCGGCGAGGGGACATCCGTGCCCGGGCCGAGCCCGGTCGCTCCGCGAATTGCCTCGCCGCCACGCGCGCGGCATGCTGCGGCGGCGCCCATCCCTGCGCTCCCCGGAGACGGCCGATCGCCAGCGACATCCTCACACAGCCGCGAGCCCGTTCCACCGGCCACCTCTTCATGGTCGCGATCGCGATGGCCTGCGGCCTCGCCGGCGCCCTCGGCGCCGTCGTCTTCCGATTCATGATCCGCTTCGTGCAGGCGGCCTTCTTCGAGGGCGCCGCCGGGATCGAGGCCCTCTTCGAAGAGGGGATGCTCGCCGAGGCCCAGGATCCGCTGGCCGCAGCCGAGGCGCTGGCCTGGTACTGGCGCCTGGCCATCCCCGCCCTGGGCGGTCTGATCGTGGGTCCCCTGATCTACTTCTTCGCCCGCGAGGCGAAGGGGCACGGCGTCCCGGAGGTGATGGCGGCCGTGGCGCTGCGCGGTGGCGTGATCCGCAGACGCGTGGTGAGCGTGAAGGCGCTCGCCTCCGCGATCTCCATCGGCAGCGGCGGCTCGGTCGGCCGCGAGGGGCCCATCGTCCAGATCGGCTCCGCGCTGGGCTCGACGATCGGTCAGGCCCTGCGCCTGCCCACCGCCCAGCTGCGGACCGTGGTGGCCTGCGGCGCCGCTGCGGGCGTCTCCGCCACCTTCAACGCGCCCATCGCGGGCGCGCTCTTCGCCGCCGAGGTGGTGGTGGGCAACTTCGCGCTGACCCAGCTCTCGCCCATCGTGATCTCGTCGGTAGTAGCCACCGTCGTCTCGCGCTTCTTCCTCGGCAACCACCCGGCGTTCCCCGTGCCCGCCTACTCGTTGGTGAGCCCGCTCGAGCTCTTCCCCTACATGGTTGTGGGGGTCCTCGCCGGGCTCGTGGCCCTGGCCTTCATGTGGAGCCTCTACGCCACCGAGGACTTCTTCGACCGCACACCGATCCCGGAGTGGGGGCGTGCCTGCGTCGGCGGCCTGCTGGTGGGCTTCATCGGGATCTGGCTGCCCAACGTCTTCGGCGTGGGCTACAGCACCATCGCCGCAGCCCTGGACAACCAGCTCCCCGCGGTGATCCTGGGCGCGCTGGTGGTCGCCAAGATCGCAGCCACGTCGATCACCATCGGCTCCGGAGGCTCGGGAGGCGTGTTCGCGCCCTCCCTCTTCCTCGGCGCCACCACCGGCGGCTTCTTCGGCACCATCCTCCACGGCTGGTTCCCGGAGGCCACCGCGTCCTCCGGTGCCTACGCGCTGGTGACGATGGGAGCGGTCGTCGCCGCGGCGACCCACGCGCCCATCACCGCCATCATCATGATCTTCGAGCTCACGCAGTCGATCACCATCATTCCCCCGCTGATGGCCGCCTGCGTGGTCAGCACCCTGGTCACGACGTACCTGGAGCGCGATTCGATCTACACGATGAAGCTTCGGCGCAGGGGCATCGACCTCGACGAGGAGGAGCCACGCGACATCCTGCGCAGCCTGCGCGTGGCCGACATCGTGGATCGCGACCCCGAGGTACTTCGCACCTCGGCGAACTTCCAGGAGGTGCTGGGCCGGATCCTGGCCAGCGATCACACCGAGTTCTTCGTGATCGACGAGTCGGGCGAGCTCCGCGGCACGATCTTCCTGCGCGAGCTCACCCGCATGCTCGTCGAGCAGGACGTGCTCATGCCCATCGTCGTCGCGGGCGACCTGGCCGAGTCGGAGCAGCCGACGGTGACCGAGGAGACCGATCTGGGTGTCGTGATCCGGCTGTTCAGTCACGGCAGTCACGACGAGATCGCGGTCGTCGACGAAGATGCGCAGTCGCGCATCGTCGGCAGCGTCCACAAGAGGGACGTGATCCACGCCTACAACCAGGAGGTGCTGCGGCGGGATCTGGCGGGCTCTGTCTCCAGCACCGTGCTCGTGGCGAGCCGGGGACAGCAGGTCGAGCTCGGCGGCGGCTACGTGCTCAAGGAGATCCTGCCGCCGCCCCGCTTCTTCGGGCAGACGATCCGCGCCCTCGACCTCGGCGCGGAGACCGGCGTCCACGTCGTGCTCCTCCACAAGCGCGACCCCAGCGACGACCTTCCGGCGATCCGCGTGCCGACGGCGGACGACACGATCGACGAAGGCGACCGCCTCGTCGTCTCCGGAACCAAGGCCGCCGTCGAGGGCCTCGACGCGATCTAGAGCCCGGGCCCGAGCCGCGCGAGCCCTAGAGCACCTCGTCGAGAACCAGCTCGATGCCGACCGCGCCCGCGGAGATCGGACGATCCACTGCGCCCTGGAGGTCGCCTGGGGTGCGGGTCGTGGCGTCTCCGTCGGAGTCCACCCGCGCGGTGAGGCGGAAGGGACCCGCGAAGGGCATGGACTGGATCATGCGGTCGTCGGGCCCGAGCTCGAAGTCGAGCGGAAAGCGGGGAGCCCCGATCCGCTTCACGGCGGCGGGAGGGCCGCCCGCGCCCGAGCGCGCGACGATGAAGAGCACGGCACCCGGCGGGACCGGCGCTCCGAGATCCGACGCCAGGCGGATGGTCCCCGAGATCGGCGGACCGGACTGCGGCGACGGCCCCGCACTCGCAGCCATCGGGGGCGCGCCCCGCCCACCCGGGGCTGCGGGCAGCGCGGGCTCCGCCCGAGCGGCCCGCTCGGCGCCTTCCGGGAAGATCCGGCCCAGGTCGGGCCGGGCCGGCTCCTCGTCGGGATCGTAGGCCTCGACGTTGCGGTCGCAGCCCGTCCAGAGAGCCAACGTGAGTGCCGCGAGGGCGATGAGACGATGCATGCAGCGGACTCTAGGAGCCCACCCCTCCGGTCATCAAGGGGCCGTGGCGCCCCGCGCCCGGGATCGGGCCTGGCAGGCACCGGCTCCCCGGTGCGGCGCCCGGATCTGGGGGCGCGCTTCTTCGTTGTGGCCCGCGGAGCCAGATGATAGGTTCGCCCGGATTGCGGAGCCTGGGGGTGGCCCCATCGGACACGTCGTCCGGCATGGGAGCCTGAGATCAGACCCTTCGAACCTGACCTCGTTTGGACGAGCGTAGGAAAGGCTCTCGCCGAGGCCCCTCGGTGCTCCGCACCCCGCGCCCGTCGCGCACAGTGCATCCCGCAGGAGCGTCGAGAATGAGCCAGTCGCCTCGCCCCCCGTCTTTCCACCCGCTGCCCTCCCAGGGCGCCGATCCCTCCAGCCACGGTGCAGGCACCACGCCCGGAAGTTTCGCCAACGCGGCGGAGCTGGGCGGCCCCCTGGCCTTCAGCTCTCCCGACACTCCCGGCATGCCGCCGCCCTCGGCTCGCACGGCCTGGGACTTCATGCCGCCGGACTGGCGGCGTACCGAGGCGGGCTGGCAGCCGCCGGAGGGCTTCGAGCCCGTCACCCAGCTCGAGCACGCCCGGCTGGGCATCGTGACCCGGGAGATGCAGCGCGTCGCCGAACGCGAGCCCCACCTCGATGCGACGCAGGTGCGCGACGAGGTCGCCGCCGGACGCATGGTGATCCCGGCCAATCGCGTCCACGTCCAGCATCGGCTCGACCCGATGGCGATCGGCCGGGCCAGCCTGACGAAGATCAACGCGAACATGGGCGCCTCGCCGGTCTCGAGCGACACCGACGAAGAGGTGGAGAAGCTGCGCTGGGCAGAGCGCTGGGGCGCCGACACGGTGATGGATCTCTCTACCGGCGGCGATCTCGACCGCACGCGCGAGGCCATCATCCGCAACTCGACGGTCCCCATCGGGACCGTGCCGATCTACTCGATGATCGTCGATCGCCGCCTCGAGGACCTCGACGCGGACGCGATCCTCGCGGGTCTCGAGCACCAGGCCGCCCAGGGCGTCGACTACTTCACCATCCATGCGGGAGTGCTGCGCGACCACCTCCCGCTGGTGCGGGACCGCCTGATCGGCATCGTGAGCCGCGGGGGATCCCTGCTCGCGAAGTGGATGCTCCACCACGGGCGCGAGAACCCGATGTACGAGCTCTGGGACGACATCTGCGAGATCCTGAGGCGCTATGACGTCACCTTCTCGATCGGTGACGGGCTGCGGCCGGGCGGACTCGCCGACGCGACGGACCGGGCACAGCTGGCCGAGCTCGAGACCCTCGGCGAGCTGACCGAGCGCGCCTGGCGCCACGGCTGCCAGGTGATGATCGAAGGGCCGGGACACGTCCCCTTCGATCAGATCGAGTTCAACATGAAGCTGCAGCGGCGGCTGTGTCACGGCGCGCCCTTCTACGTACTCGGCCCCCTGGTCACGGACATCTTCCCCGGCTACGACCACATCACGAGCTGCGTGGGTGCGACCGCCGCCGGATACCACGGCGCATCGATGCTCTGCTACGTCACCCCGAAGGAACACCTGGGGCTGCCCAAGCGTGACGACGTGAAGCAGGGCGTGATCGCCTACAAGATCGCCGCCCACGCGGCCGACGTGGCCCTCGGCATCCCCGGCTCACGCGACCGGGACGACGAGCTCACGAGGGCCCGCGCTGCCCTGAACTGGGAGAAGCACTTCGAGCTGGCCTACGACTCGGACATCGCGCGGGCCTATCACGACGAGGATCTCGATGTCGACACCGACTTCTGCGCCATGTGCGGCCATGACTGGTGCTCCGTGCGCATCAGCAAGGAGATCGGGGAGTTCCTGAGCGGGAAGGACGAGCGGTACGCCTGGGACCTGCCGAAGGTGAGCGAGGGCCTTAACGAGGGACAGCGCGTGATCCTGGAGCAGCGGGGCATCCTCTCGACCGAGGAGATCCGCCGCCTGGCGCGGAAGACGCGCCGGGCGATGTCCGTAAGCCGGGGAGAACGCGCCGCCTGCCACAGCGACGAGACCGCCGAGTCGGAGGCGCGATCCCTTCAGGCGACGCACCTCGACCCGGTCACGCTCGAGCCCCTGGCGGGGGAGCCGGCTGCCTGAGGCGGGGTCCGGACGGACCCGGCGGGTTCAGGAACCGGAAACGAACTCGCCCCGGGACCTCGCGGCCCCGGGGCGATCCGTGCGGGCTTCGACCCCCCCCTGGTCTCGACCCGACACCCTTTACTCATCGGCCCCCGTTGCCGGGGCTTGAGGTTTTTCTGCCGGTGCAGTGCACTTTCCCGGACGTGCAGATCCGCCTCGACGAATCCAATGTTTTCGAATACTTACGGGCGTGCGGGGCCCTCGCTCCCGGCGAGACCGCGACCATCGGGCCCGCCGGCGATGGAAACATCAACTGGGTCCGCCGGATCCGGGCCGGCGATGGGTCCCGCTCCTTCGTCCTCAAGCAGGCGCGGCCGGCTCTCGAGCGGTTTCCGGAGTACCGGGCCTCTACCGGGCGTCTGATCTTCGAGGCGCGCTACTACGAGGTGAGCGCCGCCTGGGATCGGGAGCGGGTCCGGCCGGAGGTCCTCCACTTCGATCCCGAGCAGCGGGTCCTCCTGCTCGAGGATCTCGGCGACGTCGAGCGCCTCGACGCGGCGCTCGCCCGGGGCGCCCCGGCGACCGACGCGCTGTGCCGGGTCGCCGCCTTCCTCGGAAGCGTGCACGCGGCGACCCGCGATCCGGGCCTCGCCGAGCACTTCCGCAACGAGGAGATGCAGCGCCTGCACGGGGAGCACGTCTTCGCCCTGCCCTACCGCCCCAACGACTTCCCCATGAGCCCCGCCCTCGCAGAGTGCGCGCGTCGGGTGTGGCGCGACGACGCCCTCCGCGAACGGATCGACGCCGCTCACGGGCGCTACCTCGAGCCCCGGGGCGCACTCGTCCACGCCGACGCCCAGGCCGGCAACATCCTGCTGGCCGAGCGCGGGGCCGTGCTCCTCGACGCCGAGATCGCCCACGTCGGCGATCCGGCCTTCGACGTGGGGGTCCTGGTCGCCCACGTGACGATTCTGGCCATCGCGCGGGGGGAGCGCGAGTCGCTCGGGACACGGCTGCAACGGCTGTGGGACGCCTATGTCGGCGCTCACGGCGGCGACGAGCTGCCGCGCTACGCCGAGGTCGCCCGCTATGCCGGGATCGAAATGCTGCGCCGCACGATCGGCGCGGCGCGCGTCCCCGCCGTGGAGCGGGACGAGGCCGGGCTCGCCGTGGCTCGCGAGGCGACCCGCTGGATTCTGGGCCCGCCCAGCGCACCGCGTTGAGTGGCGGACTCAGGCGACCTCTTCGTCGCCGCTCTGGTCGTCGACACCGTCGTCGGCCCACTCGATGCGCCCGTAGTCGAAGCGGCCCTCGGCCACCACGTTGAACTTCACGACCTCGAAGAAGGGCGAGAGGTCGAAGTCGCGGGGCATCAGCATCTGGGGTGGCCGTCGGCGGTATACGCCGGCGTAGGGCTCGCGCCGGCGACCCAGCACCCGGAGGAGCGAGTGCCGGGTCCGCGCAGGGGCGCCGGGCCTGGGCGGGTGGGTGATCGACGGCAGCACCGGGAAGCCCACTTCGTGGAAGAGCCGACCCAGCAGACTGGTGCAGATCGCCGTGTTCGCCGGTCCCCGACCCGAGCGAAGGACCCGGTCGCGGAAGCGCACCGGGAGCAGGGAGAGACCCACCAGGTGGGCCGCGAGCTCGACCACGTTGCGCAGGTCGTAGCGCCAGCCGATCGCCCCGACCGCACCTTCGACGACCTTCTTCAGGTGCTCCGGTCGCAGGCGATGGGGCCGACAGACGCGGAGGTTGTGGGCGGCGTACTTGGTCAGCGGCGACGCGACCACGCCCTCCATCAGCGCCTCGACCACGAGGTGGTCCGCCTCGTCGCCGAAGTGCTCGACCGCCAGGTCGCGGAGCGGACCGCCCCGGCGCACCAGCTCGTCGCCCACGTAGAGCGCCGTGTGGGACCAGGAGCTGTGGGTCAGGTACTTGATCAGGAGCGACACGCGCTGGTGGCCCTCGACCAGCAGCACGTCTCCGGGCCGGATCTGCTGCCGCAGCCGCTCGAGGTCGTTCGGGTGATGCTGCTCGTAGAAGCCGACGGGCTGGTTCAGGAAGCGTGCAACGCGATCGGTGAGCCACTCGCGAATGCGCCGCCGCCGCCGGCCGGGCTTTACACCGCGCCCGCCTTTCCGGAGACTGCGCGCATGACGCACCCGGTCCGCGAAGCTCCGCGCGCGAGCCCCCACCTGCCGAGCACTCAGCGGCACGCGTCGGGCACCTCCGGGGTGGTGCTGCGCAGCCTGCTGTGGCTGTGTCTCGGCGGCTGGGTCGGGTCCTGGGCCTGCTTCGGTCTGCTGGTGGCGCCCATGGCCTTCCAGCTCCTGCCCTCGACCCGGATGGCCGGCACGCTGGTAGGTCCGATCCTCACCGCCCTGCACCTCTATGGAGTCGTCGCAGGGGGAATCCTGGCGCTGGTCGCCTGGCTCCTGGGCCGCGGCCGCCTGCGCATCGGATTGCCCCTCGCGATGGCAATTGCCTGTCTCTACTCTCACTTCGGCCTTTCTGCCGAGATTGCTGAGCTTTCGGGACGCGCCTTCGGGCCCGATGGGAGCGAGGCCCTGGCCGCGCGATTCAACACCCTCCATCAGCTCTCGCTGGGGATCTACGGAGTGGTCTCGGCCGCGAGCCTGACACTCGTCGTGCTCCACGCAGGCAGCGACACGCCCTCCCCCAGGGGATGAGTCAGCCTCGCGGGGTGGTCCCCACACCGGCCCGCCGAGTCGCCGGAAACCCCGAAACCTCCCGTCGTTTTTGCAGATTTTCTTTGGCCGAAGCTCGGACGCTGGTGTATCCTTTCGCTTCGTTCGTAGAAAACTTCTTTGTTTTCGCATAGTTAGCCGATTTCACGGTTTCGGCTCGTCGGCTCGGTGTTCATTGCTTGCACCCGCCTTCGAGCTCCCTGGGCCGCGGGGCGCGTCGATCGCATGAACGTAAAGATCAAGGTCAGCGTCGAGTTCAGCGTGTCCGACAGTGCGTTGGAAGACGCCATGGCCGAGTTCGACGAGCTCACCGTCGAAGGCCTGCTGCGGGAAATCCTCGACAAGGCGATCGCCTGCGACGAGATCTCCACCAAGGTCGAGGACGGCCCCAATACCCTCGAGGAGTACGACCAGCTGGTCTCCTCTTCCTGACCCGGAAGGGTCCGGAGGGGTCGAGGTCAGAACAGGTCGAGCTGGGCCGGAACCGGCGGAGGGCGTCGCTCCGTCGCACGCGGCGGGAGAGCCGGCGGACGGGGCTCCAGTCCCAACTGCGGTCCCGGGCGCGCCCCTGCGGTCAGCTGGCGCGTCCGCCCCGGCTCGGGACGGTAGATGCCCTGCGCCCGCGCGAAGGCGAGCACCTCCTGATAGAAGGCGCGAAAGCGCAGGCCGTGGTCGAAGTGCCGGAGGTGCGCGAGCTCGTGGCACAGGGTGCTCACCAGGCTCGAGTACTTGAGCGGCCGTCCGGTCGTGGCGTGGCGCAGACGGATCTTGATGACGCCGTCCGAGTAGCAGATGCCGTACCGGCTCTTGACGTTCGCGCGCTCCGCCTCGATCGACGCGTATTCCAGCCCGAAGTGCCCCGCGATGCGTGCAGCATCGCGGTTCAGACTCCCCATCAGCATGCGGACCGTCTTGCGCTCCATACCTTCGACGCAGTGTGCGAAGCGCTGACCGGGGCGTCAATGCGGCTGCCGGACTCCCCGGAGGCGGCGCAGTCGCGTGGTATCGTCTGGCCATGGTCGCGCCGGAGGGGCTCCTCCCGATCTTTCCGCTCTCGAACGTGGTGCTCTTCCCTGGGGTCTCCACCCCCCTGCACCTCTTCGAGCCGCGCTACCGGCAGATGGCCCGGGACGTCCTGGCCGGCGGGCGGCGCATCGGCATGGTGGTCGTGCGGCCGGAGTTCAGCGACGAGATGTCCGGCGATCCGCCGGTCTTTCCGATCGGCTGCGCGGGCCGAGTCGCCGAGAGTCAGCGTCTCCGCGATGGACGCTTCAACATCGTCCTGCGGGGAGAGACCCGCTTCCGACTGATCGAAGAGCCGCCGCGACCCGCCGAACGCCTCTACCGCTGCGCGAAGATCGAGCCCCTGGACGATCCCTTCGACGACTCGGAGCGTGAGCGTGTAGCGCGACTGCGTGCCAGCATCACCGAGGACGTCGGTGTCCTGGTGCGCCGAACCCAGCCCGAGCGCGCCGAGGGGCTGCGTCCCGATCTGTTCTCCGGCGTCGACGACGCCACCTTCGTGAACCTGCTCTCGAACGCCTTCGCGCTTCCCGTCGAGGACAAGCAGAGCCTGCTGGAGGCCGAGACGATCCCCGCGCGCTTTGCGCGACTGGCCAGCGTGCTGCGCTTCCAGCGCGCCGAGCTCGACGCGGACCAGGCGTCCGGACCGGGTCGACTCCACTGATTTTCGCTTCATCGTAATTTCGAGCAATTTCGAGATTTATCTTGAAATAGTTCGATTTCGTGAGATCGTCGATTTCCAGCCCGCACCCCTCCAGAACCGGCCCGGGGTGCGCGAAGCCGCATCAAGGATGCTGGCGAACTCCGCGGAATCGAATCGCGATCCCGGAAGCAAACGTCGGTTTTCCGACGGTGTGGAGGCGCGCGATTCATGTGACAACGGCGTGTAGATCGGCCCGCCGCCGCGCCCCCGTTCACCATTGCGAGTGCGCCGTGAGCGTGGTCTACTCCCGCCTCGCCATCCGACGCATCGATGGGGATCCGTCGGAAACGCTCCATACCTCCACAGAACACGATCATTGGAATCGAACCCCCCGGAGCTTTGGGACGGCGTTCTGCGTCGTCTCGAGGCAGACATGCCGGCCTTTACGCTCGAGGCATGGGTGCGCCCCCTGCGCGCTCGTCTCGAGGGTGAACGGCTCCTGCTCGTGTGCCCGACCGCGTTTCATCGCGATCGGGTGCGAGAGCGCTTCCTTGCGCTCCTCGAGAGCCATCTGGAAGAGGTTCGCGGGGCCCCGATGCAGGTGGCGCTGATCGTCGCGCCACCCTCGGCCGCGAAGGGGCACGGCGCCCCCTCGCAAGAGCTGCAAGCGGAACACACAGCGACGACGGGGGCGAATCGGCCCGCCGTGCAGCGCGTCCGTCCGCAGCCGGAGAAGCGCGACGGCGCGCGCAACGCGGCCGCCGCTGCGCAGCGGACCGAGGCGTCCCTCCCCTATCGCTTCGACAACTTCGTCGTCGGTCCGTGCAACGCACTGGCCCGGGAAGCCAGCGTCGCCGTCGCCCGGGGCGGCCAGACCGGACTCAATCCCCTCTACCTGACCGCCGAGGGCGGTCTGGGCAAGACCCACCTCGCGCGGGCGATCGCGTCGGCCGCGCGCGAACAGGGCAGCAGCCGCGTCGTCTACACCTCGGCCGAGGGCTTCACCAACGACTTCATGGCGGCGATCCGCACGAAGCAGATGGATCGCTTCAAGCGGCGCTACCGCGAGACCTGTCGGCTGCTGGTGCTCGAGGACGTCCAGTTCCTCAGCGCGAAACGTGCGACCCAGCTCGAGCTCTTCCACACCCTGAGCCATCTGCTGGACGCTGGGGCGCGAATCGTCCTCAGCGGCGACCGACTCCCCCGGGACGTGGACGGTCTCGATCCGCGCCTGCGCTCCCAGCTCACCGCGGGGCTGGTCGCGGAGCTCGAGCCGCCGGACGCGCGAGTGCGGCGGGAGATCCTGCGCCAGAAGGCGGCGAGCGGCGGGGTGCGGCTCCCCGACGACTGCCGCGAGCTGATCGTGGAGAACGTTCGGGGCAGCGTCCGCGACCTCGAAGGGGTGCTGATCCAGCTCGTCGCCAGCGCCTCGCTGCTCAAGCGCCCCATCGACGAGGAACTCACCCGCGCGGCGCTCCACAAGCTCCAGCCCGTGGGCGAGACCCACCCGCTCCGCCCGAACGACGTCCTGGAGGCGGTGGCGGCCTTCTTCCGCACCCGACCCGAGACCCTGGCGGGCCGCTCCCGGCGCCGCGACGTGCTCTGGCCGCGTCAGCTCGCCATGTACCTGTGCAGCCGCTACACCGACGCGCCCCAGAAGGAGATCGGACGACTGCTGGGGCGAGAGCACACGTCGGTCCGCAACGCGGTGCGGGTGGTGGAGCGGACGATCCTGGAGCACGCGCCGCGCCGATACCAGGTCGAGGCACTGACGGCACGCATCGACGCGCTGTCCCGCGACGCGAGGCACTGAGCCGGGGACCGTCACCCCGCGCCCACACCCACTCGATAGCCGGCCGCGACCTAACCGGCTGCGCGCTGGCGCTCCTGCGCAAGGCGCCAGCGGGTGGGGCCGGAGAGCTCAAGGGGCTTCACGGGCTCTAGAGAGGGCGGGTCCAGCGCCGGATCTTCGAAGCGGGCGAGGACGTCGTAGGTGGTGCTGCGCTGTACCGGGGTGCGCCCCACCTCGCGGATCAGGCGACGCATCTCCTCGGCGGGCAGGTTCTCGCCGAAGTCGGCGCCGGACTCGCGGGAGATCGACTCCTCCATCAGCGTCCCGCCGAAGTCGTTCGCACCGGAGAGCAGGGCCATCTGGGCGAGCTTCGGCCCCATCTTCACCCAGCTCATCTGGATGTTCTGGATCCAGGGCCGCAGGAAGAGCCGCGCGACGGCGATCATCCGCATGTCCTCGGTCATCGACGCGCCCGGCCGCGCGTTCATGTGATTGAAGAGGACGTTCTTCTCGTGGATGAAGCCCAGGGGCACGAACTCGGTGAAGCCGCCGGTCCGCTTCTGGATGTCGCGCAGCAGCCCCAGGTGTGCGGCGACCTGCTCGGGCGTCTCGATGTGCCCGTACATCAGCGTCGACGTCGAGCGCAGGCCGATCTCGTGAGCGGTGGTGACGATCTCCACCCAGCGGTCCCGCGAGAGCTTGTTCGGCGAGATCACCTGGCGGACCTCGTCGTCTAGGATCTCGGCCGCGGTGCCGGGCATCGTTCCCAGTCCGGCCTCGACCAGCCAGCCCAGGTACTCGGCCAGCGGCATTCCGCTCTTGCGGTGGCCGAAGTCGATCTCCTCGGGCGAGAAGGCGTGGATGTGGAGCTCGGGCAGCTCGGAGCGGATCGCCTCGAGGATCTCGCGGTAGTGGTGGTGGTCCTTCGAGGGATGGATGCCGCCCTGGATGCAGACCTCGGTCGCCCCGCGCGCCACGGCGTCCCGCGCCTTGCCCACCAGGGTCTCCATGGGGTGGTCGAAGGCGTCGGAGTCGTCGCGGTGGCGCGAGAAGCCGCAGAACGAGCAGCCCACGTAGCAGACGTTGGTGAAGTTGATGTTGCGGCAGATCACGAACGAGACGTCGTCGCCCCGGTCGCGAGCGCGGGCCATATCGGCGGCGCGCAGCAGCGCGTGGAAGTCGGCGCCCTCGGTACGGAGCAGGAGGCAGGCCTCGTCCACGGAGAGCTCGCGTCCCTCCAGCGCGCGGTCGAGGATCGCCAGCAGCGACGGACTCGCGTCGGAGAAGAGCCGTTCGGACGTCATGCGGCCTCCACGTTCCTACCCCCGGAAGGAGGCGGCACGAAGCCGCTCGTGTCGACGCGCCGCAGGCAGTCGTCGCGCACGCGCGGCTCGAAGAACTCCGGGTGATGGAGCAGGTGCTCCGGGTAGACGGGAAGCCGCTCCACCAGCTTCTGACCCGCGGCCTCGGTTCGGCGCCGCAGCTCGAGGA
>Ga0209536_100008431_pt1 | contig 15449 bp, 15 predicted proteins | sample DeeMarSeWOR28_12_FD_187461 | JGI IMG/M metagenome (GOLD analysis project Ga0209536, IMG submission 187461) | Marine sediment microbial communities from White Oak River estuary, North Carolina - WOR-2-8_12 (SPAdes) (version 2) | ecosystem: Environmental > Aquatic > Marine > Intertidal zone >...
GGCTCGCCGACGGCGAGCCCGCCGATGGCCAAGCCGGTCCAGTCGGCCAGGCCGAGGACCTGGCGAGCGTGCACGCGGCGGAGTGACGTATGGGCTGCGCCCTGGAGGATCGGCCACAGCGTCTGCCGCTCCGGGTCCTCGGTCGCCAGCTCCCTGTGCCGCGCAAGGCATCGGGCCAGCCAGCGGGTGGTTCGGTCCATGGCGTCCTCAGCGGTCGATACGTCTACGCCACCGGGCACGACATGATCGAAGGCCATGGCCACGTCCGAGCCCAGCACCCACTGGATCTCGACGGCGCGCTCGGGGCCAAGGTGTCGGCGGCCACCGTCGACGTGCGACTGGAACTCGACCCCCTCCTCTGCTACGCGACGGAAGCCTTCAAGGGAGAAGACCTGGAATCCCCCAGAGTCGGTGAGAATGGGCCCGCTCCATGCCATGAAGCGATGCAGCCCCCCGAGCGCCGCCACCGTGTCCTCGCCGGGCCTGACGTGCAGGTGGTAGGTGTTGGCAAGCACCATCGTGGCGCCCACTGCCGTCAGATCCTGTGGCGAGAGCGCGCGGACCGTGCCCTGCGTGCCGACGGGCATGAACGCCGGTGTCGAGACGACGCCGTGCGGGAGCGTGAGCCGGCCCGCACGGGCCGGCCCGCCGGTGGCTTCGAGCGTGAAGTCGAACATAGGATGCTAAGGTGCGGACCGGGCACCGGTGCCGACAGTCTCGCAACTGTCGGGGCCCCTCATGGCACGATCGCCATGGCATCGCCGTAGCTGAAGAGCCGGTAGCCCTGCTCGATTGCCGTCCGGTAGGCTGCCATGGTCGCCCCGTGGCCGGCAAATGCCGCGACCAGCATGATCAGCGTCGAGCGCGGCAAGTGGAAATTCGTGAGCAGAGCGTCGATCGCCCCGAACCGGTAGGGCGGATAGATGAACAGGTCGGTCCAGCCGACACCCGCCGCCACCGAGCCGTCGGGCCGGACGACGGTCTCCAGGGTGCGAGCCGCCGTCGTGCCGACCGCCCACACGCGGCCACCCGCGGAGCGTGTCTCGTTGATCACCGTGGCAGCAACGTCCGGAACCTCGTACCGCTCGGCGTGCATCCGGTGCCGAGCCGGGTCGTCCACATCGACTGGCTTGAACGTTCCTGGACCGACGTGCAACAGGATCTCGACGATCCTGATCCCGCGCTCCGTCACGCGGGCCAGTACCTCGGGCGTGAAGTGTAGCCCCGCCGTCGGCGCGGCGACGCTGCCGTCAGAGGTCGCATAGACCGTTTGATAGCGCTCCCGATCAGCGGCGTCGGGTGAGCGATCGATGTACGGCGGCAGCGGCACAGTCCCGTGTCGCTCGAGGAGGACCCGGGTGGGGTGCGGGCCGTCGAATCGAATCCGTCTGAGGCCGCCTCCAAGCACGTCCACGATCTCTCCGGTCCATCCGTCTTCAAACGTGAGATGGCGTCCCGCCTTGAGTTTGCCGCCTGGATTCACCATGGCCAGCCACGTACCGGACGGCTCTTCCTGGACGAGCAGAATCTCGGCCGGTCGCCCGCTGTCGCGCCGTCCATACAGCCGGGCTGGGATGACACGGCTGGCATTCAATACCAGAACGTCGCCCGGCGCCAGCAGCTCTGGCACATCGCGGAACCGTCGGTGCTCGACCGCGCCGCTTCGCCGGCTCAGCACGAGTAGCCGGCTCGCACTCCGGTCGGCAAGCGGGCGCTGGGCGACGGCCTCTGGGGGGAAGGTGAAGTCGAAGTCGTCGACCCGGATGGGGTCAGTCACCGACGTCTTCGAAGATGGTTGGCTGCTCACCCGCCGCACGGCGGGGCGGTGCGAACCCGAAATGCCGGTAGGCAGCAGGGCTTGCCAACCGACCCCGCGGCGTGCGGTGCAGGAATCCCTGCTGGATCAGGAACGGCTCGTATACCTCCTCGATCGTTCCGGCATCCTCGCCGACGGCAACGGCGATCGTGTTGAGGCCCACCGGCCCGCCGTCGAACTTCTCGATGATGATCCGCAGAATCCGGCCGTCCATATCGTCGAGCCCGTACTCGTCGACGTTGAGCCGCTCGAGTGCAGCCTGAGCGACGTCACTGGTGATCGCGCCGTCCGCCCGGACCTGGGCATAGTCGCGCACGCGCCTGAGCAGACGGTTCGCCACTCGTGGGGTGCCGCGGCTGCGCTTGGCGATCTCATGGGCGCCACCCTCGTCGATAGCGACTGACAGCACGCCGGCAGATCGGACGACGATGCGTTCCAGGTCGTCGACGGGATAGTAGCCAAGCCGCTCGATCAGGCCGAAGCGGGCGCGCATGGGCGGCGTGAGCATCCCGAACCGCGTCGAGGCGCCCACGAGCGTGAACGGCTCGATCCCCATGGGGATCGTCTGGGCGTTGGGGCCCTCGGCGATCCGCACGTCCACACGGAAGTCTTCCATCGCAGGATAGAGGAACTCCTCGAGGGCGGGGCGCATCCGATGGATCTCGTCCACGAACAGCACGTCTCCGCGCCGCAGGGTCGTCAGCAGGCCGACCAGGTCGCCAGCCCGCTCGAGCACCGGTCCGCTGCTGGTGCGGATGCCGACGCCCATCTCGCGGGCGATGAGCGTCGCGAGGGTCGTCTTCCCGAGACCCGGTGGGCCGAAGAACAGGATGTGATCGAGCGGTTCGCCACGCTGCCGGGCGGCATCGATGGCGATCTGCAGATTCTCGCGGACCGTCATCTGACCGACGAACTCGACGAGCCGTGCGGGTCGCAGAGAGATGTCGTTCGGCGACTCGTCCGGGAGGGCCTCGGGCGTGGTGATCTCGGCCCGCGTCACTTCTTGGCCGTCGCCTCCCACCGGACGGGGCGTGGCCCCGGGTGCAAGACGTGCTTGGCGTGGCAGGTCACGCATCGGTCCTGCGCTTCGGTCGCGTCATCGCCGACCAGCCGGCGGTTGGTCGCGCCGCACTTCGTGCAGTTCCACTCAGCGGTCCTCATGGTTGCCGTCATCTGGCTTTCGTTAAGAGTTGTAGCGCGCCGCGGATGAGGTCAACCGCCTCACCCGTTCCCCCCTCCGCTACGACAGTGCGAACCGCGCGCTCGGCCTCCGCTACAGGATACCCCAGATTCACCAGCGCCTGGATCGCATGCTCGCCTGGGGCGCTGATGCCTGGCACCCCGCTCCCCGGCACGGCGATGTCCCGAAGGCGGTCCTTCAACTCGAGGACGATGCGCTCTGCCGTCTTCTTTCCCACACCTGGCACCGTACACAGCACCCCGATGTCGCCGTCTCGCACCGCTCGAACGACCCGGCCTCCCCCGAGTGCGGAAACGAGGGCGAGAGCAAGGCGCGGTCCGACGCCCGTTGCCCCCAGCAGTCGCTGGAATATCTCCCGCTCGTGGTCCTCATCGAAGCCGTACAGCGCCCATCCGTCGTCGCGCACTACGAGCACCGTGCGAAGCGACACCGAGGCGCCGAGGGCCGGCAGCTTTCCCAGCACGCCGATTGGCACCGCGATCTCGTACCAGACACCACCGTCCGTGGCGATCACCACGCGGTCGCCCGCCTTGGACCGCAATGCTCCGGTGATCCCAGCGATCATGGTACCCTGCTGCCCGTCAGCAAGTACGTGAGTGCAAGGGCGACGCCGTCCGCTGCGTCGTCAGGCTCGGGTGGGGCGGCGAGCCGCAAGAGCTTCTGGACCATGAAGCCGACCTGTCCCTTGACGGCCCTGCCACTGCCGACGACCGTCTTCTTGACGGTGGCTGGTGTGAACTCGGCGACTGGGATGCCTGCCTGCGCAGCCGCGAGCAAGATGACTCCGCGGGTATGCCCGAGGGTTATCGTGGTGCGCACGTTCTTCGCATAGAACACACCTTCGAGCGCCAGTGCCACCGGCTGGTGTCGGACAATCAGCTCGGTGACGCCGTCATGGAGTGTCACCAGTCGCTGCTCGAGCGGCTGGCGCACGACAGTCCGGATCACGCCGCACTCGACCAATCGCGTGTCGCGGTCCGACGCCATCTCGACGACGCCGTACCCCGTCACAGCGGTGCCGGGATCTATCCCCAGCACCCGAGTGGTCACCCTTCGACCGCCACCAGCGTATCTGCGTCGATGTCGAAGTTACTGAACACCTTCGACACATCGTCATCGTCTTCGAGCGCGTCCATCAGCTTGAGCAGCTGCTCGGCGGCTTTCCCCTCGACGGTCACGGTGGTCTTGGGTACCATGGCGATCTCGGCGTTGTCGGAGGCGATCCCCTTGGCGCCGAGGGCGTCCCGCACGGCATCGAGGTCGGAGGGGTCCGTGGTGATCACGTGTTCGTCACCCTCGGTCGTCAGGTCGTCCGCTCCTGCGTCCAGCGCCGCCTCCATCGCGACCTCCTCGGGATATCGCGCGGCGTCGACGTAGATCTGACCGCGCTTCTCGAACAACCAGGCAACGGAGTTCGGTTCGCCGAGACTGCCGCCGTTCTTCGAGAAGATATGGCGGACCGACGCTACCGTGCGATTGAGATTGTCGCTGGTCACCTGAACCAGAATGGCGGCCCCTCCCGGTCCGTACCCCTCGTACGTCGCCTCTTCGTACGTGACTCCCTCGAGCTCTCCAGTCCCTTTCTTGATGGCGCGCTCGATGTTGTCGGCCGGCATGTTCTCGGCCTTGGCGTTCGCGATCGCGGTTCTGAGGCGGGCGTTTCCCGCCGGGTCACCCCCACCCTGCCGCGCGGCGATCGTGATTTCCTTGATGAGCTTGGTGAACTTCGCGCCGCGCTTCGCATCGGCGGCCGCCTTCTTGTGCTTGATCTGCTTCCACTTGCTGTGGCCGGCCATAACATCCCTCACGTTCCAACGATTCGGGACCAGCACCTCGGCCGGCCCCCGCGCCGTTGGAATATACCAGCGCCAGGACGGCGGACCAGCGAGTGCTTGCCTCAGCGGCCGGGCTCGACTACGCTTCTCGCGCTATGCTCCGCTTCCGTGTATCGACTCTTGCGGTGGTGCTCGCTGGCGCCAGCCTCGGGTGCGGCGAGGCGCCGCCCCCAGAGCGCGATGTGCCGACAGCCGACCTGCTGCAGGCGGCGCCGGTGTTCCAGCCTGCTCGTCTGCACGATATCCGTTCCAGCCGTGAGACCTATGAGTCGGTGTTCCGATCCGATGTCTCCGCCGACTCGGTCGCCCGCTGGTATCGGGCCAGGCTCGACGCGCTCGGATGGGAGATCGTGGGGGACTTCACGGCAGCGGACGGGACCGTCACGTTGCACATCGCGCGCGAGGGGCCCCCGCTGTGGCTGATCATCCGTACGCCGCCGGACCAGCCCGGTACGGAGTTCAGCGTCATCGGAGCGGCTCCGGACACAACGGCGAGCCCGGAGTCCTGATCAGCCCGGCGGCGCGATGACTGCGCTCTCGGGCCGCATCCTTGCAGCGTACGTCACGGTCAGCCTCGTCTGGGGCTCGACGTACCTCGCAATCCGTATCGGCGTCCGCCACCTGCCGCCGGCCTTGTTCGGCGGCGTCCGATTCCTGATCGCCGGTACGATCTTGCTCGGGCTTGCCGTCGCGCTCGGCGGGCGTCTCCCTCGCCGTCCTCGCGATTGGGCGACGGCCGCCATCGTGGGCGGCATGCTCCTCACCATCGGCAACGGGCTCGTCGTCTGGGCGGAGCAGTCGGTCGAGTCCGGGCTGACGGCGATTCTGATCGTCACGGGGGCACTGTGGATGGCCCTGTTCGACGCCGTCATACCCGGCAGCGAGGCTCGGCCCACGGGCCGACAGTGGGCGGGCCTGTTGGTGGGGTTTGCCGGCACCGTGCTCCTGGTGCGAGGTCACGCGGGCACGCTCGGGAGCGCCGGACTGCTCGGTCCCGTCGGTCTGGTTGTCGCCTCGGCATCGTGGGCCCTCGGATCTGTCATCTCGAAGCGGCGGCCGGTTGAGACGGAACCGTTCGTCCATGCCGCTCTCCAGATGTTGTTCGGCGGTGGTGGCCTCGCCGTCATCGGCCTGGCACTCGGTGAAGCTGGGGCGCTGAGATTGTCCGTAGCGGGCGTGGGCGCGATTGCCTATCTCATCGTCTTTGGCTCGCTCGTCGCGTACACATCGTACGTCTACCTGCTGCGCCACGCGGCGCCTACCTTCATCGGCACGCACGTGTACGTGAACACGGTGGTTGCCGTGCTGCTCGGGTGGGCCCTGCTCGACGAGCACGTGACCGGACGGACCTTCCTGGCGATGGCGATCATCCTGGGGGCAGTGGTGTGGGTGCGACGGGAAGGTGGAGGACCCGGATCCCCCCGTGTGGGGGCGGAGGACGCAGGCACCACACAACCGACGGCGGCGCAGCCCGGGATTGCCAAGCCCTGAACGCCGCTGCCAGTCCAGGATCGCTACCGGTCCGGGTCCAGCATGTCCTCGAACCGGAGCCAGGGACGGTAGAGGTAGAGGTCGATGAAGCCCGTCGGACCGTTGCGGTTCTTGCTCACGATCAACTCAGCGGCGCCCTCCACCCCGCTACCGGGGTTGTACATCTCCTCGCGGTAGAGAGCCAGCACCACGTCGGCGTGTTGTTTCACCGCGCCGCCGGCCCCGAAGTCGTCCAGGGTCGGCCGTGGATCGGGGCGCGCGGCGACGTGGCGCGGCAGCTGTGAGACGGCGAGGCACGCGATCCCTCGTTCGAGCACCGCCGCCTTGAGCGTCCGCACGGAAGCGGCGGTATCCTCGGCCTGTGTCGCCCGCTCGGAGGGGGGCGGCAGCAGCTGAAGGTAATCGACGATCAGGAGGTCCGGCGGCTCGCGCCACGCGCCAGCGAGGGTCTCGTCGAACGTGCGGCCGACGAGCGGGTGGACCGTGAGCGCGAGATCGCGAAACCGCAGGGCCACTCCCCCCACCGCCGCCCGCTTCGTGTCGGTGAGCTTGCGGCTACGTAGTTCGTCGATCGTGACGCGAGCTGCGAGCGCGACCGCGCGTTCCATCAGGCGATCCTCGTCCATCTCGCCCGACGCGTACGCCACCCGGTGGCCCGCGCCCGCGGCGCGGAGTGCGATACCGAGAGCCAGCGCCGACTTCCCGGAACCGACGTCACCCCCGAGAACCACGAGATCTCGCCGCCGAAAGCCACCGCCCATCATCCGGTCGAGTGACGGGAAGCCGGTCGGCACCGTATCGGCCGGCAACGTACCGGGCGGCGTGGTGTCGACCTGGTTGACGAGGCGGGTGAGCGTATTGCGAGCGGCAGGGCGCATGTCGCTCACACCGAGCTTCCGGACTGCCCGCGCGCCTGCTGGCGGGCGCGCCGTGCCGCGTGGGCGAAGGCATCGCCGAGCGAGGAGCCGATGGCTTCCCGGACCGGCGCGGCCAGTTGCTGCAAGGCTATCGGTACGTTGAGCGGATCGCCCTCCCGTAATTCACGCAGCGAGCCGGGCAGGGCGCGACGGAGCGGGGCCGGCAGCGAGAGACTGCTCAGCCGTCGCTCGAGTCCGTCGAGCCGTCCGGCGCTCGCATGCTCGCTGAGCGGCGCGGGCCCCATGGTGGCGTCACAGTGCCGCGCGAACAGCCACAGCGCGAAGAGCGCGTTCTGGCGCGGACCGCGGTCGGCGGCTTCCATGGTGTCGAGCAGCCGGTCAAGAACGGCTGTCAGGGCACTCGGTGCTGTTGACGGCGGCTCTCGGGCCGGACGCTCACGGGACATGGTGTGTTCACCTAGGCGACTTGCCGACAATGTAGAGGCCCCCGCGCGACGGGGCCAGCAATCGCATTGCTGCTCCTTCCGGCCGTGCCTAGCTTTCAATAGCAACCACCGCGCTTTCCGTCCACCTCCACCCGTTCTGGCAGGCCATGCCCCGACCCAAGACCATCCTCTGGGTGGATGACGAGATCGACGCACTCGGTGCGCACATCCTGTTCCTGAAGGAACATGGATACGAAGTGGAGCCCGCGGCACACGGTGACGACGCGATTGCGCTGCTCCAGCGTCAACCTTACGGCCTGATTCTGCTTGACGAGCAGCTGCCCGGCCGACGCGGCCTCGAGTTGGTGACCGAGATCCGCTCGATCGATCCGGCGGTGCCCGTGGTCATGGTGACGAAGAGCGAGGAAGCCGATACGATGCACGAAGCGATCGGCATCGAGTTGGACGACTACCTCGTGAAACCGGTGAATCCCCGACAGATGCTCACCGTCGTGACGCGACTGCTGGAGGGTGATCGTATCCGCCAGCAGCGGCTCGCGCGGGACTTCGTCGGCCGGTTCCGCGAGCTCGAGCAGCGGCGCGGCATCCAGCTCGGATGGCGCGAGTGGATGGACCTCGTCGTCGAGGTACTGCAGTGGGAAGCACGACTCGGCCAGAGCAACGAATCAGGGCTCCAGGACGCGCTGAGCGCGTTCCAGTCCAGCCTGCACGACGACTTTGCCGATTTCGTCACCCAACACTACCCGGGGTGGTTGGCCAATCCGGGCGGCGATCGGCCTCCGCTGTCGGTCGACGTCTGCTCCGAGTTCCTCGTTCCGGCGCTCGAGGCGAGCGGACGAGCGATGTTCGTGGTCGTCGATTGCCTGCGACTCGACCAATGGGAGCTACTGAAGCCTCAAATCAGCACGCTGTTCGACATCGAAGAGTCGTTCTACTACAGCATCCTGCCGTCCGCTACGCCGTTCTCGCGCAATGCCATCTTCAGCGGACTGTTCCCAAGCGAGATCAAGGTACGGCATCCGGACTGGTGGGGGGAGCGGGACGACGAGAGTCTGAACGCCCACGAGGCCGAGCTCCTCCAGGAACAGCTACGGGACGTGGTCGAGAACGCCGTCAACGTCCGTTATGAAAAAGTCGCCACGCCGGCCGACGGCGAGAACCTCCTCCGGCGGCTCCCGGGATTCCTGTCACAGGATGGGGTCACGGCCCTGGTGTTCAATTTCGTGGATCAGCTCACTCATGGCCGTGCGGAGAACGCGATTCTCTATGAGGTGGCGCGAGACTCCGGAGCGCTCCGCAGCGTGACACGTACCTGGTTCGAGGACTCGGCGCTGTTTCGCGCGCTCAGAGAAGCCGAACGTCGGCAGGTACCGGTCCTGTTGACGACCGATCACGGTTCCATCCACTGCCACACGCCCGCGACGGTGTATGCCAAGCGTGATGCCACCGCGAATCTGCGATACAAGTTCGGCGAGGACCTCCGGTCGGAAAGGCCTTCGACGGCCGTGGTGGTGGAGGATCTGGAGGCATGGGGCCTCCCGAAGATGCGGTTGGGCGTTCGTCTCCTGCTCGCGCGTGGTGATCACTTCTTCGTCTATCCCACCAAGCTCCGGGAGTACCAGGCTCGCTATCGAGGGTCGTTCTTGCACGGCGGCGTGACCCCCGAGGAGATGATCCTGCCGATTGCGCTGCTGACACCGCGCGGGCGGGTGTGACGGCGTCGTATCGCCGGCTCCTGCACCACGCAGGGCCGTACCGGTTGGCGTTCACCGGCGGCGTTGTCGCCGCGGTCGTTGCCTCTGTGCTGGATGGCCTCTCACTCGCCCTCCTCGTGCCGCTATTCCGCCTGCTGTTCGGTGCCGGGTCGGCGACGGCCGAAGGTGGTACGCCGGTGGAGCAGATGCTCGACTGGGTGCTTGACCTTCTGGTACCGGCCGGTTCGACAGCGGGCTTGCGGACGGTCGTGCTAGTGATCCTGGGGGTCATCGTCATCAAGAACGTGGCGGTGTGGGGGGCAGGCGCGCTGAGCCAGTTCGTGCAGGAAGGCGTGGCGCGGGACCTCCGGGTCACGCTGCACCGACAGATCCAGCAGCTGGACGTCCTGTCAGTACAGCGGATGAAGAGCGGACAGCTGCTCAGTCGGTTGCTCGCCGACGCAGACCAGGCGAAGTGGGCCGTGTCCGAGGCGCTGGTGACGCTGCTCCAGAACGTTGCCCTCGTGGTCGTCTACGTGCTGCTGCTCTTCGGGCTGTCGTGGCGGCTCACCCTCGTGACGCTTGCGCTCGCGCCCGTTGTCGTGCTCACCCTTCGGCCGATTCTGCGACGTATCCGCACGCAGGTGGCTGGCGCGCTGCACGAGCGTGGGGAGCTGACCGCCGCGGCCGGCGAGACGGTGGCGGGTATTCGGGTCGTGAAGGCGTATGGCGGGGAGCCGGTGGAGCAAAGGCGATTCGGGGCAACGGCGGACGGCTACCGCGACCGGGTGCTGAGCGTGCAGCGCCTCGCTCTCTTGGCGAGTCCTCTCAGCGAGACTCTCGGAGCGGTCGTCATGGTGCTGCTCTTGCTCGCCGCCACCCAGATACCGGCCGTCGAGATGGCACGCCCGGAGATTTTCGTGGGCTTCGCGACGCTCTCCTTGCGTCTCCTCCCCCCGATCAAGCGCCTGTCACAGTTCCCCGCCGTCGCGGCCCAGGCCATCACTGCCGCCGAGCGGATCTTCGAGGTGCTCGACCGACCTGCCGAGGAGGCCGCGGACACCCGGACCGTGGCGTTTCCCGGAATCGAGAGAGGCATCGAGCTGCGCGACATCTGGGTCGCCTACGACCAGGATCAGTGGGTGCTACGGGGCGTCGATCTCGAGATCCCGAAGGGGACCGTCGTGGCGCTCGTGGGACCGTCCGGCGCGGGGAAATCGACCCTGGCCGATCTCCTGCCGCGGTTCGTCGAGCCTGCCCGCGGGAGCGTGACCGTTGACGGAACGTCCATCTCGGCGTACGACCGCCGGTCGCTCCGCCAGGCAATCGGGCTGGTTGATCAGCACCCCGTGATCTTCAACGACACGGTACGCGGCAATATCGCCTATGGCGACACCCGCGGAGCATCGGTGGAGGAGATCGTAGCGGCGGCCTCTGCCGCGAATGCGCACGAGTTCATCTGCCGTCTACCTGACGGATACGACACCGTGCTCGGGGAGCGAGGTGTGCGGCTCTCCGGCGGTGAGCGCCAGCGGATCGCCATCGCGCGTGCGGTGCTACGCGATCCGCCGATCCTGATCCTCGACGAGGCGACGGCGCACCTCGATGCTGCGTCCGAGCGACTGGTGCAGGACGCGCTCGCGCGGCTGTCCGCGAACCGGACGGTGCTGGTGATCGCACACCGGCTCGCTACCGTGGCCCGCGCCGACGCGATCGTGGTGCTGGAGGAGGGGCGCATCGTCGAGCGCGGCACCCACCAGGATCTCGTTGCCGCCGGTGGCCTCTACCGCCGTCTGCACGACCTGCTTGCCGGTGCAGGCGACGACGCGCGCGCCGAGTCACGCGTCGCCAGCGGAGAACCGACGCGGTGACTCCGACGGACGCGAGTCGGAGCCATCCGGCGCCGGAGGTGACGCAGGCCTTGCGCCGCATGCGGAGTACTGAGTTCCCGTGGACGGCGGAGGTGACCTATCTGAACAACGCGAGTATCGGGCCACTGCCAGAGCGAACGCGTCGCGTGCTGGACGACTTTGCGGCGAAGCGGACGGCGCCGTACCTGCTGCCTGATCGCTCCCTGCAGGAGATGCTCGCCGATGCGCGTGCGGCGGTCGCGCGTCTCATCAATGCCGACGTCGAGGAGATTGCACTGACGCCGAATACCAGCATCGGGCTCAATACTGCGGCCGCGTCCCTTCCAATCGCCGCGGGGGAGACCGTGCTCGTCTCGGATCGGGAGTTCCCGGCCAACGTGTATCCATGGCTGGTGCTGCGTGAGCGCGGTGTGCGGGTCGAGGTGGCACGGACGACGGTGCAGGGCTGGCCCGACGAGGCGTACCTGCTCGAGCGCCTCGAGGATCCCGGCGTCCGGGTGCTCGCCATCTCGTTTGTCCAGTTCTCGAGCGGCTTCCGGGCCGATCTCGGCACGCTGGCCGATGCCTGTCGGCGGCACGGTACCTACCTCGTCGTCGACGGCATTCAAGGCATCGGGCAGAGCCCGCTCGACGTCCGGAAGACACCCGTCGACGTCCTCGCCTGCGGTGCGCAGAAGTGGCTGCTGTCGCCGTGGGGTGCGGGCTTCCTGTACGTCCGACGCGAGCATGTCGAGACCCTGCGCCCCCCGATGGCCGGCTGGATGGCCTTCGAGGGTACGGATGACTTCACGCGCCTGACCGAGTACGACGCCACCTACCGTGGTGACGCCAGGCGCTTCGAAGTCGGCACCCTCCCGTTTCAGGAGATGCTCGCCATGACCGAGAGCATCGGGCTGCTGTTCGAAGTGGGTATCGGTCGTATCGAGGAATACCTGCGCCTGCTCCGGCGCCCGCTGTTCCGTGCCGCTGAGAGAGGGGTCTTCGAGGTGACGTCGCCGACGGACGGGCTGCACGAAAGCGCGATCGTGTGCGTTCGAACCCCGCATCTTCCCGAGGCGTACCGCCGCCTGCGGGAGAGGGGCGTGGTCTGCGTGATGCGGGAAGGGGCAATTCGCCTCTCGCCGCACTGCTACAACACGATCGAGGAGATCGAGCGCGTGGGGGAATTACTGGTGCGGCGGTGACGAACGCGTGTGTGTTCTGTGACATCGTCGCCGGCACGATACCGGCGAGCACGATCCACGAGGATGGACGCAGCCTCGCGTTCCTCGATCTCTACCCCATCCATCGGGGTCACGCCTTGGTCGTTCCGAGGGAGCACATCGCCGATCTCACCGCGTGTCCCCCCGAACTCGCCGGGCATCTCTTCGCCGTCAGCGGCCGACTCGGTCGGCTCCTGTGTCGGGCAGTAGGAGGCGACGGTTTCAACGTCTGGACGGCCAACGGCTCGGCAGCAGGGCAGGAGGTGTTTCATCTCCACCTGCACGTGCTCCCGCGGTTCCACACGGATTCGTTCGGGCTGCGATTCCCGAAGTCCTACCCGCAGGCGACGTCCCGTGAGGTACTCGACGAGCTCGCCGCAACGATCAGGGCGATGCTGTGACGATCACCGCGTCCGTCTTCTTGCCACGCCGCAACCAGAGATAGCCGCCGGCGAGGAGGTCGTCCGGCCCGACCGCTCGGTCACCGGTGAGCGACTGGCCGTTTAGTGACAACCCTCCCTGCTGGATCAGGCGGCGGGCCTCGCCCTTGGATTTGCACAGGCTCGAAAGTGTGGCCAGGTCGACCACGGAGCGCGGCTCCGACACGTCGGCGGTCGCCCGAGGGAGCTCCCTAGCGAGCATGGCCCACGTCTGGGCGTCCGCAACGCGGGGATCGAGCTCACCAAAGAGGATGCGCGACGCGTCTTCCACCCGCGCTGCCGTGGTCGGGCCGTGGACGCGCTCCGTCATCTCGCGGGCGAGCGCACGGTGCGGAATTCTGGTCCCTGGGGCGGCCGCATGGTGCTCGAGCATGGTGTCGATCTCGTCACGGGAGCGCAGTGAGAATGCGCGGAGGTGCGCCGGCACGTCACGGTCGTCGGCGTTGACCCAGAATTGGTGGAACTGGTAGGGCGACGTGAGCTCCGGGTCGAGCCACACATTGCCACCCTCGGACTTCCCGAACTTGGTGCCGGACGGGTTCGTGAGCAGTGGCGCGCAGAGGCCGTGCACCTCGTCGCCCAACACACGGCGTACGAGCTCTCGTCCGGCCGTGATGTTGCCCCACTGGTCGGAGCCACCGAGCTGCAACTCACACCCCTGTGTTCGGTAGAGCTCCAGGAAGTCGTAGGCCTGGAGGAGCATGTAGCTGAACTCGGTGTACGAGATTCCGGAGTCCAGACGGCTCTTCACCGACTCCTTCTGGAGCATGTAGGAAAGCGTGAAGTGCTTGCCGGTGTCTCGCAGAAACTCGAGCAGGCCGAGGCGTGTGAGCCACTCGGCATTGTCGATGAGCTTCGCTGAGGTTTGCCCCGGGTCGAAGTCGAGGAATCGGGCGAATTGCTCGGCCTGGCGGGCGACGTTGGCTTCGATCACGGCAGCATCCAGCAGGGGACGTTCTGCCCGTCGCCCGCTTGGATCGCCGATCAGGCCGGTGCCGCCACCGAGGACGATGATCGGCGTCCCGCCCGCGCGCTGCAGGTGGGTCAACAGCATGACCGGGACGAGGTTGCCAAGTTGCAGGCTGGGCGCGGTCGGATCGAATCCGACGTATCCGGTGATCGGGCCGCGCTCGAGGCGCTCGGCGAGGCCGGGTGTCTGGTCCTCGATGAGGCCCCGCCACGACAGCTCTGCAAGGAAGTTCTTCATGCCGCAAAGGTTACGCGCCCCCTGAAGTGCTGGCAAGCGAACACGTGCGTGGCTAGGTTTCACGGTTGACGATGGTACCTGACGACAATCTCTCACCAGATCAGCGGCCCGCATTCCGCCGACCCGGCGGCCGGAGTCGCAGGCCACGCGAGCCGCGTAACCGCATACGCGTCGACTGGCAGGCGCTCATGGCGCGAGTGCGCCGAAGCGCGCGTTCGCGCTGGTTCCGGATCGCCGCGAGCGCAGCAGCCGTATCCCTCGTGTTCGGGCTTGGGGTCGCCTACGGATCGTGGAGCCGGGCCTGTGCCGGCGGTGCGTGCCCCTCGATTGCGAACCTCGCATCGTATCGGCCCGAGCAGGCGCTCAAGATCTACGCGGCAGACGGCCGGATTCTGCAGGAATTGGGCGAGCAGCACCGCACCGTGCTCAGCGCGGAGGAGATCGCCCCGGCCGTCCGGGCTGCGTTCCTCGCGGCCGAGGACAAGCGTTTCTACCAGCATGGGGGAATCGACTTCCGCGGCTTCCTGCGCGCGATCCGCGTGAATCTCCTGACGCTGAGCTACACTGAGGGCTTCTCGACGATCACGATGCAACTTGCGCGAAACGTGTGGGACGAGAAGCTGCCGAAGTCCAAGTTGCTGAGGCGAAAGATCCGCGAGATGCGCGTGGCGCTCGAGCTGGAAGAGACCTACGGCAAGGACCGCATCCTCGAGCTGTATCTCAACCAGGTGTTTCTCGGTGGCAGTGCGTACGGGGTAGAAGCCGCGGCGCAGCGGTACTTCGGCAAGTCGGCGCGGAGCCTCAATCCGGCGGAAGCGGCAACACTCGCCGGTATGCTGCCTGCGCCGAACCCGTACAATCCTCGCCGCAACCCGGACCTCGCCGTCCGGCGTCGGAACACGGTGCTCAACCTCATGCGTGATCAGGGATACCTGTCCGCCGCCGAAACGGAGCGGTGGAAGGCATTTCCGTTGCTCGTCAGCTCACGGGAGGAGTACCGCGACGTCGCTCCGTACTTCGTCGAGTGGGTACGGCAGCAGCTGTATGCTCGCTACGGGACGGCGATCTACGAGCGGGGCTACCGCGTCTACACGAGCCTCGACCTCGACCTGCAGATCGCGGCAGAGCGTGCCGTGGAGGAGCAGCTCGAGCGGATCGAGGCCGGTGAGCTCGGGGTGTATCGGCATATCAGCTATCAGCAGTACTTGGATAGCCTGCGCGCACCGGGAGTGAAGCACACGCTCACACCGTACCTGCAGGGGGCACTGATCGCGCTCGACGCCGAGACGGGATACGTGCGGGCCATGGTGGGCGGGCGGGACTTCTCGGACTCGGAGTGGAACCGGGCGACACAGGCGGAGCGGCAGG